>Ga0116216_10000243_pt1 | contig 50932 bp, 50 predicted proteins | sample Sb_taG_11_FD_89696 | JGI IMG/M metagenome (GOLD analysis project Ga0116216, IMG submission 89696) | Peat soil microbial communities from Weissenstadt, Germany - Sb_50d_3_AS metaG | ecosystem: Environmental > Terrestrial > Soil > Wetlands > Peat | place: Germany: Weissenstadt | collected 2010-09-21
GCGTGCGCAGCTGCCCGTCGCGTGAGACGAGGAAGACATTCTCGGTCGACGCCTCGGCAAGAAAGCCCTTCTCGTCGACGAGCAGGATCTCGTCGTATCCGGCGCGTCGCGCCGCCCACTTAGCGATCATGGGCGAGGTGTAGTTCGCGGAGACTTTGGCCTGTGGAGGGATGATTTCCGGCCGCATTTTCTGCCGTTCTTTCTCGAGGCGAATCCGAAGCTCCGGCTTAAAGAATGTCCCGCCCGCGTTGTGGGCCACGATGTCCGCCACTGTGTCGTACGCCGCAATGGCGACCGACACCCGATCATCCGCGGGGACGACCTCCACCTCGATCGACGGGAGATAAGCGCAGACCTTGACCGCTGTGGCGCCGGGGTTCGCCCGGACTGTCTCTACGACCGCCTTTGAGATCGAAGCCTCATCCATCGTCATGGGGAGGCCGATGAGTTCGGCGGAACGGAGGAGCCGCCGCACATGGTCGCCCATGCGGAAGACTGCTGGCCCGCGGGGAGTCGCGTGGACGCTCATGAAGTCGAAGATCAGCGAAGCCCTCTGAACGCTGTGTGAGAGGAGGTGGACCGTGACGCGCTCCCAGGGGAGGAGCTCCCCGTCGACCCAGATTCGCCGGTTGGGGGGCGTGGCAGGAACGGATCGAGGGTTTGTTAGGGATGGCCGCAGGGGCCCGGAAGACGCCATGGGCGGGAGATTGGGACACGGGTTCGGGCCGGGCAAGCTTGGAAACACCTCCCGCGGTGCCACCAAAGCCGCGTCGCGGCCACTTAGATCATGGAGCGTTCAGCACCGACCCAGGGAGACTCTCATGAAGCGTGTGATTCGAAAGGCTGCGGAAGTCGTGACTGTGAGTGCCGGCCTTTATCGGGAGCTTGCGTTGTCCGCCCTTCGTCTCGTGCCCGGTCGCCGCTAGCCGCTGAGCATTGGCTCCCCGCCGGGACTGGACTTTGAGGAAGCGCGGGTTGGACTGCTCGCACCCGCTGCGCGGGCCACTCCTTCTGTACGCTCAAAAGCACGGGAACCCCCGGGTTCAGCGTCCTTTAGCTGCCTCTGGCGCCCGGGGCGCCGGCACATGGTCGGCAGCAACGCTGCGAATCGTTGCTTGGCGCTCTCCAGTACCCCCCTCCCCCTGATCTACCCCGTACTCGGCGAGGCGTCGGCGGGCGACGAGCCGCGGCTCGTGAACTTTTACCCATGTTCGGGCTGCAAGGCTCAGTGCAAACAGCAGCGACACCCCTGCCACGAGTAGGAAATCGACTGGGGCTAGCCCCAGGATGGATAAGGGATATGAGAGGGCAATCGACAGGGCCTTTAGGACAAAGCCGACCAGGAGGCTTGTCCAGCCAAGGAGGATCAGGAGGTCGATGAGGGGCAGGACCGGCACGTTGCGCGTCTCCAAGTCTCGGGCGGCCGAGGCGGTGGGGCCTGCGCCCCGCGTGACAGCGTCTCCGTCACACGCGGCGCACCTAGCGCATCCTAAAGGCAGGCCCTTCTCCGGGTCAACGAGTCTTGTCTGGCCGCCTGGCAGGCTATTGGTCGGTCGGTAGACTCCGTCGGGCTCGTTCACGAGGCCGCCCCCGTAGCTCCCTCCGCGCCGATGTAGCTCAGTTGGTAGAGCAGCTGATTCGTAATCAGCAGGTCGCCGGTTCGAATCCGGCCATCGGCTCCATCTTTTCGCTCGGCTCAGCAGCCACTTAGGCTGCCGGGCCTTTTTCAGTCTGACCTTCCCGGTACAGCTGGCCGTCGCATGGCCATCGCCGGGTTCAAAGTGGCCCTGCTACTGCGTCTTTTTGTCGCTTCGCCCCGCCGCGCTAGGCCTCTGGGGGACAGCCGCCGGGTGATGCGGGCAGCCATCACCAATCCACGCAATCGCGAAGCGATTCGAGAGCTGCGTTGCCTCGGACTGCGCCAGCGTGGCCAGGAGCGCAGCGCACTTCGCGATCCGGTCGATCGCTTGGAGCACGCCACCCCAGTTGCCGGTCGCCTTCGCGTGCTCGAGGACTGCATGGGTCTCGCGTAGAGCATGCTGCAGCGTGCCGACGAGGTCGTCCTCGTGAGCGACTCCCTGCGCCTCAGTTTCCTTCACGAGCGCTTTCGGAAGGTGAGCCGCTGCGTGGCGGCGGAGTGCGCTCTCAGCGAGTCCGTGCTGCGCCGCTATGAGCCGCTTCGGCGTCGCTTCAACCAACGCGCGGTCGATCGCGTCGCGCTGCAGATTCCTGCAGATCGTGCAGGGTTGGGGCATTCACTCCCTCCAAAAAGGGCGGGTGTTCACTCGCCCACATTCTTGCGCTTCTGATCGGACTGCCCATCGCTCTTCTAGCGAAGCCATTTCCGGACCCAGCAGCAATGATTCTGGAGTCTGGCATGCGGACTTTGTACCTGGCGGGCGATCCGAGCGAGACGCCTCGCGCATGGCGCCGTCGGACGGCAAGGGTGACGATGCCCGTCGTGAACGTGAAAACACGCCGACCAGAGTCGGGGCGTGTCGAATTCAGGCAGCGATCGAGCAATCGATGTTCAAGGCGCGCGTCGTCGCCGACGCGAGCGCAGCCACATCAGGAGCGGCGCTACTAGCGCCAGCTCCGGTCCGGTCCCGCAGGGGGCGGTGATTTTAATTTTGGGCTCGCAGATGCTGGGACTAGCGTCGGTGCAGGTCTAGCCCGCCTCCACTCGGCAGAAGCTGGAGCAACCATCCCCATTCCGTGTGTTCCCGTCATCACAGGTCTCGTTGCCATCGACCACGCCGTCACCACACACGGCGATGGTCGCGATCCACGCCTCCTGAATGCCGTTCGGGTCGGTGCCGGTTCCGATGAACGTGTCGCCGTCTGCCGAAACCCCCTCCGCGTCCGTGAGCGTCCAGCCCATGAGGTTGAGCCCGTAGTCGTTTGTCAGCACCTGCTGGAGGTCCCGCAAACCGTGCGAGGCATCCCAGATGATGGGGGTGTTTGTAGAGGAGTTGCTTCCGGTACCCACGACCACCGAGCCGTCCGCGGAGACGGCACGTGCTTCGCTCGAGGACCCCCCCGGCAGAAAGCCGAGACCGACCATGCCCCCGCTCGCGGGCCAGAGGAAGGCCTCGTACAAGCCGCATCGAAAACGGGTCCGCTTTCGCCCGCGACCACAGAGCCCTCCGCAGAAACAGCCTCGGCCCAGCTTTGTAAATGAGGCCCGCCCGGACCCGGCAGGTGTCCAAGACCGATCATGCCCCCGCTGGCGGTCCAGCGGAAGGCTTCCTGGAAGGCTTGGAAGCCGCCAAACCCCACGATCACTGACCCGTCAGCAGATGTGCTTGTTGCAAAGCTGCAGTTCCAACCGGGTATGAATCCGAGACCAGTCATTCCCCCGCTCGCGGCCCACAGGAATCCTTGCTGTTGGGTCAAGCCGTTGTAGTAGCTCTCGCCCACCACTACGGAGCCATCGGAGGAGGCGCTGTAGGCGAAGCTACTGCTGCCGCCCGGCAGGTTGCCGAGACCGACCATACCACCGCTCGCGGTCCAGCGGAACGCCTCGGCAGGACCCGGGCCGCCGCCGACACCCCCGACTACCACCGAGCCGTCGGCCGAGACGCCGCCCTGGCCCGCATAGCTGTACGTGGAGCCCGCGAGAACGCCGAGGCCCGTGAACGACGCCGCCGGGCTCGCCCCCGGTAATGCCGTTGCTGAGATCGCGAGACAGAGGAACGTGAAGACCGTCTTCCGCATGTGTCGCCCCTCCCGAAAAGCACTTTAGGAGCGGCACGGACGCGCGCTCCCCTTCCCGTGGCCATCCTCCCACGCCGCCAAGTTGGGGGTCCATCGCAATCGACACCCAAGTGTGATCTGTCCGGTGCTCTCACCCGGGGGAAGCTGGCGACCTCACTCCAGTCTTTTCAACCGGAGGCCCGGTGCCCGCGCTGGGGCGTGGCGGGGGGTTAGGCAGAGAGGGTTAGTGCCAGCTAAGCCGGGAGCTGCGTATCGCGCGGTCACTTCGAAGGTGGGTGGAAGTCGCGCTGCACAGCCCGTAGAGTTGCCGACCGAACGCTGCGCGCTTTGAAGGCATGTCTATCATCATTATGCTTGGTTTGACACGGAGGCATGGGTCTGCGGGCCGGGGCACGGCGCATCGGAACTTGGGTGGTTAGCGGGGCACGCGCGGCCCCGCGCAAGGTTGATTCTGGTTGACGCCGAGGTAGCGTGCGATAAGAACCACGGGGAGGTGTGCTTGGTCCGCTCCGTCGGACTCGTGATAACCTCATGTCCCAGCAAGCCCCTGTTCTACCTGCGCCGAATCCCTGCCGATCGAGCAAGTTCCTACGTCCGGGAGGATGGCTTTGCCGGCCCGTCGAGGAGACTCCCCATGCATCTGCTATTTGCGCGTCTCGCCGGCTCGATGCGCTGCGTCCCGGCGGGGATACTGTTCCTATGTGCCGCTGCACCGCCCGCGGCTGCGACCGTCATGTACTACACAGGAACGGAATACACAACGGCAGTCGCACCCTGGGATCTCACAATGCATATCGAGGGCTCCATCACGCTCTCTTCACCGTTAGCTCCTAACCTGACACTTCAAGACGTCAGCCCCGACATCCAGAGCAATGGATTTACGTTTACGGATGGCGTTAACACCTACGATCCGTCTAACAGTCCAACAATCGTGGCCATATTTTCGACTGATGCTACCGCAAACATCACGGATTGGCAGTTTGTCATACTTGGCCCAAGCACACGAGTTTTTGTTATGTCGCACGAAGGCGGAGCTCATTCCGATTCTGTCTTACCAAACCTAGGCAGCTCCATTCTCGCAGGATCATCCTCACCCGGTACTTGGTCCCTATTTCCCGTTCCCGAGCCCACGACCCTGACGCTGTCGGCAATCGGCATATCCGTCCTTTGCGCGGCGACACGACGCAAGCGCATGTGAGCAGCATAGCTGCCGCGTCGCTTTGACACACCCTGACTTCACGGCGTAGTCGACGTTGCGGGCCGCCATCGTGTACATCGCCGTCCAACGCCGCCGGGCGCAGGCACCTCGTTCGGAGGGCGCAGCTCGCGGTAGTGTGGCGCGCAGCCACTATCGAAGGCACGATATTCACTAGCGGGTTCGCCGACGGGCGGGCGCTAAAATTGTACCAAAATGGATCCAATTTGAGGTCGCGCTCATGATTCTCACGAAGTCCAAATTTGTCCGCCAAGTCGCAGGTGTCGCCGAAACCATCAATCTCCTTGGGTTGCGTCTCCTCCTGACCAGTCGCACCGGCTTCAGCATGTACCCCGGAATCGTCCTTCGCAGCTTCGCATCACTTGGCGGCAAATGCCCCTGGCAGAGTAAGACCATTGGCCAGTTGTGCCCTGAGGCGTTCGGCCAGCGCATTAGCGTGGAGCACCTTCCCGAGGGAGGTGAGACAGTTGGTGCAACCTCCAGTGCGGAGCTAGCCCACTTGGCACTACTGACGCGCGCCCTTCGTCCGCGGGTAGTTTTTGAGATCGGCACGTATCGCGGTCGTACCGCCCTCAACTTTGCTCTCAATTCGCCTGCCGACTGCATCGTTTACACCATGGATCTCCCGCCCGATTCCAAGCTGGAGCTACCGGGTGCTGCCGACGCAGAGCTGGCTTCTTCCGCGAAGCCCGGTGCAGACTACCAGAACAAAGACGTGGCCGATAAGATCAAGCAGATCTACAGCGACTCAACTACTTTCGACTTCTCTCCTTTTGCGGGACAAGTCGACTTGTTCTTTGTAGATGGTGCGCACCACTACGAGGCTGTCGTCAGCGACACCCGCAACGCCTTGCGATCGATTCGAGCAGGCGGAGTGATTGTGTGGCATGACTTCGCTAACTACGGCGACTTCGCTGATGTGACGCGCGCTCTGCTCGACATCCTTCCCCATCACCGCTTATTTCAAATCGAAGACACCCAACTCGCTATGTATCGAGCAGACTAGGCCGGGAGGCTCAGTCTCCTTGGGTTGCGTCGAAGGTGTGAGCGCGTCGCCCCCTTGTCAGGTTGCAGCCCGTCCTTCGGAACCTGAGCGGGTCCGGGTTTTCGGGGATTAGCCTATCCGCGTCGTCACGAGTGTCCCGGAGTTATATTCTACATTATATAGTGTAATACTTTGTAGCCCCAGTGCGTGAGGAGTACCCGGTGCAGTGCCTGGAGAGCCCAAAACGGGGCCGTAGGGGATCGCCCGAGCTACATGTTCGACGCTAGCGCCGTCTTGGAGCGGAGAGGCGCAGATGCGAGAGCTGCGTAGCCTCGGACTGCGCCAGCGTGGCCAGCAGCGCGGCGGGACGGGTCGCCCTCTCGCACGTCGTTCATGGGGGCCAGCGCGCTTCCTCCCCAATCGCCTCCCATTCAATCTACCGGCGAGGCTGGACGCGTCAGAACTGGAAGTAGATGAACGGGTTGCCGACGATCGGCGCACAGTAGAGCATCACTACCAGGAGCGCGCAAAAAATCGCCCAAGCGACGGGGGTCGTGAGCTCGAGCTCGTAGTCCTTCTCGTTGCGCATGATCGTTCCAATGTGCAGCATCGTCGCGATCCCGAGGATGGTCATGGCCTGCACGTAGAACCAGTCGATCCCTCTCGAGTCGATGAACGCCATTTTCTCGAGGACCGTCAGTGCGATCGAGAAGCTCGAAGCCCGAAAGAACACCCAGCAGACGAGGACAAAGATGAAGGTGGCAAGCCAGGACAGGAAAGTCCCAACCACACCCCGCTTTGCAGCTAAATTCGGGCGCGCCGGGATGAAAAACCGATGCACGACAAGCGCCGCTCCGTGCAGTCCACCCCAAGCGACGAAGGTCCAACTCGCGCCGTGCCACAGACCCCCGAGGAGCATCGTCGTCATCAAATTGAAGTACGTCCGGACTTGAGACCCGCGGTTTCCTCCCAACGGGATATAGAGGTAGTCGCGCAGCCAAGTCGAGAGGGTGATATGCCAGCGCCGCCAGAACTCCGTCACGTTCAGGCTGATGTATGGATGCCGGAAGTTCTCGGGAAGCTGAAACCCGAGCGACTTCGCAACGCCTCTGGCCATGTCGGTATAACCCGAGAAGTCATAGTAGATCTGGAACGCATACGCGACGACGGCTGACCAAACGGTGGCGGACGAGTAGAGCGCAGGCTGCGAAAAGACGGGATCCACGAAGATCGCGAGGCGATCGGCGAAGATTAATTTCTTGATGAACCCCCGCAGAAAGATCTGGAGCCCTAGGCGTAGATTCTCCAGGCGCAGCGGATGGATCGTCTTGAACTGGGGCAGGAAAACGGAGGCCCGCGTGATCGGCCCTGCTACGAGCTGGGGAAAGAAGGCCACGAAGAGAGCGAAGTCTCGAAGCCGCCTCGTGGCCGGTAGGTTTCCCCGGTAGACATCGATCGAGTAGCTCATGCTCTGGAACGTGAAGAAGGACAGACCGATCGGAAGGATGATGCCGAGGTGCGTCGGCACGTCGAGGTTGGCAGCCCGGAAAAGACCGGAGAGACTCGCGAGAAAGAAGTTCGTGTATTTGAAGAAGGCGAGTACGCCCAGGTTGCTACAGAGGCTCACCAGCAACCAACGCCGTTTCTTGCGGGGATCCGTCGCCTCCTCGACTTGGATCGCCGCGAAGTAGTCGATGATCGTCGTACCGGCCAAGAGGAGACAGAAACGCCAGTCCCACCAGCCGTAGAAGATGTAGCTCGCGACCAGCAGGAGATTGCGTCGCGCGGTCTCGGTTGAGACGGACCAGATTCCGAGCAAGACGATCCCAAAGAAGACCACGAACTCGAAGGAAGAGAAGATCACCGAGTCGTTTCCCGCACCGCCCGCGCGAGAAGATCCGCCACGATCCGATGACCGCGTGCGTTGAGGTGGCCCTTGCCCATCTCTGCGTTGTGGAAGCCGTGGGAGGGTTGTCCGGTCCGAGCGTATTCCGCGCAGAAGGCGTCGGTCGGATCTACTAAGCGAAGACCTCGTGATTCGACGACCTCACGGATACGACGATCTCGCTCTGGCGCCGTACTCCCGCAATGATTCTGCCCATAGTCGACTCCTCCGAAGCTGAGCACAATCAACGATGGTGTCACCTCGGCCATCCGGTCGAGGGTCCAGCCGAGAGCTGCGAGCTCCTCATCGGTTGCGTCGGACCGCGCGTTGCCTGACTGGTCGCGAGCATCGAACTTCGCGGCCAGTCGTGTGCGCTGCTCGGTCCAGAGCTCGTTCGCACGCTGGAAGAGCATCGTGAGAAGCGCAGAATGGCGAAGTAGCCCCTCTGTCGAACCACGCAGTTTCGTGCGGAAGTCGTCGCGGTGCTGCGGCGGTACGATCTTGAAGCTGCCAGAGGCATCCACCTCGAGATGCGTTTCACTCGGTTCGAATGCGACGAGGGTATGGATTTGCGTCACGACGACATCGGGCTCGAGCTCCTTGTAGATCCGCCGAAGGAGCACGAGCTCCGGCACAGTAGACCAGCCCGACTGAGCCGTGTTCACGAACTCCGAATGTGGTAGCTGCTGCTGCGCGAGCGCCGCGAAACTCTCCTCCGGTGCAACGTGGAGGGCTTCGGTGAAGGAGTTACCGAGCAGGAGCACGCGGGTCTTCGGCTTGGGGTCCTGGAGCTCGGGGCCCAGCCAACCAGTCGAATTCGTGTGATGAACTCCCCATCCCTCCTGGCTATAAACGATCCTCGCGTGCGGAATGTTGAGTAGACCGAGCTCCGGATCCGGAACCTTCCAGCTCGGGGACATGAACCACAGCCGGAGAACGATCTCGATCGCCAGAAGCATCGGGATCAGGGCGAGCGCGAACATCCGCGCCTGTCGGAGCCAATGCCGCCACTTCATCGTTTCACGCACGCGGACGCCTCGTGTGCCTTAGCTGAACGAGGCCAACCCTGGCCTGCTGCTGCATCTGTCGGTTTGCTAGTTGCACAGCCGGCAGCGACCAGACCGCATGCGAAGAATGCGAGGGTTGCCCCCTGCGATTCGAGCAGCGGCCGCTGGCCGCGTAGCCGATCTACAGATGCGAACACCACGGTTGGCTCCGCATGGGATATTGGGAGTCCTCTCAAACGCCACGGTCCCAAGTGGGACTGCGCGACGGAAACGATCTAGGTTCGCAACGCTAGGCCTGCCCGCCAGGGTGGGCACCGGGCCTCGGGTTACGCGCTACCCGCTAGTGGCCCAAAGAACATTTTGTCGCATCTTGGCTCCTCCAATCACGCGCGCCAGTTCGTCCATCGTGCAGTACATAACAATCAGCACGAACAGTATGATCTGGATGGCCCAGAAATGAGGTCATATCATTTTTCTGAGCAACGTCTCGTTGCGGGGTGATGGGGGCCGCCGGTCTCCTGCCAGAAATCGACGAGGCCCTCAAGATAGTGGACCGGGACCGCGAGGCTCCACGATTTCCACCGAGAGGAGCTCGGCTTGGCAGGGAGCCGCCGCTCGACCCAGTAAACGGGGGCAGGTGGTCCGCCTCGCTAGAACTGGAAGTAAATGAACGAGCTTTTTCCCGTGGGCGCAAAGAAGATGGCGAGGAGCCAAACCAATACAGCGGCTATTCCCGGCACGGTCGAGAAACCCAGCTGAACGTACCACCCGGACACCTCATCTCGTCCAATTTCTGCTCCAAGGTTGCGAAGGACCGCGTCCACCCATCGGGAGCCGCCTTCATCCGCGAGTACGCGCTCGACCGCCACCCCACCGACATGGCCAAGGATGACAAGGGCAGAAGATGCGACGAGCACCGTCGGAACAAGAACGTTCACTGCGCGCACGCCTGCATCTCGTCGGGTCGGGCGCTCGTCGGGGCGGTGATGAACGATAGGCCCGCACCTGACGCAATCGCGCTTACGATCTGCAGGTCGACCGGGTCGCGACAGGGCAGCGTGGCGCCGGCGTTAGGGAGCACGAACCCCATCGTCGCCGCTGCGGCCTCCGTTGCGGCGTGGCTGCCCTGGGGCTTCGTCGCCCGCACCATGTGGTTCGTCAGCGTGGTTGTGACCGAGCAGTTCTGGTTGACCAGGATGCTCGAGACTGCGTCGCAATCGCAGTGTGAGTACTGGTCTGGCGACTTGCTGACGCAGTCCGCGGCGTGGACGGCGCCCGTTGTCATCCGGTTATCGTGGGCGTAAATGCTCACGGTCCCCTGTAGCGGTGGGTCCTCTCCCGGCTGGTAGTTGTCGTCCCGGATGAGGACCGGCGTCTTGTTGTTGCCGTTCGGCCCCGCTTGGAAGACGTTTCCTACGGCGTCGAAGAGCACCGTCCACCCGGCCGAGTAGCTCTTGATCTGCATGCCGTAGTTGTACGAGGTGATCACGTTGTTCAGCGCCTCGTAGCGGCCCGTTCCGCTCTGAGGGGCCGAGGCCACCCCCTTTGCGATGCCGCGGTGACCGGTCGTGATCTGCGGGTGGCGCCCGCTGTCGCCGCCGATGATGTCGTGGTAGAACGTGACCTGCGCCACGTCGCCGTCGACCAGAGTGTCGAGGCTGATCAGACTCTGCGCCAAGATAGAGTTCTGCACTGTGATGTTCCGCGGGAACGGCAGCCCGAGCTTGTCGCAGATCCCATTGTACCCGGCGATCCCGAGGTTCTTGTAGTTTGACCATTCGAGCGAGACGTGGTCGAGGACCACGCCTACGCCACACAGGACGTCGATGTTGTTTTTCAGCGCCGCGAGGTTCCCGGTGCCGTAGCTGTTCCCGCGGTGCCGCAGCTGCGTGACGATCACGTTGCTGCCATAGAGGTTTAGCGACCACCCGTAAAACTGGATCCCATGCCCCGATGCCGTTGAGCCATCGATCGTGATGTTGCTTTGATACACGTTGAGATCGCCGTTGGTCGAGATATCGCCCGAAAGCCCGGCGAAGGAGACCCGGCAGCCGTTCGACGCAGTGCAGCACGTGTTCCCGTTGGCCCCGGTCAAGATCTCTCTCAAGCTGCCATGAGGAACAGTATTTTGGTCATCTGAAAGTGAGGTTACCGTACAGACCGGCTTGCCGTCGCCGCCCATCGTCCCCGCGCCCCAGCCGTAGACGGGAATCGCCGCGCGCGCCGCCGTAGCCGCCATGGTCCCGACCGCGAGGCCAAAGAGAACCACATTTCTCATCTATTCGACTTCCTTGGTCTAAACAGTAGGTCCACCACGCCAGGCAGTCTGCCGGCTCGTTGCGACGTATAGGTTAGGGAATGCAGTTGGGGATTGTCGCGCCCTTCCTTGGCGCGATCCTTGACTGGCTTCATTCGATCCGGACACGCCGGCCCCATTCATCACCACGAATTTCGCGCGCAACTGCCGTGAGCCAACGTGGCCTGCCGGAGCGCCAAGATCCAGAACGTCAACCTCAACCCGTCCGTCAAGCGAATCGGCGACGCGAAGACAGCACTGACGCTTGATCTCTACGCACGTGCTGCCGGGGATGCAGGGGCGGGCCGCGACGAAGCTGACCTCGATTCTGTTCGGGAGTCAGGTACGGCATTCCCTAGTCAGACGAGTTCAAGGCGAAAAAAGACCGAACTCCTGAGCATCTAGCCGTAGAATGGACGGTGCCTGTCCCGGGCACCTCTCGGTCCTCCGTTCTTCGGAGCAAGCTCACGATTAGCTCCGCGCCAACCACCCTCGCGGGCGTCGTCCGACGAAGGCATGACGCGACCTGAAATGGGTCTGCCATCACCAAGACTCCGTAGGTAGCCGGTTTCTGATTTACACGGAGGGAGACCGCATGGGTCAATCGCATTTCAGGGAACGCTCCGGCACGCACGAGCTTTGCAAGAGGTGGGTGGCGGCGGGTCACGAGTTGATCGTCGTGACCGGGGCGCCCAACGTGCCGGACGGTGTCGTCTACGACGGCTACCGGAACCTTCCGCCCGTCCGTGCGCGTCGGAACGCGGCCTCTTCCACGCTTCTCGCCTGATCCGTGGAACGCCTGGCTCACGAAATCAGGCCTAGCGCACGGTACACCACGATCCCGAGGTGCTCGCGCAGAGCGTTCGTTGTAGAGGCGAGTGCATCAGCGCTCGGGACAAACGCGGAGAAGATCAATCGGGCGAGCGGGAGATCACGCCATCGGCGTTGCGCGTACAGGACCTTGAAGTCGGTGGGCGCTGGTACGGTATCGAAGCCTTGATGCCGGAACAGGCCCACAGCCCGCGGCATGTGGAGCGCGGACGTGACCAGTAGGATACGGTGCAAGCCAAGGGGCTCGAGCAAGCGCTTCGCCTCGACCGCGTTCTCGAACGTGTTCCGCGACCGGCGTTCCTCGAGAATCGCATCCTTCGGTACGCCCAAGACGCCCAACAGCTCTGGCATGTCCGGGGCCTCGGCCGAGGTGAGCGGGTTCTCGGCCGGTCCTGAACAGACCAAGACCAGCGGCGCCTTCCCGCGCTCGAACAATCGGGCCGCGTGAACCATCCGGCTACGGGCTTCACCTAGCACTTCGATTTCCTCCCGCAACGCCAGCGTCGGCTCTATCCCGCCGCTGAGCACCACGATCACGTCGGCAGCTGGTGGGTCCGCATCGGGAAGGGACTGGCGCTCGAGCGACAATGTGAGCGCGTCCGAGACCCAGCCGCTCCCGCCTAGCCACAAGACGGAGATTGCCGCAGCCAGCAGCCCGCGCCGCCAGTGTGCGAGCGGCCCGCCGAATAGCACGATGAGCAGAGAAAAGAACGCGAGCGTCAGCGGAAACACGAGCTCCGGGAGAAGCTTCGAGAGATAGAGGAACCATCCAGCGCGTGCCACAGCCGCGGACGTTAGCGCCTCTGCGTGCGGCGGAGGGCTCGGCGAGCCCGCGCTGCGCCGGTATGGGTTTGGCTGTCGGCCCGGCGCACGGCCGACTGACTCGCGCTCGACGGACTACAGATCCAGCAGGCTCTCGCCGGCCCTTGCCTCTTACTGCGCTGGGCGTCGCAGTGATAACGGTCGAGGATCGTGAGGGCCTTGGGGTGGCCAGGGGGCTGCGGTAACCCCCGTCGCAAGCGTGCAGTGGCGAACTTTTCGCCGCGTAGCACGCTTGTGGTGATCGTTGCAGGGGGCGGGCTTAATCGCTTACGCATGCCGGTGGCGAATCGCCGCGAGACCAAGCACTATCAGCAAGACCGGGATCGCAATCCCGCCAGGCGCGCGTCCATGCGCACGGCGGCGACCCGGAGGCCGAGTATTGCGGCGAAGTAGGCCGGGACGTGCCTGCCAGGCGTCGGCCCGGAAGATGCGAGCTGGTGGTGCGTTCAACACGAGGACCGTAAGACATCCGTCGAGCAGGAGACCGCTTACCCCCTGCAAGTCGGGCTGCAGCAGTGTCGTCGCCACGAGACCGATCGCCGCGAGACCGCAGAGCAGTCCGTCGCAGACATCGGTGAGGTTGTAAGCGTTGACGACGGACGATCCAGATGAGGCTCACGCCTCTATGGGGAACGCCGTGGCCGTTGACCGCGGGGACCGCCCCGAGAACCAGCGGGAGCCCCGCGGCCGCGAGCTTTCGCTGGCGCCAACTAAGGATGCACGAAGGTATCGTCTCGGCTGAGGCTGAGGCAGTGACCATATGGGGACGAGGCGACTGCGAAGGTGCTCATCGCCGGAGGCCGTCGCGCTCGGCGCCCTCTCCCTCGCGTCGAATGAAGACGAACTCATTGCAGCCGATGTCTCCGCGGCACGTCCGCAGCTGCGACAGGACGAAGCCCCGGGCACGATAGAACTCGAAAATCTCCTCGGGCTTGGCTACCTCGAACGGATAGCCGCCGACCCAGTCGATCGTGTCCCGCCACAGGGACATCCCGCGATTATTGCCATAGCCGCGGAGGCTTGGGAACGGCCGCAGGAGCACCAAGTCCTTGACGATCCCGCGCCATCTGAGACTCGTCATGGCGGGCACAAGCACGAGGAACCGGAGGCCGCGCGGAAGCCAATTGTAGGTACGCTTCACAGCCCGCCATCGCTGACTACGATTTCCCTGATCGTTATAGATGGCGATGAACAGCTTGCCCCCCGCAGTCACTAGCGGTGCCACCTTACCAAGCGCATCCCACATCGCGCCGGTGTGGTGCAGCACTCCCCACGAGTAGACGACGTCGTAGCATCCAAGTCGCGCCAGGTAGCTCGCATCCAGGACGGACCCCTCCTCCACCGTCCAATCCGGATCATCAGGGAAGAAACGCCGGCGCAGCTCGCGGGTGCACATCACCGATTGCGGATCGTAATCGAACGAGTGCACCACTGCGCCGAGGCGGCGGGCAGCGAGGCTGGAGAGCCCACTTCCGCAGCCTAGGTCCAGGAAGCGTCGGCCTTCGAGATTCTCGACTTCAAGCATCTCGCGCAATGACCGCTCCGCTGTCTCGATGCGGGGCTCGTCAAGCAACGCGAGGAACCGCAACCAGTTCCTGCCGAACTCGAACCGCTGGCCTGAGGCGACTTCGGATGCGTGGGAACCCGACGTGCTTCCCGTGGCGGCCATCCTTCGATTCCTCCAGATCGGCGTCCATGTACGGGCGCGGACGTGCTCGCGGCGGGCCTTTGCGGAGACCCTGCGGCTGAATCAGCGGGATGGCAATACCAAGCCCGCCGTGTCCCGGCACTCACCTTCTTGTGCGAGAAGCTCCACGAAAGTGGTCAACTCCGCCACAGCGAACTTCGTTCTTTTTTTGTGAACGAGGGCTCGCGCGAGGCATCTCTCCCGAGGATTCCATTGGTTACAACGGGAGGCCGACTCGCAGCGGTCACCCCGGGGGATATTAGGTTCCAACTGGCTCTCTCAGGATCGCTGCTGGAGACGTGTGCTCGCAGCGGACAGACCGGTGCCGCGCAACACCTGCGGCGAAATCTGGCGAGCACGCCGCGAATCCGCTCAGGGCGTTCTCGAAGGCGCCGATAACGAGCGGGTCACCTAGTCCGGAAGGAGATTGGGGTCCATGGCACTCACACGCAGGCGTTTTCTCGCGTCGTCCCTTGCAACTCTCGGTGCGAGCGCGTTCTCCCAGCTCGCACTCAAATGCGCGAATCCGTGCGGTTACGAGGGCATCTATACCGATCGGTTCACATACCGACCTGGCGACACGATCGATGTCATGGTGTCGCTTATGAGCAGCGTTCAGGTAAACGTATCCATCCTGCGCTACGACACGGTACTGCCGTATATGGCGCCGCAGACCGTGGCGACTTATCCCGTTCAGCCCACGGACGAGGGGAACGTCGATCAACCGAGCTCGATTGGTGCAGCCTTTTCGCCGGTTCTCCAGCTCCCGGCGAGCGACTTCGCGCCGGGTGTCTACGGAGTTCAGATCTCGCCGAACGCCATGCAGCCACAGAACCAGATCAACGACTCCAACACGTTCGCGTCGGATAACTCAGTCGCGTACTTCGTCGTGACGCCGCAAGTGGCTGGCAGCTTCTCACGCATCTTGTGGCTCCACGACTCGCTCACCGGGACCGCCTACGGGTCATTCGGAGGCGCATCGATCTATGGTGGGTCCGCCGGCTTTGTGCGCACCGTGAGCTGGTGGCGTCCGGGCCTGAATCTTCAGGCGATCTCTCATATCTACGCGCTGGAGTTCTTCCGAGGGAACGGCTACGCGTTCGAGTACATAGACCTCGTGGACCTCGCCGCTGCTTCCCCGGGCTATCTGAACGCCTACGATCTCGTGTGCGTCGTGGGCCAGTTCGAATACATCCCGCATGAGGTGATGGTGCAATTCCAATCCTATTTGGCGGGCGGGGGCAACGTCTTCGCGGCAAGCCATGAGTTTGGCACGTATCGCGTTCGTCTCGACCCGAACGCGCGTACAATGACCACCTACAAGTGGGACTATGCTAGCTTTGACCCTTATTACCTAAGCGGTGATCCAGCCCAGGCGCCGTACGTTGCCGGAATCGGGATGTGCAGCCCCGCGAGCCCGTACGAGACAGAACTCCTCGCGCAGACCGTCTGGGCGGCGAACTATGCGGCTCAGGATGGTCCGGTCGACTTGCCCGTATACAACCTGCCCACGGCCGGCTGGATCCTGGATGGCACGGGACTGAGCGCCGGAGATGTTCTGCCGCAGGCATTTGGCGGTTACGCCTCGGGCTGTTGCCTCCAGTTCGACTCTTCGAACCAGCCTTATCCTATCCTCACGGACGTGATGCGGATCCCTGCAAACACCGTCGTTTGGGCCGCGCTGCCGAGTTCCGACGCACAAGACTGGCGCCTCAACGCCGGTCAGCCCTGCGGGAACTGGCCGCTCCTCGCTTCGGGCTATGCAACCGCGACGCTTCAGGAACTGAGCTCGGGCTCGATCGTGGTGTCCTTTCCGTCGCCAGATCTTGCCCGCTACCAAATCGGCTCGCCGATCTACGATCGAATGCGCCTCAACATCATCGGCCGTCTTTCCGTGCGGTCCTGAATAGCGGACGCGCGAGAGAGCGAATTGCAGGTCCCAAGGGCCTGACTGCGCTTTAGAGCAGGCGCACCAGCTTCCCAGTTTCCTCTCCAGCGCGAGCCGCAGCGCGGCCCGAGGGTCGGCACAGGCTCATCTCTGCGGAGCTTTGATGCACTCGTTTTTCCCGCGCTGCACTTCAAAACAGAGGCCGCGTTAGCCGCCCTATGAAATGTCACAACGGACTGCGCGAGGCTTCCGTCGCACTTCCCTCGCCACCGAATCCTTCTCTGTGTGCACCAAACTCGGCGACACCCCTCAAATCCGAGCGGGCCCCAAGACGGCGTATGGGTCGATTACCCCGCGCGAAAGGAACACCCAGCTACCGCTGGCCGTGAGAGCCCAGCTTCGCTGAAGCGGGTCCGTGGTTGCGCCCCGTGAACTGTTAGGTCCGACCGCACGGCCGCCCGATCAAGTCGTACCCCAACAACCTCGCACCCAACTCGGTCACGGTCGCCCACACCTCTGCCACACAACATGAAGATGCCGCTATCGATGTATCGACGATCCCGTGGAGACGATGCGTCTTTTCCGTCCCCTATTCGACACAGAACCTGCTGTTTTTCCCTGTGCGCTAAATCACAAGAGGCAGCGACTCGAATGCCGACAAGCCAAGACAACTGCTTCCAGAGACGCTCGTGCGCAGGAGCTTGATGACGTTTAAGAGCACCCTGAGGCGCCCGAGCTTCGTGGGCTGGTTTGCCCTATCTCTATCCGCAGCGCTGGCACCGGCGGCGGGAACCGCACAGGACACCTCCCTATCCATGCCAGGGGCTCCGCAGCTAGTGCTCCTTTCGGATTCCCTGCCAAGCGCAGGTTCAAACGCCCAAGGCTTCACGATTTTCGGCTACGGCGCCGGCACGACCGGCGGCGCCGGAAAGCCGATCTGCGCCGTGTCGGACATCACGACACCCGACGACTACAACAACCCCGCGCCAGGGAGCTTCCGTGCCATCGTCGAGGAGAAGGGCAATTCCTGCTGCGCAGCGCAGAATGGTTGCACAGTGACCTTCGATGGATGTCCTGGTGGTGGATGCTCAGGAACGATCGCGTTGCACAGCGACGTCTTCATCAAGCAAGTAAACATTACGATCGACGGATCGAGGGCAAAGAATCACGGCATCCAGTTCGTCGATTTTTCGATCAACCTACTCGGTGGAAACACTATCATTCGTTACTTAAGGCACCGCGGGCACAAGCAGGACTATCCCCCTGGAGCACCGTCGAACACAAGCAAGCAGAACATCAACATCGTGTGCGGCGATCACATCGTGCTCGATCACGTGTCAAGCGAATGGGGCAACTTCAAGAATCTTACGATCTATACATATTCCGACCAAAGCGGATGCAATCAAAACGGCAACGGTCCGCCTGTCCGCAACGTTACGGTGCAATACTCGGTCATCGCAGAGCCCATCAAGGATTCAGTGAACATTTTGATCGGTGGCGATGTTAGCAATATCACGTTCTACCGAAACATTTCCGCGAACTCGTCGGATCGGCACCCACAGTTCGCCCCAGGCGCGGGCCACGACGACGGAACGGATCCACTCACGGGCTCCTCCTACCTCGAGTGGATTAATAATATCGTATCGTCTTACCACTACGGTTTGCGTGTCTCAAGCCGGTCGCCCAACTACACAACATATGCCGATGCCGTCGGCAACTACTACCAAAGCGGACAGGGGCCGGAGAGTTTAGACCACAAGACACCGGTTATGCATGACTATACGTACCGTTGGTGGCAGGCTTGCCTTAGCGGAGCGAAAGCGGGGCAGTACTGCAGTAGCGCCAGCGATTGTCCCGGCTCAACGTGCGGCGGTGTCACGATCAGAGAGCAAGGCCTCACGAGCCTCTATGCAGAGCGGAATGTGCTCCTTCCGAGCGGAGGGAATCATGCTTCAGACTGCACGACGGTAAGCGCCGACGAAACGAGCCAATGCGACTGCGATGCGATCTCGACTGTTCTGAATCGCTGTGTCGGGGGTACGAATCCGGGGCAGGGCTGCCGCAACGGTCACGACACAGAGGACTGCGGCATCGGCGGAACGTGCACGCTACCCGGTAACAGCCCGTGCTCGGTTGGAACTGCACCGGACCACGGCACTGTGCGCGCAATCGCGCGCCAGACGCCGCACGTGCCCCCTTCGGACGCCGTGTACCCGGACGTATTCACTGCCGTACTTGACACCGCCGGCGCTACGGAACCGTGCCGCGACGCGCTCGACCAGCGGATCGTGGACTACATCCGGGCGGGCTCTGGCAGCCACAACCCGGGTAACGCGCCGCCCGCGGCGTTTCCCGACGAGGCGCTGCCGTGTCCGTGAGAGGAGTTGGCAATTGGGGGGCATAACAGCAGCGGTGCAGCGCGCGTGACAGACTTGCTTCAAGCAAGATAGTCCTATCCTGCGGTGCGCCGGCAAAGGGGGCGCCTGTTCTGCGCCGTCTCGATTTGCTCTACAGAGTGCCTGAACGTGCATTGGTTCGAGACGCTCGAGGACGCCCGGGCGAAGATCGAGTTCTGGAGACGGGACTACAACGAGAGTCGGCTTCACCAAGCTCTCAAGGAGCTGGCGCCGGCCGAATTTGCCGCACGGATCGAGGACTTGGAGAAGCGAACGAGTTCATTAACCGCCGAAAACTAACCCTGGCATTGGCCCGGAAAACCCAAGCGGCTCAGTCCGAAGAACCGAGGCAGGTCAAGGTAGCGACCATATGACTCCCACAAGGTGCTCAACGGGGCGTAGGTGGCTTCTCGTGCTGCCAGTCCCGACAATGATCGGGCTGGTACTATCGGTACCGACTCCCGCCTCGGCTATCGTGATTCAGGTGAGTTTCACTGCGTCACTGTCAGGAACTCTGGGAACTGGCTCCATCTGGGAAACACTGGGGACATACGACGTAGCGGTACCCGGCACCGTCCTGATCGATCCCAACGAAATCGTCGCGACAATATCGCTGCTTGCAGGATTTGATGGCACTTTCACGCATTTCGGAGCCACAGATCCTGGAATGATCAGTGTGCCAAGCGGCTACCCGGGGACTCAAATCACAATCGCAAACCTGGCGAACATCGCAGTAACATACGACTTCACCGCATTTTCCTTTGATCTATCCTTAAACCCTGGAAAGGGTGGTGCATTTGAGACACCTAGCGTGTTCGACATGGATATCGGAGGATCCGGTGCGACCGCCTTCGGCCCGCTACAGATAACGTCAACGATTTTGCCCGTCCCCGAACCAGGGACAGCCGCTTTGGTGTCGATGGGAGCCGTGTTGCTCGCGAGCCGGAAACAAAAACAACGCCACGTCTGACGGATCCGGCTGGCAATATCGACCGCGTGGCGCGTACCCTTCGCAACACCGATCAAACACTGCTGTGTCGAGTATCCTTCGGATACCGAATCCACATCAACGCAGCGCTTTCGCCGACGATCTAGGTCGGTCCGAACGTTCAAAGACTGGGAGGCCCGCGCGCTGTAAGGGGACGGCGTGGCCGTGGAGGCGGATTCGCTGGAGGCACTGGCACGCTCAACCCAGAACCGACCTTTCCCCTGGGGGAGACTTCAAACCAGATTCTGCTTGGGGTTGGGTTCCTTCGATTGAGAATGGCCCGATCTTACGGGACCTTCCCGCGGAATTTGCGGCATCTCTGCCACCTTCTCCGTTCCCCAGACCACTCCACTCATAGAGTGCCAAAGCGCGACTCGGCTGCCCTGGCCTGCCAACCTGACCGTTCTGAGCAGCCCAAACGCCGAGGATCCTGATGCTCGCTGCAAAGGAGGAGTTCTATGCGAATCCGGCTGCCTACTGCTCTTCGACCCACCAGTGCTGTCTCGGAGGCAGAAAATCCGAAAGCAAGCGGGGTCGGCCCGCCTGCTCGGCAGGTAAGGGCGGCAGCTGATTTACCGCTCCCGGTCCGGCGATCCGCGCGCGACGTCGCGGCGATCCTCGACCGCGTATACGCCACCTTGCCGCGCGAGTGGACGGCGAAGGAAGGCGCACACTGCTACCCGAATTATCGCCACTATTTGAGGGCGATCGCGAGTTGTTCGGACGACATTCAGCTCGAACGGAGCGGCACCCAGTCGGAGGTGGGGTTGGACTTACTCGACATAGGGCTATCGATGGGCGTGGTAGGCTACGCGTGCAGCTTGATGGGCATGCGCGTCACAGGCGTCGATGACGAGCGGAATGAGTGGCACCCGTTGCTTCAGCCGCTTCGCAAGTGGTTTGGTGTGTCGTATGCGGGCTACAACGCGCTAACCAATCAGCTTCCGTTCGAAACCAGTTCATTCGATATCGTGAACAGCAACGATATGATCGAGCATATCCACGGCAGCCCGAAGCGCATGCTGAACGAAAGCTACCGGGTGCTACGTCGCGGCGGTCGAATCGTGATCACGACACCGAATCTGAGCTCACTCCATAACCGATTGTTGCTCCTCTTAGGAGGAAGCGTGCACGCCTCGATTCAGGATTGGTATCACAGCCCGCAGTGGCACCGTCCAGTCTTCACAGGACACGTGCGCGAGTATACCCCGGGTGAATTGCGATACGTGCTAGGTGAAGCCGGCTTCCAGAACGTACGTGTGATGCCATTCAATTCCTTCCCGGGCAGCGTAGCTCCTCCACCCGCAGATGCGTCGGAGCTAGACTACTCGCGGTGGTTCTCGTATCTTAAGGATGCGCCCTTCTACGAGCGCGAGTTCCATCTCCGCGGGAAACGGGACGTAGCGTATGTTGCTCACAGCCTAATCACCATGCCGTTTCGCGGCATGCGCCGAGAGTTGCTTGCCGTAGCCCGCAAGGACTAAAGAAGTGATTTCGCTGTCTGGGACCTTCAGCAGTATGCGCGCGGAAACGAGTCAAGACGCTGCGTACATCTGACGAGTAGGAGGGTGTGCCCAGAAAACATATCACTTCCGCGGGATGCTGGTGCCGGCTCATGGACATGCAGTCACGATGTGCTCTGTGAGCACTCCCGCGAGTTTCGGTATGTCCTAGAGTACTGAATCACCTCGGCCACGGGGTAAGGGCATCCGGCGTTGCTGCTGCAGAAGGGCGGGCCGCGGTGGCGCGGTCGCTTTTGGACGCAACCTTTGAATGTCTCCAAAAGGGACCGGACTGCGCTCGCGAGCGCCACCGCAACAAGGGGAGATGCTAACCTCTCGATACATGGTGTGCGCTGACACATTCCTTTTTCTTTCCAAGCTTTTGCCAGAAATCGTATTTCCGCTGACTCTGACGTTTTTGTCTCTGCTCATTGTTCTCCTCGGTGGCCCCCTGGCGCGATGGCGGCGTGCGCTGCTGGCCGGGGCGATCAGTATCCTATGGCTGGGCGGGAATGGCTGGGTGTCGGAGGCCCTGACGCGTTCGCTCGAGCGTCAGTATCTCCCCGATGCAGATCCGCCGACTGCCGATGCGATTGTCGTGCTAGGGGGCGCTACGGAGCCGGCGGTACCGCCCCGCACCGAGATCGAGCTCGTTGGTGACGGCAGCAACCGGCTCGTGCACGCCGCCCGTCTCTTTCAACGCGGAAAGGCGCGTCTGATCCTCGTCTGCTCCGGGCGCTCGGAGTACGCGATCCGTGAGACGCCGGAGGCTCCAGATATGGCAGAGGTGTTACGCTTTTTCGGCGTCCCGAAGGCTGCAATCCTGGAGGAAGATCGGTCGCGGAACACATTCGAGAACGCAGTGGAGGCGAAGCGAATGCTCGGACCACTAGGCCTGCATCGCATCCTGTTGGTCACTTCAGCTCTCCACATGCCGCGCGCTGTGGGTTTATTCCGCCATCAGGGCTTCGAAATCCTCCCTTCGCCGACGGATTTCAAGGTCGTCGACATAAAACCTCGACGGTCTGGTCTCTCGCTGGCTGAAGCAGTCTTCTCCGCACTGCTCCCCAGCGCGGATGCACTCGCTTCTACGACAAAGGCTCTGCGTGAGCATCTGGGGATCGTTGTCTATCGGGCGCTAGGCCAGCTCTCTTGAGATGCAGGTGACTTACCTGGGACAAGGGTCGCCCGCTTTTACACATAGATCGCGATAAGTTGTGGCTCGTCATCGAACTTTCATATCGCCTACCCGAGCGATGGCGCGCTTGCCGCTGAGTGCTGCGTAGTCCGGGTACCGCCGTAGCTTTGCAATACCCGCGACCCGCCGAAGGCCACTCAATGGTGGAACAGGTTCAGCGCCGACCCCCTGCGGAACCACTGCAGCTGAGAGGCGTTGAAGGTGTGGTTGAGCTGCAGGGTCTCGATGGTGCCGTCTCCATGTTGGATGCGGCACTCGACGGGCTTGCCGGGTGCCATCCCCGCCAAACCGACGAGGCTGAGGCGATCGTCCACACGGATGAGGTCGTAGTCGGCCGCATGCTGAAGGGTCAGGGCCAGCAGGCCTTGCTTCTTCAGATTGGATTCGTGAATGCGCGCAAAGCTTCGGGCGATCACCGCGGCACCGCCCAGCAGGCGCGGCGACAGCGCGGCGTGCTCGCGACTGCTTCCTTCGCCGTAGTTGTGATCACCAATAATCACCCACTTGACCCCTTGGACCTTGTAGTACCGGGCGATCTTGGCGATCGCCTGCTCTCTTTCGCCGGTCAAGACGTTTAGGCCGGTGCCGGCGTCGCCGGTAAATGCATTGGTCGCTCCCATCAACATGTTGTCGCTGAACCGGTCCAAGTGGCCGCGATAGCGAAGCCAGGGACCAGCGGGAGAAATGTGGTCCGTCGTGGTCTTGCCTTTGGTCTTGATGAGAACCGGCATATTGAGGAAATCCCCGCCGTCCCAGCCGGGCCACGGTTCCATCAACTGCAGCCGCTCGCTGTTCGGATCCACCTTGAGCGTAACGCTGCTGCCGTCTTCGGGAGGCGCAGTGTAGGTCGCGTGTCCGCGGTCGAAATCCTTCGCGGGCACCTCTGGAGCGGGCTTCGGCGGGTCGAGCCGGAACGGCTTGCCGTCGGCGCCGGTCAGCGCGTCGGTCATGGGGTTGAACGACAGCCGCGCGGCAAGGGCAAAGGCAGTGACGACCTCGGGACTTGCGATGAAGTTCATCGTCGTCGGCTGACCGTCGTTGCGTCGCGGGAAGTTGCGGTTGTACGAGGTGACGATCGTATTGGGCACCGCACCCACTTCGGCAGATCGGCGCCACTGGCCGATGCAAGGACCGCAGGCGTTGGCCAGGACAGTGCCGTTCATGTCCTTGAGCGACTGCATCTGGCCGTCGCGTTCAATCGTCGCACGCACTTGCTCCGAACCGGGCGTGACCAAAAAAGGGGCGGCCGCCTTGATGCCGTGCGCCTTCGCCTGCTCGGCGATGTCCGCCGCGCGGCTCATATCTTCGTAGGAGGAGTTGGTGCAGCTGCCGATCAGCGCAGTCGAGATTTCGTCGATGAACCGATTCGCCGGGTCGGTCACCTCAGCGGCGAGCTTTGAAATCGGTCGCGCCCTGTCGGGTGAGTGGGGGCCCACGACGTGGGGCTCCAGCTTGGCCAGGTCGAGCTCGACCACGCGGTCGTAGTATTTTCCGGGGTCCGCCTCGACCTCCTTGTCGGGCTCGAGCAAATGCTGATTCTGCTGGACGAGGGGTACCAAGGCACCTCGTCCCGTCGCCCGCAGGTACCTGTCCATGCGCTCGTCAGCAGGAAAGATCGAAGTGGTCGCTCCGAGTTCGGCCCCCATATTGGTGATCGTGGCTTTTCCGGTGGCGCTAATCGTCCGCGCACCGGGACCGATGTATTCGACGATGGCATTGGTCCCCCCGGCGACGGTCAGTTGTCCAGCGACATAGAGAATGACGTCTTTGGGTGCGGTCCACCCACTCATCCTGCCGGTTAGGTAGACCGCGATATGCCGCGGATAGAGGACCTCCCAAGGGAGTCCGGCAATCACCTCGACAGCGTCGGCACCACCGACGCCGACGGCGCATGCGCCGAGACCCCCGGCATTTGGCGTGTGCGAATCGGTACCGATAATGAGAGCGCCGGGGAAGGCATAGTTCTCGAGTACGACTTGGTGGATGATACCGGCTCCCGGCCCCCAGAAACCTAAGCCGTACTTGGCCGCTGCCGAGCGGAGGAAGTCGTAGACCTCCTTGTTCTCCGCGAGCGACTCGCGCAAATCCGAGGCGCCATCAACCCTCGCCTGGATCAAATGGTCGCAGTGGATGGTCGCTGGCACCGCCACCTTTTCCCGCCGGGTCTGCATGAATTGCAGCATGCCAGTCTGTCCCAGCACATCCTGAAATACGACCCGGTCGGGACGAAGCAGAAGATAGCTCTTGCCAGGCTCGAGTTCCTGGCGTTCCGGCGCGTCAAGGTGTCCGAGCAAGACCTTATCTGCCAAGGTCAATGGCCTATTCAATCGACGGCGGACCACCGCGAGATTGCGCGCCATACGGGCGTAGACTTCAGCCGTCATCTCCGGGCTCGATTCGATTGCAGCAACCATGCCTGGCCCCTTCTACCGTTCCTTGTACCCGCCAGGATATATGGTCGCTCATGTTGAAGGTAGGAACCCACGCGCCGGTCCCATCCGAGTCGAAAATACCTCGTCGGCGTCTCAGACCTCTGCTTAAGTCCACGCCCCCCTCATTCAGACAACGGAGGTCGCCCCACGTGCCGGATTTCGGGGAATTACCAAGATGCGCCGCTGAGCGTCCGGTTGCGTAAGGTGGAGGCCGGCACCAACCGAGGAAGGCAGCGATGGCGCTGGCGTTGGTCGCGACGAGCTCCACGGAGGCCCGCGCTACGAAAAATTGCGGGGCGCCTGCTCATTCACACGAACGGGCCAGCGAAATTCTCGTCCTTACGCCCTGACTCGCGCTCGTACAGAGTGGTCAGTAGCCTGATACCAATGCGCTTCGGCCAATCTTCAGTTGCCTGCTGAGAGGCTCCAGTCCGGCAAGGCGCGATCTGGTTCGAGCCCCGTTCGGCGCACGGCGGTGCGTCTGGCGATCCGATGACCCATGAGCACCGCGGTGCCCGCTGCGAGAACGACGTAAAGGCAGCTGAGCGCGATCGCGTAGGCCTTGTAGAGGTTCAGGAAGTAGCTCCGGAAGCAGAATCCATCGATCTCCTCTGGGTCGAAGAAATGGAGAAGCAATGGCCGCCAAATAGTCGCAAAGGCAGGGATCAGATCCCAGTGTGTGTGGCGCATGCCGGAGTAATCGTAGGAGGGACTGTAGTTCCGGGGAAGCTGACGTCGATAGTGACTCCAATTGCGCCTCAGATCTGCAACCGTGGCTAGTCGACCGTCGTCTCGGAAGAATGCCAGGTCGAAGATCGGGTCCAGCACGACCCAACGCCCGTCCACCTTGGCTTCCACGATAACATGGATCGCTCCCCCTCCTTCATTCCCAGCCAGCATTTGGCCCATACGCACCTCGAATCCGGCCACCTGGAGCGCTCGCGCGAGGACATGGCTGAAGCTACCACATGCGGCGTATCCTTCATGGAGTTGGAGGTCTGCCGAGGCGAAGAAGCGTTCGCGCAGAGAACTGGGCTGATGCCCGGCAAACATCTCGAAGTTAGGTTTCACCAGCGCGTGTGTCCTGTGAAGGATCGCCATCACTTGATCTTGGGCAGGCATCTCCGGGCTCACGCTGCGCTCGACGAGGAGATGGAAAAGCTGATCCTCGAAGCTGCTGTCTGAAATCAAGACGACGATCATGAGAAGCATCGCGACGTGGATCGCCACGAGAACGTGCGAGTTTGTGACGATGCTGCGCACCCAATTCGAAGCCCATCTGAGTTGGACATAACGCGTTTTCTCAGGCTCGGTTGCGTGTCCAGGCGCGACAACAACGTTAACGAATGCAGTAGACATGATCGCATGCTTCGGCTACGCGGTGCGCTTATCCCGTGACCACCGTCACGGCCGCGGCCGTAACGCTTCTTCCCGCCTCCGAAGACTGAACGCGCTGGTGACGGCGCTCACTGGCGGTTGCTGATCCGCATACGAGGTGCCGTGAGACGGGTCACGCGGCGCGGAGGGGGCGCACCCGAAACATCCCTGGAATCGCTGACGGTATTGCGTGGCACGCCGTGCGACGCACGGCTCAGCACGACTCTGTGGAGGAATAGATGCGACTATTCGGATGCGGGTTCCTCTTCGCTACGGGGCTGGCTCTCGCTCTTGCCCCCCCGGCCCTCGCGCTCACGCTCGCCCAGCTCGTGGGGGGAGCGTCGCTACCGACGGATTCGCTCACTCTTGACCACTTCCAAGCCGTCGCCGTGGGAAGTGCCGATCCCAATTTCAACGACTACGCAGTGCAGGTGTTGCCGGACGGCTTTCGGATCAGCGGGCCGGTGAGCGCAACTTTAGGCGAGACCGGAACGCTTTTGCTTTCGTACGATGTCACGACGACGGGGCCTGGGATCACGGGGGCTTCCCTCTACTCGAGTGGGATTGCAGTCGGGAGCGGATCCCAGGCAGTGGTGGCCGAGAGCTTGTCTGGACCTGGGAACACGGCACTTGGCACGCTTGTCGTCTATGACGTGGCGGGCGTAGGCTCGGTGCCGGTTGCGTCGGCTTCCTTTGGGCCAGTCTCCGAGCTCTCGGTCGCGAAGACGATGCAAGTTAAGAGCGGCCTCTTTGCAGCGGTGCCCTTCGTCGATCAGCGCTTCGTAGTGGTGCCCGAACCCATAACGTTCTTCCTCCTCGGAGCAGGAATGATGGGGCTTTTCGTAAGCGGCAGTCACCGCCACGAGAGGCGCGAGGAGTAGGCCGCAGCTGTTAGCGCTCTTCGCCGTCACCGCTCGTAGGCGAACCTGAGTACGGAGGGTGCATCGCCAGGCTGGCAGTGCGAATCACGTCGCGTCGACGTGCCCGCGTCGGGCATCGGGGGCTTGGTGGTGGTTGGCCGTCACCGCATGAGGTTTCGACGTTGGTGTGAGGTCTCCTAACAGCGTCGTGTTGGCGGGACGAGCGGGATCTCGTACCGAATAGCGAAGTCCCACTCATTAAGAGCCCCATTCTGCCTCGCGCTATTGCAGACCGCTCATGATGTGACGGTACGCTGCCGCACGCTCCAACCGGCGGTGTTAGGCCATCTGGAGCGGCCAGCGCCTCTACCAAATTGAGCGATCCGCCCTCGCCCAGCCTGCCGACAGGTTGGACCTAAACGCTAGCGCCTGAACGCCGAGGCGGTGAGCGTGATGCTACCGAAGTCCTGCGCTTGACAGAATCCGACGGCCATCTCGTGCGAGGCATCGGAGCCGCTCCAACGGAAGGTCGCTCCCGAGAATCTGGGGGTCACGGCGCCGAGCCGCTGGAGGGAACCGGTAGGACCGGAAGGCAGCGCACTAAGACGGGCCTACCTGGAACCGATCGGCCTGATCCCAAATCGGGCAGTGGACCCGATTCCCGCTCCGGCTTGCTAGCCTGCTCGCCTAGAGGCGGGGAGGGTCCCATGTCGCTGCGCAGCTCGTCCGCGTCGGAAGGCGACGCAGATTTTGAAGTCGCGCAGGATACGGTCCATTGCACCGGTAGCTGGACTGTGGGACGCATTGCAGGGCTTGAGCGGCGCCTAGATCACATGCCCTGGCCAAAAGGTACACAGGTCGTTTTTGACGGCTCGGCTGTCACCGCACTGGACACAGCGGGGGCGTGGCTGCTGCGCCGGTCCCTCCGCACGGTCGAGCGGAGCGGCCAAAGGGTGTCGCTCCGCGGCCTCCGGGCTGAGCACGAAGCGCTCTTCGCAATGATCGGCTCACCGGAAGTCGAGGTCGCGCTCGCGACCACCCTGTCCACACCGCCGCTGCTCGAGAGGGTCGGCGCGTTCGCCTGGCATGGAGGCCAGCAGGGCATGAAGATGCTTCCCTTCGTGGGCGAGGTCGCGGTAGCGGCCGCGCGCTGCGCCGCGCGGCCCACACGCATCCGCTGGAGACCGACCCTTTACAACGTCCGGACCGCAGGCTTCGATGCCCTACCCATCGTCGGGCTGCTCTGCTTCCTCATGGGCATCGTCATCGCCTACCAAGGGGCGACACAACTTCGGCGCTACGGCGCGAACATCTTCGTCGCGGACCTCGTGGGACTCGCCATGCTCCGCGAGCTCTCGCCTCTGCTCACGGCCATCATCGTGGCTGGCCGCTCGGGATCCGCCTACGCAGCCCAGATCGGGACGATGAAAGTGACGGAGGAGATCGACGCGCTACGCACCGTTGGAATCGCTCCCATTGAGCTGCTGGTGCTGCCCAAGATCGTGGCCCTCACCATCGCTCTCCCACTGCTCACCGTCTACGCCGATGTCCTTGGTGTTTCGGGTGGGATGCTGATGGCGCGAACCGAGCTGGGGGTGAACCACACGGTATTCCTCGATCGCCTCCAGCATGCACTCCGACTCTCAGACTACCTAGTGGGCATCGGCAAGGCACCGATCTTTGCCGGAATCATCGCTGTCGTCGGCTGCTTCCAGGGCTTCCAGGTCGCAGGCGATGCCGAGAGTGTAGGACGCCGAACCACGGTGAGCGTCGTCCAATCGATCTTCCTCGTGATCCTCGCCGATGCCCTCTTCTCCGTGATCTTCAACTACCTGGGGATCTGACGTGGCGGGCGTGGCGAAACCGTTGACAGCCGTGATCGAAGTTCGCGACCTTCATACGCGCTTCGGTGCCGCAATCGTTCATGACGGTGTGAGCCTTGAGGTCAAAGAGGGTGAGATCTTCGCGCTCGCGGGGGCAAGCGGTTGTGGGAAGTCCACGCTGCTGCGGGAGATCATCCTGCTGCAGCAGCCTCAGTCAGGCTCCATCCGGGTCTTCGGCCGAGAGGTCGTCGGACTCGACGACGAGGAAGCGCTTCCGCTGCGACGAAACTGGGGGGTCATGTTCGAGCGCGGCGCGCTCTTCAGCTCGCTTACCGTCAGCGAGAACGTAGGCCTGCCGCTTCGCGAGCATACGCGCCTTAGCGATCGGATCGTCGACGAGATCGCTGCCGTGAAGGTTGCGCTCACAGGGCTCCCAGCGAGCGCCGGCCCCAAGTACCCGGCGGAACTCTCGGGCGGCATGCGAAAACGCGCGGCGTTGGCTCGCGCGATCGCGCTCGATCCGAGGCTTCTCTTCTTGGACGAGCCGACCGCAGGACTCGATCCGCTAAGCGCCAGCGCTTTTGACGAACTGGTGAGACGGATGAAGGAGCTCCTCGGGCTCACGATTTTTCTAGTGACCCACGACCTCGATCTTCTCTGGCGTGTGGCGGATCGTGTCGCCTTCATGGTGGAAGGGCGCATCGCAGGCGTCGGAACTATGCACGAGCTCTCGAAGTCGGAGCAGCCGCTCGTGCGCGAATACTTCTACGGGCCACGAGGCCGAGGAGCTTGGGAGCAGTCATGGAAACAAAAGTGAACTACGCGATCGTCGGGGCCTTCGTCCTGACGCTCTCGGTGGCCATCGTGGCCGGTGTGCTGTGGATCTCTTCCGGCCGCACCGCTCGCAAGGATTACGACACCTATCTCGCCTACTTCACAGAGTCCGTGTCGGGCCTAAATGTGGAAGCGCCTGTTAAGTACAGGGGGGTCCAGGTGGGTTCGGTGCGGGAGATCGCGCTCGACCAAGAGGATCCGCAGAGGGTCCGGCTTGTCCTCGCGATTGAGCGCGGCGCTCCGATCAAGCGGGATACGATTGCAATCCTCAGTGTGCAGGGACTCACGGGGATCGCCTTTTTGGATCTTGAGGGTGGATCCAAGGAGTCGCCGCTCCTTACCCCGAAGGAAGAGGAACCCTACCCCGTGATCTCGACAGGGCCTTCGCTGCTGCGTCGCCTCGATACGCGCGCGAGCGCACTCGTCGCCGATCTCTCTCAAACCGCGCAGAGTATCAACCAGCTCATTGACCAGGACACCCGCGACGCTCTCCAGCGCACCATCCGCGATCTCGATAGCGTGACGCACGTGGTTGCGGGACGGTCGAAGGAGATCGATTCGACTCTCGTTGCCGCAGCTCGCACCATGGAGAACAGTGCTCGGGCGAGCGCAGACCTTACGCAGCTCGTGAAGCAGGTGGCCCAAAGTGCCGCGGCCGTCGAGCGTGCAGCGGACAAGACTGCTCGCGCCAGCGAAGCCGTGCGAGCGACCGCAAGCGGCGCGAGCGGTAGTGTAGAGACCCTGCGCGCCGACACGCTACCGGAGCTGCAGCGGCTCCTCGCGGATGCCCGGGTGGTCCTGTCTTCACTGGGACGGGTCGCACAGGACCTCGAACGCAACCCCAACGCACTCGTCGTTGGTCGCGAGTCGCCTGCTCCCGGGCCGGGCGAGTGACCTGATCGTGCGGTGCACCTGGTATTCGAAGATCGCCATTGCGGGAGTACTCACTCTCGCGTGCACGAACTGCACGTTGCTCCAGCCCTTACGCACCGAGCCTCCGAGCATTTTCGCCTTGGAAGCGACATTCGAGAGCGCACCGGTGCGGGATGCGGCCGCGCAGCCGCTTGCCATCGCGGTGCCGCAGGCGCGACCTGCCTTCGATAGCGCGCGTATCGTCTATGTGTCGAGAACCTACGAAGTGCGCTTCTTTTCCAAGAGTCAGTGGGTGGATACTCCCGCACGCATGCTTGCCCCGCTTCTCGTTCAAGCCCTCGGCGCAAGCAGCAGGTTCCAGCCGGTTCGCAGCGGAGCGGGTGTCGATGCGGCTCTGCGTCTCGAGACCGAGATCACGACGCTGCAGCAGGAGTTCACGGTCCGTCCGAGTCGGGTGCGCTTCGCCCTTCGCGCACAGCTCGTCGATGTGGCAGCACATCGAATCGTCGCGACGACCGACCTCGAAGCCGTTGAAGAGTCGGCGTCCGACGATCCGTATGGGGGCGTCGTTGCCGCCAACCAGGCCGTTGGCCGTCTGCTCCGCGAGCTCACGACGTGGTGTGAGAAATACGCGAGTGTAGGAGAGACCTCGAGTGGCGCGGGCGTTCCACAAAATTAGGAGGTTTCGGGCTCGAGGGGGATGTCGAGGTCGCTCGACTGATGCGCCAGCGATTGTTAGCGGCGAACCAATCGGAAGGCGAAGTTGCGCCCAAGTCCCTGCTTGTACGCAAGGGTGATCCATAAGAGGGCATAAGGCTCGAGAAGACGCGCTTGCGCGAGCGGCCCCGCGTCGAGAGGACCAAAGCCCAGATCCGCTGCAAGATTCGCCGCTATCGTCTTTGCGGAGGGATCGTCGCCGCAATAGGGCATCGTTGCGGCTCCTTCCTTGTACTTGGGGTCCGCCATATTGTCGAAGCCCGTCGTGTTGAAGATCTTCACGACGTGGGCTCCGGGTGCCCAAGCCGCAACCTGCTCTCCTCCCGATATCGTGTGCCCGATGGTGAGGCCAGTGAGGTCCGGTTTCAGCGGATTCGTGCAGTCGAGAAGCGTCTTTCCCCTCAGGTCGCCGGCGGCGCACAGGGCCGATTCAGCTGCAGCCCAGGGGGTAGCGAGAACCACGACCTCACCGAATGCTGCCGCTTGCACAACGCTTCCGGCTCTCGCGCGCCCTCCACTCGCCGAAAGGAGCTCGCGTACCTTCCCCTCTGTCGCATCGCGCACTCCGAAGAGAACCTCATGGCCGCGCTCCGCCCAGCGCCGTCCCAGCGTCCCACCGACGCTACCCGCCCCAATTACGCCGATTCGCATCATGCTCAAGTGAGTCTCCATGAGTGTGGGGCAGCGCACGTTTAGGCTCCGAGCGCCCGTACAGCGCTTCGGCTGTCTCGCTGCCCGAGAAGTTCTGGCGTCCCGTGATGAGTCTCCCATCCCGGGCCGCGAACCCTCGCCAGAGAACAATGGGGCGGTTAGAGTCGACTGCGCAAGTAGGTACAGGGAGGTGCGGTAGGCGCACGGATGGCTGTGAAGCCCGATCGACGCAAGATGGGAGCCCAGCTCGCTGCCGAGCTCGTGGCTGACAAGTGGTTCATACGAATCGTCCATCAACTCGAGGACGGAACCAAGCGCTACGGAGAACTCCGTCGCAATCTTCCCAGCGTCTCGCAGCGCATGCTGACTCGGACCCTCCGGAACATAGAGCGAGATGGGCTCGTGAGCCGGAAGGTCTACGCGGTCGTACCTCCCAAAACGGAATATGCGCTCACGGAACTCGGCCAAAGCCTGATCGAGCCGCTTCACGGCCTGTGCCAATGGGCGGAGAGGCACTTTCCCCGGGTACAGGCGCACCGGCTCCGCGATGCGGGCAGACCGAAGGGAGCGCCCTAGCCGAGGGGTTTTGCCGGTGCGATACTTTGATGAGCAGCAGCGGCTCGGGGCAATCGCCTCAATTTGCCGCGGTGTGTGGTCTTTGTGATGTCCTCACATAACCCTCCAGGGCCACCGATGCATGAGCTGGCCATCACCCAGAGCATCATCGCCGCAGTCACCGAGCACGTCGGCAAGTCGAAGGTGACGCGCGTCGTGATCGAGGTGGGAGCGCTAACGACCGTTGCGCCCCACGCCGTCCGGTTTTGTTTCGATGTATGTGCCAAAGACACAAACCTCGCGGGTGCCGAGCTCGAGATTGTCGAGATTGCAGGACGCGCACGGTGCATGGACTGCGGGGACGAGAGGGCGCTCGAAAGTCCGATCGCCTTGTGCCCCTGCGGAAGTCTTAACTTCGATCTCCTGAGCGGTCATGAGCTCAAGATCCGAGAGGTAGAGGTCCTCTGAATGTGCGCCACGTGCGGCTGTTCCCAGCATACTTTGGATCCCATCGCAGAGCCCGGGATGGACCCGCATCCCCACACTCATCCCCACGAATCGCATGGGGAAGATGGCCATGATCACGGGACGCATATGCATGAGGGGGGGGACCCCGGCAGCTCTCGCCGCGTGCGACTCGAGCTCGACCTTCTCGCAAAGAACAACAGGATCGCAGAGCGGAATCGCGGCTGGCTCGAGGGTAGGCAGACCGTTGCGCTGAATCTCATGAGCGCGCCGGGTTCCGGAAAGACGACGCTTCTTGAGCAGACCATCCGCGATCTCGGGGCAGAGCTCCGACTCGGCGTCGTCGAGGGAGACCAGGAGACTTCGAGGGACGCCGAGCGCATTCGCCAGGCAGGCTGCCCGGTCGTCCAGATCAACACGGGGACCGGCTGTCACCTAGATGCGGAGATGCTCGGGAGTGCCCTGCGGAGACTCGACCCTCCCCCGGCATCGCTCGTCTTCATCGAGAACGTCGGTAATCTCGTTTGCCCCGCGCTCTTCGACTTGGGCGAAAAAGCGCGGGTGGTCATCTCCTCGGTGACCGAGGGGGAGGATAAGCCCATGAAATATCCTCACATGTTCCGAGCGAGTGACCTCGTCGTGCTGAACAAGATGGATCTCCTCCCCTATGTCGAGTTCGACGTCGACCGCTTCCTTGCGCATTCGCGCTCGGTGAATCCGAGAGTGAGGGTCCTCGGTGTCGGCAACGCGCGGGGACGGCCTTTCTGCTTGGTACGCCTGGCTACGGGAGCTAGGGGCGCCCCACGCGCGCTCTGCGGAGATGCGCTGAGCCCTTCGCGCTCTCTCCGACCTACAGTCGTCCACCTCGGCGCGGGGTATGCAAAAGCCACCGCGGGCATCGCTCTCGGGAGCACCCCGCGATCCAGCACAGATCGCGGCCGCGACTTGCGCTCCACAGGTCCTAGAGAGGACGCCGCTCCTTCAGCAGATCCGCGGCAGCGGGTCACCGATCAAGAGATCGACGATTCTCGTGCCCCCAAACTTCGTCTGGAGGAGCACCATGCCTCGAGGGTCGGAGCAGATTTGGCCCACGACTTTTGCCTCCCGGCCCGCGGGATCGCGGCGCATGGCCTCAATGGCCGCGTCCGCCTCGGCTGCGCCCACCACGGCCACGACGCGCCCTTCGCATGCGACATGGAGAGGGTCAATTCCGAGGAGCTCGCACGCTCCCGTCACCTCGTCGCGAACGGGGATCCGCTCCTCGTCGATTCGGATGCCGACGTCCGCAGCGACTGCGATCTCGTTGAGCACCGTCGCAACTCCGCCGCGAGTCGCGTCTCGCAAGCAGCGGACGCTCGTTGTGGCGTCGAGGAGCGAGGCCACGAGCCCAGAGAGCGGACCCGTATCCGACACGATCTGTGACTCGAGCTCGAGTTCGCCGCGCGCCAGTAGGATGGTGACACCGTGATCGGCAATCGGCCCAGAGACAATGACGACGTCTCCGGGCTGTGCGCGCGCAGCACCGAGCCGGATGGAGCGTTCGAGTACTCCCACGCCGGCGGTGTTGATATAACACCCATCGGCCTTTCCGCGCTCTACCACCTTGGTATCGCCCGTCGCGATCTGAACCCGAGCCGCAGCGGCGGCCGCCTGCATGGATTCGACGATGCGCCGGAGCTTCTCGAGGGGAAAGCCCTCTTCCAGGATAAACCCTGCCGAGAGGTAAATAGGGCGGGCTCCGCTCACGGCGAGGTCGTTTACGGTTCCGTTCACCGCGAGGTCTCCGATATTTCCGCCCGGGAAGAAGAGCGGCGACACCACGTAGCTGTCGGTGGTAAAGGCGAGGGTCCCGCCCTTTACGTCGAAGACCGCCTGGTCCTCGAGCATCTCCAGCACAGGGTTGCGAAAGGCCTCGAGAAAGAGCGACTCCACAAGCCGGCGCGTCGCCTTTCCACCCGCACCGTGGGCGAGTGTGATGCGCTCCTCGGTGAGGCGTGGCGTGCGGCGACGCGCCTTCTCGATTCGCGCAAGGACCTCCTCCTCGGTAACGCCCACCGAACGGGAGCCACCGGGGTGCTCCCTGTCGCCCGAGCCGCTCAACAGGACCTCGCCGCATCCGGTCGAGAACGGCGGAGGCGTCCGTAGTGGTAGTAGGCCGCGCACGCTCCTTCGGAGGAAACCATGCACGTTCCGATGGGAGTCTCCGGCGTGCACGCCGTCCCGAACACCTTGCACTCCCAGGGCTTGAGCACGCCCTTTAGAACCTCACCGCACTGACAGGCTTTCGGGTCGCTGACTCGGAGGCTCGGGAGCTCGAACAGCTGCTCGGCGTCGTACTCGCGATAGGCGTCGCGGATGCGGAGCGCGGAATGCGAGATGAAGCCGAGGCCGCGCCATTCGAAGTGAGGACGGAGCTCCATGACCTCGTGAATGAGTCCGAGGGCGTGCGGATTGCCCTCCCAGGGCACAACGCGAGTGTACTGATTTTCGACCTCGGCCCGCCCCTCCGAGAGCTGGCGCAAAATCATCGAGATGGCCTGAAGGACGTCGAGCGGCTCGAAGCCTGCAACGACAAACGGCTTTCCGTACTGCTCCGGAACAAACTGATAGGGCTTGCAGCCAATCACGGTTGAGACATGACCGGGACCGAGAAAGCCGTCGAGGCGAAGATCCGGAGAGTCAAGAAGCGCCTTCACGGCCGGAACGATCAGCACATGATTGCAGAACACGGAAAAGTTCTTAATGTGCTCTTGAGCGGCGCGCAAGACGGTGGCAGCGGTCGAGGGAGCCGTAGTCTCAAAGCCGAGCGCGAAGAACACAACGCGCTTTTCCGGATGCTCCCTCGCCACTTTGAGTGCGTCGAGAGGGGAATAGACCACGCGAATCTCAGCGCCTCGCGCCTTCGCGTCAAGGAGGGAGCCGTGGCCACCCGGAACACGCAGCATGTCCCCGAAGGTCGCAAGGATGACGTCTTTCTGCTCTGCAAGAAATCTCGCGTCGTCGACCCGACCCATCGGGATCACGCACACAGGGCATCCGGGTCCATGCACGAGCGTTATTCCCTCAGGCAGGTAGTCCTCGACGCCGTGCTTGTAGATCGTATGAGTGTGCCCTCCGCAGACCTCCATCAGCTTGTACGCACGGGACCCCAAAAGCGCGGCGATTTGCTGCGAGAGGCGCTGCGCGAAATCGCGAGATCTGTACTCGTCTACAAAGCGCACGGGGGGGTTCCTCTCTCTTCCAGCATGCCCTGCGTGAGCTCAAAGAGCACCTGGTAGAGCGTGGTCTGGGCTTCTTGGATGCGGTGGACCGAGGTGGAAGGCACAGTCAGAAGGAAATCGATCGCTTCCGACTCGGCCATGCGCCCGCCGTCGTAGCCTGCGATGCCAACGCTTAGGAGGCCGCGGCGATGCGCCTCTTCGAACCCGCGCAGGACGTTCTCCGAGCCGCCGCTCGTCGAGATTCCAAGGGCGACGTCGTTCGGTCGTCCAAGTGCCGCAATCTGGCGGGCAAAGATGACAGCGATGCCGACATCGTTCGCGAGGGCGGTCACCACCGCCGCATTGCAGGTGAGGGAATGCGCCGGCACCGCACGGCCGACCTCTGCTTGTGAGAAGGTGTGCGCGATGGCGTGTGCGTCGGTGCTGCTCCCGCCGTTGCCGAAGGCGAGAAGCCTCCCGCCATTTGCGAAGGAGCCAGCGAGGGCTCTGGCGCACGCGAAGAGACGCTCCGACTGCTGCTCCAGCACGAGCTCCCGCAGCTGCGCGATCTCCTCGATCTTGGCGCTGGTCGAGAGCCGGAGACCCTCCCCGAGAGGTTGCGGGTTCCCTTCATTTAGGAAGGGATAGAGTGCTTCGGCGGAAAAGCGGCTCCTCGCTTGTCCACGCGCCCCCCCCTCGAGTCTGGAGGGATTCTCATGCACGGCGGGCTGCGCCAGAAAGACATGCACGATCTCCCAGAGGATGTGGTAGAGCGGAACGTGAGCCTCCTTCACGAGCCGAAGATCTTCACATCGTGCAATGAAGCAGTGGTCGACGGCCGCGCTCTTTCCAATCTCGCCTCCGTCCCCCCCGGTCAAGGCGATCGTAAGGAGGCCCTTCTCGTGTGCTACCTCGAGCGCCCGCAGAACGTTTGCGCAGCGCCCGGCTGCGGAGACGCCGATCGCGATGTCGCTCGGCAGCGCCTCGCGCCCGAGGGGCGTCGCAAACACCTCGGGAAGACCGCGGGCCGCTCCGACGTCTGTCAGCATGGCGAAGTCGTCGCTCAGTGAAATGGCGGGCAAGGCGGGCTTACCCACGATCACGGGATGGATGAACTCGACTGCGATGTGCTGAGCATCGGTCGCGCAGCGACCATTCCCGAACGCAACGAGCTTCCCCCCTCGAGAGAAGCGTTGCGCCATCGCCTCGCCCGCGCACACAAGCAGGCTCGCGTGCTCCGCCAGGGCCCGGGTGATGCAGCCGCGCTGGCGAGACGCCTCGCCAATCGTCGAATGCCAGGGTTCACGGGAAGAAAGGCTCATCGATCACCTGCGAGAGGGATCTACTCGATCTCGCTCCTTCGAAGAGCCGTGAGCTCGTCTGCGTACGCGTCCGCCATCGCCTGGAAGAGCTGGGTCGTCGCTGCGGCTTCCTCTTCGTTGATTCTGGCGAGGGCGAAGCCCGCATGGATCAAAACCCAATCACCCACTCGGGCGCAGTCCGTCTCCCCATCCTTACCCAAGAGCTCCGCAGAGATGTTTCGCCGGACGCCGCTCACCTCAACCTTCACGATCTGCCGGCTCGCATCAACGATCTCGACGACTTTTCCGGGAATCGCCAAACACACTGGGGACCTCTTTGAAGACGACCCGTTGAGACGCTTCGCTCTGGTTCCGCGTCGGATGCGCGACGCAAGTGCCAACTCTATCCGACGTTCCTAAGGCGAACAATCAGGTTCCCCGCTCCTCGCCGGTCGTTGAGCTGACGAGCGGGCGCGGGTCGCGATCGCGCGCCGCTGCGATCACCGCTTGTCCAAAGCTGAGGCCCCCGTCGTTTGGCGGAGTGCGCGCGTGGGTGAGGACGCGAAACGACCGCTCCTCCAGCCTTTCGACAGTTCTCTCCAGAAAGAGGGAGTTTTGGAAGACGCCTCCGCTCAGTGCGACCGTGCGAAGACCCCCGTGTTCGCGGATTCGGCTTACGACCTCGGCGACGACGCGAGCAAGGCTGTTGTGGAAGCGAGCCGCCACGACACCTGGGTCAACCCCGGCCCGCGCATCGTCTGCAACCGCGCGCACAAGATCGGCTCCGCGGATCAGGAAAGGCGGCCCCGGGGAGACACGGGTTCGGTATTCTCCGCGCTCCGCAGGATCTGCGCGCTGCTCGAGCTCGATCGCCGCTTGCGCTTCGTAGCGGACGGTATCGCGGACGTCCAAGATCGCTGCCACGGCGTCAAACAGCCGGCCCGCGCTGGACGTTTGGGGGGAGCGGACTCCCGACCGCGCGAGCTGGACTACCGTGTCAAAATCGCGGGAATGCCGCCGGAGGACCGGAAGCTCGAGCGGCGGGCTGCCACCGTAGGCGATGTCGAGGTAGGCGGCAGCGAGCCGCCAGGGCTGGTGGATCGCCGCCACTCCCCCTGGCATCGGCATCGTTTCGAAGTGCCCGATGCGCTTAAAACCGACGAAATCTACCTCCAGAAACTCCCCGCCCCAGAGCGTGCCGTCGGTGCCGTAGCCCAGTCCGTCGAAGACGACGGCGATCGCGGGGCCACATTCTCCATTCTCCGCCAAGCAGGCGGCGGCGTGCGCGTGGTGGTGCTGCACAGCCACAAGGTCCACGTCTTTCAGAGTGAGGGCATACTTCGTCGACAGATAATCGGGATGAAGATCGTGGGCAACGAGCCGCGGCGCCACCTCGAAGAGCCGAGAGAAATGCGCGATCCCTTGCAGATAAGCCTCAAGCGTTTCGTAGTTCTCAAGATCCCCAATGTGAGGAGACAGGAAGGCATGCCCACCCTTCGCGAGGCAGAACGTGCTCTTGAGCTCGCCGCCGCAGGCGAGGACCGGACGGCGAGCCTCCCCGGGCAGCGGCAGGGGCTGCGGGCAATAGCCCCGGGAGCGCCGCATGGGAAGCTCCTTTTCGCGAAAGACACGCACGACGCTGTCGTCGGCACGCACATGAATCGGGCGGTTGTGAGACAAGAAAAAGTCCGCGACCGAGGATAGGCGTTCGATCGCCGCTTCATCGGAATAGACGATGGGCTCATCGGCCACGTTGCCACTCGTCAGCACGAAGGCTTCAGGGTGGCGCTTGCAAATCAGGTGATGAAGTGGCGTGTAAGGAAGCATAAGGCCCACGAAACTATTCCCGGGCGCAACCGAGCCGGCAAGCCGGGCGTTAGCTTTCCGGCGCACCAACACGATGGGACGCCGCGGGCTCGCGAGGCTTCTCTCCTCGGCCGGGGTGAACTCTGCGAGATCCCGCGCCATCGCAAGACTCGAGGCCATGACCGCGAATGGTTTCTCATGACGCTGCTTTCGCGAGCGGAGCGTTGCCACTGCAGCTTCGTTCGTGGCAGCGGCGGCGAGGTGGTATCCCCCGAGCCCCTTCACGGCAACGATCCATCCCGCGCGAAGGCGCTCGGCTGCACCCTGCAACGGGTCGCCGCCAACCTCGTGCCCTGTGCGGTCGAGGAGCTTTAGATTCGGACCGCAAACCGCGCAGCAGATCGGCTGGGCGTGAAACCGCCGGTTACAGGGGTCGTTGTACTCCTCGGCACAGGCTGGACACATCGAAAACTGGGCCATCGTGGTGCGCGGCCGGTCGTAGGGAGTATCTCGCACGATGGTGAAGCGCGGTCCGCAGTTGGTGCAATTGGTAAAGGGATACCCATAGCGACGATTCGCGGGGTCGAAGATCTCTTGGACGCAGTCCGCGCAGGTGGCGACGTCGGGAGAAATCAGAACCTGACTTTCGCCCACGGCCAAGCTCTCCACGATCTCGAATCCGACTTCTCCCGTGGGAGCAAGCCGCGTCGTGGCCACTTCTTCGATCGAAGAAAGGGGAGGAGCTTCAGCGATGAGGCGTTCGAGAAACTGAGAGACGCGGTCCTCGGCTCCCTCGACTTCAATCGCCGCGCCGTGCGTGTCATTGGCGACGAAGCCGGCGAGCTGAAGGCGCACGGCAAGGGCATGAACGAAGGGCCGAAAGCCCACGCCCTGGACGAGGCCTTCGACCCGGAGGTGTATCCTTACTTTTCGAGCCACTAGGGCTCGACCTGCGTCCGAGGCGGCCGGTTGGCGCGGGCGGTCCACTCACCCGGCAGCATCTCACATCCTTAGGGTTCGCCACGCATTGGACCGAGTACTCCATCCAGGTCCCCGCTCGGCCTCGGCCTCCAGTCGATCCTCCGCCCTGCCCTCGGTCCTCTCGCCAACGAGTACGCAGGAAACCGCCGCGCTTCGAGCGGGCACCCGGGACCCTTCGCGAGACACCTACCGACAGACCAGAGGAGCCCTCCTGGCTCTCCCGGTCTCGAAGATTGGACTGATTCCCAAGAAGGCCGCCCGACGGGGCCATTTGGAGATCCGGATGACGAGATCGATCGCGTACCCGGCGGTGGATCACGAACAGGCCAAGGCGCGTGCACGCGCAGACGCCGAGGAGAACGGTTGGTCGGTCGTGGAATCCCACTGGCATCCCCGCCTTGTTGGCGAGGGCGGAGTGCTTGTGGTCCACGTTTCCGAGCCCGATCCCTCGCGAACGGCCTCAGATGGCCCTGGCATCCCTCGGATCCGCGGACAGCACTGATTTCCCTCCTTCGGCGCAGGAGGGGGCGGCCCCTGCCGGGGGTCGCCGGAAAGACGCGCCCAAGGAGCACGTCGCCTCGGCCCGCGCGATGCGCAGTCCAACCCCGACGAGCTGCAGCCCTTACAGAACTGAGGTCTCGATTGCGCGCCCGAGGGGCCGTTTAAGGCGCGAACTTAAACGCATCCGCGCGCTGCAGCCGAGGATCCGCACAGCGCCACTGTCGCTGACCGGGAAGGCGCAGGAGCTTTTGGTCGGGGGGGCAATCGCCTGGGTCCGGCTCTCTCCAGTGAGCCCGAGTCGGATCGATCTCCCCGGTCGCAACGATGGGCTGCTCGGTGAGCGCCGGGCCGGTCTGCAAGAGTCCGAGTCCGATACCCGGGGGAACAAAGGAGCAGGCACCCGGCACACCGAGCTCGTCTTCACAGCCGAAGGCTCCCGCTGGTGTTCCAGTCGAGAAGGGTTCTGGACCGAATCCAAAGGGGTCGAACGGGCTGATGAAAAGCGCGGCACCGTGGAAATGGTGTCCGAAGCCTCGAAATCCGAAGGCTCGGCTTCTGCCGCCGTGGAAGCCGTGGCCTCCCCCCATGTGGCCCCCATGCCCCCCACCGTGACCCTGAGAGGAGGCGGTACTCGGGCTCATGAGAAGAGCCAAGACGAGAGTGCTCGGGAGGAACCGCGTGAAACGCAATGGCACCTCCTTGTCCTGTCTTTGAATACGCCTCCGGCCCGTCCTCCGCTACAGCGCAAGAGGACGCCGAACTTTGAACCCTACCGGTCTCCTCTGAGCGCTCGCTGCGCGGGCGAAACCCCTATCGACCACGGGCGCCTCGGCGAAGCACACGCTCAATCCCCGCAGGATCTGGTTTGGTGGGTCAAACCGAGATGGAGCTGCGGCGGCAGCCAGCAGCAGGCACACCCTACGAAAGGCGCAGGAACAGAGCTCCTCGGGGAGAGGGAAAAGTTTCGCTCCGCGAGTCGAGGCTCAGCGGTTCTGGCGTCGGCCAACCGCGACGAGGGCGAGGACCCCGACGCCGACGAGCGCTAGAGTCGCGGGTTCGGGTACGACGTTGAAGGCGCTCGTTACGCCCGCAGAGGCGCCTGGCGTCAGGGTAAACTGGATTGTGATGCCGATCGACGAGTTCACCCCCGGACCGGAGATGGGCCCAAAGCTCGTGTTGCTGGAGTTGCTGCAGCCTGTCCCCGTGCAGCTCAGCGCGTATGGATTGTTGAGGAGCGTTTGGATCGAGCCCCCATCGATGAGGGCGGTATAAACGGCGTTCGGCGCACTACTGCCGAGCGTCGCGCCCGAGCTCGTGTTCCCGTTCGTGAGCGCAAGAGCGATCGATCCGTTCAGTTGTGTGGGACTCGCCAAAGCCGGGGAGACCGGTGAGGTTACGGTCACGAGGAAAGTCTGCGTGCTGCTCGTCGTGTTGGTGATATTGAAGTTATTCGTGACGAAGGGATCAAGCGCATAGGTCGACGACCAGCTGTTGAGCATGAACACCTGAAGGCCCACGGGCCCATTGAGCACGTAGGACCCGCCAGTCGAATTTGGCGTGTAGGTGTAGAGCCCCGTAATGTTCGCAAGGGTGTCGGTCTGCGTGCCGTCCGTAATCGTGAGTCCGTAGGGTATTGTGGCAGCTTTCGCCGAGCCCACGGACAAGAGAACCGCTGCAAGAGCAAGCCCTAGTCCAAGTCCACGTCGCCGCATACGCATTGAGCCCTCCCCTTCCCGCGCTGGGTTGAGTAGCAAGTTGCATGCCGCGAAGACGCCCAAGTTAACCCACTGGATTCACAGCGAATTTTGAAGGTGAGGAAGTCGCTGTGGGAACTTCCTTTCCGCGAGGAGGGAAAACCCATTCCGCCATCTCGTGAGCAAACCCTCGAAGCTTGGAGCTTTCGAGGTCCGCTCAAGGAGGTGCCCGGGTGAAAATGTCGCTTTTGGGCGCGGCTCTCGTCTTCTTGGGAGGACATTCAGGAGGAGGGTATGCAGTACATCCTGTTCATTTTGGCCGACAACGGGAAGGCCGCGCCGGACGAGATGCAGCGGATGGGAATCGTCCAGAACGCAGCCGAGCGGCGATTTCTCGAGCGGCGGCTGCGCGAAGTCGGTCACGAGACTCCGCCGAGGTCGATTCGGTAGAGCGTCGGGGATCTAAAGTGCCCACGATCTCGCAGGGCTCCCGGATTCTCTTTACGACGAGCGAGTGCGCTGCTCTTCTTCCTCGCGCCTTTCGGCCTCCGAGATTGCTTCCTCGAGCGTCGAGAACGTAACGAGCGCGAATCCTGCCGAGTCATCTCCGCCGCCCCGCATCACGTGATATTCGACGAGACCGCTCTTGCCACCGGCCGCGATCTCAGGCACTTCACTCTCCACGACGAAGAAGGTGCGCTCGGGGTGAAGCCAGGTGCGGCCTTCCTTCTGCCAGTCGCCGGGCACCATGCATTGACCCTCCAAGGCCCTGCACCCAAGAAATGTTGCAAGCGTCTCACACGTAATCTTATTCGAATTGCCCCCGGGCCGACGTAGAGATTGGCAAGTTCCGCATCCGGCCCCCGGACGGGGGCAGCGAGGCTCTCGGTCCATCCCCGTGAAGACGGACACAATGTGTGAATTCGACCCCGCACGTGGCTCTGGAGGCCTCCGCTTCATCTGCGGTGCCTCATCAGAACGATGGCGCTTTACCGGCCCGATCGTCCCGGCGCTCGAGCACTGGGATCTCGGAGCTCAGCCGCAGCGGAAAGGTCGGGGGACCGAGCCCGCGCACAGCGCGCGGGAGCGCTTGCGGGGGGGCGCCACATTTTCGGCTTTCGAACCACTCTATCTCTGGTTGTCTCTCTCCGGAGCGAGAAGGGGGGCTCCGACCGCCGATTCTCGTTCGGCCGGCGCCCAGTCGAGCCCGCCTGGCTCACGAGAGACTTGGGGCTCGCCCAGTGCGGCTCTTCATCAGCAGGCTGTCGCTCGAGAGCTAAAACTCGGTCGCTGCGATGAATCGCGGGAACGCGAAGGCAATGAGGTCTAACCCGACATGGTGTAGCCCTCGCCCTACCGATCGCGCTCGTGGCTGCGAGTGTACCACCTCACCCGAGCGCGAACCGAAGCTTTGGTCGCCCTCGAGAATGCCTCGCGCGTAATCGTCGCTCTTCTCGCGCACAGCCCGTCCCTCCTAGAACGATGACTCATCCTGGTCTGCGTACCCAAAACGGCGTATGCGGCGTATTGGCAGAGGAAGCCTGGGAAGGCCACCGTGCGGAGGCGTTTCACGATGAAACGAGCCATGGTCGGACTTGCCTTCCTCTTGGGTGTCGCTGCGACGGGCTGGCCCGCACACGCGACATTGATCACCTTCACCGCGAGCCTCGATGGGTCGCAGCAGGTTCCCTCGAACATGTCGGCGGGAACTGGCTCCGGCACCGTGGTACTGGATGACGTCGCAGATACGATCACGGTAGATATGAGCTGGCAGAATCTGAGCGCGCCTGCACTTTTGGCGCACATCCACGGTCCCGGCGCAGTGGGGGTGAACGCTCCCGTCCTCTTCCCGTTTGCAAACGTCCCGAGTGTGATATCCGGATCCATCCCCGAGCAGACGTTCGCGATTACGCCGGCCCAGATCGCTGATCTCGAAGCAGGCCTCTACTACATGAATATCCACACCTCGAACTTCCCCGCTGGCGAAATCCGTGGGCAGCTCACGCAAGTGCCTGAGCCGGGAACGCTGGCGCTCCTCGCAGCGGGCGCGTTCGGCCTCGCCTGCGCGAGGCGGCGCAAGGCGCGCGCCGACTAATTCCCCCGGAGCGGTGAGTTCATCTAGGAGGGCCACGCGCACTTCAGGGGCGTGCGCCCTCCCTTGGGGACTCTCCGGCATGAGATGGTAGGAGCTCTTACATCCGTTGCCGCACTCGTGGGGCTGCTCTCGCCGTTCGCTGCCGATGCACACCCTTTTCTCGTGATTCAACCGGGCGTATCAAACGCGGTCGCGCCCGGAAGCCTCCTCACGCTCGGCTTTCAACTCTTCCCTGGAGATACCCCCGTCCAGAGCTTTCACTTCGACTTCACGCTCTCGGATTCAGCGGGATGGCAGGTCGTCTCGCTGGTTCCCGGTAGCGGCACTTCGACCACCTACAATCCGATGATCGATGCCACGCATTTGTCGTTTCAGGGATCTTTTGACTCGAATCCCCTCGCCGCCCTTTCGACATTCGACGTGGGAACTCTTGGGCTGCGTGCCGCAACCCCGGGCGCCACGCTGTCGATGGCGGATTCGAGCTCCATCCAAGCGTTTGAAGCCGGCGTCCTCGAGAACTTCGATCGGCAGGAGTTCAGCAATCTGATTTTCACCCCGGTCGTTGCCACCGTCGTCGCGACCCCCGAACCAGGTCCACTCGTCCTCTTGGCTCTCGGGGTGGCCGTTCTGTCGGCGCGGGGCCGTCGTCCAAAAGAATGAACCCGGGGAGCTGGGGGTGACGACCGCTTGCCGCAGCGATCTCGACGCTGCTCGCGGTCGTTTGTGATTGTCAGCGCGGGCATTCCGGCGAGAATGATGTTTGATCGTTCTCCGATCGCCTCAGCCCGGGACTTAGAGTGGCTGCCAGTCGCCGCTGTCTGCGTCCGACGCGGCGCCATGTCCTTTCTCTGAACTCTCGCTCTTGGGACTCGCATCTTGGAGTGCGCGGATCTGCTCTTCCATTCGCGACTCGCTCTCGAGAACAGTGGCTTCGTCGGGCTTCATCGTGAGGGAGGAAGGGTTCCCAGCCCAAAACGGCGCAGCATAAGGACTGTGGAAGGGCGCGGATGTAAGCCCGCTCGGCGACGCGCCGAAGGCACCGGGCCGACCGAACCATCCCCAGCCCGGCGCAGATCCTGCCCACCCCGGCGTAAGGGCGCTGCCGAAGCGGCCAAAACCAACCGCGTTTGAGGAAAAGGCGTGACGGCCTCCCCCGCCCGGACCGTGACCGAAGGTGGCGGCAGGAAGCGTCGCGAGAATGGCGGAAACGACGAGTGAGATGATGCCTGAGCCGCGCATGGCGGGGCCTCGAGTGCCAACCCCTTTCTCTTATAGTACGTCGCGCATGCCGAGGGGAAGCGCTGACCTGCGGAGAGGCAGGGACGCAGCGCGACTTCACCCAAGTGCGGCATCCGGCGGGACCCCGCCCCTCTCTATCCAAACGGGCTAGCGGCCCGCCCTCCCACCGGTGACCCGATCCTCTGCCCGAGAAATCTCCAGCCAGCCGTGAGCTGCGCGCGCCGATAACAAGGATTGGGACTGGGGCTTGACAGGCGCGGTGAAGTTATTGAAAATGGATGTCGTTATCATTTTCAGAAAGGACCTCCAATGAACTCGAAGATGCCGGGGATGGCTTCGCTTCTCGCGATTCTCGCCGCCCTCGCCTTCGGCCCTGTCGTCCGCGCCGACGACGAGGCCCTTCCGGTGGTTCGGTTCCACGACGGGAGGTTCGAGCCAGACGAACTTGTCGTGAAGGCCAAGACGCCGTTTCGGCTTCGCGTCGTGAACGCGACCCAAGACGCCATCGAGTTTGAAAGCTTCGAGCTAAACCGCGAGCGCGTGGTTTTGCCCGGTGCCGAAATCGTGGTCTACCTCCCTGCGCTGGATCCAGGTTCGTACAAGTTCTTCGACGATTTTCATCATGGCGCGGGCGAGGGAACGATTACCGCCAAGTAGACAAGCCGATGCGACGCAAGGTCCTCGTAGCTCTCGCCTGTGTTTTCGCAGGTGCCCAGGCCATCCGCTTCGAGCACACGAACCCACCCGCGACCGGCGAGCTTGCCGCACCCCCGTCCGTCCAGCGCGTGCTCCGGAATGGCTGCTACGACTGCCATTCCAACGAGACCGCCTGGCCCTGGTCCGCCAACCTCGCTCCCATCTCCTGGCTCGTTCACTACGACGTAACCGAAGGCCGCAGGCGTCTCAATTTCTCCAACTGGGATGCGTACGCCTCCGATCCCGAAACGCAGATTCAAAAGCTGAAGAACATCCAGAAGGCGATGGCGGCGGACGACATGCCGCCTTGGTACTACCGCCTCCTCCATCCGGACTCAAGGCTCAGCGAATCGCAGCGGAAAGCCGTCGTTCGCTGGGTAGCCGAACAAATCACAGGCACGCCGTCCTCGCAGTAAAAAGGGGGAAGTGTTGAAGCTCGGATCTTTGCTACCCGCCTTGTTCCTCTTCGCACTCGCAGGACCCGCACGGGCCCAACTCGATCCCTGGGAGTTCGAGGTCTACCCCGCGCAAACCCTGGGACGAGGCATGATCGAGGTCGAGTCGCTGAACAGCATCGTCGCCGACGGGCACACGCAGGGCGGAGAGGGCACCTCGGCGGGTGATTACCCGAGCGGGCGGATGTACCGATCCGCATTGGAACTGACTTACGGCCTCACCGACAAACTGGAGGCCGCCGCCTACGTGGACTATGCCCATCCAAACGGCGGATCCTTCCAGTATGCGGGCAGTAAGTATCGACTGCGCGGAAGTCTCTTCGAGCAAGGCGAATTGCCGGTGGACCTCGGCTGGTATGCAGAACTCGAGTGGCACCGAACGCCGCAGTTCGATGATCAGAATCTCGAACTCGAGCTTCGCCCCATCCTCTCGAAGGACCTCGGCCGCTTCTCGGTGGTGCTAAATCCCAAGTTTGAAAAGGTGTTGGTCGGTCCTGACAGCAACAAGAGCTGGGAGTTTGGCTACGTCGCGGGCGTCTACTATCGAGCCGTGCGCTGGCTCTCGCCGGGGGTCGAGTTCTACGGCGGGATTGGCCCCATCACCAATGCAAATGCCGTGACCGAACAGCAGCACTACATCTTTCCCGTACTGCGGGGGGAGCTCCCGGGTGGCATCGAGTACAACTTCGGACCCGGCTTTGGTCTTACCCAGGGCTCGGATCACGTCATCGCGAAGTTCAACATCGAACTCGAGCGCTTTGTCGGGGCGCTTTTCTGAGTCGGAATCGAAGAGGGGTCGCCTTGGCGCGGTATCTCTCAGGCGCCTGGCGCAGCGCCTCCTGTCCTCCAGACCTTGCCTCGAGAGCCTAGGCGCCAGGCTCCTCCGCGTCATGCGCGTGGCCGATGGCAGCCCGAAGCCGCTTGTCCAGTTTTCTGCAATTCAAGATGACCTTGTGGGAATGCACGGCCTCGACAGCATCGAGCGGTACGACGAAGTCGCCCGAGTTCTCGACGTACACGATGAGCTCAGGTCGGCCCTTCGGGGAAATCTGGCGGACAGCACCGAACTCCTCGCCCCCGTCGGAAACAAAGGTTTGAAATCCCACCTCGATGTTCTCGTGCATCATCCCTCCTCCTTTCACTCCGCCGAGGCTACTGAGCTCGGTCGCTGTGCCATTTCCCGCGGCGGAAGCGAAGATCTAAGCGGCCTTTTGTGCCGGCGTCTTAAAAAATGGCACCCGAACGCGGCTCGCGTCACTTTCGCATAAATTCCCCGCAGCTGCGCGGTTCCCGGGAGTGCGCGCTATCCACGGGGTGCGTCGGAGTCCGGCTCTCGCCCGGCGAAGCGGATCAAGAGGGGACGATGTATGGGCAACAGCGCTCAAGAGATCGCGAATCTCGTCTATCGCTACGCCGAGCTCGTCGATCTCGGCGACTTCGCAGGGGTGGGAAAGCTCTTCGCCTATGCGAGGGTGACCAGCAACGTAAGTGACGAGGTACGCGAGGGGGCAGACGGGATGCGCACGCAGCTCGAGGGGTGGACCCGAAGGTACGGCGACGGGACGCCCCACACAAAGCACCTCACTACGAATCTCATCATCGACGTCGACGAGGAGAAGGGGACGGCCCTTTGCCGCTCCTATTACTGCGTTCTGCAGCAAGTCGAGGCCCTGCGGCTCCAGCCGATCGTGGCGGGCCGCTATCATGACGAGTTTCGCAGGATTGACGGCGTCTGGTGGTTTACAAAGCGGCACTACATTAACGAGCTGGTGGGAGACGTATCGGCCCATCTGTTGCAGCGACTTCCCTAGCCGCGCACTCCTGGCTCGCTCCGGCGAGACACGGTGCGGTCGGAGTTTGCATGAGCCATATCCTCGCCGCGGTCGACTTTTCGAGCATCTCGGAGCGGGTGCTGCAGAACGCCGAGCTTCTCGCGAGAGCGCAAGGCGGAAGGCTTACGCTCCTTCACGTCGCGGCACCGCCCCCAGAGTTTGTGGGCTACGAGCCGGGGCCCCAGAGTGTCCGCGATGGGCGTGCCAAATCGCTGAGAGAGGAGCACTCTGTGCTCCAGCAGCACGCAGCGACTCTTCGCGAGCGGGGCCTCGATGCACACGCACTCGTGGTCGAGGGCCCGAACGTCGAGACCATCTTGCGCGAGGCCCAAAGGCTCGGCTCGACGATGATCGTGATCGGCTCGCACGGACACGGCGCCCTCCATGACGCTCTCGTGGGCAGTGTGAGCGCCGGAGTGATCCGCGGATCCTCGTGCCCCGTTCTCATCGTTCCCGCCGGACGGGGGGCCTAGCTTGATCTCGTCATAGAGGTTCGACGACGCTCCGGTGTGGGCTGCTCACCCGCGTCCAAGGGGAGCTTCCGGTAGCCGCAGGGCTCTCCGGCTGCAAGAATTGACCTCTCACGACGCGGGCCGATTCCCCGCCACGAAGGCTGATGCGAAGAGCAAAGCTCGTTCTCCTCGCGTTCTTCTTCGCGCCCCTTCTCGCGGCGCCCCGGGCATGGTCCGCCGCGGATGCGCCGTCCGCCCCGGAGCTGCAGCAGCGCGCGAGGGCGCGCTTTGGTGTGCTTCCCGCCGAGGCGAAGAGCGCTGCAAACCCGATCACCAAGGAGAAGGTCGAGCTTGGCCGCGCGCTCTACTTCGACAAGAGGTTATCGTCCGACGGGAAGGTTTCGTGCAATTCGTGTCACGTCCTTTCTTCGTATGGTGTCGATCACGAACCCGCCTCGCTCGGACACGCGGGTCCGGGAGTCGCGCGCAATGTGCCCACGGTCTACAACGCTGCTCTCGCGATGCAGTTCTGGGATGGGCGCGCTGCGAGCGTCGAGGAGGTCGCCGCCGGCTCCGCTGTGAATCCGATCGCGCCTGGGATGTTCGATCCCAACCAGATGGTGAAGGTGCTGAGGTCCATCCCCGGCTACGCGCCGCTTTTCGCCGCAGCCTTTCGAGGAGAGGCGCAGCCGGTGACCGCCCAGAACGTGGGCAAGGCCATCGGTGCTTTCGAGCGCCGGCTCATGACGCCCTCGCGCTTTGACAAGTTCCTCGAAGGGGAGACGAACGCGCTCAGCCCGGCCGAGCAAGCAGGCCTCGCGACTTTCATCGACACGGGCTGCCCGAAGTGTCACACCGGCGCAACCGTGGGCGGGAAGATGCTTTACAAGCTGGGGGTCGTTCATCCGTATCCGACAAGCGACGCAGGGCGCGCCCTCGTTACCGGGAATGCCGCCGACAGGTACTTCTTCAAGGTCTCATCGCTTCGCAACGTGAAGGAGACCGCACCCTACTTTCACGACGGCAAGGTGAAAACGCTCGAGGAAGCGGTACGCCTCATGGCCCACGACCAGCTCGGGAAGGAGCTCAGCGACGCAGAGGTGGCCGCGATCATTGCGTTCCTCGAGAGCCTTACGGCTCCGCTCCCGACTGGCTTCATCCAAGAACCGTCGCTCCCCCCGAGTCCTGCGCCAGCGCCGAAGCGCTACGCCTGCTCAGCCCGAGGGAACGCAGCTGAGAGACGGACCCAAAATCGTGACGGCCACCCTCTGCGAAATCTGCCCGGTGGATCCCGGCCCTTCCTAGGGCCACACCCGGTTTAAGACGAGGGCCAGCCTTGCTCCTGCCTTTGCGAGCTGCTCGTCGACGACCGAGGCGGCCCTTTCCTGGTAGGGCTCGCCCACGGCCTCGTGAAGCGCTGCCATTCGCTCGCCAACGTCGCTTGCGTCATGACAGCTTGCGACGGGCTCGGGCCTCTCGATGGGAATCGGAGTCGGAAGCTTCCCATAGGCCTCGGCTTCCGCGACCTCGAAGCTCTCCCACGCCCAGTGGTCGAGTTCGAGGTCGGCCTTTAGCCAGATGGCAATCTCGGCTTGGAACTTCTGTTCAAGGGCGTTGGCATAGGACAAAACGCGGCGCCTTCCGAGACTGCGCCTTAGGATGTACGAGTCCCACA
>Ga0116216_10000246_pt1 | contig 50473 bp, 49 predicted proteins | sample Sb_taG_11_FD_89696 | JGI IMG/M metagenome (GOLD analysis project Ga0116216, IMG submission 89696) | Peat soil microbial communities from Weissenstadt, Germany - Sb_50d_3_AS metaG | ecosystem: Environmental > Terrestrial > Soil > Wetlands > Peat | place: Germany: Weissenstadt | collected 2010-09-21
AGCGCCCAGACGATGTTCGGCTCGGCGCGCGAGCAGCGCACCAGGGAGTACGTGAGCGGTGCGTTTGGTTAGAGCCGCACCCGCCATCTTCGCTCTGGGCGCCCTGGCGGGTTGCGCGACGACCCAGCAGGAGGCGACCCGCCTGCAGCTCAACAGCGCCCGGATCCGCGCCAGCCAGTACGCCGTGCTCGTCCGGCACCGCAACCCTGAGGTCCGCCTCGTCGCCGTGAAGCTGCTCGAAAGCGGCAAACACGCAGCGGTGGTGGTTGACCTGCGCAACCTCGCCGACCGCGTGCTCACCGACCTTCCGGTCTCGGTCGGCGTGATCGCACCGCACGGGGTGAAGCGCTACCTGAACGCCAGGGCCGGGATCGACTACTTCGACACGCACCTGTCCGCGATCGGCCCGCGCGCCCAGCTCAACTGGGTCTTCACCACGCACGCCACGGTGCCCGCCCACGCTCGGCCGTTCGCCTATGTCGGGCTCCCGACGCCGGGCTTCTCGAGCGCCCAAGCGCTGCCGCTGATCAGCGCGCAGCCCGACCCACCGGCGGACGCGGGGCGGATCCTCCGCATGACCGTCCGCAACGAGTCGGGGGTGCCGCAGTACCAGCTTCAGGTGTACGCGACGGTCAGCGGCAGACGTGGCTACCTCGCCGCGGGCAAGACGACGATCGCCCATCTCGGGACCGGGGCGAGCACGAGCGTGCAGATGACGCTGCTCGGCAGCGCGACCAAGGCGGCACCTGCGCTTGAGGCGCCGCCGACGATCTTCGGATAGGAGGCAGACGGTGGAAGTGAGCGACATAGAGCAGCCCTGGCCGGCGTCCGCCCCGGTAGCAAGCCCCACCGAACAGACTCCGCCAGCACCCGCCTTCGCCGAGCGAGAGCCTGCCTCCCAGCACGAGCGCTGCGACGAGTGCGGGGCTCCGGTCGACCGCGCCCAGCGCTACTGCGTCGTCTGCGGCGCCCGCCGCCGGCACGTCCGTGATCCCGCCGCCCGCTTCCTCTCCGGCGCGGCGTCGAAGGCACGCCGCCCGCCACATGCGCAACGGGCCGCCAAGAAGTCCTCGTCGAGCCTCGGCCTCGCCCTCGTGCTGGCGGTCATCCCGCTGGCGGTCGGCGTAGGCGTGCTCCTCGGCCGGTCGTCGACCAACGGCGACGCCAAGCTGATCGCAGCGCTCAGGGCGCAGAAGCCCGAGGTCATCACGACGGGCGGCGCCGCGAGCGCATCCCAGTCCCAGGCACCGAGCGCCAGCACCACGGCCTCCGTCGCAGCCGTGACGAGCACTTTCCCGCTGCAGGCTGGGTACGCCGTCGAGCTCGTGACGCTTCCGGCCCACAAGGCCACCGAGGCCGGCGTCGGGACGGCCGAGCAGGCGGCGCGGGCCAAGGGCGCCAAGTCGGTGGGCTTGATCCTCCAGAGCGACTTCAAGGTGACACCGAGTCCGCCCGCCGGCGCCGCCGTCATCTATTCCGGGGCCTACCGGACCCGGAGCGAGGCCGAGCAGGCGCTGGGGAAGCTCAAGTCCCATTTCCCGGGCGCGAAGGTGATCGCGGTCGGCTCGTCGGCCACGGCGACCGCCTCCGGGAAGGTGCTGAACAAGACCGCCTACGGGTCAGCGCAGCAGATCACGGGCTTCAAGGCGACCCCTTCGCAGCTGGCTGCCGGCAAGCAGGTCGTCGACAAAGTCGCGAAGAAGATCGGCGGCAGCTACGTGAACTCGCAGCGCGGCCTCCCTGATCAGATCTCGGTCCCATGAGCCGGACCTTGTTCAAGCGTCGCTCACAGCCGGCGGCGCCAGCCCAACCGCAGCAGGACTCCGACCTCGAAGCGCAGCGGGACAGGCTCACCGAACGCTTCGCGTTCATGCAATCGGACCTCGGCGGCCTGTTCTACGAGATGGCGATCCGCGACCACATCCGGATGGAGGTGCTCGTGGAGAAGGCGGCGGCGCTCCAGCGGGTCGATAACGAGCTCGGTCAGCTCGAGCGGATGCTCGAGAGCGGTGACTCCGCGGTCGGCGGCAACTGCTCCGGCTGCGGCGCCGTCTATGCCCGTGGCGCCGCATTCTGCGCGCAGTGCGCGACACCCCTGACGGCGACGTGAGCTCCTGGCTGCGCTCAATTCGGCTGTCGCGGCTCCAGCTCGCCATGGTCGCGACGCTGTCGGCGCTGGCGACGGCCCTGATCATCGCCGGGGCGCTCGGCCGGACGCCGGCTCAGACCGCCGCACTCGCCGCGCTGCGCACGCGCCCCACCGTGATCCACGCCGCCGGACCGGAGCCGGCGCGGCAAGACGCGGCGCCGGCTCCGCAGCCAACCGTGCAACCAACGCCGACTCCGGCCGCCCCGGCGCCCGCCGCGCCGCAGTCCAGCCCAACCCAGTCACAGCCGACGACGACCGCGGCCGCGACCCAGACGACCGCCACATCCACCACCCCCAGCTCGACCCCGACCACCACAAAGACCAAGGCCTCGCCTGTCAAGCACGTGTTCGTGATCGCGCTGAGCACGACCAGCTACGACGCGGCGTTCGGGCGCGGTTCGGTCGCGCGCTACCTCAACGATCAGCTGCGGCCGAAGGGAACTCTGCTGAGCGGCTACACCACGCTTGGCGGCGCCGAGCTCCCTGACTACCTGGCGATGATCGGCGGGCAGGCGCCGAATGCGGACACACGTGCGAACTGCCCGAGCTACGACGAGTTCCCCTCGAGCGCCAAGCCCAACAAGAGCGGGCAGGTCCCGGGGACCGGGTGCATCTACCCCAACACCGCGCTGACGATCGGCGACCAGGTGACGGCCTCAGGCCATGTCTGGAAGGCGTACATCGACCACATGGGCGCCACGGCGTGCGTCCACCCCAACTCGAATGCGCTCGACAACGCGCCGTTGCCCGGTGCCGGGAGCGACTACGACACGCGCCACAACCCGTTCATCTACTTCCATTCGCTGCTCGATCTCGGCGACTGCGCGAGCGACGACGTGACGCTGACGAAGCTCCCCGCGGCGCTCAGCTCCTCGGCGAAGACGTCGCGATATGCGTTCATCGCGCCGGGTGCGTGCGAGGACGCCTCGCAGGCCACCTGCCCTGACGGCGACGCGGCTGGCCTCGCGGGCGAGGACGCGTTCCTGAAGACGTGGGTGCCGAAGATCCTCCACTCGCCGGCATACAAGAAGAACGGGGTGCTGATCATCGCGTTCGCCCACGCCGCCGCCACGAGCCCGACCGCTGGCGCCGGCGCCACGGGTTCCACTGACTCAGCGGGCCCCGTCCGGACCGGTGCGCTCATCATCTCCCGCTACGCGCACGCGGGCAAAACCGTCGCCAAGGCCTACAACCCGTACTCGATCCTCCGTTCGGTCGAGGACCTGCTCGGCCTCCAGCCGCTCCTGGCTCACGCCAAGGCCGCGAAGTCATTTGTCGCGGCCGCGCTGCCGGGCGCGTAGCCGCCCGGTACAGTCCGGCCGCAATGAGCGCCACCAACGGCTCCTTCGACCTCAAGCACCGCAGCCGCGCGCTCACCGAGGGCCCCGAACGCGCGCCCGCCCGCGCGTTCCTGAAGGGGATCGGCTACGACGACGAGGCGATGAGCAAGCCGATCGTCGCCGTCGCCAACACGTGGATCGAGACGATGCCGTGCAACTTCCACCTGCGGGCGCTGGCGGCCAAGGTCAAAGAGGGGATCAGGGCGGCCGGCGGCACGCCGATGGAGCTCAACACGATCGCGATCTCGGACGGGATCACGATGGGGACGGCGGGGATGAGGGCCTCGCTGGTCAGCCGCGAGGTGATCGCCGACTCGATCGAGCTCGTCTGCAGCGCCCACCTGTTCGACGCGGTGATCGCGATCAGCGGCTGCGACAAGACGATCCCCGGCACCGTGATGGCGCTGTGCCGGCTGAACGTCCCGAGCCTGATGCTGTACGGCGGCTCGATCCTGCCCGGACACCTCCACGGCGAGCAACTCACGATCCAGGAGGTGTTCGAGGCCGTCGGCGCCCACGCCGCCGGGAAGATCACCGACGAGCAGCTGACCGAGATCGAGGATGCCGCGTCACCGGGCGCCGGCGCATGCGGGGGCCAGTTCACCGCAAACACGATGGCGATGGCGTTCGAGATGCTGGGGATCTCCCCGGCGGGCTTCTCGGGCGTCCCAGCCGTCGATTCCCACAAAGCCGAGGTCGCGAAAAGCGCTGGCGAGCTCGTGATGGACGTGCTCGCCCGCGGGATACGCCCCAGCGACATCATCACCAAGGACAGCCTCGAGAACGCGATCGCCGCCGTCGCGTCCAGCGGCGGCTCGACCAATGGCGTGCTCCACCTGCTCGCGGTGGCCAGCGAGATGGGTATCGAGCTATCGATCGACGACTTCGACCGGATCAGCGAGCGCACGCCGCTGCTGTGTGACCTCAAGCCCGGCGGCCAGTACGTCGCGCCCGATCTCTACAGGGCCGGCGGAGTGCCGCTGCTGATGAAGCGGCTCAAGGAGGCCGGCCTGCTGCACGAGGACGCGCTGACCGTCACCGGGCAGACGATCGGCGAGATCGCCGACGCCGCGCAGGAAAGCGAGGGGCAGGAGGTCGTCAAGCCGCTCAGCGATCCGATCAAGGCGACGGGTGGGCTCGCGATCCTGCGCGGCAATCTCGCCCCCGACGGCTGCGTGGTCAAGCTCGCCGGCCACGAGCGCCGCAGGCAGTCGGGCCCGGCGCGGGTGTTCGAATCCGAGGAGGATGCGATGCACGCGGTCACGGCCGGCTCGATCAACGCCGGCGATGTGGTTGTGATCCGCAACGAGGGGCCCGCCGGCGGCCCCGGCATGCGCGAGATGCTCGCGGTCACCGCGTCCCTGGTCGGGCAGGGGATCGGCGAGCACGTGGCGCTGCTCACCGACGGGCGGTTCTCGGGGGCCACCCACGGTCTGATGGCCGGCCATGTCGCGCCCGAAGCCGCTCGGGGCGGCCCAATCGCGGCGGTTCGCGACAGCGATCAGATCACGCTCGACGTCGACGCCCGCCGGCTCGACGTGGCGCTTTCGGAGCAGGAGATCGCCGAGCGCATAAGCGCGTATGCACCACCCGCCCGGCCCTACCCGGGGGCAGCGCTGGCGAAGTACGCGCGGCTGGTCTCGAGTGCCTCCGACGGCGCGATCACGCGTTGAAGCCACACCACGCGCGGCAGGACTTTTCCCCCGCTTACGCGCAGGAAGCTGTGCCTAGAGGCTGAAATACCTTGAATGCCGCCGCCTTTGCGTGGGCACAACATTCCCACGGAACTGTCTCGCTAGCATCTTCGGGCTAGGAGATCGCACTGGTGCCAGTCTCACATCTCCGCCCCGAGGGCAAATGAAGCGCCGCGGACCGTACATCGCCGCCGGCGTTGTGCTGCTCGTCGTCGCCGCACTGGCCGCGGTGGCGGTGATCGTATCCTCCTCGCGGGTCAGCGTGAGCTCTGACGCCAACGCGCTGGCGGCGATCGGGCTGCCGACCGGCGGCGGCAAGATCGAGAACGTGACCGTCACCACCGGGCCCCACAGCGCGTCCGTGCCGGTCTTCCTCCGTGGCGACCAGATCTGGCCCAACACGATGATCCCGGCTCACCAGTCCGTCTCGGTCGACGTAACGATCAAGCGGCCGGGTTGGATCTCGTGGCTGTCCGGCAGCACGCAGCACGTCCACCTCCAGCTGATGACCCCGGTGGCGAGCCTTCGCGCCCACTACCTCACGCTGCGCTCCGGGGCGCCGTTGCGGCTGCACTTCAAGCAGCCGATCCAGGTCATCTCATACGGCCAGCCCGGAGCCCTCCGACGGCACGTGCTGGCGACCCCGAGCGCGGTGGTCACGGTGCCCCGCGGCACGGCGGCGGGGACGCTGGCCGTGGCGGCGGCGCCGCGTACGTGGGAGAGCTCGAAGTCCGCGCTGGTCAGCTGGTTCCCGGCCGGAGCGGCCGCGAGTGCGGTCGCGAACCCGGCCCCCGGCACTCAAATTCACCCGAACACCCCGATCAGCCTGACGTTCAACAAGACGGTCCAGCAGGTACTCGGCAACAGCCTTCCGCCGGTGACGCCGACCACCGCCGGGACCTGGCACACCGTCTCGAGCCACATGATCGTGTTCCAGCCCGAGGCCTACGGCTACGGGCTCGGCACCAGCGTCCACATTTCCCTGCCGAGCAGTGTGAGCGTTGTCGGCGGCACCGGCGGCGACCCCAGCTGGACCGTGCCCGGAGGCTCGACGCTGCGGCTTCAGCAGCTGCTGGCGATCCTGGGCTACCTGCCCCTCAAGTTCCGCTATACCGGGCCTGGGGTCAAGCCGACGCCGGCGGCCGAGCTGAGCGCGGCAATCCATGCGCCGGCCGGCAAGTTCACGTGGCGCTATCCGAACACGCCCTCCTCGCTCACCGGCATGTGGCAGCCAGGGGCGTCGGGCGTGATGACCCAGGGCGCGCTGATGGCGTTCGAGAACGACAATGGCCTAGCGACCGTCGGACTCTCCAACCCGCTCGTGTGGAAGTCCCTGATCCAGGACGCTCTGGCTGGGAAGAGCTCGACCTTCGGCTACACCTTCGTGACGGTGAGCGAGGGGAGTCCCGAGACCGAGCAGACCTGGCACAACGGCAAAACGGTGGTCTCGGGTGCCGTCAACACGGGCATCCCAGCTGCGCCGACCGCACTGGGCACCTTCCCGGTGTTCGAGCATGCGCTGTCGGTGACGATGTCGGGCACCAACCCCGACGGCAGCCACTACTCCGATCCCGGCGTCCCGTGGGTCAGCTACTTCAACGGAGGCGACGCCCTGCACGGTTTCATCCGCGGGTCGTATGGTTTCCCCCAGAGCCTCGGGTGCGTCGAGATGCCGTACTCCGAGGCGTCTCAGGTCTATCCCTACACGCCGATCGGGACGCTCGTCCACGTCGTATAGCGCACGCCGTTAGAAGGTTGGCGCTGATCCGTGACGAATAGCGTCAGCACTTTATGAGCGTGCAGGCCCCAGACAGCGTCGGGATCGAGAATCACACGGCATCGTGGGAAGCGGCGTTGGAAGGGTTCGATTGCGATCTGCGCCGCCGGGCCGTGGCCGAAAAAACCCGCCACGCGTACGCAATCGACGTCGGCCAGTTCGCGGCCTGGGCGAGTGCGCGGGAACTCGAGCCGGCCTCGATCGAGGTCCGAGCCCTGCGGCGGTACGCGGCCAGCCTGTCCGAGCGGGGACAGGCGCCGTCCACCGTGGCCCGTAAGCTCGCGGCATTGCGCGGTCTGTTCCGGGTCCAGGTCGAGCTTGGCATGCGCGCTGAGAACCCCGCCGAGCTGCTGAGCGCCCCGAAGCGCGCCCGGCGGCTGCCGCGCGTGCTGAAGGCATCCGAGCTGGCGATTCTGCTCGATCGCATCCCGGCGACGACGGCACTCGAGTTGCGCGACCGGGCGCTGTTCGAGCTGGCCTACGGATCGGGTCTGCGCGCCGAGGAGCTGGTGTCGCTCGAGCTCGAGTCGGTGAGCTTCGACTCGGAGACGGTGCGCGTCGAGGGCAAGGGTGGCAAGACCCGTCTCGTCCCCACCGGCGAGCACGCACTGCGCGCGATCGAGCGCTATCTGGCCCGCGGGCGCCCGGCCCTCGTGGCCGACGGCGCCACCGCGCTATTCCTGTCGAAGTCGGGCCGGCGGCTGAGCACGTCGGACGTCAGGCGCCGGCTGCGGACCTGGGCGCGGCAGGCGGCCGCCCAGGCGCCGGCGCTCGCGGACGCCCATCCGCACGCGCTGCGGCACTCGTTCGCGACTCATCTGCTCGACGGGGGCGCCGACCTGCGCGCGATTCAGGAACTCCTTGGACACGCAACCATCTCGACCACTCAGGTCTACACTCGGGTAGAGTCGGCGCGGCTCCGATCAGCGTATGCCCGCGCCCATCCGCGCGCATAAACCGGATTCTGGGAGCGAGGAACTGGAAACCAACGTCAAAGCGGTCGAGCTTCACGATCTGTGGAGGCGCTACAAGGCGTCGGGTGACGATCGCGCCCGCGAACGGCTCGTGATCGCCTATTCGCCGCTGGTGAAGTACGTCGCCGGCCGCATGAGCTCGGGGCTTCCGGCGCATGTCGAGGAGGCCGACCTGATCTCCTACGGGCTCACTGGGTTGATCTCCGCAATCGAGCGTTTCGATCTCAGTAGGGAGATCAAGTTCGAGACCTACGCGATCACCCGGATCCGCGGCGCGATCATCGACGAGCTGCGGACGCTCGACTGGGTGCCGCGCTCTGTCCGCGCGCGCGCCCGCGAGATCGAGCGGGTCAATATGAAGCTCGAGGCCCGCTTCCAACGCGCCCCGACCGACGAGGAGATGTCGGCGGAGCTCGCGATCACCGTCGAGGAGTTCCAGGAGGCCCTGCTTCAGATCTCGAACTCGACGATCGTCGCGCTCGACGAGCTCTGGAACGTTTCGGACTCGACCGGCGATCAGGTGTCGCTGCTCGACACGCTCCCCGACCGCGGCGCCCCCGATCCGCAGATGCTCGTCGATCAGTCGGAGCTGCGCGACCGGATCGCCGATGCGATCGCGGCCCTTCCCGAGCGCGAGAAGCTCGTCGTCGCCCTCTACTACTACGAGAACCTGACGCTCCGCGAGATCGGCGAGGTCCTCGGCGTGACCGAATCCCGCGTCTCACAGCTTCACACCAAGGCCGTGCTGCGGCTGCGGTCCAAGCTGGCCGGCGAGCTGGATTAGGTATTTTGAGGCCGGGCCGCATGCGGCCCGGCCCCGGCCGGTGCATGCACCGGCCGGCGGAGGCGCGCATGCGCGCCTCCGGACATCACACCAGGAGAGGAGACAAGGCATGCACAAGCCCGCGGATCGCATCCGAAACGTGGCGCTCGTCGGCCACAGAGGCAGTGGTAAGACCTCGCTCCACGAGGCTTTGCTGTTCCAGGCCGGGGCGGTCAACCGTCTAGGCAGCGTGGTGGACGGGACGACCCTGTCCGACGCGGATCCGGACGAGAAGTCGCGGCAGATGTCGATCTCGGCGGCGCTTGCCTCGTTCGAGTGGCAGGACCGCAAGGTCAACCTGCTCGACACCCCCGGCGACTCGAGCTTCATCGCCGACGCGCTCGGTGCGCTGCGCGTGTGCGAGTCGGCGGTGTTCGTCGTCAACGCCGTGATGGGCGTGGAGGTCCACACCCAGCGGTTGTGGTCCCGCGCGGCCGAGCTCGATCTGGCCCGGCTGGTGTTCGTCAACATGCTCGATCGCGAGCGCGCCGACTTCTTCCGCACGCTCGACTCGCTCAAGACGACGTTCGGCCAGCACGTCGTCGCCACCGAGATCCCGATCGGATCAGAGCACGAGGTCTCCGGCGTGATCGACCTCGTCGACATGAAGGCCTATGAATACGATCCCGCCGACCTCGGCCGCGAGAACTGCGCCGAGGTCCCGATCCCGGACGAGCTCCGGGCCCAGGCCGAGGAGTACCGCGAGAAGCTGATGGACGAGGTCTCCGAGAGCTCCGACGCGCTGATGGAGCGCTACCTCGAGGGCGAGGAGATCTCGCATGGCGAGATCGTGGCCGCGCTCAAGGACGGCACCAACCACGGCGCGCTCTTCCCCGTGACGTGCGGGATCGCTACCCAGAACCTCGGCACGAACCGGCTGCTCGACGCGATCGTCGAGGACCTTCCCTCGCCGGTCAAGCACGGCGGCCTCGAGGTCGGCGAGCTGACGCTCGAGCCCGTCGAGGACAAGGAGATGTTCGCGTACGTGTTCAAGACCCGCGCGGACCCGTTCGCGGGGCGGATCAACATGTTCCGCGTCTACCAGGGCGTGATCAAGCAGGACTCGCAGGTGCTGAACACGCGCACGCACAACAAGGAGCGGGTCGGCCAGCTCGTGACCTTCGAGGGACATGGGACAGGCCACGCCAACGACTTCGGTCCGGGCGACATCGGCGCCGTCGCGAAGCTCAAGGAAACCAAGGCCGGGGACTGGCTGGCCTCGCGCGATGAGCCGATCGAGATGCCCAGCGTCAAGCTGCCCGCGCCGGTGATGGCGTTCGCGGTCGAGCCCAAGAGCAAGGGTGACGAGGACAAGGTGTTCACGGCACTGCGACGCCTCCAGGAGGAGGACCCGACGATCGACCTCCATCGCGATCCGCAGACCGGCGAGCAGATCGTCGCCGGCCTCTCACAGGTCCACGTCGAGGTGATCGTCGAGCGGCTGAAGTCGCGGTTCGGCGCCGAGGTCAATCTGAAGCCCCCGCGCGTTCCCTATCAGGAGACGATCCGCAAGCCGGCCAAGGCGCACGGGCGCCACAAGAAGCAGACGGGCGGCCGCGGCCAGTTCGGCGACTGCCACATCGAGATCGAGCCGCGCGCGCCCGGCGAAGGGTTCGAGTTCATCAACGCGATCAAGGGCGGCGTGATCCCGACCGGGTTCATTCCCGCGGTCGAGAAGGGCGTGCTCGAGGCGATGCAGGAGGGGGTCGTCGCCGGCTACCCGGTCAAGGACATCAGCGTCCGCCTCTACGACGGCTCCTACCACACGGTCGACTCCTCGGAGATGGCGTTCAAGGTGGCGGGCTCGCTGGCGATGAAGCAGGCGATGGAGCAGGCCGGCCCGGTGCTGCTCGAGCCGATCATGGTGGCGACCGTGAGCGTGCCCGAGGACGCCGTCGGCGACGTGATCGGCGACCTCAACTCGCGCCGCGGGCGGCCGCTGGGTATGGAGCCCTCCGGTGCCGGGATGACCGAGGTCAAGGCCGAGGTCCCGATGGCCGAGATGCTGTCCTACGCGCCCGATCTGCGGTCGATCACCGGCGGCCAGGGCGAGTTCACGATGGAGTTCCTGCGCTACGAGGAGGTCCCCGGGCACCTGGCGGGCAAGATCGTCGACGAGGCGCGCAGCGAGAAAGAGGCGGTCAAGGCGTAGGGCGGCGGCCCGCGGCGGCGAGTCCGCAACTTTGCAGGCAGTATTCGCTACCGCTGGTACGCTCGGGAAATGACGACCAGGGACATCCGCCCGTCCACGGCGCACACGATCTGCGACGTATGCGGGCGCACGCTGCTGCGCGGCGAGCGCGCTGAGGCCTACATCCACGGGGGCGCGCGGCGGTGGGTGTGCGAGCTGTGCAAGTCGCGCGCGCTGCACGAGGGGTGGGTCCGCGAGGGAACCGTTCCCTCCTACGACGACGCGAACGCCGGATCCGAGCGCCGGCGTTCCCTGCTGGGACGGCTGCGGGCCCGGCGCGACGCCGTGGGCAACTCGGATTCGCGCTCCGCGCGCGAGCTCGACGAGGAGCTCGACGCCGCCCAGGCGCCGTCCGGCGGCTGGGTCGATCCGCCTCCCGCCCCGGCGCCCGCGCCGGCCGGGCGGGGCTCGAAGCCGTTTCGCGAGCGGGTCCGCGAGCCCCGTCACGTCCGCGCGATCCCGACCAGCACCGAGCAGAAGACCGCGTCCGCGATCGAGCTGTTCAACTCCTCCGAGCACACCCGGACCGTCTCGGGGGTCGCCCGGTCGCTGGGCCTCCCGACCGTGTCGGTCAGCCCGTCGGACGTGCGCCCGAGCCTCGTCAACCTCGTCGTCTCCTGGGAGCTCTGCTGGTATCGCTACGAGGTCGACCTGTCCGACGAGGTGCCGAGCGTCCGCGTCGCCGGCCAGGGATACGAGCTCGACGAGCTCGCCGCCGAGGACCGCCAGCCCAACGCCGTCGCCGACGACGGCGGGCTCCTCTCGTTCGGCCGTTGATATTCCGCTGGACCGCGAGCTGGACGAAAGTCTGAATGCGCTGGCCCGGGGTGGTCAATAGCATCTTCGGGGTGATCTACTGCGTGGTTCCCGAGCCCCTGGCCGATGAGCTGCTCGACAAGCTCTCCGCCTACTACGCCGACGACCCCAACGTCACGGTGATCGTCGACCGACGCAAGTCCTCGCGCCGCGATCGCCCCGCGAGCGGTGGTGGCCAGCGCGAGGTGCGCGATCGCCGGCGCCCGCGGGTCATGGGGGAGATCCCAGAGCTGGCAAGCGATTGAGCGGCCCGGAGGCGGCATCGCCGCTGAGGCTGCTCCTGCACGTCGACGGCGGCGCACGCGGCAATCCCGGCCCGGCCGCGATCGGAGTTGTCGTCTCAGAGCCCGGCGGCGAGGTCGTAGATGAGCTCGCCGAGCGAATCGGCGTCGCGACCAACAACGTGGCCGAGTACAAGGCGATGCTGCGGGGTCTGCAGCGCGCGGCGGAGCTCGGGGCGCGCGAGGTGGAGGTGGTCAACGACTCCGAACTGGTGGCCAAGCAGATCACCGGCGCCTACAAGGTCAAGCACCCCGCGATGAAGCCCCTGTACGAGGAGGCGATGCGGGGATTGCGTGTCTTTGACCGGTGGTCGATTCGGAGCGTGCCGCGGGCTGAGAACGCGCGGGCCGACGCGCTCGTGAACGCGGCGCTCGACGCGACAGCCTGAGCGCCGGCGGTATATAAAGCGTCCATGAGCGTTGAGCGGCTTGCCCGGCGCCTGGTCGAGCGGCGCCCCAGACACCGGGTGGTGAGCCTCTACCTGGACCTCGATCCCGAAGAATTCGCGACCTCGCTGGCGCGCGAGTCGCAGGTGCACTCGCTGCTCGACGGGGTCGGCCACGAGGTCGAGGCGGACGAAACGCTCGACCACGAGGACCTGATCGCGCTTCGTGAGGACCTCGTGCGCCTCCGGACCTACCTGACCTCAGACGAGCCGCCGTTCCAGGGGGCCCGGGCCCTTGCCGTGTTCGCCTCCGGGCGTGACGATCTGTTCGAGGTGATCCAGCTCCACCAGCCGGTTGAGGGCAGGGTCGTTGTCGGTGGCGCCGCATACATCGAGCCGCTGGTGGAGGCGGCTCAGGCGCGGAGGTGGTGCGTGGTGCTCGTCAGCGAGCAGAACGCCCGGATCTTCACCGGGACGCCGTTCAACCTGCAGGAACGCGAGCGGATCGCACTGCGCGAACAGTTCGAGGAAGAGGACGCCCATCTCCGTGATGTGGCCGGCCGACTCGAGCGCCGGTGGCTGGACGAACGGTTCGATCTGCTCGCGGTCGGCGGCGAGAGCGAGGTCGTGCCGCGGTTCGAGAAGCTTTTGAGCCAGGACCTGCGCCGGCGGCTGGTCGACCGGCGGGTCGAGGCCGACATCAACTACGCCGGCGACGATCAGGTCCGGGCGGCGGTGAGCCAGGTCGTCGAGCAGGAGGAGCGCGAGGACGAACGTTCGGCGCTCGATCGGCTCGCGGCGGGACTGGGATCGGGCGGCCGCGCTGCCGGCGGTCCAGAGGCGACGCTCGAGGCGCTGAACGAGCGGCGCGTGGAGGTCCTGTTGCTCGAGCGCGGCCTCGCGCGCAGCGGCGGCCGGTGCCCCAGCGACGGCCTGCTGACCGTGGCCACGAGCGGCCCGTGCCCCGCCGACGGGACGGAGATCGAGGAGGTCGAGGACCTGAGCGAGGCCGCGGTCGAGGCGGCGCTCATGCAGGGCTCGGAGGTGATCTTCGTCCAGCGCTTCTCGGATCTGGGACCCCACCAGGGCATGGCGGCGCTGCTGCGGTTCTGAGTAGCCGCCCGGGAGCGTGGTACCGCGCGCCGCCTTTGCCGCGCTAGGCTGCACGTCGTGACTGATCCACTGATCGAGCTCAGCACCCGCCTCGAGGAGACCGCCGAGCAACTACGCACCGGCGAGATGGACCCCGACGCGGCCGTGGCCGTGATCGAGGAGTGCGCGCGGCTGGCCTCCGAAGCGAGCGCTCGCGTCGATGAGCGGACGCGCGCGGCACTGGAACCGCTGCCCGACCTTCCCGGTCAGCTGCCGCTGCCGTCGGCGTAGAACCGGTGCAGACAGTCGGCTCGGCGCCAGCGTATCCGGAGCATCTGCGCGGCGAGGTCGAGCGCTACCTGGAGGTTCTGCGCTTCTCGGACGACGCCGCGTCCGCGGGCCTCGAGGAGGCGATGCGCTACTCGCTGCTCGCCGGCGGCAAGCGGATCCGCCCCGTGCTCTGCTTGGCCACGGCCGAGGCGATCGGCCTCGATCCGGCGACCGTGCTACCGCTCGCGGCGGCGATCGAGCTGATCCACACCTACTCGCTGATCCACGACGACCTGCCGGCGATGGACGACGACGATCTGCGCCGCGGCCGTCCGACCTGTCACCGCGCGTACGGCGAGGACGTGGCGATCCTGGCCGGCGACGGCCTCTACGCCGAGGCGTTCAAGCTGCTCTTGACCGAGCCGTGGGGGGAGCCCGTCGACGTGCTCGCCGCTGCCGCCGAACTGGCCGCCGCCACCGGCGTCGGCGGGATGGTCGGGGGTCAATACCTGGACGTCGCCGGGACCGCACCGGCCGGAGCCGAAGGGCTCAGACGACTTCACGAACTAAAAACTGGACGATTGATAGCGGCCAGCGTCGAGTGCGTTCTGCTCCTGGCCGGAGACGACAAACGTGCCACAATGACCTACTTCCGTACCTTTGCGAACGAGCTGGGCGTCCTCTTCCAAATCGTCGACGACATCCTCGACGTGATCGGATCCGAGGAGACGCTCGGTAAGCCGCAAGGCACCGACGAGCGACTTGGAAAGCGGACCTACGTGACCGAGTTCGGATTGGACGGAGCCCGCAGCCTCGCCCGTGAATCGCACGGCCGCGCCCGAGCTGCTCTGGCGCAGGCGGCCCCTGCTGGAGCCGAGCAGCTCGAGCAGATCACAGACTTCATCGCGACCCGGACCTACTGATGCCAGAACTCTTACAGCGGATCGACTCGCCGCAGGATCTCCGCGAACTCAGCGACGACGAACTCCAGGCCGTCGCCCAGGAGGTCCGCGAGCACATCATCGACACCGTCGGTGAGATCGGCGGTCACTTCGGCGCGAACCTCGGTGCCTGCGAGATCGCGGTGGCGCTGCACTCGCTCCTCGACTCACCGCGCGACAAGATCCTGTGGGACGTCGGCCATCAGGCTTACCCCCACAAGGTTCTGACCGGCCGCCGCGACCAGCTCCAGACGATCCGTAAGTACCAGGGACTGGCTCCGTTCTGTGCGATCTACGAGTCGCCGCACGACGTGATGGGCGCCGGCCACGCTTCGACCGCGATCGGCTACGCGGTCGGGATCAAGGAGGCGATGCGTCGCGGCCACGGCGAGGATGGCAAGGTCGTCGCCGTCGTCGGCGACGGCGCGATGACGGGCGGCGTCGCGTTTGAGGCCGTCCACCAGGCCGGCGGCGAGGGAACCCCGATCGTCGTGCTGCTCAACGACAACGGCATGTCGATCGCTCCCAACGTCGGCGCGCTCTCGCGGTACTTCAACCGCATGCGGCTCAATCCGAAGCTGTGGCACGCCCGCGAGGACTTCGAGGGCGGCCTGACCAAGCTCCCCGCCGGCATCGGCGCCGCGTTCGAGCGACTCGGACCGCACGTCAAGGAGTCGATCAAGGCGTTCTGGGCACCGGGGCTGTGGTGGGAGGAGCTCGACTTTGCCTACATGGGCGTGATCGACGGCCACGACGTCCGCGCCCTGCGCCGCGCGCTGCGCGAGGCGCTGGCCGCCGATCGTCCGGTCGTCGTCCACTGCGCCACCGTCAAGGGCAAGGGGTTCGCGCCCGCCGAGGAGGGCGGCCTCGAGGGGATGGAGAAGTGGCACGCCGCCAAGCCCAACTCGATCGCGAACGGAGCGCCGGCCGCGAAGCCGGCCAGTTCGAAGCCCTCCAAGCCCGCGCCACCGCAGTACACGCAGGTGTTCGGCGAGGCGCTGGTGGCCGAGTGCCGGCGTGACGACCGGGTGATCGGGATCACGGCCGCGATGAACTCGGGCACGGGGCTGAACATCCTCCAGAACGAGCTTCCCGACCGCTACTACGACGTCGGCATCGCCGAACAGCAGGCGGTCCTGTTCGCCGCCGGGCTGGCGCTGCAGGGGTGCAAGCCCGTCGCCGCGATCTACTCGACCTTCCTCCAGCGGGCCTACGACCAGATTGTCCACGACGTCTGCCTCCAGCGGCTGAACGTCGTGTTCGCGATGGATCGCGCCGGGCTGGTCGGAGACGACGGCCCGACCCATCACGGGGCCTTCGACATCGCCTACCTGCGCTGCCTGCCGAACATCGTGCTGATGGCGCCTCGCGACGAGGCGCTGCTCGTGCACATGCTGCGCACGGCGCTGCTCTACGGACATGGGCCGATCGCGCTGCGCTATCCGCGCGGCGCGGGCCTCGGAGTTCCGCTGCCGGCGAACCCGACCCCGATCGAGATCGGCACCGGCGAGATCCTCCGCGAGGGAACTCGGGTGGCGCTGCTCGGCTACGGGTCGGGCGTCGCCAAGGCGCTCGAGGCCGCCGACATCCTCGGTGAGAACGGCATCTCGGTGACGGTCGCCGACGCGCGCTTTGCCAAGCCGATCGACGCCGGACTCGTGGCCCAGCTGGCCGCCGAGCACGAATTGCTCGTCACCGTCGAGGAGGGAGTTCTCGCCGGCGGCTTCGGCTCCGCCGTGTGGGAGACGCTCTCCGACGCCGGCATGACGCCGCGGATCCTCCGCGTCGGGCTTCCCGACCGCTACGTCACGCACGGCTCGCCGGCCCTGCTCCACGAGGAGGTGGGGTTCACCGGGAAGCGCATCGCCGAGCGGATCGAGACGGCGATTGCTGAGAAGCAGGGCGTGGCGGGCTGAGGTAACACCTCCCCCCCCACACAAAGGAACGACCCGCCGTTTGGGCGGGCCGTTCCGGGAGGAGAGATCTTTTGCGATTGACCGCTGGGAGGAAGAACTCGCCTTTATGATGGCGGCGTCTTCGCGGCATAACTGTGACTTCGGTCACATCTTCCGGGCCGGGCGGACATCGGCCCCCAACTGACGCAAAGGCTTCAGTTCGCTCGGGTCGGCCGTGTTCACGTACCGTTCCCCGCGCGATGAAGCGCGTTCGGCTCGACAGCCTGCTGTCCGATCGGGGGCTGTTCTCGTCCCGCTCCCGGGCGGCGGCCTCCGTGCTCGCCGGCGACGTCGTCCTCCTGCCCGAGCGCCGGCGCGCCGAGAAGCCGGGCCAGCTGGTGCCCGAGGACGTCGAGGTCGAGCTGGTCGACGCCCCGCCGTACGTCTCGCGCGGCGGGATCAAGCTCGCGAACGCCCTGGACGCGTGGGCGATCGACGTGGGCGGCCGCAGCGCGCTGGACGTCGGCGCCTCCACCGGCGGGTTCACGGACTGCCTGCTTCAACGGGGCGCGGCGCGGGTAACCGCCATCGACGTCGCCTACGGAGAGCTCGACTGGCGGCTTCGCTCTGACGAGCGGGTCATCGTGATCGAGCGCACCAACGCCCGCGCGCTCCGCCCGGAGGACCTTCCTTACGTGCCCGATCTGATCGTGATCGACGTGTCGTTCATCTCGCTGGCGAAGGTCCTGCCCGCCGTGCTGGCGTGCACGGCCGATCGCTACGACTGCCTGGCGCTGGTGAAGCCGCAGTTCGAAGTGGGGCGGGGCGCCGTCGGCAAGGGCGGCGTGGTCCGCGATCCCGACCTGCGCCGGGCGGCTCTGATCGACGTGGGCCGCGCGGCCGAGGCGATCGGGGCCGCGGTGCTTGGCTACGCCAGCTCCGGGCTGCCGGGGCCGAAGGGCAACCGGGAGACGTTCGTGTGGCTGGCCGAGCCGGAGCGCGAAGGCGTGGAGGACGTCGAGCGGGCGGCGTGGACGGTGGAGCCATGAATCCGGTCCGCCGCGCCTCGGTCTTCACTCACCGCCGCCCCGCGGAGACGGCGCCCGCGCTCCGGACGCTGGCGCAGCTTGCCCTCGACGCGGGCGCCGTGCTGTGCCTCAGCCCCGAGGAGACGGCCAAGCACGGTCTCGAGTCGACGCCGGCGCTGGAGCTGAACGCGGAGGATCTGACCCACGTGGACATCTGCTTTGCGCTCGGCGGCGATGGCACGATCCTCGGCGCTCTGCGGATGTACGCCGGCACCGGCATCCCGGTGTTCGGGGTCAACTTCGGCGAGATCGGGTTCCTCGCCACCGTCGACCGCGAGGAGGCCGAGGACGGGTTCAAGCGGGCGTTCGCGGGCGAGTTCGACGTGCTGTCGCTGCCCGGAATCTTGCTGTCCGGGGGGTGGGGTCAGTGGCTCGCGATCAACGACATCTCGATGCACCGCCAGCAGGGCAACCGGGTCGCCGATCTCGAATACACCGTGGGGTCGGATGAGATCGGCCGCGTTCGCTGCGATGGGCTGGTCGTCGCGACGCCGGCCGGCAGCACCGGCTACAACCTCGCCAACGGCGGCCCGGTCCTGGCCTGGGGCGTGGAGGGATTCGTCGTGTCGTTCATCGCGCCCCACTCGCTGACCGCCCGCGCGCTCGTCGTCGCGCCCCAGGACGTGCTCGTGATCACCAATCGCTCCCGTGAGGAGCCGGTCGACGTGACCGTCGATGGGCGGCCCGTGTGCGCGCTGGCCGCCGGCGACCAGATCGAGGCGCGGTTCATGGACGGCCAGGGCACACTCGCTCAGGTCGCCGGCACAACGTTCTACGAGCGGTTGCGCGCGAAGTTCGGGCGGTTGGCGTCGGCGCCGTAGAGCCGATCCGTCGGACCCGCCTGGTACACCCCGCGCATGCTCTATGAGCTGCGAGTCGAAAACCTGTTGCTGATGGAGCGAGCCGAGCTGCGGCTCGCGCCGGGGCTGAACGTTCTCACGGGCGAGACCGGCGCCGGCAAGACCCTCCTGGCGCACGCGCTCGACCTCCTCCTGGGCGGCCGCGCGCGCAGCGGCATCGTTCGCACCGGCGCGCCGGAGGCGTATGTGGAGGGTGTGTTCCCGCGGCCGCCAGGACTCGACGCCGACCTGGCCGAGCGGATCCCGAGCGACGCCGACGAGGTCGTCCTGGCCCGCCGCGTGTGGCCCGACGGCCGCACGCGAGCCTACATCTGCGGCCGCTCGGCGACGGTCGGCGACCTGCGCGAGCTCGGGAGCCGGCTGCTGGCGTTCTACGGCCAGCACGAGCACCGCAAGCTGATGGTCGCCACCGCCCAGCTCGACGTGCTCGACGGTTATGGCGGGCCCGCGCAGCTCGAGCTGCGGGCGCGGGTCGCCTGCGCCTACGAGCACGTGCGCGACCTGCGCGAGCGGGTGGCGGCGCTCCAGGAGCTGGCTGGGGTCCACGATCGCGAGATCGACCTGATCGCGTTCGAGCTCGACGAGATCGAGGCAGCCGCGCCGACGGAGGACGAGCAGGAGGCGCTGAGCGCGGAGCGCGATCGGCTGCGCCACCTCGAGGGCTTGCAGACGGCCGCCGCAGTCGGCGCGGAGGCGCTGGCCTCCGACGACGACGATCGCGGCGGCCTGGCGGTGGCGCTGGCGCAAGCCGTCTCGCAGCTGGAGGCGGTGGCCGGCGTCGATCCGGAGCTCGCGCCGCTGCTCGAGCGGTTGCAGGCGGTGCAATACGAGGTCGAGGACCTCGGCAGCGAGCTGCGCCGCTACTCGCTCGGGCTCGAAGGCGCGCCGGGACGGCTCGAGGAGGTCGAGGACCGGCTCGCGCTGTTCGCTCGCCTCGAGCGCAAGCACGGCGGCACGATCGCCGAGGTCCTTCGACACGCGGAGCGCTGCCGGGAGCGCCGCGACCAGCTCGAGAACGCCGACGTCGCGCTCGAGGACGGGCAGCGCGAGCTGGACGGAGCCGAGCAGGAGCTCGCCACTCTCGCCGGCGAGCTGTCGGGCCGACGCCACGAGGCCGCGCCGGCGCTGGCCGAGGCCGTCCGCGCGCGGCTGGCCGAGCTGGCGATGGCGGACGCGGAGTTCGAGGTCGAGCTGCGCCCGCGGGAGGACGGATGCGGCCCGCGCGGCGCCGACGTCGTCGAGCTGCTGATCGCGCCGAACCCGGGGATGCCCGCCGGGCCGCTGCGGGAGATCGCGTCAGGTGGCGAGCTGTCGCGGGTCATGCTCGCGCTGCTGAGCGTCGCGCACGGCGCCCACGACACGGCGAGCGGCGAAGACGAGCCGGCGACCCCGTTGCTCGTGTTCGACGAGATCGACGCGGGCATCGGCGGCCACACCGCGCGCGCGGTGGGCGAGCACCTCCGCGACCTCGCCCAGGGCCGGCAGATCCTGTGTATCACCCACCTCCCGCAGGTCGCTGCGCTCGCCGCGCGCCACTTCACGATCGCCAAGGACACGTCGGCGCTGCCGGCGAGGACGACGGTCGCCGCGCTCAACGGCGATGGCGTCGTCGAGGAGCTGGTGCGGATGCTGGGGGCCGGCGAGGGCGATGCCGCCGCCAGCCAGCACGCCCGCCAGCTGTTGAAGGCAGCCTAGGTGCCCACGGTTGGGAAGGGTTAGGAGGGCGCGCTTCGCGCGCCTTTTTTGGGTGTGGCTTTCGCGCTCGGTTCGGTTTGCTGGCGAGGGCCGGCTTGGTGGCTGTCGACTCTCGGCCCGCGGGCACTTTGAGCGCTCGCCGCCCCGGTTGGCGGACGGCCCGGTAACGGCGCTGGGGAAGGGGAGCGCGAACGGGCGCGATCGCGGCCTTCCGATGATGCAGAACACGACAATCTTGCGCCGGATGGCGAGGCCTGACGTGTTGTGCACGAAGAGTGTGTTAATACGACACGGCTCGACGCCGGCGCCGGTGTTGGCGTGCTACGCACCACCGCCGTGACACTCTCGACACGCCCCGGCACAAAGTCGTCACATCTACGTGCCTGAGCGCCCAAGCAGGTCGACCACGGGCTCCGACGGCCCGCCGGCGCCCTCACCTCTCCTTCCTGCTGCCGTTTGCCGAGCCGGCCGCCAACCAAGGGCAGGAGGCGCGCGGCGCCCGCGGGCCGAGAGTCGACAGCCCCGCCTCGCGACGCGGACGACGGCAGCTCCGGCGCCACCGCGCCCCGGGGTCCTGTCCGCGCCCGGCGCTACGGTCACGGCGTTCACTACACTCAGGATTGATTGATGGCCCAAGACCCGCGACGCGCCACAATAAGCTCCCCGGGGGAGACACGCTTCATCTTCATCACGGGCGGGGTCGTCTCCTCGCTCGGTAAGGGAATCGCGGCCGCCTCGATCGGCCGGCTGCTGGTCGCTCGCGGTCTCAGCGTCCAGCTGCAGAAGTTCGACCCCTACATCAACGTCGACCCCGGCACGATGTCGCCGTACCAGCATGGCGAGGTGTTCGTGACCGAGGACGGCGCCGAGACGGACCTCGATCTCGGTCACTACGAGCGGTTCACCGACGCGAACACGAGCCGCGCCTCGAACGTGACCGCCGGCGGCATCTACAACTCGGTGATCCGCCGCGAGCGGCGGGGCGACTACCTCGGCGCCACCGTTCAGGTCGTTCCCCACATCACCGACGAGATCAAGCACCGGATCCGGCTGATGGCCGAGTCGAGCGACGTCGACTTCGTGATCACGGAGATCGGCGGGACCGTCGGCGACATCGAGTCGCTTCCATTCCTCGAGGCGATCCGTCAGTTTCCGGTCGACGTGGGGCGCCGGCGGTGCATGTTCATCCACCTGACGCTGGTCCCGTACATCGGCCACGCCGGCGAGCTGAAGACCAAGCCGACGCAGCATTCGGTCAACGAGCTGCGCCGCATCGGTATCGCCCCGGACATGGTCGTGTGCCGCTCCGAGGCGGTGATCTCCGACGACATCCGCCGGAAGATCGCGCTGTTCGCAAGCCTGCCCGTGGAGGCCGTGGTCTCGGCCTACGACGTCCCCGACATCTACCAGGTGCCGCTCGTGTTCCGCGACGAGGGCGTCGACGACTTCATCCTCCGTGAGCACTTCGGCCTGACCGCCGAGGAGCCCGATCTGACCGGATGGGAGGCGATCACCCGCCGGGGGAGCGAGGCGCGTCAGGCCGTTCGGATCGCGCTCGTCGGAAAGTACGTCCAGCTCGAGGACGCCTACCTGTCGGTGGTCGAGGCGCTCAAGCACTCGGGCGTCCACCACGGTTGCCGGGTCGAGATCGACTGGATCGACTCCGAATCGGTCAGCGATCCCGAGGTCGCGTCCCGGCTGCAGAAGGCAGACGGCATCCTGATCCCCGGCGGATTCGGCGGACGCGGGTTCGAGGGCAAGATCCGGGCGGCCCAGATCGCCCGCGAGCACCACATCCCGTACCTCGGGATCTGCCTCGGGATGCAGGTGGCGGTGAGCGAGTTCGCGCGCCATGTGGCCGGGATGGAGGGCGCCAACTCAACCGAGATGGATCCGGAGACGCCCTATCCGGTGATCGATCTGCTGCCCGAGCAAAAGGAGATCGCCGACATGGGCGGGACGATGCGGCTCGGCGCGGATCCCGTGAAGCTCCACGACTCGACGGCCGTTCGCCGCCTGTACGACGAGCCCGTCGTGTATGAGCGCCACCGCCACCGCTATGAGGTCAACAACCACCTCCGGCGCCGCCTCGAAGCCGCCGGGTTAATCTGCTCGGGCACCTCTCCGGACGAGCGGCTCGTCGAGGTCATCGAGCTGCACCCGGACGCGCATCCATTCTTCGTCGCCTCGCAGTACCACCCCGAGTTCAAATCACGCCCCGAACGGCCCGCTCCCCTGTTCCGTGAGTTCGTGGGCGCGGCGCTCGCGCACGCGTCCGAGCCGGAGCCAGACACCGCGTCGGTGTCGCCCGCCACGACTTCGTGAGGCGCGCCAGCGACGCGCAGCGGCGCCAGCTGAACGACACGTTCGCGGCGCTGTGCCAGATCGAGAGCCCGTCGGGGCGCGAGCTCGCGTGTGCCCAGTGGATCGGCTCGCAACTTCGGAGCCTCGGCCTGGACGTCGAGGAGGACCGCGGCTACGGCGGATCGGACGCGCCCAACCTGCTGGCCCGCGTGCCCGGCGCCGGTGAGCAGATGATCCTGCTGTGCGCCCACATGGACACGGTCCCGCCCCTTGCCCCGATCGAGCCCGTGATCGTCGACGGCGGCTGGGAGAACGCCAACGACGGGATCCTCGGCGCCGACAACAAGGCGGCGGTCGCGGTCCTGCTCGAGCTGGCGCGGCGCCTGCGGGAGTCGCAGGAGCCGGCGCACGTCGGAGTCGAGCTCCTGTTCACGGTGTCCGAGGAGAACGGATTGCACGGCGCCAAGGCGTTCGACCCGGGTCGGTTGCGCAGCCGGTTCGGGTACGTGATGGACCAGGCCTCTCCGATCGGAGAGATCGTGATCGCGTCTCCGACCCATCACCGGATGGTGGCTCACATACGTGGCCGTGGCGCGCACGCCGGCATCCGTCCGGAGGAGGGGCGCAGCGCGATCGCCGCCGCCGCCCGCGCGATCGCCGCGATGGAGCTCGGACGGCTCGACTCTGAGACGACCGCCAACGTAGGCACGATCCGCGGCGGCACCGCCACGAACGTCGTCCCCGAACGGTGCGACATCGAGGCCGAGGTCCGGTCGATCGACGAGGCGCGCGTCGAGCAGGTCGTGACCGAGCTGATCGACCATCTCCAGGACGGCGCCGATGCCACCGAGTGCGATCTCGACGTCACCGTCGAGCGGATGTTCAAGGGCTACCGCACGAAGGGCCGCTCGCCGGAGATCCCGGTCGCCGAACGGGCACTGCGGGCGTGCGGCTACGAGCCGCGCCCGATCGTCACGGGCGGCGGCTCGGACGCCAACGCGCTGCGGGCGGCCGGGTTCGCGTGCGCCAACCTCGCCAACGGCACCGAGCGCAACCACGAGCCCGGCGAGCGCGTCAGCATCGACGCGCTCGAAGGGATGTTCGAGGTCGCGATCGCGCTCGTCGAGGAGGCCGGCGCCGCGCCCGATGGAGCAGTGGCGTGAGCGAGTTCGAGCCGATCGGAGCGCGAACGATCTGGGAGGGCAAGATCGTACGCGTTGGCGAGGAGCGATTCCGCCACGCCGACGGCGAGGAGGTGACCCGGGAGAAGGTCTGGCACCCAGGTGCGGTCGGGATCCTCGCCCTCGACGAGGACAACGTGTGGCTGACGCGCCAGCCGCGTGAGGCGGTGCGGGCGACGGCCTCGCTCGAGATCCCCGCCGGCAAGCTCGACGTGCCCGGGGAGTCTCCGCTCGACGCGGCCAAGCGCGAGCTCGCTGAGGAGATCGGCAAACAGGCCGCCCGGTGGGAGGAGATGCTCGCGTTCTACACCAGTCCCGGGTTCACCGACGAGCGCGTCTGGCTGTTCCTCGCCACCGAGCTCTCGCAGGTCCCCGAGCGGCCCGAGGCCGACGACGACGAACGGATCGAGATCATTCCCTGGCCCCGGAAGCGGCTCGACGAAGCGATCGCCGCCTGCGAGGACTCGAAATCGCTGATCGCGCTGCTGTGGTTGAAAGCTGGCAGCGGTCTGGCGGCGGGAGGAGCGCCATAGCCCAGCCCGAATAGGTTGCCATGGCCCTCACCGAGGCGACCGCTCCGGCGCGCCGGCTGACCGAGCTGACGCTCGACTTCCTCGCCTACCTCGAGCTCGAGCGCGGTCTCTCCCGCAACACGCTCGAGGCCTACCGCTCCGACCTCCAGCAGTTCGGCCTGTTCCTGGACCGCTGCGGCCGCGACCCGCTCGACGTGCAACCAAGCGACCTGAACGCGTTCATCTCCGAACTGGCCGACGGGCGCGAGGGCAAGCCGCCGGTCGCGGCGGCGACGCTCCAGCGCAAGATCGCCTGTCTGCGGTCGTTCTACCGGCATCTCCGTCGCGATCAGATCCTCGACCGCGACCCGACCGCCGACCTGCGGCCGCCGCGATCCCGCGGCCGCCTGCCGAAGGTGCTGAGCCGCGACGAGGTGCAGAGCCTGCTGGAGCAGCCGCGAGGCAGCTCGCCGGCGATGCTCCGCGACCGCGCGTTGTTGGAGACGATGTACGCGTGTGGCCTGCGCGCCTCTGAGGCGATCGGTCTGAAGCTGTCGGACCTCGACCTCGAGGCGGGCATCGTGCGGGCCAGCGGCAAGGGGTCCAAGGAGCGGATCGTCCCGATCGGGAGCAAGGCGATCGAGACGCTCCACGCGTACCTCGACGACGGACGCCCGAAGCTGGTCGGTCTGAGCGACGAGTCGCGCGTGTTCGTCAATCTCCGCGGTGGCGGCCTGACGCGGCAGGGCCTTTACAAGATCGTCCAGCGGCACGCCCGCGCGGCCGGACTCGAGCGACGGATGAGCCCGCACACGTTGCGCCACACGTTCGCCACCCACCTGCTCGCCGGGGGATGTGACCTTCGGTCGCTGCAGGAGATGCTCGGGCACGCGGACATCGGCACGACCCAGGTCTACACGCACCTGTCCGCAGACCGGCTCCGCGACGTCTACTTCGACGCTCATCCACGGGCCCAGATCGCCCGCACGTCGTAGAGTCCACGCGTGGGCATCACGCACTTCGACGAAGCCGAGCAGGAGCGCGCCGACCTCGGCCACCTCGACAGCGTCTGGACCTATCTCGGAGACGACGCCGGGTCGGTCACGCTCGGCGTCAGCCGGATCCAGGTCACGGACGGGTGCTGGGCGACGCCGGCCCACGAGCACGGCCGTGAGGAGGAGATCTTCTACGTGCTGGGCGGCCGGGGACTGGTGTGGCTCGACGGCTCCACCGTGGAGATCGGCGAGGGCGATTGCATCGTCTGCCTACCGAACACGGGCGCGCACACGTTGCACAGTCTCGAGGGGCTCGACGTGCTCGCGTTCGGGACCCGGTTCGAGGACGAGAGCCCGCGGTTTCCGCGCCAGGGACTCTCCCGGGTCGGCAACCGCGCGGTCGAGACGATGCCCGGCTCGATGGACGGAATCCCCACGCAGTGGATCCGCGAAGCCAAGCTCGGCCCGCCCGAGCTCCCGGAGCAGCCGGGGGAGCGCCCGTCGACGGTCGTCAACATCGACGCCGTCGAGCTCCAGACGATCGAGCGCTCGCGGGTGGGACGGTCCCGGCGGGACCTTGGAGACGCGGCCGGGTCGCTCAACACCGGCCTTCAGTACTTCGAGGTCGTGCCCGGGATGCACGCCAATCCCCTGCACTGCCACTCGACGGAGGAGGAGCTGTTCGTGCTCCTCGCCGGCGACGGGGCGCTCTTGCTCGGCGAGGAGGAGATCCCGGTGCGGGCGGGGCACGTCGTCTCGCGCCCGGCGGGGACCGGCGTGGCCCACACCTTCCGCGCCGGCGAGGGCGGGCTCACCCTGCTCGCCTACGGGTCACGCGAGCCTGGGGACATGTGCTTCTACCCGCGCTCGAACAAGGTCGCCTTTCGGGGCCTCGGCGTGATCGGCCGACTCGAGCAGCTCGACTACTGGGACGGGGAGGACTGAGGGGCGCGGGCTTCGGCTGGAAGCTCGGGGCAGCGGCAACGACACCCGGCGCCCATGCCAGAATCGCCCCGTGCGCCGGTTCCGACACGCCGCAATGGTGGCCATCCCCGTATGCCTGATGGCCGCGGTCGCTGGCTGCGGCAACTCGCGCACGCCCGTTCCGAGCCTGGCCACGCCCGCGCCTCCTTCCGGGTTCCGTCCGCTCCGGTTCCCGGCGGCCGGGCTGTCGCTGCGGGCTCCGAGCAACTGGAACGTGACCGCCGGCCACGGTCGCCTGATCACGACCGTCAGCTCGGGGGACGCGGTGGTGGCGCTGTGGCGCTTTCCCAGCGGCGGGCCTCCGCCCGCAGGCGCCGCGGCGCTCCAGCGGGCGGCGCGGCAGCTGCTCAGCGCCGCCCGCGCGCGCGATCCGGGCATGCGGCTGATCGCCTCGCAGGTCACTCGGATCGGCGGGGTCCCGGCGGTCGAGCTCGACGCCGTGGAGCAGATCGCCGGCCACGAGCGCCAGGTCCGCTCGAGCCACCTGTTCGAGCCCCGCGCCGAGGTCGTGCTCGAGGAGTACGCGCCGCCGCAGCTGTTCGGAGGCGTCGAGAACACCGTGTTTCTGCCGTTGACGCGCTCGCTGCTCGTGACCAGGGCCTAGACCAACCGTGAGCCGCGCGTTCGTGGTCGTGCTCGACGCCTGTGGCGTCGGTGAGCTCGAGGATTCCGGGCGATACGGCGATGCCGGCGCCAACACACTCGTGCATCTGGCTCGGGCGGCCGGCGGTCTGCGCCTGCCGACGCTCGGACGGCTCGGTCTCGGCTCGATCCTCGAGCTCGACGGGGTGCCGCCGGCGGAGCATCCGGCCCTGTACGGACGCCTGCACGCGCTCGGCCCCGGCAAGGACTCGACGTCCGGCCACTGGGAGCTGATGGGCGTCGTGATGGAGGGGCCGCTGCCGACCTACCCAGACGGGTTCCCGGACGATGTCGTCGCACTGATCACCGTCGCCAGCGGGCGCGGGATCCTCTGCAACCAGCCCTACAACGGGATCGAGGCGATCGAGCACTTCGCTGATGAGCACGTCCGCACCGGCAGGCTGATCGTCTACACGAGCCAGGATTCGGTGCTCCAGATCGCCGCGCACGTCGACCTTGTCCAGCCCGACGAGCTGTATGAGATCTGCAGCCAGGTTCGCGCCGGGCTGAGCGGCGAGCATGAGGTGGGACGGGTGATCGCGCGCCCGTTCGCCGGCACGACCGGGGCCTACGAGCGCACCGACGGCCGGCGCGATTACTCGCTGGCGCCGCCGGCCCGCAGCTACCTCGACGAGCTACGACGCGGGAGTCCCCGTTCACACCGTCGGCAAGGTGGGGCAGCTGTTCGCCGGCGCCGGGATCGATGTGCAGCACCCCGGGGCGACCAACCGCCGCGCGCTGGCGGAGACCGGAGAACTGCTCCGCGCGCTCGAGGCCGGGCTCGTGTTCACCAACCTGATCGAGACCGACCAGGTCTACGGCCACCGCCACGACATCGAGGGCTTTCACCGCGCCCTCCAGGAGATCGACGGGCACGTGGCCGAGTGGCTCGGGCTGCTCGGGCCCGGCGACCTGCTTGTGCTAACCGCCGACCACGGCTGCGACGTCACCGCCACGCACACCGATCACACGCGGGAGCACGTGCCGCTCTTGGCCTCCTTCGACGGCGCCGGCTCCCGTCGCCACGACGGCCCGCTCGCCGACGTCGGCGCGAGCGCGCTCGAGTGGCTCGCCGGCCGCGACGCCCCCGACCTCCCCGGCGAGTCGTTCATCTAGTGTCGCGATTCATAAATTCCGCGACACCGAGAGACGTCACTCGCGGATGGATGGCGAGGACGCAGGAGGCAGCCGGACGGCTCGGGGGCGGCCCGGTCGTTGGCGAGGCTGGATGCCGAGCGGGCCGACCCCGAGGCGGCAGCGCTGCGCGAGCCGACGAGGACGAAGCCAGACGCCGCCAGGGGCGGCTCGAATGGCGTCGAATTTATGGATCGGGCACTAGGTTCCAGGAGCGGCAGTAAATGCCCGAGCTACCTGAAGTAGAGACGATCCGCCGTCAGCTGGCGCCGGCGTTGGACGGCCGGACGATCGTCGATGCGGCGATCCTCGACCACCGCTGGACGCGGCCGGATCCGCCGGAGCCGACCGAGGAGCAGCTGCGCGGCGCACGGATCGTGAGCGTGGGGCGGGTCGGCAAGTACCTCGTGTGGGAGCTCTCGGACGATCGCCATCTGCTGATGCACCTCCGGATGACCGGAACGCTGCTCTTCGATCCCGACACCGAGCCGATCCATACCCGGGTGCGGTTCGATTTGGACGACGGCCACCGGCTCGTGTACGTCGATCCCCGCCGGTTCGGGACCGGCCATCTCGTCTACGGGGCGCCCGCCCGTGACGCCTACCTCGCGGCGCGGCTCGGCGTCGAGCCGCTGACCCCCGAGTTCACGACCCACTACCTGCGGCGAGCTGCGCACGGGCGCACGGCGCCGGTCAAGGCGTTCCTGCTCGACCAGCGCCGGATCGCCGGGGTCGGCAACATCTACGCCGACGAGGCGCTGTTCCGGGCCGGGATCCACCCGCTGCGACCCGCCGGGCGCCTGACGGGTCCGCAGCTCGACCGGCTGCGCGACGCGGTCGAGGACGCGCTGCAGGCTGGGATCGACGCCAAGGGGGCGTCGATCGACGACTTTCGTCACGTCGACGGCGCGCGCGGCTCCTTCCAGGACCTGTTTCTCATCCATCTCCGGGCGGGCGAACCGTGCGTGAACTGCGGCGCCACCGTGCGCAAGATCGTCGTCGGGGGCCGCGGGACGTACGTGTGCGAGCGCTGCCAGCCACGGCCCCGGCCGCGGCAGTCGCTACGCGGCTAGGAGCTGGCTGAGGCGCCCGGCGCGGTCGGCGGCGAGCAGCTCGTCGAACCCTCCGAGCGTCTCCCCCTCGATCATGATCTGGGGAAAGGTGAACATGCCGGTCTCCCGTGCCAGCTCGGCACGACTGTCCGGGTCCTTTGCCAGATTGACCTCCACATAGCTGATCCCGCGGCGGTTGAGCAGCGTCTTCGCGCTCACGCATCGCGAGCAACGGTCAGTGGTGAAGAGAGTCACGACCCGCATGACTTCACAAAGTATAGCTTCGAATTCGCGATGTCCGGACCGCTGAAAACGCAGGCGATCGTGCTGCGCTCGATCCGCTACGGCGAGGCTGATCGGATCCTCCACCTGTACACGCCCGAGCACGGCCGGGTGGCCGCGATCGCCAAGGGCGTGCGGCGGTCACGGAGCCGCTTCGGCGCACGGCTCGAGCCGTTCTTCCATGTCCGGATCGTTCTGCACGAAGGCCGTGGCGAGCTGTTTACGGTGACGAGCGTCGACACGATTGCCGCCCATGGCCCGCTCCGCGACCATGCCGCGACGCTTGACGCCGCCGCTCGCGCGTGCGACGCGGTGGCGCGGCTGTTCGAGACGAGCGACCCCCATCCGGAGGTGTTTCGCCTGCTCACCAACGAGCTGGCGCTGCTCAGCTCCGACGCGGCGCACGCCCGGCCGGCGAACGGACTGGCGTTCCGGCTCAAGCTGCTGCTGGCGGCCGGGATCGTGCCCCAGCTGTCGTCGTGCGTCTCCTGCGGCGAAGGCGAGCACCTGCAGGGATTCTCGGCCGCCGCCGGTGGGGTGGTCTGCGGCTCGTGCGAGGCCGCGGCGTTTCCCCTGGCGCAGGAGAGCTACGAGTTCCTCGTCGGCGCACTTGGCGAGCCGCTGGCGCAGGCCCCGGAGGCATCCGAACGAGCGCTCCGCCAGGCCGAGCGGGCGATCTCTGAGACCGCCGAGCACCACGCCCACGTCCATCTGCGGCCTCTGTTGCGCGCGGCCTGACCCGCGCTGGCGATCGCTCGCGCGGTCTGACCCGGGCCCGCGATCGCGCAGACTGCGACAACTTCGCGTCAGTCACCCTCGCCCGGTGGGCGGCACTGTCAGAATCGAATGACGATGAGCGACCAACTCCTTGCCGCCTCGCACGACCATCCCTCGGGCCCGGTCGCGGCCGCGTTCGCGGCCCGGGTCCGCGCCCGCGAGGAAAGCGAGCTCTCGCCGCTGGGCGCCCGTTCATACCCGGCCCGGCGGCTCCGCGCCGAGCCCGACTGCGGGCTGCGCACGCCGTTTCAGCGGGATCGCGACCGGATCGTCCACAGCAAGGCGTTCCGCCGCCTCAACCACAAGACCCAGGTGTTCGTCGCGCCGAGCGGGGACCACTACCGGACCCGGCTGACGCACACGCTCGAGGTCACCCAGGTGTCTCGCACCGTCGCCCGCGCGCTGCGGCTCAACGAGGACCTGGTCGAGGCGATCGGACTCGGACATGACCTTGGCCATCCGCCGTTCGGCCACATCGGCGAGGAGGCGCTCGACCGCTGCCTCTCCGAGCGGTTCGGCGCCCGGTTTCTGCACCACGAGCACTCGCTGCGCGTCGTCGACACGCTCGAGCGCGACGGCCAGGGGCTGAACCTGACGCTGCCCGTGCGCGACGGGATCCTCGGCCATTCCGGCCGCGCCGAGGAGCCCTCGACGCTCGAGGGCAAGATCGTGAGGCTCGTCGACCGGATCGCCTACATCAACCACGACATCGACGACGCTCTGCGAGCCGGCGTGCTCGGTGCCGACGAGTTGCCCGCGGGGCCGATCGAGATCCTGGGCGACACGGGGTCGCGCCGGATCGACACGCTCGTGCACGACCTCGTCGAGCACTCCGAGCAGGCCGGCGACATCGTTCAGGGCCGCCGCGTCGGCGACGCCATGTACGAGCTTCGCTCGTTCATGTTCGAGCGCGTGTACCTGGGGCCTCAGGCGACCCGCGAGCACGCGAAGATCGACCTCGTGATCCGCTCGCTGTTTGCCCACTATTGCGCCCATCCCGAGGACATCCCGGGCTCGATCCCCGACGGCGAGCTGGCCCGGAGGGTCACCGACTACCTCGCCGGCATGACCGATCGGTTCTGCATCCGCCAGTTCGAGACGCTGAGCGTCCCGGTGGCATTCGCCCAGTGACCCGTTACGCCGCCGACTCCCGGGACCGCGTGTTGGACGCCGTCGACATGCTCACGCTCGTCTCGACCCGCACCGACCTGCGTCGGGCCGGCGTCAACAGCTACTTTGGCCTGTGCCCGTTCCACGACGAACGGACCGCCTCGTTTCACGTGCGGCCCGAGGAGAAGCACTACCACTGCTTCGGCTGCCAATCTTCGGGGGATCCGTTCACGTTCGTAATGGAGACCGAGGGACTCGACTTCAAGGCCGCGCTCGAGTCGCTGGCCGACCGGTTCGGCGTGACGCTCGAGACCGAGGACGAGGACCCCGCCTCCCGTTCGCGCCGCGAGCGCCGAGAGCGCCTGTACTCGCTTCTCGGCCGCGCCGCGACCTACTACGCGCGCTACCTGTGGGAATCGGACGAGGCGGCGGGCGCGCGCGAGTACCTGCTCGGCCGCGGCCTCACGGCCGACACGCTGCGGGAGTTCCGCGTCGGGTACGCGCCGAGCGCGTGGGACCGGATGCTCCGGGCATCCCGGAGCGCCGGGTTCAGCGTCGAGGAGCTGATAGCGGCGGGACTGGCGCAGCGCTCTCACGTGAACCCCGACCAGGTCTACGACCGGTTCCGGGAGCGGATCATGTTCCCCTCGGCGGACGCCCGCGGCCGCGTGCTCGGCTTCGGCGCGCGGGCGATGCGCGAGAACCAGCCGCCGAAGTACCTCAACACCTCCGAGGGCGAGCTCTACCACAAGCGCAGCCAGCTGTTCGGGATCGACCTGGCACGCCGCGCCGCCGCGCGCGCCGGCCGGATGATCCTCGTCGAGGGCTACACCGACGTGCTCGCGCTCCACCAGGCGGGGTTGCGCAACGCGGTGGGGATCATGGGGACGTCGTTGACCGAGGAGCAGATCGGCGAGCTCGAGCGGATCGTCCGCGTGCTGGACCTGTGCCTCGACGCCGACCGGGCGGGGCAGAAAGCGATGCTCCGTGCCGAGGAGCTGGCCACCAAGCGAGAGCCCCCGCTCGAGCTGCGCGTCGTGCCGTTGCCGCCGGGTGCGGACCCAGCCGACCTCATCGAGCGCAAGGACGGCGATGAGCTGAGAAGTCTGGCGGAGCAATCCGTGCCGTTTGTCGTCTTTCACGTCGACCACATCCTCGATCGCGCGGACACGACCAGCGCGGAGGGCCGAGAGAAGGCGGCGACCCAGCTCGAACCGGTGCTCAGCCGCCCGAGAGACGCAGTGCTTGAGGATCTGTGGCGCCGCGCCGCCAGCAGGCTGCAGCTTTCCGAAGGCAGGCTCGCCACGCTGATCGCGCGCGGACTGCCGGCGGCCGGCGCCGATGAGGGTCCGCCCAGACCATCGAACAAGACGATCGATCCGATCGTCCGCAACGAGCGGTCATTCCTTGTCCTGTGCGTCGCCCTCCCCGGCGCGGGCGCACGCGCGCTGGCGGCGATCGATCCCGACGTCCACATCACCAGCGAACGACTGCGACGAGCGGCGCGCCACCTGGCGGCTCAGACCGAGATGCCTCTCACCGGTCTCGCGCCGGATGACGAGGAGCTAGCACGGACGGTGGCGGATCTTGTCGATCGCGCCGGGCGGGCGAAGAACGTGCGGGTCGAGCAGTTGGAGCATTCGCAGATGATCCTCGAGCTCGCCAGGCTGGACCGAGAGATCCGGCGCGCCCGGGTGGAGAAGCGCGCGGACGTGGGAACCCTGGCGCGTGAACGGGAGGCGCTGCTCGAGACCAAACACGAGCTCGTTACCCGTCTCGAGAGGGCTGTGTGATCAGCAGCGGCGACCGGCTCGCTCGGCCGCCCCGCTCGCGGTGGACGTCATTCGTCGCCGACCCGTCCGAGCCGAGCCCGCGAACGCTGCGCGAGGCGGGCAACCCCGCCCACCGGTCCCGGGTCGAGCACAACCGCGACACGATCCTCGTCCACCTGAGCGACGAGGACGGCCACGGGTGGACCGTCCTGGCGGTCGATCGGGCGACCAGGCGGTGGGCGGTGGGGGAGGGGCGGCGAAAGCTGGACGCGGCGCGCGAGGCGTTTGAAGGGCTGTATGGCGGCGCCTAGCGTCGCCGGTTCGTGTTTGATATTTGTCACGATTAGCAGGACTTTTCCGTCCGACAGGCGTGGGAACATACGTTCGACCTAATGGCGGCGGAAGGGATAGGACGTGGAGCGAGAATCACTTGAAGTGCTGTTGGCCCAAGGGCTCAGCGTGGAGCAGATCGGTAAGCGGTTCGGTCGGAGCGGATCTACGGTCGCGTATTGGCTGGAGAAACACGGGCTCGACGCGGTGAATCTGTCACGCTGAGGTTGAGGACGGAAAGCTTGCTGTGCCGCTACATTTGCCCGAGGCGTAGATAACCCGATACACCGTAATCCGGGGTAACTCAATTGGCAGAGTGTTCGGCTGTTAACCGAAATGTTGTGGGTTCGAGTCCCACCCCCGGAGCTCAGACAGTTCTCACCCGTCTCCGATGAAGCTCTACGTTTGCTACGGAACCTGGAAGCCCGCGCCACGCCCGGGCGGCCACCCCTGCGGCCGCGCCTACCACGCGCTCAAGGACGCCGGCCACGACCCCGAGGTGATCCGCTCCTACGGCCTCGGGATATTTCCTGACGTGTTCAACCAGACGAGCGGGCGCAAGGAGGTCAAGCGCCTGACCGGCAACAGCTGGGTTCCGGCGCTGGTCCTCGATGACGGCACGACGGTCCAGGGCTCGGACAGAATCGTCGACTGGGCGAAGGCGAACCCGGCGGGTCAGCCGGCCGCCGGCGCGGCTCCCGCCTCGAGCTGACTGGCCGCGCAGTGGGCGCCGAGCAGCCAGAGGTCACGGTCGAGTACCTCGAGAGCTGGGAGGACCACGGGGCGATGTGGCGGGCGGTCGAGATCTCCGATGAACTCGTGGTCGTCGAGCTGTGCAGCTGCTTTGGCGAGCCGGTGGACATGGTCCAGAGCGCCGCGCCCGAGCTCATCGAGTTCGTGCGCGCCCATCGCGAGCAGCGGTCCTAGCCAGCTGCTCGACGAGCGCGGCGGCTCGCTGGGCGCCGTCGTTGACCGCCGCCCACGCGCCGAGCTCCCGGGCGCGCCCCGCCAGCGACCGATTCGCCAGCGCCCTGCGCACCGCCAGCCGCACGGTGGCCGGCGTCAGGAACCGCCACGGCAGCCTGACCCCGACCCCCGCCCAGTCGATCCGCGCCGCGTTCTCGCCCATGTCGCCGCTGTGAGGGACCGCCAGCACCGGGCTGCCGGACGCGAGCGCGCGCGCCACGGTGCCGTGGCCGGCGTGCGAGATCACGAGCGAGCACCGGGGCATCGTGCGCGAGTACGAGATCCACTCCACCAAGCGGGCGTTCGCGGGCACACGCACTGCGTCACGCAACGGCTTGCGGTTGGTGGCGGCGAGCAGCCGGATCGGCTCGCCGTCCAGCCCGAGCAGCGCCGAGCGAAGCAGCCGGTGGTCGGGGTCCTGCGCGGTCGAGGGCGCGACAAGCACCAGCGGCGCGTCGCCGGGAGGGGGCGAGACATCGTGATACGGCGGCTCCCACATCAGCGGGCCGACGACGTGGACCTCGGGCGGCCACGCCCGCGGGTACTCGAGCTGCGGGAACGTGCCGACGAGACACAGCTCCGCGCTCAGCCCTCCGTGAAGGCGCCGGGTCGGCCGCAGGCCGAGGCGCTGGCGCGTCTCGTTGAGCTCGTCGCGGCCCTGCCGGAGCCCCGCGTCGACCAGCGGCCGCATCCGTCGCCACACCGTCCGGCCGACCGCCGTGCGGGGCAGCCGCGCCCCCAGCGCGTAGGGGGGAAAGCCCGGAGCCCCAACGGTGTAGAGGTGGGGGACGAGCGTCGCCACAGGCACCAGCTCGAGCTCGCCGGCGAGCGCCGGCGCGAGCGTGAGGATGTCGTGGACAACCACGTCGGGCGCGCACTCGCGCAGCGCCGCGCGCGTCTGCGTCGTCGCCAGCACGACCGCCTGATAGGGCTTGAGCGGCCGCTCGCGGGTCGGGAACACCGGATATTCGGGCGCCGGGACGAACCGCATGCCCGCGGCCTCGACATGGTCGCGCCACCGCTCCCACGTCTCGAATGTCACTTCATGGCCCCGCAAAGCTAGCCGTGCGCCCAGGGCGAGCATCGGGAACGCATGGCCCGGATCGCCGAACGCCCCGAGGAAGATGCGCAGCCGCTGACCCGTCGCCGGCCCCGGGTACGGAGTCAGCCGGCCAGCTCGGCGATCGCGCGCAGCTGCGCGATCCGGTCATCCACGGTGAACGCCATCGGCGTGATCATCAGCGTCCCCACGCCGGCGTCGCGGAAGGCCGCCAGCCGGTCACGGACGACATCGCGCGGGCCGCACAGCGAGACCATGTCGATCAGCTCGTTGGGGATCGCCTCGCCGGCCTCGGCCTTCTTGCCGTCGAGGTACAGGTCCTGGATCTCCCGCGCCGCATCCTCGAACCCGTAGCGCTGGACGAGGTTGTTGTAGAAGTTCTGCCTGCGCGAGCCCATGCCGCCGATGTACAGGGCGAGCACGGGGCGCATCAGGTTCCTGGCCAGCTCGCGGTCATCGGACACGAACGCGCTGACGGTCGGCGCGATATCGAAGCCCTCGAGCGAGCGGCCCGCGCGGGCGGCGCCCTCCTCGAGCAGCTTGCGGAACTCCGAGACGTATTCGGGCGAGAAGAACGTCGGGATCCAACCGTCGGCGATCTCGCCGGCCAACGCCGTGTTCTTCGGACCGATCGCCGCAAGGTAGATCGGGATCCGCTCCTGGACGGGCGAGATCATCAGCTTGAGCGCCTTCCCCGGACCGTCGGGAAGCGGCAGCTCGATCGTCTCGCCGTGGTACTCGACGCGCTCGCGGTCGAGCGCCATCCGCACCACCGCCACGTACTCTCGGGTGCGCTGAAGCTGGTGGGCGAACCGCTGTCCGTGCCAGCCCTCAGCCACCTGCGGCCCCGAGGAGCCGAGCCCGACCATCATCCGCCCGCCCGAGAGCTGATCGATCGTGGCCGCCGTCATCGCGGTCATCGCCGGGGTGCGGCCGGGCATCTGGAAGATCGCGGAGCCGAGGCGGATCTTGGTCGTGCGGCCGGCGAGCCAGGCGAGCACCGTGGCGGTGTCCGAGCCGTAGGCCTCCGCCGCCCACACGGAGTCGTAGCCGAGCCGCTCCGCCTCCTGCACGACGGCGAGCTGCTCCTCCGGTCCCATGCCCATGCCCCAGTAGGCGACGTTGACTGCGAGCTTCATCTGCAAGGTTCCTTTCGCGCAAAGGAGATCGGTTGTCGGGCTCGACGACCGCCGATAGAGTGGCCGCCCGGTCCCCGGCAGACGGTGAACCCTATGCGAACACGGCGACAGGCGACGATCCAGGATCTTCGGCGCGCGGTCGACAGCCTTCCCCGGGATACGCGGGTCGCGATGCTCGACGGCGTCCGTGAGAACGAGATCATCGTCGGCGCCTACAGCGACCAAGGCGGCATCTGCCCGATGCTGGCCGCGCACCGCGCGGGCGGGCGGGCGAGCTGCATCTCGCTCGCGAAGGCGTGGGACGCGTTCGCATTCCGCGGCGCGCGCACGCGGCTGGCCCGGCGGGCGACCAGGCGCGAGCTGCTCGTGCTCACCGCCCATCTCGAGGCGAGCCTGCTCGACGACGACGTCGCCACCCGCGACCTGGGCGCCGCGATCGCAGACCACGAGGAGCTCGTGCAGCGGAGGCCCAAGAGTGAGCGCCGGGGTGACCCGGACCGCAGCGCCGAGCTCGAGACGCGGCCGGGCTGGGCGTGGCTGCGGGTGATGCGGCGCTATGACGAGTACCAGCGCGCGCTCGCGCTGGTCGAATCAGAGCGCGCCGCCGAGCTCGAGCCGTCTCGCTGAGGGCTCGCGTGGCGCTCGCGATCACCGTCGGGCACCGCGAGATCGAGATCTCCAGGCCTGACAAGCAGCTCATCCCTCCGAACGTTACGAAGGCGGGCCTGGCCCGCTATTACGCCCAGATCGGCGACGTGATGCTCCCCCACATCGCCGGGCGCCCGCTCAACTTCGAGCGCTACCCCGACGGAATCGAGGGTCACAAGATCTTTCAGCAGCACGCCAGCGGCCATTTCCCGGACTGGATAGAAGTGGTCGAGGTCCCCAAGTCCGGCGGGACGGTCAAGCACGTCGTCGCGTCCGAGCCGGCGACGCTCGTCTACCTGGCAAACCAGGCCTGCATCACGTTCCACAGCTGGGAGAGCCGCGCCGACAACCTGGGCCGGCCCGACAAGATGGTGTTCGACCTCGACCCGAGCGTCCATCGCCCGGCGGCAGTCCGCCGAGCCGCGCTGTTGATCGTCGGTCTGCTCCGCGAGCTCGGCCTGGAGCCGTGGGCGATGACCTCCGGATCGCGCGGTTACCACGTCGTCGTGCCGCTGCAGCGGCGCGCCGAGTTCGATTACGTGCGGACCTTTTCCCGCGACTTCGCCGCCGTCGCCGCCGCCCGCGAGCCCCGCGTGTTCACGATTGAGCAGCGCAAGGCCAAGCGCGAGGGGAAGATCCTGATCGACTTCATGCGCAACGGCTACGGGCTCACTTCGGTGGCGCCGTATTCGGTCAGAGCCCGTCCGAAGGCTCCGGTCGCGACGCCGCTGCACCTCGACGAGCTCTCCGAGGCCAGCACCCGTCCCGACCGCTGGACCGTGCGGGCCGTGCTGAGGCGGGTCGAGCAGGACGGCGATCCGTGGGAGCGGTTCGAGAGGGGCGCCCAGACGCTCACGGCGGCGCGACGGACGCTCGACGGCGCCTTGGCCGAACTCTGACGCCGCGATACTTCTGCCGTGGAAGGTTCTGCGCAAGCCGAGAGCGTCGCCGAAGAGCGGCGCACCAGCCCCGTCGAGCTGCTCTGGGACCTGGTGTTCGTGTTCGCGATCACCCAGGTCACGACACTCCTCGCCAATCACCTGACCTGGACCGGATTCGGGGAGTCGATGCTGGTTCTCGCCCTCGTGTGGTGGGCGTGGTCGGCGTTCGTGTGGGCAGCCAACGCCGAGGCCACGGACTCGCCGACGCTCCGCCTGACACTGCTGCTCGCGACCGTGTTCATCTTCGTCGCGGGCCTCGCGGTACCCCGCGCCTGGGGCCGCGAGGCGACGCTGTTCGTCTGCACCTACGCCGTCGTCCGCCTGCTCCACCTGGCCCTGTACGTCTATGAGTCGCGGCGCGGGAACGCCTCGCTGTCGGCAATCGCCGGCTTCGCGGTGACGGTCGTGATCGGGATGGCGCTGCTGATTGCCGGTTCGTTCCTGCACGGTCTCCCGCGGGCCGTGCTGTGGGCGGCCGCCGTCGCGATCGACTATGCGGGGCCGGCCTGGCTGACCCGCGAACGGCTGCGCGGGCTGCAGCGGGTCGCGGTGGCCCATTTCGCCGAGCGCTACAGCCTGTTCGTGATCATCTGCCTCGGGGAGTCGATCGTCACGATCGGCGTCGGGGCGGCCAGGGAACCGCTCGACGCCGGTCTCGTCGCGGCGGTCACGCTCGGGTTGCTGATCACGATCGGCCTGTGGTGGACGTACTTCGATCGCTTCGCCGAGATCGCCGAGGCGCGGCTGCGCGAGCACGACGATCCCGTGCTCGCCGCCGCGGACTCCTACAGCTATCTGCACCTGCTGCTGGTCGCCGGGATCATCATCTTCGCCGCTGGCGTCAAGTACGTCGTCAAGGCCGCGGACGACCCGCTCCAGGACGCGCCCCGGCTGGCCCTGTGCGGCGGGGTCGCCCTGTACCTGGTCGGCCACGTCGCGTTTCGCCGGCGGATGATCGGCGATCTCGGCTACGAGAAGGCCGTCGTCGCGGTCGCGCTGCTGGTGCTGTTCGCCGTCGGCAGCGGGATCTCCGCGTGGGCGATGACAGGCGCCGTGGCGCTGCTGCTGGCCGGGCTGTGCGCGGTCGACTACATGGCGGAGCGACGGGGTCATGTAGCCGGATGGAGCCGCGAACCCGAGGCCGAGGATGTGCTGGCCCGCGCTTGCCGCCGAGCCGCGCGGGGTAGCCACGGCTGAGAGGATTCACGCAATGACCACCCACGCGAAGCTCGAACTGCACGGGGCCATCGAGCCCGGATTCGACGAGGTGCTGACCCCGGACGCGCTCGAGTTCCTGGCCGAGCTCCAGGCGCGCTTCGGGGATCGGCGGTCCGAGCTGCTCGAAGCGCGTGCGCAACGGCGCGAGCGGCTGGCCGACGGCGAGCTGCTCGATTTCCTACCTGAAACACGCGAGATCCGCGAGGGCGACTGGCGCGTGGCGGCGGCGCCGGCCGACATGCAGCAGCGGTGGGTCGAGATCACGGGCCCGACCGATCGGAAGATGACGATCAATGCCCTGAACTCGGGGGCGGATGGGTTCATGGCCGACTTCGAGGACGCCAACGCGCCGACGTGGCGAAACATGGTCGAGGGCCACATCAACCTCCGCGACGCGATCGAGGGGACGATCACCTACGACGGGTCCGACGGGCGCCATTACGAGCTCGGCGAGAACCCGGCGACGCTGCTGGTCCGCCCCCGCGGCTGGCACCTGCCCGAGCGCCATCTGATCGTCGACGGTCAGCCGATCTCCGGCTCGCTGTTCGACTTCGGGCTGTTCTTCTTGCACTGCACGCCGCGGCTGCTGGCGCTCGATTCGGGACCGTACCTCTACCTGCCGAAGCTCGAGTCCCATCTCGAGGCGCGGCTGTGGAACGACGTCTTCTGCTGTGCGCAGGACATGGTCGGCGTCCCCCGCGGCACGATCAAGGCGACGGTCCTGATCGAGACGCTCCCCGCGGCGTTCGAGATGGACGAGATCCTCTACGAGCTGCGCGAGCACTCGGCCGGGCTCAACGCGGGGCGGTGGGACTACATCTTCTCCTCGATCAAGTGCTTCCCCGAGCGACCGGAGATGGTCCTGCCCGATCGTGGCGACGTGACGATGACCGTTCCGTTCATGCGCGCGTACACCGAGCTGCTGGCCGCCACCTGCCACCGGCGCGGCGCCCACGCGATGGGCGGAATGGCGGCCCTGATCCCCTCGCGCAAGGACGAGAGGGCCAACGCCAAGGCGCTCGACGGCGTGCGGGCCGACAAGGAACGCGAGGTCAAGCAGGGCTACGACGGAACCTGGGTCGCTCACCCCGACCTCGTGCCGGTCGCACGCGAGGTGTTCGAGCGAGGCCTCGACGGCGCTGCCAACCAGCTCGAGCGCCGGCGCGACGACGTCGACGTCAGCGCCTCCGAGCTGCTGGATCTTGCCTCGACGCCCGGACAGGCGACCGAGGCCGGGCTGCGGACGAACGTCAACGTCGGCTTTCAGTACATCTCCTTCTGGCTCGGCGGGCGTGGCGCCGCCGCGATCAACTCGCTGATGGAGGACGCCGCCACCGCCGAGATCTCGCGGACGCAGATCTGGCAGTGGATCCACCACCGCGTGGAGCTCGACGACGGTCGGACCGTCACACCGGAGCTCGTCCGCCAGATCCTCGATGAGGAGACCTCCAGGATCAGGGAGGAAGTGGGGGAGGAGACGTGGCGGGCCGGGCGCCCGGCGGAGACGCGTGAGCTGTTCGAGCGCGTCGCGCTATCGCCAGAGCTGATCCAGTTCCTCACGATCCCCGCCTACGACTACCTGAATTAGCTGTGCGGATCGTCGTCACCGGCGCCACGGGCTTGATCGGGCGAGCGCTTGTGAGCGCGGCCCAGGCTCGCGGGGACGCCGTGGTGGCGCTATCCCGCGACGAGCGCCGAGCCGGCGAGGTGCTCGGGAGCGGCGTCGAGGTCCATTCGTGGCCGGACCCGACCGCCGAGCCTCCTCCGGAGTCGGCGCTCGCGGGCGCGGATGCGGTCGTGAACCTGATGGGGGAGGAGATCGCCCAGCGGTGGACCGACGAGGCGAAACAGCGGATCCGCGACTCTCGCGTGCTCGGGACGCGCTCGCTTGTTCAGGGAATGCATGCGCTCGCCGACGGGCAGCGACCGGCCACGCTGGTCTCGCAATCGGCCGTCGGCTACTACGGCGCGGCCGGTGACGAGCAACTCGACGAACAGGCCCCGGCCGGGTCGGACTTCCTCGCGGAGATCGTCGTTGCATGGGAGCGGGAGGCGCTCTCGGCATCGCCGGGATCGCGGGTGGTGGTGACACGCACCGGCGTGGTCCTGGCTTCGGCCGGCGGGGCGCTGGCGAAGATGCTGCCGTTCTTCCGCCTGGGACTGGGTGGCCCGGTCGCCGGCGGCAACCAGTACGTGCCGTGGATCCACCTGGACGACGTCGTCGGCGGCCTGCTCTACTGCGTCGATCACGGCGACGCCGACGGGCCCGTCAATCTGACGGCGCCGGCCCCGGCCACGAACGCCGAGCTCTCGCGGGCACTTGGGCGGGTGCTGCACCGGCCCGCCGTTCTCCCCGTTCCGGCGTTCGGAGTCCGGCTGCTCTACGGGGAGATGGCGGAGGTTGTGACCACGGGACAGCGAGCGATCCCGGCACAGCTCGAGCGGCTCGGCTATCAGTTCCGCTACGCCGAGCTCGAGAGCGCGCTTAGCGACGTACTGTGAGGCCGCACATCGCTCAGGCCCGGTTCGTGCGGGCCACCTTGCGACGGGCGGTGGCGTCGAGGATCGCCTTTCGCAGCCGGACCGCGTTCGGCGTGACCTCGACGCACTCGTCGGCCCTCAGGAACTCGAGCGCCTGGTCGAGCGAGAGCTCGCGCTTGGGCACGAGTCGCACCAGCTCGTCCGCGGTCGAGGAACGCATGTTGGTCAGGTGTTTCTCCTTGCAGGCGTTCACATCGAGGTCCTCGGCGCGGCTGCTCTCGCCGACGATCATCCCCTCATAAACCTCCTCGCCGGGGGCAACGAACAGGGTCCCGCGCTCCTGGAGGTTGAACAGCGCGAACGCCGCGACCCGGCCGCGCCGATCCGCCACGAGCGAGCCCGTCGGCCGGGTACGCAGCTCGCCGTGCCACGGCTCCCAGCGATCGAACACGTGGTGAACGAGGCCCGTGCCCCGCGTCTCGGTGAGAAACTCGGTGCGAAAGCCGATCAGGCCGCGGGCGGGGACGAGGTACTCCATCCGGACCCAACCGGTGCCGTGATTGACCATCTGCTCGAGCTGCCCCTTGCGGAGCGCGAGCAGCTGCGTGATCACGCCCACGTACTCCTCGGGGGCGTCAACACTCATTCGCTCAACCGGCTCATGGACCTCGCCGTCGACCACGTTGGTCACGACCTGCGGCTTGCCTACCGTCAACTCGAACCCCTCGCGGCGCATCAACTCGACCAGCACCGCCAGCGCGAGCTCGCCGCGGCCCTGGACCTCCCAGATCTCGGGGCGGTCGGTCGGCAGGACCCGCAGCGACACGTTGCCGATCAACTCCCGATCGAGCCGGGCCTTCAGCTGGCTCGCGGTCAGCTTCTCGCCGTCCTGCCCCGCCAGCGGCGAATCGTTGATCCCGATCGTCACCGACAGCGACGGCTCATCGACGGTGATCACGGGCAGCGGCCGTGGATCGTCGGGGTCCGCGAGTGTCTCGCCGATAGTGATCTCGGGGATGCCGGCGACCGAGATGATCTCGCCCGCGGAGGCCTCGTCGACCGGCACGCGGTCGAGCGCCTCGGTCACGTACAGCTCGGCCACCTTGACTCGCTCGATCGTCCCGTCGGCCCGGCACCACGCGACGGTCTCGCCTCGGCGGATCTGCCCGTGGCGCAGCCGGCAGATCGCGATCCGGCCCAGGTACGGCGAGGCGTCGAGATTGGTCACGTGGGCCTGCAAGGGGCGTTGCGGGTCGTAGCTCGGAGCGGGGATGCGGTCGACGAGCAGCTCGAACAGGGGGCCGAGATCCTCGCCTGGGCGTGCGGGGTCGAGCGAGGCTATCCCCGCCTTGGCGTTCGTGTAGACGATCGGAAACTCGATCTGCGACTCGTCGGCGTCGAGGTCGAGGAACAGCTCGTAGACCTCATCGACGACCTCGTCGATCCGCGCGTCCGGGCGGTCTACCTTGTTGACGACGAGGATCACCGGCAACCTCGCCTCGAGCGCCTTGCGCAGCACGAAGCGTGTTTGGGGGAGGGGCCCCTCGCTCGCGTCGACGAGCAGCAGCACCCCATCGACCATCGTCAGCCCGCGCTCGACCTCGCCGCCGAAGTCAGCGTGGCCCGGGGTGTCGACGATGTTCAGTTTGACGTGGCCATAGCGCACCGCCGTGTTCTTCGCGAGGATCGTGATTCCCTTCTCGCGTTCGAGGTCCATCGAGTCCAGCACCCGGTCGGCGACCTCCTGCCCGCTGCGGAACGCCCCCGACTGCCACAGCAGCGCGTCGACCAGCGTCGTCTTGCCGTGATCGACGTGGGCGACGATCGCGATATTCCGGATGTCCTCGCGGCGTGCCATCGCTGCATCACGATAGACCGACGCAACCGCGATGAGTTTGCGGGCCCGGGCGCGTCTAAAAGAAGGCTGAGAGCGACAGATTGGAGTGGACGATGTTCGCGAATACCACGGCGTTCAGCGGCTTCGCGGTCGACGATGTGCCGAAGGCCCGCGAGTTCTACGAGGGGACGCTCGGGCTGAAGACGACCGAGGAGAACGGGCTGCTGACCCTCCATCTGGCGGGCGATCGGCCGACGATCGTCTACCCCAAGCCGGTGCACACGCCGGCGGACTACACGATCCTGAACTTCCCCGTCGACGACATCGAGGCGGCCGTCGACGAGCTGGCGGCGCGCGGCGTGACGTTCGAGCGCTACGACGGGCTCGGCCAGGACGAGCGCGGGATCGCCCGCGGCGGCGGTCCTTACATCGCCTGGTTCAAGGATCCCGCCGGCAACATCCTGTCCGTCCTCCAGGAGCGGTAGCCCGTCAGCGGCGGCCCGGCCGCTCACGCCCACCTCGCTGCGGGGCGGGCGTGAGCGTTGCAACACCTCAGTGCAGCAGGCGCAGGGTGTTATCTGCGTCGTCGACGAAGTACACGCCGGTGTGGCGGGCGGTGATCAGTCCGAACAGCGCGCCGGCTCCGGTCGAGTCGACGGTCTTGGTCGCCACATGGGTGCCGGAGGGCGTCACCTCGACGAGGTTGCCGTCGCCACCGTTCGCGGCGATCAGATCACCGCCGGGTGCCAACGTCAGGCCCAGCGGGCCATTGAGGGCCGAGCCCATGGACACGGTCTGGCCCCCGCCAGAGAACGGGGTCATCCGGTGCATGGCGTCGGGAATCGCGGCGATCCGGCTGTTGACCGTGTCCGCGACGTACAGCGTCCCGTGGTCCCCGGAGTCCTGGTCGAAGCCGCCACGGAACATGTGCCCGGCCGCGATCGCCACGCCGGTGGGCCCGACCACGAGTGCCGCCGGATCGGTCCGCTCGGCGAAACCGGTGCCGATCACGTTGATCGCGGTGGGGAAGGGCATCGAGCCGCGATGGGAGCGAAGCTCGATCCGCACGACCGTTCCGTGGTCGACGGTGGCGCCGTTGGCCTTGACGGTGCCGTTGAGGACATTCGTGACGAACAGCGTCGCGGACGAGCCGCGATCGACCGCCGTCATATCCCACGGTCCGTTGATCGGGCTGCCGGCGATCGTCTCGACCACGCGCCCGAAGCTATTGAGCACGAGCAGGCAGCCCGCCTTGGCCGTGGCGGACGTCCCGTCCGTGGTCGGAAGACTGCCGACGACGACGTACCCGTCTCGGAGGGCGACAAGTGCGGTCGTCAGGCCAACTCCGCCTGGACACGGTCCCGGGAGCTTGGCGGCGTTGATCGCGGCGAACAGCCTCAGCTTGCCGCCGGGGGTGATCTCGTCGATCGTCGTGCCCGTCCCCTGCGCATTCGCGGAGTCATTGAAGTTGCTGACCAGGATGTCACCGCGGACGAGCTTCCCGACCGACCGCGGGGCGAACGCGATCCCGTACGGGTTTTCATCGCCATTCGCCGGAACCGTCGTCGTGAGGCTAGTCACGGTGTTGAACTGGTTCAGGAACGGCTGGGAACTGTGTGCCGAAACTGCGCCGGCGCTGAAACAAGAGAAAACTGCGGTCGCTGCCGCTGCCCCGCTGACCGTGAGCAATCGAACGATCGCGGTGTGGCGTCTGCTAACCATGAGCGGAGTCGCTCCTCTCTGTTGGACAACCTTTCTGACCGTCAAGGACGCCGACGCCGAGAGGATCCTTCCGGCCCGATCCCTAAAAAGATTCGGTCTTGTGCGGCCGGACCCTCAGGTCGCTGTGCTTCGCCGGCTCGCGAGCCTCGGCGGCAGCGCGCGCAGGCTGGCCGCCCACGCGGCGGCGATCAGCGCGGCGCCCACCGCGAGCGCGATCCAGGTGCCCGTGTCATTGCCGGCGGGGCCGGTAGGGGCGCTGACCCCGCTCACCTGCAACGTGTGGCCCGATGCCGTGGCCAGCCGTTGGATCGCGGTGAGCGTCCCATCCACGAGCCCAGCCTTCCCTGGGGGTCGGATCGACGCGAGCGCCGACTGTGCGGCGCCGGTCGGGTGACCGCCCTCGTAGAGCCCGAACCCGTTGGGCATCACGACCAGCAGGGTTCCCCGGTACAGGATCGAGAGCTCCTGGCCCAGGAATTCGGCGTAACTCTGTGGCTGGTGCCACAGCGCCCCGACCGAGCCGAGGTCTGACGGCGTCGCGATCATCGCGACCCTGATCTGATAGCCGCTCTTCTGAGCCGCGCTCTCGATCGCGCCGAGCTCGGCTTGCTGCGTGGCCGTGGCCCCGGTGTCCTGCGGCAGGTACACGCTCTGCGTGGCCAGCACGTCGCTGGCCGGGTCGCCGTCCCCCGCGCCGGTGGCAGGGAATGCGGCCAGGGCCACCACGATCAGCGCCATCGTCACGGCGAGAACGCGCGACCGCGGGACAGGGGTGGAGTGGCGCAAAGTGCGCGTACAGTCAACCATCGGAAATGAGCCTTACGACCGCGACGAAGTCTAGGAACAGCTCGCTCCGGCGGGTCGCAGGCGCAGCGGCCGTGGTCGTGGCGACCGTGCTCGCGGGCGCGCCGGGGGTCGCCCAGGCGCACGGGCCGATAAACCCATCGGCGAGCAGCTTCCTGGCCCGTCCGACGGAGGTTCCGGCAGGCGTGGAGGCCAAGGCCGTGGATGGCGATCTCCGCCTGTGGCTGCAGGTCAGCCCCAGCCTGGAGGTGGTGGTCCTCGACTACCGCGGCGCACCGTATGTCCGGTTCTCCCGCGCGGGCGTCCAGGTCAACGAGAACTCGGCTATGTACTACCTCAACCAGACGCCGGCCGAGATTCCGCCGACGGGTCTGGGCCCAAACACGCCACCCAAGTGGCACCAGGTGACCGGCGGCCACGCGTACGAATGGCACGACGGACGGCTGCACGCGCTGGGGACGACGGTGATCACGCCGGGAGCGCGTTACCTGGGGCGCTGGGAGGTGCCTGTCAGGATCGACGGCAAGACCGCGGCGATCGCTGGCAGCCTCTACTACAAGCCCGATCCTCCGCTGGTGTGGTTCTGGCCGATCGTTGTCGTGCTCGCGTGCGTGTTCGCGGGGCTTCGGCTGCGACGGCCGGAGCTCGATCGGCGTGTCGCTCGTGGTCTGGCGCTCGTGGCGCTCGCGGCGTTTGCCGTCGCCGCCGTCGGTCAGGGCCTGCACGGCCGACCGGGGGTGACCGCCTTCCAGCTTGTCGTCCTGGCGTTCGAGTTGGCGTTCGTGGTCTGGGGGCTGCGGTGGCTGGTGCTGGGCAGACAGGGGTGGTTTGCGCTGTTCCTGATCGCTGGGGCTGCGATCTACGAGGGCGCGACGCTGGTTGAGGTCCTGCTACGTGGGTTCGTGCTGATCGCGCTTCCCGCGCTCGTCGCCCGCCTCACCGTGGCCACCTGCCTGGCCAGCGGTGTCGGCCTGGTGCCGCTGGTGTTCCGGATCGCGCCGCAGCCGGGCGCATCTGGAAGCGATGAGGCGACCGACGACGAGCTCGGCTGGGAGGATGAGGGTCTGCTGGCATGAGCCGCGGCCCCGACCCCAAACGCCCCAGGCGCCCATTGGCGGCGGCGGTGCTCGTACTGATGGCCGGGCTCCTGCTGACGGCGGGGCTCGCGTGCGCCGGCTGTGGCTCGGCGGAGCGACCCCCGCCGGCGGCAGCACTACCCGCGGCGCTCGTCCGAGAGGCCCGCTCAATCGGGCGAGGCCCCCGCTTCCAGCCGCCGGCAAAAGGCCCGATCATGGGCCCTTGCCGACGCGATCTCGGCCCTCGCAGCGGCGTTCACGTCGAGTTGTTCGCGGCCAATCAGGTCGTGCTCGTCGCCTCGGGAATCGGTACCCGGCCCCCGCTCGCTTATTCCGAGGGTCGGATCTCGAAGGCCCGCTGTTATGGCGATCTCGTCACGCTCGAACCGACCGGCGTCGTGCTCGTCCGCCGGGGGGCTCGGCTGCATCTGTCGGACCTGTTCCGAGCCTGGGGTCAGCCGCTGTCGTCGCGGTCTCTGGCCACGTTCTCGGGACCGACAAGCAAGGCGGTGAGGGTGTTTGTCGATGGCCGGGCGTGGCGGGGTGAGCCCGGGAGTGTTCCCCTGAGCAGGCACAGCGAGATCGTGCTGGAGGTCGGGCCCTACGTGCCGCCACACTCGCGGTACACGTTCCCGCCAGGCACCTGACCGCCCGCCCCGGCCGCGAAACGAATCTACGGTCGGGTGTCGACTTCCACTCGCCCGGTTTGTCTTATGCGCGACCCATTCCAACAACGGGGACGCGATGAAGTACGTGCTCCTGATCCATCAAGGGACCACGCCGATTCCGCGCACGCCCGAGTGGGACTCGTTCTCCCAGGAGGAGCAGGGCGGGCGGCTGGCCCAGCCCGCCGATGAGACCCCGAAGAGGTGCCGGCGCTAACGTGCTAGACGGCATGAACCGGATTTCGCAGCATCGATGAGCCGGCGCGAGCGCGTACGCCGTCGCCAAAAGCACCGGGGGTCGGGCGCCCGGGCGATTATGATCGCCGTCTTGGTGTTCGTCGCGGCGATCGCGATCGGGGCGCTGGGCGTCGTCGGCTGGGTGGTGGACGTCGCCGATTCGGCGCCCAACCTGAGCGCGATCGTCCCCCGCGTGCCCCACGGGCTGACCCGAATCTACGCCGCCGATGGCTCGCTGCTCGGCTATGTCCACGCCGACACGGTCTTCAGCTACGCGCCTCCGAACCGGATCCCGAACACGCTCAAGCAGGCGACGGTCGCCATCGAGGACCGGCGGTTCTGGCAGCACGGCGCGCTCGACTATCAGGGCATCTTGCGTGCCGGGATCAAAGACGCCTTCGGCGGGCGCGATTCGCTACAGGGAGCGTCGACGCTGACGATGCAGCTCGTGGACAACATGTGGATGCCCCACCGCTACGCGGCCAACCACAACCTCAAGTACAAGATCGTCCAGGCCAAGCTGGCCGAACAGCTCGAAGGCAAGCACTCAAAGTCGTGGATTCTTGATACGTACCTCAACGACGTTCCCTACGGGACCGTCGACGGCGAGACCGCCCAAGGGGTCGGCGCGGCGGCGGAGATGTTTTTCGACGAGCCGGTCTGGAAGCTCTCCCTCGCCCAGCAGGCGACGCTGGCCGGGCTGCCGCAGTCCCCGACCGACTACAACCCGCTGTATCGACCGGACCTCGCGATCGTCCGGCGCGACGAGGTGCTGCAGGCGATGGTCCAGAGCGACTACATCAGCCAGCAGCAGGCGATCCAAGCCGAGCGCTCGCCTCTGCATGCCAAGAACAGCGCGCTCTACACGCAGCGCTCAGAGCCGTACATCTTCGACTACGCGCTCTCGCAGCTGATCCAGCACTACGGGTTGAAGACGGTCGAGAACGAGGGACTGAAGGTGTACACGACGATCGAGCCGAAGATGGAGCAGCTGGCGCGCAGCTCGATCCTCGCCCATCAGCCCGGCGGCCCGGTGCTCGACGATCAGCCCGCCGCCGCCCTGGCGACGGTCGACCCGTCAAACGGGCACATCCTCGCGCTCGGCTCCTCGGCCACATACAGCCAGACGAACTTCGACTATCCGGTGCAGGCCCATCGCCAGCCCGGCTCCGCGTTCAAGGTGTTCGCGCTGATGACGCTGATCCATGACTACGACGGCGATCCGAACCAGACCTACTACACCTCAAAGCCGCTGCCGGCGGGATGGCTGCCGTCGAATCCCACCTGGTCAGTGCACACCGCCGAGGACACCTATCAGGGCACGATCAACATCACGAAGGCGACGATCGTCTCGGACAACACGGTCTTCGCGCAGCTGGTGGTCGACCTCGGTCCGCAGAAGATGGATGCGATCGCCCACCAGATGGGGATCACGACTCGGCTGTTCGGTCTGCCGGCGGAGGTTATCGGCGGCCTGACGATCGGCGTCACACCGCTCGAGATGGCCGACGCGTACGCGACGCTGGCCAACGGCGGCTACCACATTCCGCCGACGATCATCGATCACGTGGTGTTCCCCGACGGCAGCGTCGACTACAGCCTCGGCCACCCGGCGAAGACCAAGGTCTTCAGCTACGGGGAGACGTATGAGGCGATCCAGGTGCTGAAGGGCGTGATCAGGGAGGGCACCGGCACCGCGGCCAACTACGGCTGTCCTGCGGCTGGCAAGACCGGGACGGCTGAGGCTTACGACAACGCCTGGTTCGTTGGGTTCACGCCGAAGCTCTCCACCGCGGTGTGGGTGGGATACCCGCAGGGCAACATCACGATGACGGACGGCTTCGGCGGCACGCTCGCGGCCCCGATCTGGCACGACTTCATGGAGAGCGCGAGTGACGGCTACTGCGGCGACTGGTCGCCGCCGGCGGTCCTGTGGCACGGAACTCAGTTCTTCGGGCCGCACGCCGCGACCAAGGTGGTTGGCCCGAACGCCAAGGGATCGAACTCGGGGACCTCGACCAATCCCTACAACAATCCCACCCTGTTCGCCACACCACCGCAGCAGCCCGGCACCCAGGGCGGCAACGGAAAGAGCAATGGGGTCAAGCCAGGCAGCGGAGGGACCAGCCCCGGCGGCGGCGCCACACCGGGTCCCGGTGGGCCGACCCCGAACGGCGGTGGCGGCGCCAACGGTGGCGGCGCCAAGCACGGCTAGCTGGAGCCAGATCCCAACAGGGACTGAGGGCGTGAGCCTGCGGCCGCTGGGGTAGCTCCCTCTCGACGGCAACGAGGGAAGCGAGGAGAGATGACCGCTCCGATCCAAGATGTCAGC
>Ga0116216_10000249_pt1 | contig 50172 bp, 49 predicted proteins | sample Sb_taG_11_FD_89696 | JGI IMG/M metagenome (GOLD analysis project Ga0116216, IMG submission 89696) | Peat soil microbial communities from Weissenstadt, Germany - Sb_50d_3_AS metaG | ecosystem: Environmental > Terrestrial > Soil > Wetlands > Peat | place: Germany: Weissenstadt | collected 2010-09-21
CGGGCGAGTAAGGATCGAGCCGCACCCGGCCCGAGTCGATCTCTTTCCTGATGTCGCGGTCGGAGAGCAGCACTCTGGCAACTTACCGGTTCATCAGGTCGACCGGGCGCTCAGCAGACGCTCTGGCCTGTTGGCCGATCCTGACCGCCCCGCCTGGCTGGCCGCGCCGTCCTGGCCTCCCCGCTTGGCCTCCCCGCCGTCGGCCGCTTGCTTGCCTGGCCCGCCTCGGGCCGCCCACTTACATGGCTGCTAAACGGGCTTCGACCGGCTATCGCCGACGTAATTGGCTTTAATACCTTAAATTATGCCCAAAAGGGACGTCGGGGAGTGTACCCCACATTGATCGAGCAGAATAGATACCAACGTCATAATTTTTTCTTAATATTCGCTGTTACAATGTGGGACGAGACAGACATGAAACCTCGCGCGGTCGCCTATTGCTGAGCTAATGAGCATGAGCAATCGGCGTAGGCCTGGACCCTGCCCGCTCGCGAAGTGGGTGTCGGCTGGCCGACGTCGTGGCAGCCGGGATCGCAGGTGAAGGGGGCGGGGAAAGTGAGTTGCTTGGCAAGTCCGGCTGATGCCGAAAATGAAGAGGATACCCGGGGCGCCGGAATATCGGCGCTCAATGGCATGCGCGCGCTGTGCCATGACCTGATCGATCCGGCCGCGACCATCAGAGTTCTGGTCCACGCGGCTTGCGCGGAGACAAATCTCGACCCGGTGCTCCGGGATCGGCTGCAGATGATCGCTGTCGAGGCGGGCAGGATCGGCGATATCTGCCGGCAGGTTCTCGATCGCCCTAGTCGCCCAGCGCCGGTTCGCCTTGATGTCTTGGCGGCCGAGGCGCTGCAGAGCGTTCGGTCCCGGTACAAGACCACAATCGAACTGGTCACCACCCCGGTGACGATGCGTATCCTGCCAGCGATCATCATCAGGATTCTCGGAAATCTGCTGGCCAACGCATGCCGGGCGGCCGGCCCGGAGGGCCAGGTGCGGCTGCTGGTAGCGCTGGTGGGTGACCGGGCGCGGCTTGCCGTCGCGGACTCCGGGGCGGGATTCGACATCGGGCGCACTGGCCGGGCATCGCTCGGGCTGGAGATTGTCGGGTCTCTGGTGCTTGACTGTGGCGGCACTGTCGAGATGGGCACGAGTGATCTCGGCGGCCTGAGCGTGGCGGTCACCTTCCCGTGTCCGCCGCTGACCGTGCCACCGCCACGGGAGCCGGACATAATGCTCGCCCGGAGCAACGGCAGCAGGAGTGAAGACGCGGGCCGATCGCTATGAGGATCGTTATCGCCGACGCGCACCGCGTCTTCGCCGAGGTTCTCACATCGCTGCTGAAGAAGGCGGGCCACGACATTGTGGGCTGCCCGAAGGATCTGGGCAGCACGGTGAGCATCATCAAGCGCGAGCAGGTCGACGCCTGCGTGCTTGACCTGGGCCTGCCAGGCGGCGGGCAGGTCGAAAGCATTGAGCAGGCCGTAGCAAGCGCGCCTCGGACCGCGTTCGTCGTGCTCGCTGAGTCGGCTGACGCCGAGCGCCTGGCCGACGCCGTTGCCGCGGGCGTGCGCGGCGTGGCGCTGAAGAGCGACGATCTGGTCGAAATCCTGCGAGTGCTGGCCGGCGCCACGTCCGTCCGGGCCGCGAACCGGGTCCATCCGAACGCCGTGCTGTCCATGTCGGCGCAGACCGGGCTCGGGCAGCGCGGCCGTCGGCGGCAGAGCACTGAGCCAGGGCAGTTCCTGACCCAGCGCGAGCGCGAGGCGCTCTCGCGTCTCGTCCGCGGCGAGAGTACGACCAGCATGGCCAGGTCGATGGGCGTACAGCTATCCACGGCCCGCTCCCATGTCGATGCCGTGCTGACCAAGCTGGGGGTACACACGCGGCTGGAAGCCGTCGCGTTCGCGGTGCGGGAGGGGCTCGTCGATATCGACTGGCTCGCCGAGGCTGCGGGCAGTGCACGCGATGGGCCGCGAGCGGTCAGTAGCTAATGCCCGTCCGGCTGATGATCGTCGATGATCACCGGGTCTTCGGACAGGGCCTGGAGGCGGTCTTCGCCGCTGAGCCTGACTTCGAGCCGATGTCGATCAGTGCCCCCAGCCACGTCGTCGACATGGTGGCCGCATGGCGGCCGGACGTAGTGATCATGGATGTCCGGCTCGGCGAGGTCAGCGGCATCGATCTCATCAAGCAGGTGATGCTGCTGCCCTCGCCGCCCGTCGTCGTCGTCCTGACGGCCTATTCGGACGTGGCGACCGCGATCAGCGCGATCCAGGCCGGTGCGGTCGGGCTCGTGGCCAAGGACGCCTCAGTCGAGCACCTCGTCAGCGCGGTACGGGCCGCCTTGCTGAACGGCAGCTGGCTGCCTGCCGATCTGCTCGCCGCGGTGTTCGCTTCGCTGCCGAACCCGGCAGTGGTTCCGCAGCAGACGCTGCTCAGGAAGCTGACCGCGCGAGAGCTGCAGGTGCTCACGCTGATGGTCAGCGGCCTGGACAGGCACGGCATCGCGGAACGACTGAGCCAGTCGCCGAACACGGTCAGGACGCACATCCGCAACGTCACTGCCAAGCTCGACTGCCACAGCGCACTTGAGGCGGTGGCAGTGGCACTCAGGGCCGGGCTGCGTCCTGAGTAACGGCCGTCACGGGTACCTGGCCAGTCATGGCAGTGCGGGGCTGCGCTCCAGGCGTCCTGGGCTGAGCCGCGGCCGTCAGTGGCCCGGCGGCCGTCACTGGTACTCGCCTGACCAGCCCGCAGAGTAGCGCCGCGGTGCGCGCGATGATGGCCAGGTCGAGCCAGAAGCTGCGGCGGCGCAGATAGTCGAGGTCGATGGCCAGCTTCGGGTGCAGCTGGAAGCCGATGTAGTGCGCCTCGGGATCGGCGGCAGCGCCGTCGTCAGCCGCCTGCACTTCGGTGTAGAAGATCTGGCCGGGACCGGTGAGGCCCGGCCTGACCCGCAGGATGCCAAGTTCATCCTGCAGGTAGCTGGACAGGAAAGCGGGAACCTCCGGGCGCGGGCCGATCAGAGTCATCTCCCCGCGCAGAACGTTCACCAGCTGGGGCAGCTCGTCCAGCTTGGACGCCCGCAAGAACGCGCCGATCCTGGTGATCCGGGGATCGGATCGGTCTGATACGAGCGGCCCGCCGTTGCCGGCGCCGATCACCATGGAGCGGAACTTGAGCATGGTAAACAGGCGGCCTGCCTGACCGGCCCTGACCTGCTTGTAGAGAGCCGGTCCGCGGCTGGTGACCCTGACTGCCACGGCGACCGCCAGCAGCAGCGGGGCGGCAAGAAGCAGTCCGATGCTGGCGCCCACGACGTCGACCGCCCGCCGGATGAAGGTGTCCAGCCGTAGTTCGGCCCGGGTCATGCCGTCATCGATCGGCACTTCGACCACGACCGGTATCCCTGGCCCGGCAGCGTGGCCTTGTTGACCTGGCTGGGCTGGCCGGACGGGCTTGGCGACGCGGTGCGCGATGTAGCTGAGCGTGATAGTCGTCGCCAGGTAGGTGATGGCCGAGGTAACGGCTCCTCCCATCGCGCCATACCTCGGGATGAGGATCACGTCGAGCGTCACCGTGATTGCCGCGCCCACGCCCATCCCGATCGAGTTCAGTCCAGGTCGGCCGGTCCCGAGCAGGTAGGCGGAGGAGACCGCCGCAGCACCCTCGATGGACAGGCCGATGGTGATGATCTCAGCGGGTGCGACAGATCCGCGGAAAGCCGGCCCGTAGAGGATCGGCAGGGCGACGAAACAGAGCACCCCAAGGAACGGTGTCATCACGAGCGTCAGGGCCGTAGCGCGCGGTAGCAGCCTGCGAGCCTCGGTGGTCGCTTGCTCCTTGCCCAAGCGGGCGAACCGCGGATACAGGACGTAGTTGATTGCCGTCGGGACAAGCCGCATGAGCTCGGCGAACTTCGACGCCACGGCGTAGATCCCGAGTACGGCTGGGCCTGCCAGCGCGCCCAGGAGTACGAAGTCGAATCGCAGATTCATCAGCCAGAGCAGGTTGCCGAGCTGACCGCGACCGCCGAAGGCTGCGACCCGCTTCGCCAGCGTGGCGGACGGAGCTCCCCAGTCACGGAAGAATCCCCGCCGGAACAGCCGCAGCAGGCCGGTCAGGGTCGCCAGCGTGCCGGATATGATCAGAGCAAGTACCACCGACTCCGCGCCCGCGTTGCCCTGCGCGAGCAGGACCGCGGGATAGCAGAAGACGAACCACAGCTCCTCGGCGACGATCACCAGGTTGGCGCCGGTAATGTCGCCGCTGCCCTGGCAGCAGCCCTTGGCCGTGACTGTGCACAACTGAGTAACCACGGCTACCGACATGATCACGATCAGCCGGACCGGCAGCTGCCTGAAGAACAGCAGGTGGAAGGGCTCGGCACAGGCCAGCCAGGCCAGGGCTCCGATAACGGCGCCAGCAATGGTCATCAAGCCGAGCGTCGGCCGCAGCCGACGGTCCTTGGAGTGATCGCCTGCCAGGAAGAACGCCTACGCCGTCGGCAGCCCGCAGGACAGCACCACCCCGAACAGCCAGGGCAGCACCCGCAGCAGTGCGTACTCGCCGACCACGGCGGGCCCGCCGATCCTGGCAACGATCAGGCTGGCCACGGACACCGAAGCCAGCGCTCCACCCTGCGCGCCCAGGTTCGAAACGGACGCTCGGGAGATCAGCCCGTGGCCGCCCGGCTCACGTCCCCTGCTGCTGGCCAAGGAGAATCTTGTCATCGGTCAGCGCCTCGCATCCTTGCCGAGAATGGCCACGATCCCGAGCAGCGCCCACAAGAAGCGGAAATGCAGGATTTCTTCGTAGAAGGAGTTGACGCAGAGGGCGAGCAGGGCGGCCACCAGCCCGGCCGGAACGGGTACCACCGCCGCATAGCGGGCAGGCAGCGGACGCCGTATCATCGGTGCCGCCCAGTAGACCGCCGATCCGATCAGCAGCAGCAGGCCGAGCAAGCCCACCGGGCCGCGTTCGACGAGTGCGGCCAGGTAGTCGTTGTGCGCCTCGTTCGCATAAGGGTAGAGCTGGGCTGTGAGCAGGGGTTTCGTGCTCGCCGGGCCGAGGCCGAGAATGCCGTCGCTCTGCTCGTACAGTTGCGTCAGCTCGACGATCAGCTCGCCGCGCTCTGAGCTGCTCTGCGCGCTCCGACCAATGGAATTGACCAGCAGTGGCTGGCCGCTGTTCAGGGCCCGCTCCCTGATCGAGCTGAGCGGGAAGGCAACGAAGAAGGCTCCGACGGCCAGGCCGATAACGAGTGCGGTGGCCGTCGACCCCACCCAGCCGCGCTTGCGGTAGCTCCTGACCAGCAGCAGGAAGACGATGCCGACTCCGAGTGCCAGGATGCCGCCGTTGGATTCGGTCAGTGCCAGCGCCCAGGCCAGCATGACGTACCCGATGACCCGCATCCATCGCGCCTTCGGCGTCCGGGCGGCATAGACGACGAAGATGGTGGCGTCCCAGTAAGTAGAGGCATAGTTCGGGTCGCCGAAGGTGAACAGGACCCGGTTTCCCTCGGCCGCCTGCAGGCCCTCAAGCGCAGTGATGTGACCTAGCCAGGCGACGATCACGACCGCTGCCCAGAAGATTCCCGACCAGCTCCATGCGACCAGCGCGCAGCGCATCGCCCGCGGCGCGCTCAGCACGTTGACGACCGTCGTGCACCACGCGAACAGCAGCAGGTCAATTACCAGCGTCAGCAGTGCGAGACCAGGCAATGACCCGAACAGACCGGATGCCGCTCCGGCGGCGATCATCAGGGCGACGGGGATGAGGTAAGGAGCGCGTGCCTTGTGACGGCTGCTCGTCACCCAGATCGCGGCAGTGACGATAGATGCCACCGTCAGTAGATCAACCGGCGAGCTGTTTCCCGGCCCGGCCGGATGCAAGATGGGCTGGAAGATGAACGCCAGGACGAGCGTGAGCATCGCGGTCCGCTGCACGGTGCCGCGGCGCGGGCCTGGTCCACCGACGGGCTCCAAGGTCGGTGCCGGGCCGGTATCCCGCCGGAGTGCGCGCTCCAGGGTGATGGTCATGGCCCGCCTGCCCGGCACAACCGGCGGTACACGAGCAGATGGTTTCTCGCGAAATCGGGATGGTCGGCCCGGGCGGCGATGCGGGCGATCTCGGCGAGCAGCACGTCGCGCCCGCACGCTGGCGGCACGCCGAGCCGCTGCAAGCCGTCGGCCACGAATTGCCGTGCCAGGTCTGGGTACCAGCCGGAGCCGCTGACCGCATACTCCAGGCCGGCGCCCCAGCGGTCCGCGCGGAGCCCCGGATGTCCTGATACGCCCCGGCCGGCTCGGGTATGCCGGTCCAGGTAGAGCGAGTAGGCGATCACGAAGCGCGCTAGATCGTGGACAGCCAGACCGTCGGGCCTGGCGTCCTCCCAGTCAATGACCCCGCGCACTTGCCCGCCGGAGACCAGCAGGTTGCCTGGCCAGAAGTCGCCGTGCATGACCACCAGGGGGACCTGGTGACCGGCCAGCCGGGCGGTGAGGGCGGACAGCTGCTCGACATCGTCAGCCGTGGCCGGGTCGGCGCCGAAGCGCTGCGTGATCGCCGCGACGGTGCCGTCGAGCATCATCGACAGGGGGCCGTGCCCGCTCGCCGTGCGGCGGTGCAGCTCGGCTAGCCATTGCCCGGCGGCGCCGAAGTCCGCCCTGACTAGCGCGGGACGTGCCGTGTGCCGCCAGGTGTGGTAGGCGGCGAGCATCAGCCGTCCGGGCAGCGCGGTGGTGACCAGGACCGGGCGGCCCAGGTGCTCGGCCATGGCGATGAAGCGCGGAACGGTGTCCTCGAGCGAGCCAAGCGCGCTGCGGCCAAGCCGGGCGAGCGCGCCAGCCTCGAGCTCGACGCTCCGTACCGCGGCATCGGTCGACGGCACCTTAGCCACAAAGCTCGGCAGATCCGCACCGGGACGGAAGAGCAGCAGGGTGACCTTCGCGTTCGGGTCCTTGGAAAGGGCCAGACAGGCCACCCGCCCGCCGATGTCGTCGATCAGCTCGGCGAGGGTCTGGTGCGGGGTGATGGTTGCCGTCATTCCCGCAGCCCCACGGCGACCACTCCGGCCGCGCGCATGATCGCGGCGAGGTTCCAGATGACCGGGAAGCGGAGCAGGCGCAAACCCGCCGTCAGGATGATGCTGGGCAGCAGGCCGGCTCCCGGCGGAACGGAAAGCACCGAGGCGGCGACATAGCGGAGCACCGCCGCATCGCGGCTCGCGACCAGCACCGGGCGCTGCCGGGACGGAATCGCGACGTACATCCGCAGGGTGCCCGGCCCGGCAGCCCGGGCGGCCCCAGTGGCAAGGGGAGACGACCAGGGAGACGCCGGAACGGCCAGGCAACCCCCTGGCTCGAGCACGCTCATCGCGCGAGCGATGCTCCTGGCCGACTGCCGCTTCCCGCCGGGCAGCCAGCTGGCAGCGCTGGGCAGGAGGGCCGCCCAGGCGGCGGAGTCGGTAGCGGCGCTGGTCATGTCAGAACGGCAAACGGTCTCATCCGGGCCACCGGCTTCACCAGGCCATGGCCGGTGAGGATGCCGAGAGCCTCGTTTACGCCGTTGTCGTCCAGGTGCGGTATCTCCGCTGGAGCGGCGCCGTCGTAGCCGTATCGCGCCGTTCTCCGGCGGTACGGATCTGGTCCTGACCGGCCGGAACGCTCGAACGCCGAGATGATGCTGCCGGATCCATGACAGGCGCTATACAGGCTGCGGTGCGCTCCGGCCGCTGGCACGCACAGGTACGACGACGTCCGGTTGGTGCCGGGCAGCAGCAGCGGCTGACCGGTCCTGGCGAACGCCGGGTGATCTGGCATCAGCTCCGCCGGAAATGCCCGGCAGGCATTGTGCCGGTGCACGAAAGCTGGTGCGCCGCCTACCTCCTCCTCATAGACCGAGTTGTGCGGGGAATCCACGACGAGCCTGGCCGTGGCTCCGAGTGACGAACTGGCGATGGTACGCAGCGCGGCATAGGTGGCCATCCGGTATGCGAAGCCGTAGTTCATGGCAAGGCGGGTGGCAAGCAGCGCCCGGCGCCCGTCGTCATCGGCGACGGGGATGGACGGGCAGCCGTCAGCGAAGTAGTTCGCCAGCCGGCTCGATAGCTGCGCCCGCGATCGCGCGGTGGCCAGATGGGCGAGCGGCTTCTGGACCGACATCTCGGCTCGCAGCATGCGGGAGGCGCTGATCCGCCGGGCATAGAGCGCTCCAAGCTGGCCGGTCAGGACGCCGCCTCCGTTGTGAAACTGGAGGGTCACCTGGCCCGGATGGACTCCCAGCCGATCCGCCACCTCAGGATCCAGGACCTCCTCGACCTCCTGGAGCTCAAGGAAATGCGTGCTCGGCCCGATGGTCCCAAACCGCAGGCGGCCCATCTGGACGACCAGCCACGGCAGATCCTTCTTGGCCTGTCTTGCTCCGCCGAAAGACTCGATGTCGAGCCTGCCCCGCTCCTCGATCCGATCGAGCTCAGCGCCGCTCAGGCCGTACCGATCGGCAGCGAAGTCCGCGCCTTCGGTGGCGGCGCGCAGCACCTCGCCATAGGTCAGATCCCGGCGCCAGCCGGGGGGGCTGGGGAACAGCTCGGTGACCTGCCGGTAGAAGTCGGTCACCGATGCGGCAGACGGCCGGTCGATGTCGAGGGTAATCAGTGCCATTCCGCAGTTCAGAGCGGCGTCCGTGAGGGTCGGCCGGATCGCTCCCCTGGTTGCCACGGCGATGCTGGAGGGCATCTCGGACTTCGCCTTGTGGCAGAAGTCCGGCAGCACTACGGCCGGCCCGGCCAGGTCGGCGCCACCGGTGCCCGCGCTCAGGCGCTCGATCAGGCTCTCGTCGGCCGGTGCCGCCGGGCTGTCGAACACCGTGCACCCGCCCCTGCCGAGCTGGCCAGGTACCGGGCCGCCGAGGACGTCGATCTCCATCGCATTCCCTTCGGGTGACGCCGCGTCAGCGGCTGGCAAGGACCATGAGAGCGGCGCAGACCTGGTCGATGTCGGCGTCGGACAGACCGGGGTGCAGCGGCAGCGAGAGCAGCCTGGGGAAGATCGCGTCAGCGCCCGGCAGGCTGCCGTATTCGTCGGCGCCAAGCAGATCGCGGAAGTACGGCTGGTGGTGCACCGGTATGAAATGAACTGACGTGCCGATCCCGGCCGCGGCAAGCGCGTCGACGACGGCGTCACGCGACATCCCGAAGTCGTCCTGAACGCGCACGATGTACAGATGCCAGGCGTGCAGGTCATCGAGCGGACGGGGTGGCAGTTCGAGGCCTGGTACCTGCGCGAGGAGCGCGTCGTACCTGGCGGCGATGGCGGCGCGACGGTACTGCCAGCGGCCAAGGGCGCGCAGCTGGGCACGGCCGATGGCCGCCTGAATGTCAGTGAAGTTGGCCTTCATCCCGCTGTCAGCTACGGTGTACCGCCAGCTGCCCGACCGGTGGTACCGCCGCCACGCGTCGCCGCTCATCCCGTGCAGCCGCATCCGCCTGAACCGCTCGGCCAGGTCGGCGTCGTCGGTCGTGATCGCACCGCCCTCTCCGATCGGGAGGTTCTTGGTGGCATAGAAGCTGAAGCAGGCCGCGCGCGCGTCGGCGCCGATTGCGCGGCCCCCGATCGTGGCTCCCAGGCCATGCGCCGCGTCTTCGACCACGCTGCCGATCGGCAGGCCGGCTGCGGCTGCGAGTTCCGCGCTGTCCACCGGATAGCCGGCCATGTGCTGAACGACCATGGCCGCCGCTCCTCGCCGGGCGGCGGCCGCCACTCCGGCTGCGGATACCGCCAGCGTTTCCTCGTCAGCGTCGATCAGCACCGGCCGGAGCCTGGCATGCACAATCGCCTGAACCGCACCGCAGAAGGTGAGGGTGGGAGTCAGGACCGGCGAACCGGGAGGGAGGTCGAGCGCCATGAGTGCCATCTGGATCGCGGCCGTGCACGAGCTGACTGCCACCGCATGTCGCGCCCCGACCCAGGACGCGAACTCATCTTCGAACGCGACCGACTCGGCGCCCATCGTCACCCAGCCGCCGGCCAGCACCCGGAGCGCCGCCTGCTGTGCCTCGCCGGTGATCTCGGTGCGGCAGAACGGAATCTCGCGATCGCCGGCCAGCGGCCCGCTCGCTGTCACGGCGCTGGCCTGCGCATTGCTTATGGTCATGGTCCGACTACCTCCAGTGCGGTCGAGATCGGCAGGCGCGCGGCTACCAGCGGCATCCGGTAGGTCTCGTCGAGCACCGCGCCGAGCGCGGCCGGGGTGAGCTCCTCGCCCAGCTGGGCGCGCGCGGTCGCGCCGAGGCGGGCGGCGACGTCAGGGTTGTCGATCAAGTACCGCAGCGCTCGGCTGAGCAGTTCCGGCCTGCCCGCAGGCACCAGCAGACCGGTCTCGCCGGCCACGACGATGTTCGGCACCGCGTTCACGGCGGTGGCGACGACAGCACGGGAAGCGGCCATCGCCTCGACGATCGCGCAGGGCAGTCCCTCGTACCGGCTCGCCATCGCGAACACGTCAAGGCCGGGAAGCAGCGCGCTGACGTCGGTGCGCTCGCCGACAAAGGACATCCGGCCGGCCAGGCCACGTCGCGCTGCCAGCTTCTCCATCCGGGCGCGGAGTGGTCCGTCACCGATCCAGACGCCGAAGACATCGGGCCGGTTCAGGGCGGCCAGCGCATTGATGAAGTCGTCGGGAGCTTTCTGGTAATCCAGCCGGCCGACCGTCCCCACCACGTGCATGCCAGGGGGCACGGCAAGCAGCCGGCGAGCCTCAGCCCGGTCCGACGCATCGGGCGCCGGCCCGGCGCTTACCGCAACTCCGATCGTGCGAACCCGCTCGGGCGCGGCGATCCTGAGCCTGATGGCTTCGGCCGCTACCGCCGGCCCTACGGCGAGGAAGGCATCGGTGATCTTCCCGAGCGACTTCTCGATCCGCACATAGGCCAGGCGCTTCGGTCGCGGCTGGAACTCATGGAACGGAAAGCCGTGGTAGGTATGGACAATCCGGCGCACCTGCGCGTCGTGTGCGGCGAGCCTGCCGAGCGCCCCTGCCTTGGCGCTGTGGGTATGGACGATGTCGAACTGCCCGACCCGGAGAAAATCCTTCAGCTGAGCGAGTGCGCGCAGGTCGTTGGCCGGTGAGATCTCACTGCGCAGATGCTGCATGACGGTCACGTCGAAACCTGCCGACTGTGCTTCCTGAATCAGGCGGTTACCGCTGCCGACCACGAATGTGACCTCGTAACGATCCGGGTCCAGCGCAATCGCGCCGCGCACAGCCACCCCTCCGGCGCCTGCCATCAGCCTGGTGACGACCTGGGCCACCCGAAGCCGCTGTGTCATGCGTTCACCTCCGTGCCAGCCGCCGCGGGCAGCAGTTCGCCGAGCGTTACTCCCGGACGATCGCCCAGGACGATTTCGAGGCAAGGCAGGTCCGCGCTCAGCCGCCTGGCGACACGCTCTACTTCCGGCTGGATGCTGCCAAGCCCGGTGCCGAGGGCAAGCGTCGCCGCGAAGGCCCAGTACCGGCGAAGCTCGCCAGCCATGTAGGTGCCTGCCGTCAGAGAACGGGCGGCGTCATCTGGCCTGCCTGCGGTCACGGTTGCCGCTGCGGCGTTCCCTCGGCTGAGCATCAGCAGCAGGTCAGGCACCTGCTCGTCCACCCGATTCAGCCACGGTGCCTCGCGCCGGCCATGCGGCATCCGGCGGCCGCGGCTGCCGCGGCGGCCGTCTTGGGCCTGGCCGGCCGGAACACGCCGCGGCTCAACCAGGCCCCAGGCGGTCCGCCCGTCGCTCACGCACAGGTTGTCGCTGGTGGCGTGGGCGCCGCTGGCTAGTTCCGCATTGACGAGAGATGACTTGCCGACCCCGCCGGGCCCCGCGATCAGGACCGTCCGGCCCGCGGCGCCGATGGTGCAGACGGAGGCATGCAGCGGGACCCGCCCGCGCTGCTGGCTCCACCACAGGGCCGGGTACTGCAGCAGCACGGCGCGGATCAGCAGCCGCGAGCGCGCTCGCAGCACCGCCGCCGCTGATCGCTCGGGCACCGGAGGACGCCAGCGGGCCACGATGTCCAGCGCCGGTTGCCTGGCCGTGACGAGCAGATCGAGGCCGGACGAGCAGGCGTTGCGCAGCATCACCTGCTCAGGCCGCCGCCAGGCGTCTCTGGTGAGGATGTCCCATCCCGCCGTTTCAAAAGGCGCGGTGCTGTCCTGCACCGTGACCCGCACATCGGGCCGAGGATCATCGGCCGGGCTGAACTGGCCGGCCATTCCCTCCACAAGCACGCGCGCCAGCCGACGGTGCGAGCAGGCCAGTTCGATCCGCTCGCCGGCACTGCACAGGACGGCGCGCATCAGAACTCGTCCGGGTATCTGGTCAGCGATGCCAGCGCGAGCTCGGCGGGCGTGGCGGACGCCGCCGTATAGTCCGGCATCAGATCCTCGAGCATGGATCGGACCTGATCGTCCAGTCCATCAGCGGCAGCGGAGTAAAGCTTCTCCAGACGGCCGGCGAAGTCATCGGGGAGCCGGCTCGGCCGGGTCGCCCAGATCGCCGGATTGACCGTCGGCAGCTGTTCCTCGGAGCCGGCGAACAGCGTCTCGTGCAGCTTCTCGCCCGGCCGCAGCCCGGTGTAGCTGATCTGCGGATCCGGGACGTGCAGCTGCTCGGCGTACCGTCGCACCAGATCGACGATCCGGACCGGCTCGCCCATGTCGAGCACGAAGGTCTCGCCGCCCTCGGCCATCGGCGCGGCCGAGAGCACGAGCCCCACGGCCTCCTCCACGGTCATGAAGAACCGGGTTACCTCGGGATCGGTCACGGTGACCGGGTCGCCGCGGCCGACCTGCTCGGCGACCGCGGCGAGGAACGAGCCGCGGCTGCCGAGCACGTTGCCGAACCGTACCGAGCACACTCGAGTCAGCCCGTTCGCGTGCGCCTGCACGACCATCTCGGCCAGCCGCTTGGTGGCACCGAGTATCGACCTCGGATCCGCGGCCTTATCGGTCGAGATGAGCAGGAAGCATTCCGTGTCGGCCGCGAGCGAGGCCTGGATCACGTTCTGGGTCCCCAGCACATTGGATTTCACGCCCTCGCAGGGGTGCCGCTCAAGCAGCGGCAGATGCTTGTGGGCCGCGGCGTGGAAGACGACGTTGGGTCTGGCAGCCCGGAACACCTGCTCGATCCGAGCCTGGTCGCGGATGTCCGCGATGATGACCTCCGGGTTGTCGAACAGCGCCTTGCCGTCGAGTTCCAGCTGGAGGGTGTGCAGGTTGGACTCGTCGTGGTCGAGCATGTGCAGCGAAGCAGGCTCGCAGCTGCGGATCTGGCTGCACAGCTCCTGGCCGATAGAGCCGCCGGCGCCGGTCACCAGGACTCGGGCCCCAGCCAGCGCGGTCCGCGTGGTCGGCCGCAGGCTCTGGCGCTCGGGGCGGCCGAGCAGCGAGCTGTAATGGACCGCGCGCATGTCCGCCGCCCGGGCCACACGCTCCACGGCCGACAGGAACGAGGGCAGGAACCGCACGTGCGTTCCGGTACCGGTGGCCTCGCGAACCAGGGCGCTGATCATCGCCGCAGGCAGTGACGGGATAGCGATGACGACCGCCGCGATGTCGCGCTCCCGGACGGTACGGCGCAGGTCGCTCAGCCTGCCGAGTACCGGAATCCCGGACACCGACCGGATCCGGGCATCGTCGTCCAGGGCGCAGACCGGCCTCAGCCCGTAGTCGGGTGACCGGCGCAGATCGCGGGTCAGCGTTCTGGCTGCGGCGCCTCCGCCAACGATCAGAGTCGGCAGTCCGGTGTGGCGGCCAGCCTGATTTGCTCTAGCTGCGGTGAAACGCTGACGGTTACGGTGCACACCATTGGCGATCCTCAGATCGCTCATATCGCGGTTTCCACGTGATCGGCCGGGGACTCCGGGTCCGCGCTTCCGGTCACGGTTTCGGCGGCGTCTTTCCGGACGGCGACGGTGGCGGTGGCGGCCTGCGGCTCCTTCTTGCGCCGCCCGCGCCTTCGGTACTTCAGTCCGATCACACCAAGCAGCGGCCAGCCCGTGGTCAGTCCCAGATCTACGGCCTGGTCCAGTGCCGCACGCGGCGCGAATCTTGACAGCACGAGGATGAGCGCCGGGTCGTCAGGGCGGGCGCGGAGCGTAATGTCGGGAAGGGCAGTTACCGTCAGTGCGGTCGGCCCGGAGCCCCGGCCGAGCGGGTGCGGCCCGATCGTGGGATTGGGCTTCGAGTCGCCCGCCGTCGACGACATGTGGCTGGCGAAGGCGGCAATCCCGGACACCCGCCTGCCGCCGTTGAGGTGGCTGCCGCTGTCTGCCGCTTCGGCGATGGCAGGCAAGGTCCCGTCAAGGTGCGCGGCGAGCGCGCTGAGCTGAGCGGGCGGCACCGGGCCGGTCAGGACGAGCGTGCGGGCCCCGAGGCGGTGCGCTGCCAGGTCCAGCCGGGCAGGCAGGTCGTCGCCGAGAGCGGTCAGCTCATCCTTCCTGAGCTCAGCGGAGCCGAGCAGCACCAGGCTGAGCTCCCTGGCGGCGGCGGCGGGCTCGGCGAGCGTAGGCCGGGCCAGCTCGCGGATCGTGGCGATGAGCAGGCCGATGATGAGGCCGAGCAGCGCGGCCAGCACCGAGTCCACCGCGACGTGCCTGGACCGGGACGTTGCGTAGGCCGGCCCGCTGATCACCGCGGCCCCCTGGTCGGCGGTGCTGGACGACAGGATCTGCTGCGCTGCCGACATATTGGCTGATAGCTGGGTTTCGACCGCGTTCAGCTCGGAGAGCAGAGCCTGGACTCCGGTGTCGGTGGACGGCAGATGGTTGGCCTGAGCCTTCGCCAGCTGCTTGACCAGGCTGGCGCGGCTGGCGTTGAGCTGGTCGCGCTGCTGCGCCAGAGTGGCCAGCTGGCTGCTGGACTGCGTCCCGAGCGCGTCGAGGACCTTGACGATCGAATCGGCCAGGGACAGGCTCAGGCGGATGGCGACCGAGCGGCTGGTGTCGGTGACGGTGACCGCGACGATCGCCGAGCTGCTCAGCGAGGTGGCCGTGATCTCGTGCCTGGCGACGAAGACGGCGTTCCGGTCGACCGCCGCGGCGGTGATCGCCTGCTGTACCACCTGCGGGCTGGTCGCGACCGCCGTCACCCGGCTGAGGATCGCCAGGACCTGCGTGTCCGCGTCCGGCGCGGCAGCCTGTGCCTGGATGTTCGCGGTCGCGGCGTAGCTGACGTGCTGGGCGAGTCTGAGCGGGGCGACAACGGCGGCCGGGGTCAGGGCCAAGATGATGAGCAGCCATCGATGCCGCCAGAAGATGCGGCGTACCGCCTCGCTCGCTTCCACGGGCTGACTACGCCCCTCTCTGGGCCGAATCGGATCTTCCTAGCCTGGGTGCTGGTGGTCCGGGCCGCCTCAGCCAACTAGGGGAGTTTGTCTACGTCGTTTGCATGAGTGGCTTCTGCGGCCGGATTACCTATGCTCAGTGGGGTGCCCCGAGATGCCATCGCCGCCAGCCGCCTGACCCTGGCCGGCGTCGGACTTGCCTGCTGCCTGCTGGCGGCCGGCTGCGGTTCGGCCCGATCGGCGGGCAGCACGGGCGGTGCCGCGCCTACGCCTCATCCGCCCACGGCTCATGCGACGACGCCGCAGCCGACCACGCCGCACCCGACGACGCCGCACCCGACGAGGTCGGCGCGGGCATCAGCTACGGCATCCGCGCCCGCACCGGGGGCCGCGGGTCGGGTGACCAAGATCCTGGTGATCATGGAGGAGAATCACAGCATCGGCCAGGTGTTCCCGGCTCGGATGCCCTACCTGTGGAGCCTGGCCAGAAGATTCGGGATGGCGACGTCCTGGAGCGACGTGGGCCATCCGAGCCTGCCGAACTATCTGGCCATCTTCGCCGGATCCTCGTTCAACAATCCGCAGGATTGTTCTCCCGGTCCCGGATGCACCTATCCGGGTCCATCGGTATTTGGCCAGGTGATCGCGAACGGCGGCACGGCCCGCGCGTACCAGGAATCCATGCCTTCGCCGTGCGACCGGGCCACTAGCGGCAACTACGACGTCAATCACAACCCGTGGGCCTATTTCCCCGGCGAGGCCGGGGACTGCCTGGCCGACGACATCGCGGCCGGCACCCCCGCCGCTGGACGGCTCGCATCAGACGCCAGGACCGGGACGCTGCCGACCGTTGGCATGATCACGCCGAATCTGATCCACGACGCTCACGACGGCACGCTGGCGCAGGCAGACGCCTGGCTGCGCTCCTGGCTGCCGGTGCTCATGTCGGGGCCCGACTGGCGGGCCGGCCGGCTGGCGATCGTCGTGGTCTTCGATGAAGGCGAGACGACGGAGCAGGTGCCATTTGTGATCATGGCACCCGGCGTGTCGGGCGATGTCATCAGCCGCCCGCTGGATCACTACGCGCTGACCCGGCTCATGGACGAGGTCGCCGGGGTGCAGCCGCTGCGTGCTGCCGCCCGAGCGCCGAGCCTCGGGCCGGCGCTGCGCCTGAAGCTCTGAACTGCCTGCATGAGCCAGGAACTTGCCTGAGCCAGGAACTGCCGCTGCGACCGAAGGAGCACCATGACGACGCGCCACATGCCTGCCGCACCTAGCGGTCGGCTGGTGTTCATCGGCGCGGTCCACGAGGCGGAGCCGGCCCTTGCGGCCCTGTTCGACGTCGCGGCGGAAGTCGTCGAGGTGATCACGGTGCCTGCCGAAGACGGGCAGCGGCCGGCCGGCTATGTGGATCTTGAGCCGCTCGCTGCGGCACATGGAACACCGGTGCGACGCTGCGACGACATCAACGACGCCGAGCAGGTCGATCACATCCGGCGGCTGGCACCTGATGCGATCGTGGTGGTCGGGTGGACCCGGCTGCTTGGCGCGGAACTGCTCGCGATCCCGGGTCGCGGCTGCATCGGATTCCACGCGTCCGCGCTGCCGCGTTACCGCGGCCGCGCTCCCGTGAACTGGGCCATTATCCGAGGCGAGACGCAGACCGGCAACACCATGATGTACCTCGACGCCGGTGTCGATACCGGCGACATCATCGATCAGCGGATGGTGCCGATCGGGACCGATGACACCTGCGCCGCCGTCTACGCGAGGGTCGCCGCCGCCGGGGCGGCGATGCTCAGGGAGCACCTGCCGGCGATCCTGGACGGCACCGCGTCCAGGCGGCCGCAGGGACCCGCCGACGGCGAGGTCCTGCGCAAGCGGACCCCGGCGATGGGCGTCACTGACTGGTCCAGATCGTCCCGCTGCGTACACGACTGGATTCGGGCGCTGACCGAGCCCTACCCGGGTGCCTTCACCTTCCTGGCCGGACGGAAGGTCATGCTCTGGGCGTCTGACCTGGCGGAGGATGCCAGCATCGCAGGCAGGCCCGGGCAGGTGCTCAGTTGCGGAGCGGACGGCGTCGCAGTCGCGACGGCTGACGGAAGCATCCGAATCACAGCCATGTCCGATCCAGGCGCCTCACCGGAGCCGGCGCTGACCTGGGCGCGAGCCAGCGGACTTCGTCCACGCGACCGGTTCGATGAGGTGGACCGGGCTACTGCCCGGTGGGCGCTCGGGCTCGGTGCCGCCCCGATCGCCGTTCCTACTGCAGGGGGGTAACGGCGGCGGTGCGAGTCACGCGAATTGCGGTCATCGGGGCGCACCCTGACGACGAGATCCTCGGCGCCGGGGGCACTCTGGCCCGCCACGTCAGGGCGGGAGATGAGGTGCACGCGATAGTCGTCGCCGACGGAGCGAGCAGCCGCTACCCGGACCAGATGATGGCGACGCTCGAGAAGGACGCGCGGCGCGCCGCCGAGACGATCGGTTTCGCGTCGCTGCGCCTGCAGGCGCTGCCCGACCAGCGACTTGACACGGTGCCTTACATCGAGCTGACGCAGCTTATCGAGGCGGTGCTTGACGACATCAGGCCGCATGTCGTTTACACCCACTTTCCTTCCGACGTCAACGCCGATCACGGAATCGTTGCCAGAGCTGTGTGGACTGCGTGCCGCCCCTACTCCCGGCCGCAGTTGAACCGGTTCGCTGTCTTCGAGACCCCCTCGTCCACCGAATGGGCCTGGCCGGTGAGCGACAGCGTCCTTAATCCGAATCACTTCGTGGACGTCACCGAGACGCTGGATATCAAGATCGCAGCCATGGAGTGCTACGAGTCGGAACTGCGCGACTATCCGCACCCGCGGTCGAGCCGTGCCCTCAGAGAACGGGCAGCTTACTGGGGAAGTCTCGTCGGGCGCCGGGCGGCTGAGCCGTTCCGGATCCTGCGGGACGTGGCATGACGGTGGCCGGCCTGTCGTCAGCGGTCGTGATCGGGATTGCGGCGGCTACTGCGCTGACGGCCTGCGGCAGTCGGCAAGCACCGACTCCGGTGCGCTTCAGCAGCCATGACACGCTGACCTAGTACTGGGGGGTTCTGCAGGCCTTCTCCTATGCCGATTGGCGGTACCCGTCGCCGGCCGAACTGCTCGCCATGATCAGGCAATGGGAGCGGTCGGACTGGCAGGGAGAGCAGACCTTCGCGTGGAGCTTCGCGGGCCATTCACTCGCCAGGCACCCGGACCTGCTGGCGGTGCTGGCGGCCGTCAACGACGGCCGGGTCAAGGCGCTTACCGGGACGGCCGCCGGCAGCAAGACAGGCTCCGCATCCTAAGAACGGCGTAGTCACTCCTACTTCAGATGCCCGATGGTAGCTCCCACCTGGCGCAATAGAGTTCGCTCCGTAGTGTCTTCGTCACGCCTGAGCATGACGAAGACGTCGGCGTCCGGGGAGGGCATCGGTGGGACACCAAAGGCTGAGGCGCAGGCGGGCCGTTGCCACCGTCATCGAGCCGTTGTGCTGACCGCTGGGGCACGTGCCATCCGGCTCCGGCTGCGCCAGCACGCCGCCCTAGCTGCCCGCAGGCTCCGCCGTCCCGCTGTCTGCGGACTGACGCTGGCCGCGGCGGCGCTCGGCAGCCTCGTCATCGCCCCGGCAGCCCAGGCCTCGACGGTCGCCTGTAACGCCTCGAGCCTGATCTCGGCCATTACCACGGCGAACAGCACGTCCGGGACGATCACGCTGACCAGTGGCTGTACCTACACCCTGACGGCGGTGAACAACACGACCGACGGTGGTACCGGCTTGCCGGTCATCACCGGAAAGGTCACGGTGCAGGGCAGCGGGGCCACCATCGCCAGATCCAGCGTCGCAGGGACGCCGGCCTTCCGCATTTTCGATGTGGCCTCGGGCGGAAATCTGACGCTCAACTCGCTGACCTTGAGTAATGGCCTGGCCAACAACGGCGTGCAGGGCGGCGGGGCCATCTTCAGTCACGGCACCCTCTCGGTGACCGGATGCACGTTCACCGGTAACTCGGCGCCGGCGGCGACCGGCACGTCCGGCGGCGCGATCAACAACAGCGGCACGCTGACGGTTACCACGAGCACCTTCACCGGCAACTCAGCCCAGGAGGGCGGCGGGGTCTTCAACCAGAAGACAGCCACCATCACGAACAGCACGTTCACCAACAACCAGGCCACCATCTACGGCGGCGGGGCGCTGCTGAACGCGGCCGGCACCGAGACCCTGTCCGGGGACACCTTCACCGGCAATACCGGGCCGGGCGGAGGCGCGATCGACAACGATACGACGCTCAAGATCAGTGACAGCACGTTCTACAACAACACCGGCGGCAGCAACGGCGGCGGAGGCGTTGAGAACTTCGGAAACACGACCATCACGCAGTCGACGCTGTCAGGCAACACGTCGCCTTACGGCGCTGACATCTTCAACTACACCGGGTTCAAGCTGTCGATCAGCATGAGCATCGTGGCCGGCGGGCTGAGCGGGAGCAACTGCGGCGGCCAGGCCCCGATCACCGACCTCGGCTACAACATCGATTCCGGAACGTCCTGCGGGTTCTCGGCGGCTAACCACTCGCTGAGCACCACCCAGCCGAAGCTCGACGCGCTGGCCTCGAACGGCGGGCCGACCCGGACGATGGCGCTGCCCGCAGGCAGCCCGGCCGTGGACGCCATCCCGGCCAGCGTGAGCGGCTGCACCGGCAGCACCGACCAGCGCGGCACCGCCAGACCCCAGGGCAGCGGCTGCGACATCGGTGCCTACGAGATCGTGGTCACCAGCGGTGACACCCAGCCTCCGACCGTGCCGACCGGCCTGACCGCGACGTCGGTGACGGCGAACACCGTGTCCTTGCAGTGGAACGCCTCGACCGACAACGTGGGCGTCACCGGTTACACCGTCTACCGCAACGGGACCGCCGTGGGCAGCACCGGCGGGCCTGCCGCGACGTCATTCACCGATGTCACAGCCGCGCCGTCGACCAGCTACCAGTACACGGTCGACGCCTTCGACGGGAGCGGGAACCATTCCGCGCAGTCATCGCCGGTGCCGGTGACGACGCCGGCTCCATCGGGAATCAAAGCCGGGCAGAGCGGCGCGGTCAGCACGGCGACCCGGGTGAGCAGCGTCACGATCACCTTGTCGAGCCCGGTCTATGCCGGTGATCTCCTGGTCGGCTGGTTCGGGCAGTACGACTCCGCCGGTCAGGTGCAGGTCTCGGACAACGTGAACGGCGCGTGGACCCGCAGCAGCGCCTCGACCACGTTCTCCAGCGGCGGCGGTGACCTCGCGCTGTACTACGTGCAGAATTCCGCGGCGGCACCCTATGGCCTGACGATCACGATCACCGCCAGCAGCGCGACGTACCTGCAGGGCGCGCTCGGCGAGTACAGCGGCGTCGCTACCGCGGGCGCGCTGGACCAGGCAGTCGCCGCGAAGGGAAACAGCACGCACGTCGATTCCGGGCCAACCGGTGCGGTAGGCGCCAGCGAACTCGTTGTCGGCGGCATCATCACGGGCGGCTCGCCAGGTACGGTTACCCCCGGATCCTCTCAGGGCCAGGCGTTCACGATGCGCGCGCAGACCAGCTCTGGGTCGTCCGACCTAGAGGACGTGCTGACGAGCAAGGCGGGCACGCAGGACGCGACGGCGACCTTCGGCACAGCCACGGACTGGTACGCCGCCGCGGGCGTGTTCCATCCATACGGCGGCGGTGACACGCAGCCGCCGACCGTTCCAACCGGACTGACCGCGACCTCGGTCACGGCCAGCGCGGTGGCCCTGAGCTGGACAGCGTCTACGGACAACGTTGGTGTGACCGGTTACACCGTCTACCGAAACGGCACCGCCATCGGCACCACCGGCGGCAGTACCACCACGTACACCGACTCGACCGTCGCCCCGTCGACCAGCTATTCCTACACGGTCGACGCCTTCGACGCCGCGGGCAACCACTCGGCTCAGTCGGCACCGCTGCCGGTCACGACGCCAGCCGGGCCGCCGCCGAGCGCCCACTGGGTTCAGGGCGCGGCCGCAGGAACCGGCAGCAAGGTTGTCAGCCTCACCGTCACGCTGTCCAAGGCGGTGAGCGCCGGAGATCTGCTCGTCGGCTGGTTCGGCCAGTACGACTCAAGCGGGCTGGTTCAGGTGTCGGACAACGTGAATGGCGCGTGGACCCGCAGCAGCGCCGCGACCACCTTCTCCAACGGCGGCGGTGACCTCGCGCTCTACTACCTGCAGAACGCCGCGGCCGCCCCGAACGGGCTGACGATCACCGTCAGCTCCACTAATGCGACGTACCTCGAAGCCGCGCTCGCTGACTACACCGGCGTAGCGACGACGGGTGCACTCGATCAGGCGGCGGTGGCGAAGGGGAACAGTACCTCGGTCGATTCAGGTCCGACAGCGGCGGTAGGCGCTGGCGAACTCGTGGTCGGCGGCATCATCACGGGCGGTTCACCGGCCTCGATCACGCCGGGATCGTCGCAGGGCCAGCCGTTTGTCATCCGCAGCCAGACGAGCTCGGGGTCGGTCGACCTCGAGGATGTGCTGGTGAGTGTGGCCGGAGCGCAAGACGCCCGGGCCACCTTCGGGACCGCCACCGACTGGTACGCCGTGGTCGCGGTCTTCCATACCACTTCCTGACTATAGGAACAGGTGAGCTTCAGGTGCGCCGCTTTGTTGGCACCGCGGCGGTTGCCGCGACCGTCCTTACCGGCCTGGTGGCTGCCCCGGCGGCGCAGGCCGCGACCGTGCCCTGCAGCGCGTCAAGCCTGATCTCGGCCATTAAGACAGCGAACGGCACCACGGGTGGTGCCACCATCACGCTGACCAGCGGTTGTGTCTACACGCTGACGGTGGTGAACAACACGACCGACGGCGGTACCGGACTTCCGGTCATTACCGGCAAGGTAACGGTCGTAGGTGGCGGAGCAACGATTGCCCGGTCCACCGCGTCTGGGATCCCGGCGTTCCGCATTTTCGATGTCGCCTCGGGCGGCAGCCTCACGCTGAAGTCGCTGACGCTGAGTCATGGCCTGGCCGACAACGGGGTAGCCGGCGGCGGCGGCATCTTCAATCACGGCACGCTGTCGGTGACCGCAAGTACGTTCCTGAGTAATTCATCGCCGGCCGTAACCGGGACCTCCGGTGGCGCGATCAACAACAGCGGCACGCTGACGGTTGCCACGAGCACGTTCACCGGCAACTCAGCCCAGGAGGGCGGCGGGGTCTTCAACCAGCAGACCGCCACCATCAAGACCAGCACGTTCACCAACAACCGGGCCACTGTATTCGGCGGCGGTGCCCTGGTTGCCGCGGCCGGAACGACGACCGTGACCGCCGATGCCTTCATCGGCAACTCCGGGCCCGGCGGCGGCGCGATCGACAACGACACGACTGTCCACATCAGCGACAGCACGTTCACCGGCAACACCGCGGGCGCCAATGGCGGCGGGGGCGTGGTGAACTTCGGTACTGCGACGATCGTGCAGTCGACGCTGTCAGGTAACACGTCGCCGTTCGGCGCGAATGTCTTCAACTACACCGGTTTCACGCTGTCCATCGGCATGAGCATCGTGGCCGGCGGCCTGGGCGGCAGCAACTGCGGCGGCCAGGCTCCGATCACCGATCTGGGCTACAACATCGACACCGGCACGTCCTGCGGCTTCACCACCGCGAACCATTCGCTGAGCACCACCCAGCCGCGGCTGGACGCCGTGGCCTCGAACGGCGGGCCGACTCAGACGATGGCACTGCCCCCGGGCAGCCCGGCGATCGACGCCATTCCCGCCGCGACCGCCGGCTGCACGGGCACCACTGACCAGCGGGGGATCGCCAGGCCGCAGGGTACCGGCTGCGATATTGGCGCTTTCGAGGTGATCGTCACCCACGGCGACAAGGTCCCGCCGACAACGCCGACCGGCCTGAAGGTGACCGGGTTCACGGCCAACACGGTGTCCTTGAAGTGGACGGCATCGACTGACAATGTTGGCGTCACCGGCTACACCATCTTCCGCAACGGGACAGCGGTGGGCGGTACCGGCGGAGCGACGTCATTCACCGATGTCACGGCCGCGCCGTCGACCAGCTATCAGTACAAGGTCCGTGCCTTCGACGGCAGCGGCAACAAGTCGGGCACGTCGACTGCGGTAGCGGTGACCACTCCGGCACCGGCCGGGATACAGCCCGTGCAGAGCGGCGCGGTGTCGACCGCGACCGGAGTGAGCAGCGTGACCATCAACCTGCCCGCTCCGGTCCACGCGGGCGATCTGCTGGCCGGCTGGTTCGGCCAGTTTGCCGCAACGGGTCATGTCACGGTGTCAGACAACGTCAACGGAGCGTGGACGCGAAGCAGCGCATCGACCACCTTCTCCGGCGGCAGCGGGGACATCGCGCTGTTCTACCGGCAGGACTCGGCGGCGGCGCCATGGGGCCTGACGATTACCATCACGGCAGCCAGCCCCACGTTCCTGCAGGGAGTGGTAACCGAGTACAGCGGCATCGCCACCACCGGCGCGCTGGATCAGGCCGTCGCCGCCAAGGGCAACAGCACGTCCGCTGCTTCTGGTCCTACTGGCGCGGTCAAGGTCGGCGAGCTGCTGTTCAGCGGCCTGATGACGGGTGCGTCGCCGGGGACCGTGACCGCGAACGGCGGCCTCGTCATCCGTGCCCAGACGGGCAGCCTCTCCGTGGATGACGCGGACATGAAGGTTGCGACGGCCGGCCCGCAGAACGCGACCTGGACGCTGCAGAACGCGGCCGACTGGTATGTCGTCGCTGCGGTGTTCCATGCCGCTCCCTGAGCTGCCCTGAATGCCCGGCCGGGCCAGCTGCTTGCTGGCCCGGCCGTTCCGGGTGGAGTGCGGCTGATCACCACGTCGCTGGCCGCAGCTGTCCGGTACGATATCTGGTCAGGTGTCAGGGTCGGCTGAGTCCGCGTTCGGCGCGGGACCGTCCCCGCGCGGGTGTAGTTCAATGGCAGAACATCAGCTTCCCAAGCTGACAGTGCGGGTTCGATTCCCGTCACCCGCTCCGAATGAAGCATTGCGCGAACCGGGTCCTGGTCTGAGTCCTGGCCGGGGGTCGCGGTGTCGGGTGCGGGGATCTGGTACACGGGGATGAGTCCTTTCTCGGTGATGCGTATCTCGTGGATGAGTGCTTCGATGGCGGCTTTGCGCTCGATGGCGTTGCCGGTCTGGGCGGGTCGGGTTCGGCGGGCTCGTCTGCTTCTGCCTGGTGCATCTTGGAGTGCAGTGCTGCGAGGTCGTGCGCGCTGATGATCTGGATGTATCCGCCGCCTGGGTGGCGGTGAGCGGCGATCCATGCGGTGCCGGGCTGGACGTCAGCGATCTCCCAGCGGTTCCCGTGCTCGCGGAACAGGCGGGCGAGGTTCGCGTCGCCGGGTGCGGGCGGCACCGGGCCGGGTGCCGCAGGCCGGGGTGACTGCGCTGGGCGCGGCGTGGCGGGCGTGATGCGGGTGGTGGCGTGACGTGGTTGTGCTGGCCGGTCGGGCTGGCTCATTGGTGGTGCCGGTTCCTGTGGGGCTGCTGGGCTAGTTCGTCTGCTACCTGTGCAATGAGCAGGCGGGAGTCCTGGGGCGGCAGTGCCATGTCTTGCAAGCGGGTGAAGGCCTGCAGGTAGTGGCCGCCGTCTAGGCAGAGCGTGCCGTCAGAGCCGGCGAAGACTATGCCGGGGTTGCCGGGGTCGGGGAAGGTCAGGATGGTGAACGGGCTGTCCATGGCCGGGTGCGCGCCGGCGTGGAACGGCAGGACCTGGATGGTGATGCCGGGCTGGTGGCTGGCGTCGGTGAGGCAGGTGAGCTGGGCGGCCATGACAGCCGCGGTGCCTGCGGTGCGGCGGATGACTGCTTCGCTGAGGATCCAGTGCAGGTGCGGGGTTCTCGTGTCGGCGAGGCGATGCTGGCGGGCGTGCAGGAGCGCGGCTAGCTCGTCGCTGTCCGGGCCGGGCGGGACGTCGCGGATGGCGTGGCGGTAGGCCGGGGTCTGGAGCAGGGCGGGGATAAGTTCGGGGTGGTAGCTGCGCAGGATCGCTGCGTCGGCTTCGAGGGCGGCGTAGGGCTGGAACCAGTCCGGGACAGTGACGCCGTAGTGGTGCCACCAGCTTTCTGCCGGGATTGCCGGGACAGGCCGAGCAGGCGTTCCCGTTCGTCGTTGTCGTGCGCACCGTAGATGCCGAGCAGGAGCTTGACGTCGCGGGGCAGGACGGTGACCCGCGCGTTCTCGATCCGGCTGATCTTGGCGGCGGACCATTCGAGCTTCCCGGCCGCCTGGCTGATCGTGAGCCCGGCCTGTTCGCGCCACTGCCGCAACTCGGCGGCGAGACGGCGCCGGCCGATTGCCGGGTTCCCCGGTGTCGGTGTCGGTGTCGTGTTGTCCGTAGTCATCGCGGTCCGCGCCGTCAGCGCACGGCTGCCATGGGAGCGGCGGCGTGGTCGCGGATGAGGGTGGCTGCGGCGGCGGGGTCGGCTGCGGGGCAGTCGTGGCCGCTGGCGAGGGTGGTAGGCGGTGCCGTCGGTGGTGGCGATGGCGGTTCCGGCCGGGGTGAAGATGTGGAGCCGGGGGTTGACCTGGCCGGACGGATCGCACTGGGCGGCGGGCGGGCGGAGCACGATGCGGTGTGTCCTGGCCAGGACGCTGCGGATGCCGAGCCCGGCCAGGGCGGTTTGCAGGTCGGACAGGAGCAGCAGCCGGCGGGCGGCGTCGGGGCCGGTGAGTATCGGGTCGGGTGGCTGAGCGCTGGTGGTGTCGGTCGGCACGGTTCTCGGTGTCCGTTTCTTCTTCGCTGTCGGCTGGGGTGCTGACCGCGATGCTAGGCGCGCGAGTAATTGCCGCCTAGAGGTGTTGCGATATATTGCTTCAGCGGAACATGCCAGCGCACTTGACGCCTGCCGGGCTTCATCGGATTCTTGCTGTGCGCAACAATTCGCAATCAAGCCAGGAGAGGCATGGTCATGCAGTTAACGTTCATCGGCAAGGACCCTGAATCCAACCCGACCGGCTCGCCCACGGTGTACCGCACGGACCGGGGAAGCTGGGTGGTGCAGGGCTGGATGGTCACCGACCCGGAAGCGCTCGCGCAGATGAGCATCCCGGAGGGCGAGACGTGCGTGGAGATCCCGGACAGGATGGTGCAGTTCCTCAGGTAGGAGGACCGTGACCCCGGTATCGGATGACGAGTTCAGCGAGCTGCTGGCCAGCTTCAAGCGGGAGGCCGTCCACCTGGAGATGCGCGATGCCTACGGGACGGCGGTCGAGCTGCCGCACATGGCGCAATGGCAGGCCGGCGAGCCCGACGACCTGGAATGGCTCCAGGGCTGGTGCGCCGTGCTCCGCGAGCATGCGCGGGCCGGCAGGTCGGTCAGGCGGGCGCGGATAGTTTCCGAGCCGCTGAGTGATTACCAGCGCTGGTCCCACAGCATCGCTCATCCGATGGTGGACGCCGGCGAGGACATCCGGTGGGTGCCCCGCAGGATGGTGTCGCCGGTCGCGGTGCCGGGTAACGACTTCTACTTGTTCGATGACCGGCTGGTCGTGTTCCTGCTGTACGCAGGGAACGGCCTGGCCGCTGGCATGGTCAGCACGGCCGACCCTGCTGCCACCGGGCTGTGCCGGTCGGCGTTCGAGGCCGTGTGGAAGCTCTCGATACCGCACAGTGACTACCAGCCCGTCTAGCTCGGCCCGCCAGGCTCAGCAGGCCCTCGGTGCCCGCATGCGGGAGATCCGCAAGGACGCGGGCCTGACCGGGCGGGCGCTGGCCATCGCCACCGGCCAGCACTTCACCAGGGTCAGCAAGATCGAGAACGGGGCCCAGGCCCCGACCGACCAGGACATCCGCGACTGGTGCCGTGCCTGCGGCGCCGGGGCCCAGGTCCCCGACCTGATCGCCACAGCCCGCGCCGTCGAGTCCGCCTACCTCGAATTCCGACGGCAGGCCCGCGCCGGGATGAAGCGAGTCACCGGGGCCCACACGCTACCCCTGTACGAGCGGACCGGCGTATTCCGGATCTACGAGCACAACGCGATACCCGGCCTGTTCCAGACAGCCGCCTACACCGCCGCCATGCTGACGTTCTGGATCGAATTCCTCGAAGTGCCCAACGACATCGACGCCGCCGTCGCAGCCCGCATCGAACGACAGCGGGTCCTCTACCAGCGCGGCAAGCGATTCGAGGTAGTGCTGGAAGAACAGGCCCTGCGGACCTGGTTCGGCAGCGCCGACATCCAGGCCGGGCAGCTCGGTCGGCTGCTGGAGGTCATGTCCCTGCCGACCGTCTCGCTCGGCATCATCCCCATGATGACCAGGCGGACCGCAGTGCCGTCGGCGGGATTCTGGGTCTTCGACAACTCCCTGGTCGCACTGGAAACACCAACCGCCAGCCTCGAAGTCGCGCAGCCGCAGGAAATCGAGCTGTACACCCGGATGTTCAGCCACCTCCAGGCCGCGGCCCTGACCGGCCCCGCCGCCAGGTCACTCATCATCAAGACCCTGGGCGAGCTGGTCCTTCTGCGGGGCTGAGCTAGGAGAGGTTGACGCGGCTGCTACGACGGGCAGTCATGGTTCGCATCGCGACCTTCCAAGGCGACGCACCTTGAGGTCTGTTGGTCATCCCGCAGCGGCTGTTAGCCGTCGGCCCAAGGGTAGACGGTGCCGTCACTGGTCAGCAGACCGTCGGCAGCATCGAGGTCGCGGACGGCTGGCCAGCGGACGCCACCGCGATCCATGGTCAGCAGGTGGAACCGCCCGTGAACCGTCAGCGTCCCGTACAAGGCGCTCGTGCCAGAGCGGGGGAATCGCAGGACGCCGCCAGCGACGCGGACGTGATCGAGATGGGCGGTCATCCACCGCGCTGGCCGTGGCGAGGTGCGCGAGGACCGGCAATCAGTACCGTCCTGGCAGCGCTCGCCCTCGGGCTGCTGCTGGGCTTTGCCGGCGGTCACCTCCAGGCGAGCATCAGCGACAGGGCGACCCCGGCGGCCACGGCCTCCAGCACGGTGCTGCCGGTTGGCGATACCGCGATCAGCGCGACCGGGAGCCGGTGTGCTGTGCAGCGGGGTCATACTCTCCAGCTGGGCATCGAGATCATGAACCAATCGGACCGCCCGCTGGCATTACGCCAGGTCGAGCCGGTGCTGCCGCTGGGCGGGCTGCACGCGATAGCCAGTCAGCGGGGAACCTGCGGCTCGCTCCCGGACGTGGGCCCTGAGCAGGCCACGTCGCTCGCTCCTGGTGCCACCGGATGGCTGACCGTCACCTTCGACGTCATGGTCAGCTGCCCGCAGCCGCTACCGGTGGAGTTCAAGGTCAGCTACCTGCAAGCTGGCAGACTGACAACAGCCGAACTCGACAGCTTTCCTGATCTCGGCCAGGTCAGGTACAACAATTGCAACACGAGTCCAACAGGCCAATGATGATCGAGAAGAAGATCTCGGCCGGTTCTTGTCAGCTGCCCTCAGTCCAGTACCGCTGCAACCGGGCTATTGCCTCGTCCTTCGTCAGCCCCGCTATCTCCGCGTCACTCATCCGGACCCGATCGCGCAGTAGGAATGCCACTTCCGCAGGCAACGCTTCAGCTGGCGGCTCCGGATCACCCCGTTTAGGGAGTGCCTCACCCCGGACGCAGGCCCAGAACACCGCAGCATCAACATCCAGTTGTCGCGGTGGTTCGGCGCGTTCAGCAGCCGGTCTTGCCAGTCTTCCGCGTACTCGCGGAGAGCTTCGATCATGTCCGCAATCGCGTCGTCAAGCGTGCCCCCGTCAGCAGCTAGCGGCAGGCCGGGTATGAATACCGACCACCCGCCAGCCTCGGCCACCACCTTCGCCCGTGACGGCACGGGCGGTCGGTCCACTGCAGTCGCCGGGCCGGCGCTGGTCGGCTACCTGGCGACCTTCCGGCCGCTTAGTCAACTTTGATGTAGTTCAGCTCGAAGTCGTGCTTCCACTGCGATCCGTCTGCCGATCCCTCCCAGGCACCCTTGATCGTTCTGCCGTCGTCTGAGAACACCCCCGTGTAGCGCTGCCAGAAGCCCGGGGCCTCGCGCCAGAGCTGCCAGACGCCATCGTTCAGGCTCATCTGGTAGCTGCGGGCGACTCCGCGCGAGTCGTAATAGTGCTGCGAGAGGGTCTCCGCTGCCTCGGCCGGACCGATGATCGCGATGCCGCTCGGGGCGGCGGGATTATCGACCGTGAAGCGCTGGATCAGGAAGAACTCTCCGGCAAGCCACTCGAACGTGGTCCGGCCGCCGCGATCACTGATGGGAGGACTGCCAAGGCCGAAGTAATCAGCCACGAACTGGACCTCCATCTCCCACTCTCCGAGCAGGGCATCCAGGCGGGCCAGCGCCGGAGGCCGTTTGGCCGGGATGTCGCCCGGATTGTCGGCCCCTCCTGGCTGGTTCGGATCCCGTGGCTCGTTCGCGTTGCTCATCGTGCGCCTGAGCAATGCTTGAAACCTGTGGATCGGCCGGGAAAGGGGTGTACCTTCCCGGTGATCTAGTCGAGGTCTCAAGCAAGATCGGCGGTGCAACGCCGGTCGGGAAGGTACAACCCGATGCTCACCGTAGTCCCAGACGACCGCCCGGGCCAGCCGGGCGCGAAGGATGGCTCGTCGTCGCTGATTGATGAGATCGTGCGGGAGGGTGCCCGGCGGATGCTGGCCGAGGCGCTGCAGGCCGAGGTGGATGCCTACATTGCGGCGTTCGCCGCCGGGCGGGATGAGAACGGCCGCCGGCTGGTGGTCCGCAACGGCTACCACCAGAGCCGGGAGGTGCTGACCAGCGCAGGCGCGGTGGTTGTGACCGCGCCGCGGGTGAACGACAAGCGGACCGACCCGGACAGCGGGGAGCGGCAGCGGTTCTCCTCGGCGATCCTGCCGGCCTGGGCGCGCAAGACCCCGAAGGTCACCGAGGTGCTGCCGCTGCTGTACCTGCACGGCCTGTCGTCGGGGGACTTCGTGCCCGCCCTCGGCCAGTTCCTCGGCTCGTCCGCCGGGCTGTCCGGACCGGTGATCACGAAGCTGACCGAGACGTGGCAGGCCGAGCAGCGCGCGTTCGCCAGCCGGGACCTGTCACAGGTGGATTACGTCTACGTGTGGGCCGACGGGATCCACGTGAACATCCGGCTGGAGGAGCACAAGCTGTGCCTGCTGGTGATGATCGGGGTCCGCGCCGACGGGCGCAAGGAGCTCATTGCCCTGGCCGACGGGTACCGGGAATCGACCGAGTCATGGGCGGACCTGCTGCGCGACTGCAAGCGCCGGGGCATGCGCGCGCCCGTGCTCGCTGCCGGGGACGGGGCGCTGGGGTTCTGGGGGGCGCTGCGGGAGGTCTTCCCCGAGACTGTGGAGCAGCGCTGCTGGTTCCATAAATCAGCGAATGTTCTCGCGGCGCTGCCTAGGTCCGCGCACCCGGCCGCGAAAAAAGCCCTCGCGGAAATCTGGGGTGCCGAGGACAAGGACCACGCGCGGGCCGCGGCGAATGCGTTTGACGCCGCTTACGGGGCGAAGTTCCCCAAGGCCGCCGCGAAGATCACCGATGACCTCGACCAGCTGCTCGCGTTCTACGACTACCCGTGCGAGCACTGGGTGCATCTGCGCACCACCAACCCAATCGTCAACTTTCGCCACGGTCCGGCACAGAACGAAAGTCACCAGGGGGCCCGGATCGAGAGCGGCGGGCCTGGCCATGGCTTTCAAGCTCATCCAGGCAGCCCAAGGCCACTGGCGCATGGTGAACGCGCCGCACCTGGTCGCCCTGGTCCGCGCCGGATCCACATTCATCAACGGCAAGCTCGTCGAACGACCCGGCGAGCAAGCCCAGCCCGAAGCCGCTTAAAAGATCTTACGGGGCCAAGTACCCCAAAGCAGCGGCGAAGATCACGGTGAGGAGGCCGAGCTGCTGGCGTTCTACGACTTCCCCGTGCGAGCACTGGATCCACCTGACACGACCAACCCGATTGAGTCGACCTTCGCCACCGTGCGGCACCGCACCAAGGTCACCAAGGTCCATGGGTCCAAGGCCGCCTGGTCGCGCTGGTGCTCGCCCAGGGCGACCTTCGTCAACGGCAACCTGGTCGAGCGACCCGGCGAGCATGCGGCCGGTGAAGGCGAGCCGCCGCGAACCGTGCCCAGGGAGGTGGTGGCGCAAGCCGCCTAACGCCATTTCCGTGTAGCGGGCTGGGGGCAAGCACCTGGCGCCGGCCGCTTCCGCTCCTGCAGCATCGCAGAATTCCACCACGACGGCGGCGACAGATCCGGAAGCCCCCTGGGCTTGACGCCGATGATCAGGTGTCCTACTGTTCACTAGGTGACTAGAGAAGTACTGAAGCAGTCGATCAGCTTCCAGCTGAGCCCGGATACCGGGGTGCCCGCCTACCTTCAGCTGGCGCAGCAGGTGAGGCAGGCCCTTCGGATGGGAGTCCTTGACGTCGGCGACAAGCTGCCTACGGTCAAGGAGGTCGTGGCCGAGGTGGCGATCAACCCGAACACGGTGATGAAGGCTTACTGGCAGCTTGAGCACGAGGGCCTGGTTGAGGGACGCCAGGGCGTGGGCACGTTCGTCGCCCGCCGGCCGGCAGGACCCCCGCCGGGCACGCAGCTGCGGCTTGCCCGCAGCCTGGAGCAGTGGATCCGGACGGCGCGGGCCGAAGGACTGGACGACGAGGCCATCGAATCCCTCCTGCGCTCGACTCTGTCGGGCTCACGGGCGGAGCGGATCGCATGAGCGCCCAGGACGTGCCGGCGATCCGCACGGCCGGGCTGGGTAAGCGGTACGGCTCCCTCTGGGCGCTGCGGGACTGCTCGGTGTCCGTGCCGCGCGGTCGTGTCACCGCGCTGGTCGGGCCCAACGGAGCCGGGAAGACCACGTTGCTGAAGATTCTCGTGGGGCTGAGCGCCCCCAGCGCCGGTGAGGCGTCCGTGCTAGGGCGCCCGCCCGGGCAGACCACAGAGTTCCTGGCCAGCATCGGCTACCTGGCACAGGACCTGCCTTTGTACAGCCGGCTAAGCGTTGCAGACCACCTTGAGATCGGCGCGAATCTCAACCGTGCCTGGGACGCGGCAGGAGCCCGAGCGCGACTGGCCGGGCTGGGGATCCCTGAGGACCGGCGTGTCTCCGCGCTCTCCGGCGGCCAGCGGGCGCAGGTGGGCCTGAGCATGGCCCTGGCCAAGCGGCCCCGGGTCCTGGTACTGGACGAGCCCGTAGCGGCCCTGGACCCGCTGGCGCGCCGGGAGTTCCTGGCGTCGCTGACCGAGGCGGTCGCCGACGGGGATCTGTCCGTCATCATGTCGTCGCACCTGCTGCACGACCTGCAGCGCGTCTGCGACCACATCATCTTGCTCGCCGCATCACGCACCCAGCTCACCGGCGACATCGACCATGTCCTGCGGACCCACCGCTGGCTCCTGGGACCCAGAAGGAAGGCAACCGACATCGAGCCGGGCATCGAGGTAATAAAGGCAACGCAGACCGCCAACCAGACGCGCCTGCTGGCCCGGCTCAGCGGCCCGGTGCTCGATCCCAGGTGGGAGATCACCGAGGTAGGGCTGGAGGACATCGTCCTGGCCTACATGGGGCAAGACGACGCCCGCACCGCCGGTCCGCTGACCACGGCAAGGCCCGTCCGGTGAACGCCCTGATATGGCGGCTGCACCGCAATCAGGCCTACACCGCCGGGGCCGCCCTCGCCGCGCTGACCTGCCTGCTCCTGCTCACCGGCATCACGATGGCCCATGATTACCACGCGTTCCTCGCCAGCTGCGGGACGACACGCAGCTGCGGTGACGCGACCCAGCTCCTATTCCGCGGCGACGGCGCCATCACCACCCTAGTAGACGCCACCATGGCAGTTCCGCTCCTGCTCGGGGTGTTCTGGGGTGCCCCAATGCTGGCCAGAGAGCTCGAAACTGGCACCCACAACCTCGCCTGGACCCAGGGCGTCACGCGCCGCGGCTGGCTGAGCCGCAACGTCCTGTGGGCACTAGCCGCAGCCGCCGCGTTCGGCACAGCCACGGCGGTACTGGTGAGCTGGTGGCGCGGCCCCCAGAACGCGGTCGGCGTCCCGGTCCGGCTAGCCACCTTCACCTTCGACATCCAGGGGATCATGCCCGCCGCCTACACGGTGTTCGCCGTGGCCCTGGGCATCGCGGCCGGCACGATCTTCAAGCGGGTCCTGCCCGCCATGGCGGTCACCTTCACCGCCTTCGCCGGCCTGCGCTTCCTCATCGCCGAATACGCCCGGCCCCACTACCTGACCGCGATCACCAAGTCGCTCCCGCCTTTCAGCGGCAACCAGGCCGCGCCAGCCGGCTCGTGGGTCCTGTCAAACGCGACCCTCGGGCCGAACGGCCGTAACTACACCACCGGCATCAGCTACCAGGACACCCCAGCCGCCTGCCGCAGCCTCGGGCAGCAAGCGGCCCGGCAGAATTCCTGCCTGTCATCGCACGGGTTCCACACGCTGATCACCTACCAGCCTGCAAGCAGGTTCTGGGCCCTCCAGGGCATCGAGGCCGGCATCTTCATCGCGCTGGCCGCAGCGCTCATCATCCTGGCCTACCGGGTGGTCCTGACCCGAGACGCCTGAACAGCAGTCACCGCAGCCAGCCACCACAACACGAAGGCTCGCCGCCCAAGGACCGTACGCAAGATCACGGCCGCAGTGATCGCCTTCCACCGTGCGTCCAGACTCCAAGCGGCTGACCACCATTTCTAGGCGCCCCTCGTCCGCGCCGAGGCGACCTTCATCAACGGCAAGCTAGCCAGGACCCGGCCAGGAAAAACCCACCACAGGCCGCGTAAAAGATCTTGATCCCACAGGTCTTGACTATTGCTCGTGCGCCTCCTAGAAATTCGATCGGTCATAGTCCAGACCGTAGGAGACCCGCGGATCACCAGGAAGGTCCAATTCCGCAGCTGTCGAGTGGGCCAGTTGTTCGGTCAACTAATAACTAACATCAGGCACAACAAGGAAGGGTTCGCCGATGTCGCCGCAAGGCACGAAGCGTTACTCGGAACTGCAACAGCTTCCGGACCTGGTCGCGCAGGCCGTGCGGCTTGCGAGATCGCGACGCTGCGCCCTTGATGATCAAGCCAGCGGGCTGAGCGTGCCGCAGCACTAGTTGCCATCAGGCCAGCCGCCGCGGTGCAGCACCATCGGGTAGTGCGGCAGTGCCCCGCGGGGATCACGCACCACGGCACTGGTCTGAGTCAGGTAGGGTCTGCGTGCCCGCCATCCGGTGTCCTGCGGCACCAGGCCAAGGGACAACCGCGACGGCTCCCCGTCGGAACCAGCGACGATGTTGTGCAGCGATTCGCGGAGCACCCGGATGTTATCCTCGCCGAACCGCGCCTGCCAGCGCTCCTCGACAGCTTCAAGCAGCTGGCGATAGGCCTCAAGCGACCGCCGCCCCTTCGGGGTGAGGCGAGCTAGCTTCACCCGGCTAGCGGTCGGGTCCGGCCCGACCACGACGTAGCCGTGTCTGGCCATGAACCCCACCGAGGCGCTGATCGCCTCCTTCGACACGCCCGACAGGTGGGGAAGATCGCGGATGCGCACGCCTTCCGTGTCAAGTACCCGCAGTACGTTGGCGCTGATCGCGAGCGACAGGCTTGACTCGCACTCGAACTCGATGGTGAACGCGAGCAGCACCTGGGACAGCAGAACGGATATATCGGGAGGTGGTGCGATGCCATCGCTGCCCCGGGCCGACGGCCATGTCTCGACCTCCGGGAGCGACGCGCGCATGCCGTTCGCGTAGCTCACCACCGGGAGATACTGGGGCAGCTCCCTGTCGAACTGGCTGACCAGCGCCTGGAGCGAGTCGGTGAGCCTGCGGATCTGATCCGTGCCGAAACGCTCCTGCCAGCGCTTCTCGATCACGCTCGCCATCGGCCGCCATACCTGCCGAGCCTGGCGGCCAACAGGGGTCGGCCGGACCAGCCAGTCCCGGCGCGGCGGCGCGGGACGGCTGTCGGCCGGGTCAGGTCCGAGGCTGATGTATCCCCACCTCTCCAGTCCAGCCAGGTTGGTAATCCGAGCCAGGCTTTCAACCTCGCGCAGGCGCACTCCCTCCTCGCCGACGAACTGCATGAAGTTCGACCACATCACCTGCGACGGCGGAGTCCGCCGCAGGCCCAAGTCGGCGAACTGCCGCTCGGACTCATTGTCGAACTCGATCGTGAACGCGATCAGCGCCTGGGACGCCAGGGTGGTGAGAGGCACGCGAGCCGTCATAGCACCGACTCTAGGTACCGGTTCCGTCAGGCCGTCCCGAACCTTGCGCCTTCAGGAATGCAGCATCCACACGTTCGGTTCCCAGTAGCTCCCGGTGCCCGCGGCTACCGTGAGCGGCGCAAGCCCTCCGGGGAACACGTACTCGCCGGGCTGCGGCAATTCCATCCCGATCCACCGTTCCCAGTCAGGCACCGGTGCCACGATCTCCATCGACTGCGGCTCGGCGCGCAGGATCGTCGCGCCGAGGCGAGCGTGCACCCGGATCCAGGGATCGAACGGCAAACCATCGCTGCGGCGCCACTGGGCATAGGCGTCGACCGGGATCAGCGGATACTGCTCCTTCATGCTGGGCCGGACCGGGGCGACGAGCGGACCGAGGCCCTCGTTGCGGGTCACCAAAGCCATGGCCTGGATGATCAGCCGGCTGAGACCGTGCCCTTGCCGGTCGCGCTCCACCTCGGCGGCGAGGGCGGACACCGCGGTCGGAGCCGCCTGCTCCGACACGGCGCGCAAGCCGACCGCGTCGATTCCGGTCGGCAGATCGTCCAGCGACCCGTCCCACCGGAACGGAATGGCCCGGCCGCGCCCGATGACGCGATCGACGGCAGCGTCATAGAGGAGGACCTGGAACCTGGCGTACTGCGGAACCAGTCGGCCGAAGTACTCGCCGCTGTGGTTGCCGTGATGGTTGTACTCGGGCCAGATGCCGCGAAAGGCCGTTCGTGCCTGCTGCCATAGGTCGGGCCGCTCATGCGCGGTGAAGACGGTGATCGAAGATCCCGGCGGGAGATCCAGTCCGTCCATGCGGTTCATCGTGTCACGACGCCTGAGTGCGGCTCCACCGTCGCGCCCAGGATGGCAATGGTCCGCCGCCGCCCTGCCGCAACTGCGGCAGGGCCATGGCTGCCGAGGTCAGCCAGCCAGTTCCCGCAGCGCGCTGCTCAGGCGGATAGCCAGGTCGGCATCGACATGGCCAGCTTCGCCGAGCAGCGCTTCGGTGCTAGCGCGGAAGGCACGCGCGAGCTCATCAATGTCCAGCGACCGGACGAGCGCGACCGCGGCGCCTGCGGTTATGTCTGGCGGTAGCAGGTCCATGCCCCGCCCCTGGACCGCTGGCACACCGTGGCGCAGGCAGGCCAGGGCAAGTACCTGATCTCGGATGCCGCTGATCATGTACTCGGACTGCCATACCCGGCCCCGCTCGATACTCGAACGAGCGTGCAGCGCATAGAGCCAGCCCATGCCGATGAGCTGAGCAGCGTCCGGCACTGCCAGCGGCCTTTGCTCAGCGGCTGTTCCGAACAGCAGCCGGAAGGCCGGGCCGATGCCGAATTCCGCCATCGGCGAGAAGGCGAGGTCGACCTGCAGGGTGCTGGCGAGCAGGAAGACGCGATAGACCGTGCCACCGCGGGTCACGTCCAGGTGGTGGATGGCGTCATTATTCCGGTACATGAGCTCGGTCCAGTCGGCGATCGTGTGGCCGAGGTCAGCGTCCGCGGCAACGCTCAGCGCGAGGTCAATGTCCGACCAGGCATCCTCGGTGCCCCGTGCGGCGGAACCGGTCAGCGCGGCAGCGGTAATGCGGCGGTCGGCGTGAGCGGCGCGGACCAGCGCGTCACGCAGCCGGTCTCGCTGCTCGGGTGTGAACATGCCGTCGCGCCAGCAGTGGGTCAGGATCGGATCTGCCGCAGCGGGACGCGCCACTCAACGATCGTGCCCCTGGGTGTGCGAGAGCGCAGCTGGCAGCGCCCGCCCAGCGCCTGCGCTCGGGTGGCCATGTTGCGCAGTCCGTTCCCGGCGCCCGGCGCCCGTGGTGGACCGATCCCGTCGTCTGCCACCGTGAGGACCAGATCGTTGTCTGCCGCCACTGTGACATCGATGGCGGTCGCCTGGGCGTGCCGGAGCGCGTTGGAGAGCGACTCACGGAGCACCGCAAGCAGCTGTTCCGCGATGCCGGGACTGACGAGGTCGGCTGCGTAATCGAAGTTCGCTCGCGGTACGAAACCCAGATGCTCGCCGACCTCGGCGGCGCCCGCCCGCACCTGATCGCGCAGGCTGGCCGGGGCCACGGACTCAGCCTCTCCGCTCGCGGTCCCTGAGCGCTTGCAGCTCACGGGCCTGCCCCTCGGTCTGCCTTACCTTGATCAAAGCGCGCCTGGCGGAATGTCCGTCCGCAGCCTGACCGTGCCGCACGAGATGCGTTCTGCCGCGGTTCCTGTGATTTGCTCAAGACGCATAGGGCGCCTCCTGCCTCACGATGCTCTTACAACTGCAAGGTAACATCCGCCCCAACCAGCCAGCCATCGGCTGGAACCGCTTGGTCGGCGGCTTCGATGCTGGCTAGGCAGGTCCGACGCCAGGCCGACCGTGGCGGCGGGCCACGGCGATCATCCGCCGGCTTTCCATGCCCAGGGCGTCACCGTTCTCATCCCAGCCATCAACGGTGGCGAAGCCGGCGTCGAGCAGCCAGTCGCGCAGTTCGGTGAAGGTGAACATGCGGACGAAATAGGGGGTGTGACGGACATGTCCGTCTCTGATGACCGTCCGCCGGGTAACCATCCGGCCAGTCTGCGGCTCGAATCTGCGCCGGTCGATGAGCAGGTCGCCGTACCGCTCGTCCACGCTCACTGGCTGAAACTGACGGATCACCCAGTCCCGATTGTTCATCTCTAGCGCGAACCGGCCACCTGGCTTGAGCGCGCGGGCCACCTGCGAGAGCACCTGCCGGTTGCCCACGTCGTCGAAGTAACCGAATGCTGTGAACCAGTTGATCACCCGGTGGAACCTTTCGGTCCACGGCAGGGCTCGCATGTCACCTTCCACATAGCTGACCCTTAGTCCCTGCGCGGCCGCGTCCCGCTTGGCCCGGTCGAGGAACAGCGGCGTGGCATCCAGGCCGGTCACGATGCATCCGCGGGCGGCCAGCGCATTGGCGATCCGGCCGTGCCCGCAGGCCAGGTCGAGTACCTCCATGCGCGGCTCAAGTTCGAGCAGCCGCCAGATCAGCTCGGCGTCGGCGCCGGCGCTTGTGCCGAGCCGGTCGGAGTAGAAGTACAGGTAGTCCTCGCCGAACACTCCCTCGGCGTCGAACGCTGGCTCAGGCACGGCGCTCCCCCCGTCATTCGGCGGCTGATCTGGCCCCAGAATGGCCGGCCGCCCGCGGCTATGCCACCGCATTTGTCGGTCATGCTGGTGCCCGGCTACCACCTGGGCTGCTCGGCTGGCGTGGCACCGCCGGACTCAGTCGGCCAGTGTCTTCTCGTAGACCACGTACGGTGAATGCTCTGTGGTGAAACCGAGCCGCTCGTAGACGCTCACCGCACCGGTCGGACTGTCCGCGTCCACGCCAAGCGAGGCCGTCGTCTTGCCGTCCGCCGCCCCCGCCGCGAGCGATGCGGCGAGCAGAGCGGTCGCCAGTCCCCGCTTTCGCCACGGCTGGCGGGTGCCGACCTGACCGATGTGGAAGCTATTCTCCGGGCCGTCGTAGGCGAGCAGGTATGCGGCGGGCTGGTCGTCGACCAGCGCGACCCAGGACAGATCGGCGCGGAACAGATCCGACTCAATGGTCCGCGCGGCCCACTCCTCGACGTCTCTGCGGGCGAAGCCCCAGTGGTCGGCGAAGGCGTCCATATGTGACTCATATACGGCGGCCCGCAGCTCCCCGGTAAACGCCACGATGCGCACGTCGTCTGGTGGCCGCGCCGGGCGAACGTCGGCTGTTGGCGCGGACATCTCCAGGAAATAGCGGACTGGCTGCAGGTCAAACTGCTTGAAGAGCCTGGCGGCGCTCTGGTCGGCCAGGCCGGCGCCGGTATCGGCGATCCACTCGCTGGCTGGATCGTGCTCCGCGCGTAGCCCGGCGATCCGCTCCAGCTGCCAGGACAACAGCGTCCGGCCGATGCCGCTGCCGCGCCAGCGCGGGTGAACGCCGCCGTCCGCGCTAGCCCGCGAGCCGCCTGCCGGGGGCGGCGAGACCGTCCCGACCGCGGCCAGGGAGCCGTCGGGCCCGAACACGAGCCGGCTGTCACTGGCCGCATCCTGTAGATCGGTCGACATCAGACCGCGGATCTCGGCCTCGGTGAACTGATGGCCGCAGTCGCCTGCGACCTCGATCGCATTCAGCAGATCGGCGACCTGCGCGGCGTCGGCGTCGCGGTACGGGCGGGTCGTGAAATCGTCCACAGTCCCAACCTAAGACCGGGTGCAACCGGATTTTCGGCGGCTGAATTCAGGCCCAAGTTCGAGACCTCGGTTCGGATAGCACTAGGCGGATCGCGAAGTTCCGATATCCGGCTCGCTCGAAGGCTGCGGCCATCGGCCGGTTGCCCAGGTGGCCAACCGCCAGACCGTCGCGAAATCGAACCGGGTCAACCCAGCCGACCGGCGGCTCGGCAGTGCAGCCGAGGATCTGGTCGAGATCGGCTTCGGTGGTCGACCGGCACAGCATGGTGCCTCCAGCAACGTTGAGGCGATCGGACGAAGCATTAAAGCAGTTGCCTGCGTCCCATCCAGCCGCCAGATTGGCGGCTATGACCGTCCCTGTCGCCGCCGGTGCCCGGGTCGGGTGGGAGGAACTACCCGACTGGCTGCGCGGGGCCATCGAGCAGATCTGCGGCTCTGCGGTGGTGCAGGCCAGGACGCAGCCGGGCGGGTTCAGCCCGGGCGTCGCAGCTCGAGTCCGGTGCACGGACGGCACGAGGCACTTCGTCAAGGCGGTGTCGGCGGACGCCAACCCGCTCAGCCCGGCCATGCACCGCCGGGAGGGCCAGGTGCTCGCCGCGCTGGACTCCGTCATCGCCGCCAGAGACCTGCCGGTGCCACGGCTGCGCGGAATGGTCGATCGCGAACCGTGGGTGGCACTTGTTACCGACGACGTCGCCGGGCAGCCTCCCGCGCTGCCGTGGGTCAGCGCCGAACTCGTTCAGGTGATGGCCGCGCTGGAACGGCTTGCGCAGGCACTGACCCCGGCACCGATCAGCGTGCCCGCGCTCGGCGAATCGCTCGGCGAGGCGTTCACCGGGTGGCGGACGCTAGCCAAGGCGGGCGGCGCGGCCGGGCTGGACCGGTGGTCGCTGGCCCGCCTTGATGACCTGGCCGCGCTCGAAGAGACCTGGGTCGGGCGCTCGGCCGGCGAGACCCTGCTGCATACCGACATCCGCGCGGACAACCTGCTGCTGACCGGCGACCGCGTGGTCGTTGTCGACTGGCCTGGTGCCTGCCGGGGCGCGGCGTTCGTGGAGCCGGTGCTCTTCGCTCCGAGCGTCGCGATGCAAGGCGGCCCCGAACTGCCCGATCTGCTAGCACTGTCCAACGCGGGCCGCAGTGCCGGCCGGCAGGCCCTGGCCGCCGTGCTCTGCGCGGTCGCCGGATATCTGACCTACGGCTCCCTGCAGCCGCCGCCACCCGGGCTGCCTACCGTACGGGCCTTCCAGGCCGGGCAAGGCCACATTGCCAGGCGCTGGCTGGCCGAGTTCATCTAGGGCCGGCCAGGGCCGGCCTGGGCCCGGCCGCTCGATCCCGGCTGGAATCGGCAGCCCGCGCGGCACGGAGTTCGTCGAGGTCAGTCCGCGTCTGGGAGGTTGATTTGCCGGAGCAGGTCCTGTTGGAGTTGCCGGGCCTCAGCGGCAAGCTCTGCGGTACCGGTCGGATAGGAGAGCGCCGCCGCGCAGCGGGCCGCCGCCGCGTCGGTCAGCAGCCGGCCATCGATCAGGATCGGCACACCGGCGACGAGAGCCAGGTTGACGGCGTCACTGGGCCGGGCGTCGACCTGCCGCTGACCGTCCGGGCCGTCCACGACTACGGCGGCGTAGTAGATCGCATCGGTCAGCCGGGTGATCCTCACCTCACGGAAGGACGAACTCGCGGCCCGCAGCAGGCTGACGGTCAGCTGATAGGTCATCGGTCGCGGGTGCTCGACCGACTCAAGCGACATCGCCAGGGCAATGGCCTCACCCGGGCCGATCCAGATCGGCAGCCGCCTGCTGCCTTCGCTTTCCGCCAGCAGCATCAGGTGCTGCGGCTGCGGCGAGTCGTCGGTCCTTCGGACCTCAGCCACCTGTACTTCGATCCACCCGTTCGCTTCAATCGTGCTCATGGTGCGTCCTTCCGGCAGGTCGGTCAGTTGGGAGAGCTTGGGGGCGAGTGCGGTTCTCGCCTGGTGCAGCCTGGCCTTGACCGCGCCCGGCGAGATGCCGAGCTCGGCGGCAACCTCCCGATGGCTCAGGCCTTGCAGGTAGAACAGCAAGACCGCGTCGCGCTGACCGCGGGGCAGCATCGCTATCGCGGCCCGAACCCGGGCGCTCAGGTCGGCGATCTCCGCCAGCTCGGCCGGGCCAGGGGAATCGGAGGCTAGGCCGTCGGCGAGCGGCCCGGCCGCCAGTAGCTGGCCATCCAGCCGGGTTTGGGGGTGCTCGCGCGGACTTCGGTGCCGGTGCTGACGGCAAGGACCAGGGTGCGGAGATCGCCGTGCCGCGGTGATTCGGTTGCTGCGGCGCGATTTCGGCGGTCTGGCGTGTCAGGATCACTGGAAAGGACACCGACAGGTAGAACAAAGAGCACGCCGGGCGCTTAGTTAGGCAAGAAATGCAGTTACCACGGTTATCCCCGTGGCGGAGTCGGCAGGCGCGGCTCGCCCGGCCATGGTGCGGTGTCGAAACAGCGCGGCCAGCCGGCCGCGGGAGTGGGGAGCGTCATGCTTGAGCGGATCACTAACTGGGTCGTCGTGATGTTCGAGAACCGTTCGTTCGACTCGCTGCTCGGGCATCTGGCGCACATCGACGCCGCTGACGGCATCGCCGGCCGCGAGATCGTGCTGCCCTACCCGAACGGCCAGGTGCGGATCCACCCGACCAGCAGCTTCACCGACCCGCTGCCCGACCCCGGCGAGGGCTACGGCAACGTGAACGTCCAGCTGTGGGGCCAGTACCTGCCAGTCGTGAACGCGGGCCGCTCGGCGTACCCGCTGTTCCCCGATCCGATGGAGGCGCCGTACAACCTACCGCCGGTGCGCGGCGTGCCGACCATGGATGGCTTCGCCACGGACTTCTACGGCAACTTCGGCTGGGAAAAGGGGCGGGAACCGACCGAAGCGGAGATGCAGTCCATCGGCGGCATGTTCACCCCGCAGACCGCCCCCGTGATCAACCAGCTCGCGGCGCAATACGCCGTCTTCACCCGGTGGTTCTGCGAGGTGCCCAGCTGCACGTTCCCAAACCGGTCCTTCTACCACGGCGGGACCAGCCTGGGGAAGCTCGACAACGAGGCGATCGTCACCTACGCCTGGGATCAGGAGATGCCGAACCTGTTCGAGCTCTTCACGGCGAAGGGGATCGACTGGCGGGTCTACTACGACAAGAGCCAGATCGTGCCGAACTGCGCGATCAACCTGGCCGGCCTGCGCCACCTTGAGATGTGGCGGGCGCACAGCCACGATCGGGCCACGTTCTTCCAGGACGCCGCCGCTGGCCGGCTGCCGGCCTATTCGTGGGTCGAGCCGAACATGCTGTTCCCCCCGCTCGAGGACTTCCACCCGCCGGAGGACATCAGGGCGGGCGAGCAGCTTCTGGCGCAGGTCTATCAGGCGGTGCGCAGCTCGCCGCAGTGGCCGACGACTGCCATGGTGGTGCTCTTCGATGAGCACGGCGGCTGCTACGACCATGTGCCGCCACCGGCCGCGCCGATCCCTGACGACTATCCAGGGGATCAGGATTTCGCCTTCGACCGGTTCGGGGTACGTATTCCGGCGATCGTCATCTCGCCGTTCACCGAGCGGGGGACCGTCATCAATGACTTGTTCCACAGCTGCTCGGTGCTGCACACGCTGCGGGAGCGGTTCGACCTCGGTCCGGCGCTGACCCAGCGGGATGCCGCGGCGCCGCTGCTCGAGCCTGCCTTCAACCGGTCGGTGGCACGGGATGACCAGATCGAGCTCAGCCCGCTGCCGTACCGCTATGTCGAGCCCACACCGGATGAGCGGAAGGCGCATTTCGGCGACACTCCCGGCCTTGGGCTGTTCTTCTCCAAGTGGCGGCACGCCGCGCACCAGGAGCTGCCCGAGCTTGGTGAGGCGACGCTTCGCGCCGCGGCCAGAATCGCCGATGAGGACGTCGACCGGATACCCGGCACGATCGAGGAGGCCAAGACCTGGCTGGCCGACCGATTCCTGGACGAGGACGGCGGGCTGAAGCGGCCGGGCAGGCCCTAGTCCAGGCTAGCTGTGCGGCTGGTCGCGGGCCGGTTCACGGCTGACCGGCTGGCTTGGCGGACCGTGCGGCCGGCCTGGTGTGGTGCTGGCCGGACCGTGCGGCGGCCCGCACCGCAGCGGCATAGACCGGACCGGTCGGCGGTGTGAGCACGGTGAGCAGACCGGTGACGGCCAGCACGGCCGCCAGGGTCGCGCATTCCAGCCTGGTCGCGCGGGCAGGCCCGGTACCAGGTTCCGGGCGGCTGCGCAGCCAGCGGCGGCCGGTAATCGCCAGGCAGATCGCGATGGCGACGAGGGCGGCCTTGACGACCAGGAATCGCCCGTAGGTCGTGGTCAGCAGCGATCCGAGTGGCACCAGCAGCAAGGCCGAGATGACGCCGGTGAGCAGCACGGTCGCGACCAGCCAGGCGGCGGCATTGCCGTAGAGCCGGACCAGGCCCTGCATGGCCGGCGGGTCGGCCCGCCAGGCGAACGCGGCGCGGAGCGTATAGAGGAGCATTCCGGCCCAGAGCACAGCCGGAAGCACGTGACAGACGGTGAGCAACGCTCCCGCTACCGGGATGATGCCCTCCGGATGTGCCCGGATTGCCTCCGCGAGCACGACGCCGAGCAGCGGCAGCACGCTCCAGCCCGGTTGCCGTAGCCGCAGCCCGGTCGCCGCGATGGCGAAGCAGCCAGCCTCGATGGCCGCGATCACGGCGGGGGCGCTTGAGTGCGGGCCGGCCACGGTCGGGTGCGCCAGGTTCGCCGCGAGGCCGGGATCGGCAACTGCGGTGACCAGCAGCGCAGCGCTGGCCAGCAGGCCGAGCAGGCAGCCGCGCAGGGCCCAGGGCGGCGGTAGCGGCCCGGGTCCAGACCCCTTGTACTGCCTGGCGAGTCCCCGGCCGGCCAGCCCGCCGAGGGCCACGGATAGCCCGGCGAGCATCAGCCCGCGCTCCGCGCCGGTCAGCCAGAGCCCGGGATTGGCCAACAACACGGATGCCGCGGCTGCCTTCCCGGCAGCCAGCTGCGTGCTGCGCGGCAACCAGTCCGTCGGCGCGACAGTCGTCACCGGCACGACAGTAGTGCGTTCGTGCGGACCGAGCGGCGCGGGCTTGACCTTGACCCGAGGGCAAGCTCCACGATCGGATGGCCGGGCATGCTGCCCGGCGCTGGAGGAGAAGGATGAACGACCTCTTCATGAGCCCCACGCTCGACATAGGACCTCGATACCATCGTTCCAGGTCTGACAGCGTGCAGCGCCTCGCGGATACTTGACATGGAGATTCTCATAGACACGTGGCAGGCGGTGGACGAGGAGCGGTCGGCGCTGGCTGACGACCTGGCTACGCTCGACGACAGCCAGTGGGACGCCCAGTCGTTGTGCGCCAAGTGGAAGGTTCGACACGTCGTCGGCCACTTGATCTTCGGTGCGGATATGAAGACGGGCCCGGTTCTCGCGGGGATGCTCAGGAGCGGCATGAACTTCAATCGCTTCATAGCCCGTGGAGGCCTGGCGATAGGAGCGGCGCCCCCCGGAGAGCTGCTGGGGCAGTTCAGGAAGACGATTGGGCTGCATCGCACGCTGAAAGGTGCGCAGCCCGAGATCATGCTCATCGACCTCGTGTGCCACAGTGACGACATCCGGCGACCGACGGGCATGACCCGGAGCGTGCCGGAGACGACGTTGTTGACGGTGGCCGACACGATGAAGGGCATAGGTTTCCCGATCCACACCAAGAAGCGCATTGCCGGTCTGCGGATGTCGGCCACGGATTCCGACTGGTCGGCGGGGGACGGTCCCTCCGTCGAAGGCCCGCTGGCGTCGCTGATCCTCGTCATGGCGGGACGCGAGGCACCGCTGAAGGACCTGTCGGGAGATGGAACGCAAACCCTCCGGGCCCGTTTGTAGCTGCAGCGCCGCGCTGGCTCGGAGCGAGGCGATGAGCTAGTGGACTCGAAGGTCGCTCTCGGCCAAGTCGACCTGCACAAGATCGTAGAGACTCGACCCCATGCCGCCCTGGTGGCCAAGCTGTCGGCTTTTGTCCAGCACCTCGTTATGCAGAGCGCGGCACTTGGTGTAGTTGCGCTCCGAATAGCACAGACAACCAGGCAGATGAAGCGCATGAATGGTGCCCGGCAGGTTGCGCTGCGAGCTAGCGATCAACCGTGCTCGCTCCAGCACCTCCCGTGCCTCAGGCAGCCGACCCGATTGCCAGAGTGCGCGACCTTGCTCACCCAACGTCCGCAGCTGCCCCGGAAGGCTGGCGCGCGTCGAGCGGGTACGCGCGGAGGGTCCTGGTGCGGAAACCGGGTGAGCTGGCCGGCCTGGTCGCCTGCGTCGCCTGAGTCATCCCGGCGATCATCGGCGCCGTTCTCGTCCTCGCTGCTCACCTGGCCCTGCCGCCAGTGGCGAGGCGCTGTGACAGCATGGTTGGCGAGAGGAGCGGACTGGTCATGAGCCCTGTTTCGCGCGGTTTCCGCCGTCGTCGGCTGCCGGACGCCGAGCCCGGCCGGGTTCCGCCTGGCCAGTACGTGACCGGTGACTTTCCGGTCCTGTCGGCCGGCCCGACACCGCGGACGGCACTACAGAACTGGACATTCTCGATCACTGGCGGCGGCGAGCCGAGAAGCTGGACCTGGGAGCAGTTCCGCGCGCTCCCCGCCGAGTCGGTGACGGCCGACATCCACTGCGTCACCCGCTGGTCGAAGCTCGACACCAGGTGGGAAGGCGTGTCCATCGACACGCTGCTCGACCAGGTCGAGCACCACGCCGGGTTTGCGCTCGCGCACAGCGACGGCGGCTACACGACTAACCTGCCGCTGCAGGATGTCACCGGCGGCCGGGCGTGGGTGGCTTTCGGCTACGACGGCGAGCCGCTCGAACCTGAGCACGGCGGCCCGGCCAGGCTGCTCGTCCCGCACCTGTACTTCTGGAAGAGCGCCAAGTGGGTGCGCAGCCTCGAGCTGCTCGATGCTGACGAGCCCGGCTTCTGGGAAACCTACGGGTATCACATGTATGGAGATCCATGGCTGGAACAGCGCTACGCGGGCGACTGACCTGGCAGATCGCCATGGTCGACACGGTCACCGACGAGACGGCCCGGGTGCGCACCATCGTCCTTGACGTGCCGCAGTGGCCCGGCCACCGGGCCGGGCAGCACCTGGACGTCCGGCTCACCGCCGAGGACGGTTACCGGGCCGAACGCTCCTACTCGATCGCGTCGGCTCCCGGCGAGCCGGTCGCGATCACGGTGGAACGGCTGGACGACGGCGAGGTCTCGCCGTACCTGACGCAGGAGCTGAGAGCCGGCGACGAACTGGAGCTGCGCGGCCCGATCGGCGGCTATTTCGTCTGGGAGCCCGAAGACGACGGCCCGCTGATGCTGGTGGCCGGCGGCTCGGGAATCGTTCCGCTCCGGGCGATGCTGCGCCACCGTCAGCGCAGCGGCAGTGCCATCCCGGCGCGGCTGCTCTACTCGTCCCGAACTCTGCCAGACGTGATCTACCAGTCCGAGCTCAGCCGGTACGCCGACGGCGTCGAGGTGACCTGCACGCTGACCCGGCAGCAGCCGCCCGGCTGGACTGGGCGTGCTGGCCGGGTCGATGCCAAGCTGCTCAGCGAGGTCTGCTGGCCCGCCGCGGTGTCCCCGCTCGCCTATGTCTGCGGGCCGACTAGTTTCGTCGAGGCCGCCGCCGCTGGCCTGGTGGGGCTCGGCTACCCGCCGCATCGGGTGAAGACCGAGCGGTTCGGGGCGACGGGAGGACGCTGATGCAAGCGCTCGACGGCAACGCGATCGGCGGCTTGCTGATCGATGTCTTCGGCACCGAGATGACGACGGTGACCGGCACGTGCGCCGGCTGCGGCACGAGCAGCCAGGTGGCCGAGTTCGCGGTCTACCGGCAGGCGCCAGGCACCGTCGTCCGCTGCCGGTCCTGCAGCAGCATCCTCATGGTATTTGTCCAGGTACGCGGCATGACGTGCGTGGATTTGCGCGGCCTCGCCAGCCTCGGCTGAATGCCAGTCATCAAGTTGCCCGCGGTCACTCCTCGGGGTGGCCGGAGCCGATGGCCCGCTGATGTTCGATACGGGCTCCCTGCCACACCAGGTATCCCAGCAGGTCTACATCGTGAATCTGGTACTCCTGACCGATCACCCGGAGAATGCCGCAGGCGCGGCAACATTCGAGGAACATCATCAGCCGAAGCGGGAGCTCTCGCTTCTTCAGTGCCAGCCACCCGATCGCCGTAGTGTATAGCGGCCATTCTGATTCAAGCCAGCCAAGCATGAATCCGATAATGAACCAGACCCAAGCGTTAACCGCGCTTATGGTCACCGGAAGTGCGTGAGTCCTGGTCAGCGGGGCGCTGATGCCGAAAGCAAATGCAAAGGTAATGCCGAGGATAAGCGGGCGAAATAGCGCCCCGGCCAGGTCCCGGCGGGCGGCCGACCGCAGATCGGACCCCCGCGCTACCCTGAACCAGCGGCGTGACCAGCGGAAAAGCCATGAGCCTAGCGCGAAGTCCACACCGGTGATCAACGCCGCTGGGATCGCCACCCCGTAGCTTGGCACCGGCTTGTTCTGCGCCTTCAGTACCACCGAGACACCCCACAGCACTCCGAATCCCACCCCTAGGACAAGGGCGGTGAGGAAGGCGCGTATCTCGGACCGGTCGGGACTACCGAAGTCGGACGCCCGCACCGTCCGCGGTGGTGCGGGAACGCCGGCCACCAGGAAGGTGATGACCACGATCAGGCCGCCTTGCATAATCCCGTCGTAGAAACCGGTCCGTATGCCGGTCCAGATGCCAGCATGGGTCAAATTCGGCAATGCTACCCGAAGTCCGATCAGGAAGCCGAAAAGCACGAAGCTGATTCCCCCGGCCAGGACGATCCGCCGCCAATGTACCCAGGCATAGCGGATCGACCACCACAGAATGGCTTTGCGCTGCGAGTCCCGTGGCGGGGGGATACGGGGCTCACCAGCAGCTGCGCTGCCGAGGAACGCGCACGCGATGAAGATCATGATGCCGTAAGCGCCGGCCGTCAGCAGACTGTAGGTCCAGCCGCCGTCGTTCACGTGGTGATACAGGTGGTGCAGCTTGTAAATGGACGTAATGACGCCGAAGGCGATGCCTCCGGCAACGAGTCCGCGCAGCCAAGCCTGCTGGTTACAAAGAAGCGCAATGGCGCGGTGCAGGTTCCACCAGGCGATCCGGCTGTTACCCGGGTCCGCACGCGGGTCAGGCCGGTTCTCGGGTTCGGGCTCGGGCCGGTCAGGCCGGTTCTCGGGTTCGGGCCGGTCCGGCCGATCGGGTTTGTCCGGGTCGGCCCGGTCAGCGGGGTCGCGCAGGTCACGCCACGCGAGGGAGGTGAGCCACGCCTGCGCACGGGCCTCATACCAGGGAAACCCCCGAGCCCCGCCGCCATCGGCCACAAGCGCGGGGATGAGTTCGCTAAGCAGCAGACTTCCTATTGCCCCAGCCGGATCAGCGTGATGTGCAATCAGCGCTGCGGCTGCGACCTGAGCGAGGACTTTGTCGCTTGTCCCGAAGACAATGCTTGCCAGGTAACAGATTCGCGGCTCTGACAATACTTCTTTAAGCTGGCAGTCATCGCAATCGGCAATATGGTTCTGAACCGCCTTCCACGCGGCCGAGCGACCAGTGACGTCGCTCAGGAATCTCTCCGCCTCCTCGTATCTAACCGGGCCGGGCTCGATCACCGTGAAACCCTCGATCTCCCCGGCCTGATCTTCGGCGGCATTCTTGAACGCTTCGACCACATCGGTGCGGCAGGTCAGGATCAGCCGGTCCTGCGATCTGAGCCCGCCGTCGCTCAGCACGGACATGCGGCACCGCTCAGGCAGCGCATCCAGTCCGTCCAGGATGGGCAGTACCAGTCCCTGGTCGACCAGGGCCGCTACCGCAGTCGGGCCGTAGGCGGACTCTGCCAGCAGCTCGGGATATTCCTCGCCGATCCGCCGTTTCAGCCAGTCGTGCAGGTCTTCGGTGTCCGGGTCCCAGGACCACAGCGGCAGGAACACCGGCACCGGTTCTCCCCGCCCGCGATTCTTGAGCAACTCGGCCATCAGCAGGCGGGCAAGCACTGATTTCCCCGACCCGGCTTCACCGCAGATGATCAGCCGGCAATACCGGGTGTCCCGAAACCGGGCAGCCATGCTGGGGATCTGACTGGTCCGGCCATAGACGTGACGGTCGGCCGCCGGCCCGCCGTGGCGAGCCCACCAGACGTCCAGCGGTCTGAGACCAGCCCGCAGCACGTGACCGGGCCAGGCCGGCTCCGGTACTCCGCGCCACCACTCAAGTCCGCGGCGGGCCAGCGCCTGCAGGGCCTGCACCAGTTCTTCTGGCGTCGACCG
>Ga0116216_10000251_pt1 | contig 49918 bp, 45 predicted proteins | sample Sb_taG_11_FD_89696 | JGI IMG/M metagenome (GOLD analysis project Ga0116216, IMG submission 89696) | Peat soil microbial communities from Weissenstadt, Germany - Sb_50d_3_AS metaG | ecosystem: Environmental > Terrestrial > Soil > Wetlands > Peat | place: Germany: Weissenstadt | collected 2010-09-21
CCTCGAGTTGATCCTTATCTCCCGGCGCGAGCTTGACATAGCAACGCCTCGGTGTCAAGCGGTCTGCATGGTGGCGTTCAGAGTCCGGTTTTGCAGGTTTAGGTGCGACCGGCGCGGGCCTAGTTGCGCCTGGCGTGTCGCGTGCGAGCGGCGAAGCTCGATCGCGGGATCTGGGGGCTCAGATGATGGAACGCCACCCGGGGACGCCGGCTGTCCTACCGACCATCGCCGGCGGCCGCGTACAGCAAAACGGCCGCGGCGGCGCTGACGCTCAAAGATTCGATCTCGCCGCGCAGCGGAATCGACACCAGCGCGTCGCATGCCGCCGCCACCCGCGGACGCAGCCCACGCCCCTCGGACCCGAGTACGAGCACCGTTCCTCCCGTGTAGTCCAAGGTGTCGTAGGGCATCGAGCCGCCGGCGTCGGCGCCGTAGCACCACAGCCCCGCGGCCTTGGCCTCGGTGAGGAAGTCGGCGATGTTGCGCACGGTGGCGACGGACAGATGCTCGACGGCGCCGGCCGATGCCTTGCAGACGGCGGCGGTGACGAGCGCCGAGCGCCGCTCCGGAATAACCACGCCAGCGACTCCGGCGCACTCGGCCGTGCGGCAGATCGCCCCGAGGTTCTGCGGGTCCTGGACCTGGTCGAGGGCGAGGATCAACGGCGCCGGGAGCCCGAGCAGCGTGGCGCCATCGGCGTAGCAGAACTCGGAGACCTCGGCACAGATCCCCTGGTGCGCGTCCGACCCGCACCGGCGCTCGACCTCCTGGCTCGAGACGGTCGCCACCCCCAGGCCCGACAGCCACGGCTCGCGGGCGGCGTTCTTCGTGGCCCACGCGCGGATGACCGAACGGGGGCCGCGGATCGCCTCGCGCACCGGATTGCGGCCGTAGACGATCACCTCACCGGCAACAGCTCCGGTCCGTTCGGGCTGTCTCTTACCTCCCACCCGAGATTCCGAAGCTGCTCGCGCAACCGATCCGCCTCGACGAAGTCACGCGCGGACCGCGCGCTCTCGCGGGCGTCGCGGAGCTCGAGCACGTCGTCCGGGGCTTCGGCCGCGTCGACGTCGAGCAGATTCTCGAGCGCGAGCACGCCGAGCATTTCGCGCGCGTCGGCATCGCCGACCTCGCCCGGCGAGCGGTTCGCCTCCCTGACCCATTCGAACAGCCGGGCGAGCGCTTCGGGGGTGTTGAAGTCGTTGGCCAGGGCATCGAAGAAGGCGTCGTGCAGCGGCGCCGACCACGCCGGCGAGGGGCCGGCCATCAGCCCCCGGGCCGCCTCTCGGATTCGCTGGACGCGTGCGGCGGCCTCGACCAGGCGATCGTCGTCGAACTCGAGCGGCTGGCGGTAGTGGCCGCCGCAGAAGTACATGATCAGCGGATCGCGTCCGTACTGGGCGAGCGCCTCGTGCAGGACGAAGATGTTGCCGACCGACTTGGCCATCTTCGCCTGACCGAGCCGGATCATCCCGTTGTGGACCCACAGCCGGGCCAGCGGCGTCCCGTGGGCGGCGCACGTCTGGGCGGCCTCATTCTCGTGATGGGGGAAGACGAGGTCCGATCCGCCACCGTGGATCTCGAAATCGAGGCCGAGCAGCTCCTCAGCCATCGCCGAGCACTCGATGTGCCAGCCAGGCCGGCCGGGGCCCCACGGCGACTCCCAGGCGGTGTCCTCTTCGGGCTTGGCCCCCTTCCACAGCGCGAAATCAAGCGGATCGCGCTTGCGCTCGGCGCCCTCGACACCCTCCCCCTGGTCCATCTCGTCGACCCGCTGGTGGGATATTTCGCCGTATGCAGGGTAGGAACGCACCGAAAAGTAGACATCGCCGTCTGCCGCGTACGCATGCCCGCTCCCGATCAGGCTCTCGATCAGCTCGATGATTCCCGCGATTGTCTCGCTCGCACGGGGCTCGAAGTCGGGCCGCCCGAGGCCGAGGGCGTCGGTATCGGCGAGGTAGGCGTCGGTCATCTCCCTCGCCAGTTCGGCGCTTCCGATCCCTTGAGCGCGCGCCGCAGCGTAGATCTTGTCGTTGACGTCCGTGATGTTTGCGACAAATGTGACGTTATATCCTTCGTGGACGAGAAATCGTTTGAGCAGCGAGAAGACCACGAACGGCCGGGCGTTTCCCACGTGTATGCGCCCGTAGACGGTCGGGCCGCAGGCGTAGATCCCGACCTTGCCGGGCTCTCGCGTGTCGAGCTCGCGCACCGTACCGGTGCGCGTGTCATGGAGCAGAATCGTGCGCAAGATCCGGCAACCCTAGCGCCCGCGGGCGCGTGCCTCGGGGGTGGTGTGTAGGGTGCCGCCGGTGGAGGGGCAGCCCACTCACGCGAGGCGGCTGGCCAACGTAGATCAGGCTTTCCGCTCGCTCCCGGACCGCTACCTCGGGGCCGAGCCCGGATTCGACGCGACCTACCACGTGCGCCTCTGCGACCTCGGCCACATCTGGGAGATCCGGTGCACGACCGCGACGGCGCGAGTGTGCAAGGGCGCCTCGCGCCGAGAGCCGGACGTGACCATCTCCACGGACGCGAAGACCTGGCTGGCCCTGCGCGAGGGCAGGTTCTCTGGCTTGGAGGCGTTCCAGCGCCGGCTGCTCGAGGTGCGCGGCAAACTCGACCACGCGGTCGCCTTCGAGGGGATGTTCAGGCTGCCCGGCGGCCGCCCGCCGCTGCTCCGCATCCACGAGGTTCCAGTCGGCCGCCACCGCGTGTCGGCCCTGACGATGGGCAGGGGCCCGGACGTGCTGCTGCTGCACGGGCTCGGCGGCACGCGGGCCTCGCTGTTCGACACGGCCGCCGAGCTCAGCCGCAGCTACCGGATCCACGCGCTCGACCTCCCCGGCTTCGGTTCGTCGAGCAAGCCCGCGCTCGGCGCCTACAACGCCCGCTGGTTCGCGGAGATCATCCTCGGGGTGATGGACCAGCTCGAGATTGGCCGCGCCCACCTCGTCGGCAACTCGATGGGCGGTCGCGTCGCGATCGAGGCCGGCCTGCTCGCGCCGGAGCGGGTGAGGGCGCTGGGTCTGCTGTGCCCCGCAGTGGCATGGATCAGGCGCGGCCTGCACCCGATCGTCCGGCTGTTGCGGCCGGAGTTCGGCCTGCTCCCGCACCAGTTCCGGCGCTCGCTGGTCGCATCGCAGCTGTGGAGCATGTTCCATGACCGGGACGCGATCGATCCCGCGGTCGGTGATCTGATGGTCGAGGAGTTCCGGCGGAACTACCACACGGCCGGGGCCCGCTACGCGTTCCTATCCTCAGCCCGGAACATCTATCTCGAGCCGCCGTTCGGCCGCAGTGGCTTCTATTCGCGGCTGGCCGAGCTCGAGCCCCCGGCGCTGTTCATCTGGGGCAGCCACGACACGCTCGTCCCGGCGAGGTTCGCCCGCCACGTGGCGAAGTGGCTGCCGAGCGCCGAACAGGTGACGATCGACTCCTGCGGCCATGTCCCGCAGGTCGAGCGGCCCGAGGAGACCAACCGGCTGCTGCGGAGGTTCTTCGCGCGCGCGGAGGCCGCCGAACAGCAGGTGGAAGCCCGTGCTCGGCGCTCCGGCGCCGAGGCCGCCTGAGCGGCAGCCCGCACCATCGTCGTGATGGCACACACGATCGCAGGCACATCGGGCGAGAACGGACGCATCACCACGCCCACCGCCGGTGACGGCGAGCCGGAAGCGCAGCGACCGGGCCCGCTGAACCGCCTGCTGCGCGAGGTGGCCGGCCAGGTGCAGCGCCGGATCCCCCGGGCCGACCTCGACGAGCGCGACGCGGATTACATCCGCGAGAAGCTGCCGATGCTGTGGCTGATGGCGAGCATCTGGTTCCGCGGGGAGGTGCGGGGCCTGGGCAACATCCCCGACTCGGGGCCGGTGCTGCTGGTCGGCAACCACTCGGGCGGCAACCTGACGCCGGACACGACCGTGTTCACGCTCGCGTTCAACACATACTTTGGCGTCGAGCGCGCCTTCTACCAGTTGGCGCACAACCTGGTCCTGTCGATGCCGGTGCTCGCCAGCCTCCGCAAGTTCGGCACGGTGGCGGCCTCCCCGGACAATGCCCGCAAGGCGCTCGAGTCGGGCGCGGCGCTGCTCGTCTATCCCGGCGGCGACTACGAGGTCCACCGGCCGAGCTGGCGGCGCAACCGGGTCGACTTCGGCGGCCGCAAGGGATTCATCCGCCTGGCGCTGGAGCAGGACGTCCCGATCGTGCCCGTGGTCTCGATCGGCGGACAGGAGACCGCGCTCTTCCTGACCCGGGGCGAGGGGCTGGCCCGCCTGTTCGCGCTCGACCGGATGTTCCGGCTGAAGGTCCTGCCGATCTCGCTCGCGGTCCCGTGGGGGCTGAACGTGGGCGACATGCTCGGCCACATTCCCCTGCCGGCGAAGATCACGATCGAGACGCTCCCGGCGATGGACCTGCGCGCCGAGTTCGGTCGCGACCCCGACATCGACGAGATCTACGACCACCTGATGCGGTTGATGCAGGACACGCTCGACGCGCTCGCCGCCGAGCGCCGGATGCCAGTCATCGGATGAGAGTCACCGCTCAGACACACATCGCAGCTCCGATCGAGAAGGTGTGGTCGGTGGTCTCCGATCCCGAGCGGGCGCTGACCTACCTGTCCGGGATGACCCGCTGGGAGGTGGCGGGCGAGCGGCCGACCGGCCTCGGCGCGCGCTACCGAATGCTGTTTCGGATCGGTTCCGCCGAGGTCGGTGGGCTGATTGAGGTAGTCGAATGGGATGAGCCCCACGAGCTGGCCTGGACCTCAGTCACCGGCGTAGACCAGCGCGGCCGCTACCGGCTGCGCGAGGCCCGCGGTGGGTTCACGCGGATCGAGCTCAGGCTGGCGTACGGAGTCGCCGGCTCGGGGCTATGGGGGTGGGTCGCGGAGCGGGTCACCGCGCCGACCGTGGGCGGTCATCTGCGCCGGAGCCTCCAGCAGCTCAAGCGGATCGTCGAGTACGAGCAGCAGCGCGAACAGGCCGCGGCGCGACGCGCCGCGAGCGCCCGCCGCTAGGCCGTGGAGGTGACCGGCAGCTTCGCCGCCTCCCACGCGGCAAGACCACCGACGAGGTCGCTGACCTGCCCCAGGCCCTCGCGCTGCAGCAGGCTGGCGGCGATCGCCGAGCGATATCCGCTGCCGCAATAGGCGACCACGGGTCGTCCACGCTCGATCGTCGCCAGGCCGGCCAGGAACTGCGACAGCGGCTGGTTGACGGCCGCGTCGATCCGCTGTTCCTGCCACTCGGCCGCGCTGCGGACATCGACCAGTAGCGGCGGGTTCGTCGAGGCGAGCTGCTCGGCCAACGAGCCGGCGGTGATCCGCTCGATCCGGTCGACCAGCTCCGGAGCGGCTTGCAGCGGTTGCATTCCGCCGTCGAGGTAGCCGTCGACGTTCTCGAATCCGATCCGCCCGAGCCGAATGGCCGCCTCGACCTCGCGGCCGGGCTCGGCGATCAGCACGATCGGCCGCTCGCGGTCGAGGACGGTCCCGCACCAGGTCGCGAAGCTTCCCCCAAGGCCGATGTTGATGCTGCCACGGAGGTGCGCGCCCTCGAATTGGGCGGCTTCCCGGGTGTCGAGCAGCTGAGCGCCCTCCTCCACCCGGGCGAGTACCTCCTGCCGCGAGAGCGGGTTCAGCTCTCGCGCCAGCGCCTGATCGAGCGTGTCGTGCTCACGCGTGTTGAGCATGGCGTCATAGGTGAAGTACGCCGGGGCGTCGGGCTGGTCGGCCGTCACGATGTCGATGAACTGCTCGCGGCTCATCGGCTGGAGCGCGTAGTTGTAACGACGCTGCACCCCGATCGTCGAGACCGTGTCCGTGCTCAGCGTCTTCCCGCACAGCGAGCCGGCGCCGTGAGCGGGATATACGAGCGTCTCGTCGGGCAGCAGCGCCAGCTTCGTGTGCAGCGAGTCGTACAGCATGGCGCCGAGCTCGTCGGCGCTCCAGCCGAGCGACGCCCGCAGATCCGGCCGGCCGACGTCCCCGATGAACAGCGTGTCGCCAGTCAGCACCGCGTACGGCGCCTCGGCGTTGAACGCGGGGTCGTGGACGAGGATCGAGATCGACTCCGGGGAGTGGCCTGGCGTCTGGAGCACCTCGAGCGCAATGGCTCCGAGCTCGACGGTATCGCCGTCGCCCATCGGCGTGAACGCGTAGTCGGCCTTGGCCCGGGCCCCGAGGTGGATCGCGGCCCCGGCGCGGTCGCGGAGCTCGAGGTGGCCGGCCACGAAGTCCGCATGGAAGTGCGTCAGGAACACGTGGCTGATCCGGCATCCGAGCCGCTCGGCATCGTCGAGATACTGCTCGACGTCCCGCTGCGGATCGACGACGGCCGCCTCGCCACTCTCCTCGTCGGCGATCAGATACGAGGCGTGGGCGAGGCAGCCGAGGTAGTACTGCTCGAGGATCACGGCTGAGGCACGATCCGGATGTAGGGCTTCGGCGACTCCCACTCTCCGAAGATCTCCTTGGCCTGGTCATTGGAGACCGACCCGGCGATGATCACGTCCTCGCCAGGCTGCCAGTTGACCGGAGTCGCGACCTTGTGGTTGGCCGTCAGCTGCAGCGAGTCGATCACTCGCAACACCTCGTCGAAGTTCCGGCCGGTGGTCATCGGGTAGACGAGGATCAGCTTGATCTTCTTGTCGGGACCGATCACGAACACGTTCCGGACTGTCTGGTTGTCGGCGGGCGTGCGCGAGAGCGGGTCACCCGAGACCTCGGCGGAAAGCATCCCGTAGGCCTTCGAGATCTCGAAGTCGTGATCGCCGATGATCGGGTAGTTCGGCGCGTAGCCCTGCGTCTCCTCGATGTCCTTGGCCCATTCCTCGTGCCGGTCGGTGGGATCGACCGAGAGGCCGATGATCTTCACGCCCCGGCGATCGAACTCGGGCTTGATCTTGGCCATGTAGCCAAGCTCGGTCGTGCAGATTGGGGTGAAGTCCTTGGGATGTGAGAACAGCACCGCCCATGAGTCGCCGATCCAATCGTGAAAGCGGATCGGACCTTCCGTCGTGTCGGCATCGAAGTCTGGTGCGGTGTCGCCAAGCTGGAGAAGAGCCATTGATTCCTCGCTGAAGTCGTGTCTTACGGAGCCCCGCTCTGGCTGAGCCTACCAACGCACGTTCACGGCCATCAACGCAGCCGACGCGCCCTGAAGCGGAACGAGCCATCGCGCCGCTCCACGACCGGATCGCTGAGGCCAGCTGCGCGCAACCGCTCCGGAAGCTGCGCCGGGTCGAGCAGAACCATCGTATCGCCGATGTGGATCAGCTTGAACAGCGCTCCGGTGCCGACGCTGTCGGTGCCGGCGAACGTCCCGCCGGGGCCGAGCACGCGGGCTATCTCCCCGAAGGCCCGGTCCTGCAGGTCTCGGCTCGGAATGTGGTGCAGCATCGTGAAGCACACGACGGCCGTGAACCGGTCGTCCTCGAACGGCAGCTCTGTGGCGTCTCCGTGGACGACGTCGACGGCGTCGCCGAGCTGTGCCCGCAGCCGCTCGCAGTACCGCGGCTCGAGCTCGACCACGGTCAGCTCCGGAGGCATCGTCGCCAGCAGCCGCGTCGTCGCGCCGAACCCCGGGCCCACTTCGAGAACGCGGTCGCCGAGCTGCACCCCGTCAAGACCCCACGGCACGAGCTTGTCCTCCACGCGCCGGGCCCACCAGCCCGACGAGCACAGCAGATTGTGGATCCGGTTCACGGCCGCCCCTCGATCGTGGCCACCGCGAGCGCTGCCGCCCCCTCCCCCGTACCCACGAAGCCCATCCCCTCTCCGCGGGTCGCCTTTACGCTGACGCGCTCCAACGGTGAGCCGAGCGCATCCGCGAGAGCCGCGCGCATCCGCTCGCCGAACGGGGCGAGGTGGGGCTGCTCGATGATCACCGTGGCATCGACGTTGACGATGGCAAACCCGCACTCCGCGAGCATCGCCACCGTGGTCCGCAGCAGCTCCAGCGAGTCCGCGCCACGGTAGCGCTCCTCGGTGTCGGGAAAGTGCTGCCCGATGTCCCCGAGCGCCGCCGCGCCGAGCAGCGCGTCGATGATCGCGTGCGTCAGCACGTCGGCATCCGAGTGGCCGGCGAGGCCGCTGTCGTGGGCGATCTCGACGCCCCCGAGGATGAGGGGCCGCCCGGCGACAAGGCGGTGGCAGTCGTAGCCCAGCCCGGTCCGCGACGTCACTGTGCCCGCTCCGAGAGCAGCCGCTCGGCGACGTGCAGGTCGGCCGCGGTGGTGATTTTGATGTTCTCCGGCTCGGAGGGGAAGACGCGCACCGTCCCGCCGGCCCGCTCGAGGAGCCAGGCGTCGTCGGTGGCGGCCTGCAGCAGCTCGTCGGAGGCTTGCGCCAGCGCCTGTTCGAGCGCGGCACGGCGGAAGACCTGGGGCGTCTGCACCGACCACAGGCGGCTGCGCTCGAGCGTGCGGGCGACCGTGTGGCCGTCCTCGCCGACCTCCTTGATCGTGTCGGAGACCGGCGCGGCGGCGATCACGGCGTCCGCCGCCGAGCGCTCGAGTTCCTCGAGCGCCCGCTCGAACAGACCCGGCGAAGCCAGCGGCCGCGCCGCGTCATGGACGATCACCGGATCTCCGGGGCCGGCCGCTCGCAGGGCCTCGCGAACCGACTGTGAGCGTACGGCGCCGCCGGCGACCGCGACCGTGCCCGCGGGCGCGGCCCCGAGCTCCCCGGCCGGCAGCGCTACGACGATCCGCTGCACGGCGCCGACCGCGCGCAGCGCATCGACGCTCCACTCGAGCATCGGCCTGCCCGCAACCGTGACGAGCGCCTTGGGCCGGCCGGACCCAAGGCGCTCCCCACGTCCAGCGGCCACGATCAACGCGACCGCCATCTCGATCGTGAGCTACTTCGTCGCGACGGCCACCTTGCCGTTGCCGTTGTCGTTCCCGTTACCGGACTCCGTAAGTAGCCCGTACAGATGCTCCTCGACCTCCTCCTCGTTCATCTCGAGCGCATACATCAGCTCTGAGGCGAGAATCTTCTTTGCCCGGGTGTACATCTGCTTCTCACCCGTGGACAGGCCCTTCTGCGACTCGCGGATGGCAAGGTTGCGGACCACCTCCGCGAGCTCGTAGATGTCCCCCGTTTTGATCTTGTCGCGGTTGTGCTTGAACCGCCGGTTCCAGTTCTTGGGCATCTCCGAGCACTCATCCTGCAGGACGGCGAGCACCTTCTTGACCGTCTCCTCATCGATCACCCGGCGGAGGCCTGCCAGCGCCGCGTTCTCGGTGGGAACCATCACCGTCATGTCGTTGTGCAGGATCTTGATCGTGAGGTACTCCCGCGACTCGCCAAGAACTTCCTTCATCTCCTTGCGCAGTACCTTCCCCGCCCCGTGATGGGGATATACCACGCTGTCGCCGACCTCGAACTCGATGTGAGGAAGGGGATCGGAGGTCTCCAGATCCCCTTCCAAGTGCTCTTCCATTAGCTCTGTGATGGTGTCCTCCTCTGTCCAGGTCGGCGGGGCGAGGGACCCGCACGCCGTTTGCACTACGTCTGCAGGTACCTGTCGACCAGGTTGATCTCCTGCTGACGGCGAAGTCCCTCGCGGATGTCCTTCGCCCGGATCTCGCCGACTCCGTCGACGGTCTCCAGCTCGCCGTCTGTGGCGGCGAGCAAGCCCTCGAGTCCACCAAACTCGTCGACGATCCGCTGCACTACTAGCTTGGGCAATCTTGGGATGCGTCCCAGGATGCGGACTCCGCGCGGAGAGACGGGGTAGTCGAGGGTGTTCACCTTGCGGTCGTAGCCGAGCAACTCGGCCAACCGACCGAAGTCCAAAAGGTCTTGATGGGGCAAGCGCACCAGCTGATCGAAGGCGATCGAGAAGGCCTCGTCGCTGTCGTCGATCAGGAAGTCGTGCACGAGCGCAGCCTTGTCGGCGGAGACGCCGACCATCGTCTCGTCGAGCTGCATCTCGATCAGCCGGCCCTCGGTTCCGAGCTCGACGATGTAGCGCTCGATCTCGACGGCCATCCTCGTCACGAGCTCGGCTCGCTGGAGCACGGTGAGCACGTCGTGGAGGGTGACACCGCCCTCGAACTCGAGCGCGGTCAGTCGGGTCGAGACCTGGTCGAGGCGGCTGCGGTACTTGTCGAGCGTCGCCAGTCCCTGGTTGGCCTTGGCGAGCACGACCGGGATGTCCTCGAGGATGTACTTGACGTCATCGACATACAGCGAGACGATCTCGCGCCGCTCGGAGATCGCCACCACGAGCGCATCGGTCTGCTTTGACACGCGCTCCGCCGTGCGGTGGCGGGTTCCGGTCTCCATCGTCAGGATCGTCGGGTCGGGCGTCAGCTGGACGTTCGCGTGGACGATCTTGGTCGCGTTCGCGCTCAGCACGATCGCACCGTCCATCTTCGCCAGCTCGTACAGGAGTCCCGGCGAGTAGTCGAGATCGAGCTTGATCCCGCCCGAGAACAGGAACGCGAGCTCGTCGACGTCCCCGATCACGATCAGACCGCCTGTACGGGCATCCTGGATGTTGTCCAGACCCTCCCTCAAAGCCGTGCCGGGGGCGACCATCTCCAGCGCCCTGACTATCCGGGACTCCTGTCGAGATTCGAGCTCCTCTTTGAGCTCTTCCCCGGAACGAGACGGCATCAAGGCCGATTTTACCGGACATTCATGTGTTGAGGCCCCACGGGCCCGCATCCTCCCGGCGCGCCACGTGAGGCTTCCGCGGGCCGGTTCAGCCGGGATGAGGGGCCGTTTCCCGATGTCGACTCACCACTGTCACGTTCGTGTCGGGGTCGCCAACTCCGATTGCGGGACTATGCCGCCTGAATCGCCGTTCAGCTAACTCGGGCAGACAAGCCTGCTCGCGTCGGCGAGAAAAACTGCACAGTGCGACAAATGGCCGGGCGGGCCTGATGGCTTTCGAGGGCCGGGCTTGGTGGCCGTCTACTCTCGGCCCGCAGGCGCTTTCAGCGCCCGCGGCCCTGATTGGCGATCGCCAGCCAAAGCTGCGCCCGCGGGCCGAGAGTCCACAGCCCCAGCTCGGACGAACGCCACCGCCTCAAGCCGCCCGCGCCGCCTCCCGCGCCTCGCCCCCCAGCGCCACTCGCAACGCCTCTCGCACGGTCCGGCATCCTCCCGGCTCGACCGCCCCAGCCAACCCGAACTTCGCCGCCTCCGCCAGGCGCCGGTCGGCGTGCGCCACCGTGCGGAGCTCTCCCGTCAGGCCGAGCTCACCGAAGCACGCCAGCGGCGCGCCCGATGGCCCGACCAGGGCGACGCGCTTCGCGGCGCTGGCCACCGCCAGCGCCACCGCCAGATCGGCGCCGGGTTCGTCGACGCGGACGCCTCCGACGACGTTGACGAACACGTCGGCGGCACCGAGGCCGATCCCGGCGTGGCGCCCGAGCACCGCGAGCACGAGCGCCACCCGGTTGCGGTCAAGGCCGCTGACCACTCGCCGCGGCGGGACGAGCTCCGAGCTGGAGACGAGTGCCTGGACCTCGACCAGCAGCGGCCGCGAGCCCTCCATCGCGCACAGCACCACGCTGCCTGGGGCGCGGGTGGCCTCACCCACGAATCGGGCGGAGGCGTCGAGGACCTCGACCAGCCCGTGGTCGCGCATCTCGAACACCCCCGCCTCGTCAGTTGAGCCGAACCGGTTCTTGATGGCGCGGACCGTGCGATAGGTCCGCTCGCGCTCGCCCTCGAACTGCAGCACGCAATCGACCAGGTGTTCGAGCACACGGGGACCGGCCAACGCGCCGTCCTTCGTCACGTGACCGACGAGCAGCACCGCGATCCGCAGCGCCTTGGCGACCCGCATGATCTCGCCGGCGACCTCGCGGACCTGTCCGACCGAGCCAGCGGCACTCGACAGCTCGGCGCTGTGGATCGTCTGCACCGAGTCGACCACGCAAACCTCGGGCCGCTCGGCCTCGAGCGTCGCCAGCACCGTGTGCAGATCAGTCTCGGCGATCACCGGAATCTCGAGCGCCGCCGCCTCGCTCAGCCGCTGCGCCCGCAGGCGGATCTGGGCGGCCGACTCCTCGGCCGACACGTACAGCGTCCGCCGACCCGCGGCGACCAGGTTCGCGAGCGCCATCGTCGTCAGCGTCGACTTGCCGATCCCCGGCGCGCCGCCGATCAGCACCAGCGACCCGGGGACGATACCGCCGCCGAGGACGCTGTCGAGCTCGCCGATGCCCGTGCTCAGGCGGTCGTGTTCCTCGGCGGCGACGCTCCGCAGCGGCACCGGCGCGACGCCGGTGACCCGGGCGCCTCCGCGGCGCGGCCGCGCGCCGGCGCCCGAGCTAGCTCGGACCTCCTCGACCAGCGTGTTCCACTCGCCGCATCCCGGACACTGCCCGGCCCAGCGGGGGGTCTCGTGGCCGCACGCCGAGCACACGTGAATCGAGATGGGACGAGCCATCCCACGAGCCTACGCGCCCGCCCCGACAGCATCGCGACAGGCTTCACTTTTGTAACAGGCGCAGCGCTTCAAGGGCGTACGTCACCCCTAACATCAGCTCGCCACCGTCTGCCCACCCCCCGGCGCGCTCGTCCAGGACCTGGCCGCGGAGCAGGCCCAGGGGTGGCCGCACCGACGCGTAGCCAAGCGCCCCGGCGAGCATCCGCCGCGACAGGGCGACCCAGCCGCGCGCGGCGGGACAAGGGCCAGCCAGCTGCCGACACGCGGCGGCCAGATGCATCAGCCCCGCCGCCGTGATCACGCCCGCCGAGACGTCGACCGGAGCGCCGGCGCGCGCGTCGTAGTCCCACAGCGGCACCCCGCCCGACGGGAGATGGCGAGACACGTAGCCGGCGATGCGCTCCGCCACCCGCAAAAAACCAAGATCCCGTAGCTCGGAGGCGATCTCCGCGAAGCCGTACAGCGCCCATCCCTCGCCGCGCGACCACGTGCTCCTAGCCGAGATCCCCTGGTGGGTGGCGAACGACACCACCCGCCCGGTGGCGCGATCGAAGTTCACCGCCTGGATCGTCGAGCCGTCCCGGCGCACGAGCAGCGCGGCGACCCGCGCGGCGTGACGGGCAGCGACCCGCGCGTACACCGGGTTGCCGGACAGGCGCGTGGCCCAGGGCAGGATCGCGATGTTCATCATGCTGTCGACGATCGTGTCGGCGTCGGTGCCGTAGGAGTTCGTCGGGATCGTGCCGGCGGCCCGGTTCCCAGCCGCCAGCGCCAGCAACTGATCGGAGGCGCTCAACACGCTCCGTTTCAATCGCGAACACAGCGCCACCCGGTGTCGGCCCGAGAGGCAGAGCGCCATATAGGCCGCCAGCGACGACTGCTCGTACATGAAGCCGACGTCGTGGGTGTCGTCGCGCTCGTGGCCGACGTGGGCGAGCGTCGCCGCCAGCGCCCAACGGGCGAACATCCCGCCGGCGGGCTCGAGCACGGCCGCCTGCCACAGCGCGCCGGGCCAGAAGCCGCTCGTCCAGTAGCTGGCGGAGTTGTGCAGGACGTCCTTGACGCTGGCGCCGATCGGGAACTGCCCCGGCGCCAGGCGGGCGTGGAGCTCGGCGACGCGGTGCAGCAGGAGCGCGGCCGGCTCGGAGGCCGGGCTGATGATCAGCGCGGTCACCCGCGAGCTCCAGCGCACCTGCTGAAAACTCAGCGCTCCGCTGGTCGGGACTCCCGTAGCGAACAGGCGGCCGTTCACCGCCGCGCGGCCGCCGGCGATCTCGAGGTGAGCGCGGAGCGGAAGTGTCCCGTTCACCACGAGCATCCGCCGCCCGATGCCGACGTCGAGCGCGGCCATGGGCCGGGTGCGGGTGACGTCGAAGGAGATGACCGCGCCGCCGGCGGGCAGCGTCACGCTCGTCGGGTGGCCGGCGTGCAGGGCCACCCGCGGGATCACCCGGACGCCGGCGAGCGATAGCGACGCTGCCGGGGACGCGTGCGGGGTCCCGCCGGCGGCCGAGGAACCGCCGCAGGCGCTCAGCAGCAGGCCGGCCGCCACCAAGACGAGCACGATGCCAGCCCGGACGAGCCGGACCCGCACGGCGGTGTGTCTACTCGGGGTCTGAGGGCGCGTCGTCCGCGCCCGGCTCAGGATCGTGAGCGCTCTCGTCAGCGTCTGCGTCGCCGCCGCCACCTTCAGCGCCGACACCGACGGGTGTGGGCTTGGGCGCGGGCTCGATCACCGTCAGCTTGACCTCGCCGTCGGAGCCGTCCGCGGATTCGATCGGCTTGTCGACGAGCACCGTCGAGCCCGACGGGACCTGTTGGCGGAGAACGAAGTCCGCCAGCGGATCCTCGACGTAGCGCTGGATCGCGCGGCGCAGCGGCCGTGCGCCCATCGCCGGGTCCCAGCCCTTCTCGACGAGCATGTCCTTGGCGTCCTCGGAGAGCTCGAGCAGGAGCTCGCGCTCGGCCATCGACTCGCGGATCCGCCGCAGCAGCAGATCGACGATCTCCTTGATCTCGTCCTTGGCCAGCTTGTGGAAGACGATCACCTCGTCGATCCGGTTCAGGAACTCGGGCCGGAAGACCTTCTTCAGCTCGCCCATGATCCGGTTCTTCATGTCGTCGTAGGTGATCCCGGTCTCGTCGTCGCTGACGGCGAAGCCAAGCGGCGTGTTCCGGGCGATCTCGGCGGCCCCGATGTTCGAGGTCATGATCACGATGCAGTGGCGGAAGTCGACGGTCCGGCCCTGGGCGTCGGTCAACCGCCCGTCCTCCAGGATCTGGAGCAGGATGTTGAAGACGTCGGGGTGGGCCTTCTCGATCTCGTCGAGCAGCAACACGCTGTAGGGCTTGCGCCGGACCGCTTCGGTCAGCTGGCCGCCCTCGTCGTAGCCGATGTAGCCCGGAGGCGAGCCGACCAGCCGCGAGACCGCGTGCTTCTCCATGTACTCGGACATGTCGATCCGGATCATCGTGTCCTCGTCGCCGAACAGGAACTCGGCGAGCGTCCGCGCCAGCTCGGTCTTGCCGACGCCCGACGGGCCGAGGAAGATGAACGAGCCGGTGGGCCGCTTGGGGTCCTTCAGGCCCGCCCGCGAGCGCCGGATCGCCTTCGAGACGACCTCGATCGCCGGGTGCTGGCCGATCACGCGCTTGTGGAGCTCGTCCTCCATCCGCATCAGCTTGGCGGTCTCGGCCTCGGTCAGCTTGAACACCGGGATGCCGGTCCACATCGAGACGATGTCGGCGATCTCCTCCTCGCCGATCGCGGGGCGCTCGGTGGATTCGCCGGCCTCCCACTGCTCGGCGAGCTCGCGCTTCTTCTGCGTCAGGCGCCGCTCCTTGTCGCGGAGGTTGGCGGCCTTCTCGAACTCCTGGGCCTCGATCGCGGCCTCCTTGGCCCGGCGCGTCTCCTCGATCTCGTCCTCGAGCTCGCGGTACACCGGCGGGGAGGTCATCGACTTGATCCGCATCCGCGAGGCGGCCTCGTCGATCAGGTCGATCGCCTTGTCGGGGAGGAAGCGGTCGGAGATGTAGCGGTCGGCCAGGTCGGCGGCCGCCTCGAGCGCCTCGTCGGTGATGTTGACCTTGTGGTGCTGCTCGTAGCGGTCGCGCAGCCCCTTGAGGATCTGAACGGTCTCCTCGGTCGTCGGCTGGTCGACGGTGATCTTCTGGAAGCGGCGCTCGAGCGCGGAGTCGCGCTCGAGGTACTTGCGGTACTCCTCGAGCGTCGTCGCGCCGATCGTCTGCAGCTCGCCACGAGCGAGCGCCGGCTTCAGGATCGAGGCCGCGTCAATCGCGCCTTCGGCGGCGCCGGCGCCGACGAGGTTGTGGAGCTCGTCGATGAACAGGATGATGTCGCCGCGCTGGGTGATCTCCTTCATCACCTTCTTCAGCCGCTCCTCGAATTCGCCGCGGTACTTCGAGCCCGCGACCAGGGCGGCGAGGTCAAGCGTGTAGATCTGCTTGCCCTTCAAGAGCTCGGGGACGTCGGCGTTCGTGATCCGCTGGGCGAGGCCCTCGACGACGGCGGTCTTGCCGACGCCCGGCTCGCCGACCAGCACAGGGTTGTTCTTGGTGCGCCGGGAGAGGATCTGCATGATTCTTTCGATCTCGGTCTCGCGACCCACCACCGGGTCGAGCTTGCCCTCGGCGGCCAGCTTGGTGAGGTTGCGACCGAACTGGTCGAGCAGCTTCGAAGATTTCTTGCCCTCGCCCTGCGCGGCCGGCGCGCCCGCCGCGGCGCCCGCGCCGCGCTGGCGGCTGCCGGGGCCGGAGAGCATCCGGATCACCTCGTTGCGGATCTTCTCGGAGTCCGCGTCGAAGTCGAGCAGGATCCGGGCGGCGACGCCCTCGTTCTCGCGCACGAGGCCAAGCAGGATGTGCTCGGTGCCGATGTAGTTGTGGCCGAGGCTCAGGGCCTCACGCAACGCTAGCTCGAGGACCTTCTTGGCCCGTGGAGTGAACGGGATCTGGCCGGAGGTGACCTCCTCGCCGGAGCCGACGATCCGGACCACCTGCGCGCGCACGCGCTCGACTGTGATGTCGAGCGACTCGAGGACCCGCGCCGCGAGCCCCTCCTCCTCACGCAGAAGTCCAAGCAGGATGTGTTCGGTGCCGATGTAGTTGTGCTTGAGCGTCCGCGCCTCTTCTTGCGCCAGGACCACGACCTGGCGGGCTCGCTCTGTAAATCGCTCGAACATTGTTCTTCTCTCGGTCCGGGGTACTCAGGCTGTGGTCGGTCGACGCGTTGTCCTGTCCTTGTTCTTCCCTACGCTGCCAGAGTCGTCAAGTGCTCACGGGCCTGGTGCAGGGTCGCCGAGGATGCCGTTCTTCCCATCTATTTCGACCGCCAAGCCGGAATTGATGAGCGAATTCGGTCTCCTTCTCGGGCCATAAGCCAGTCTAGCAATGCACCCCCCACGCCCTTTCGCTATCGGATAGGCCGCACTGGCGCGGAACCGCTGTTTGCGGGCATCGAGCCCATGCGACGGGAGTTGAGTCCTACGCTAGCGGTTGTGGGGCCGCCAGATATGTGCAGCTAGTCACGCATCGCCGGAAACAGCACAACTTCGCGGATTGAGCGCCGCCCCGTCAGCACCATCACGAGCCGGTCGATCCCGATCCCGATCCCGCCCGTCGGGGGCATCCCGTACTCGAGGGCCTGGATGAACGACTCGTCGTATGGCTGGGTCTCTTCGTCGCCGGCGCCGGCCAGCGCCCGCTGCTGCTCGAACCGCCGGCGCTGCTCGTCGGGGTCGTTGAGCTCGGTGAACGCGTTGGCGAACTCGAGGCCGCCGACGAACGCCTCGAAGCGCTCGACTAGGCCCTCGGAGGACCGGTGGCGCTTGGCGAACGGCGAGAGCTCGACGGGGTAGTCGAGCAGGAACGTGGGCTGGATCAGGGTCGGCTCGACGTGCTTTGAGAGCAGCTCGTCGACGAGCTGCGGCCACGTGTCCTGCTTGGGAACGTGGATGCCCCGGGCCTCCATCTCGGACGCCAGGGCGTCGCGCTCACGGGCGGCGAGGATGTCGATGCCGGTACGCGTGCGGATCGCCTCGACCAGCCTCTCCCGGCGCCACGGCGGGGAGAAGTCGAACTCCCCCAAGTAGCCGATCTCGGAGGCCACGAACGAGACCAGGCGCTCGCAGCGCTCGGCGATCTTCTCGTAGTCCGCGTACGCCTCGTAGAACTCGAGCATCGTGAACTCGGGGTTGTGGGTCGTGTCGACGCCCTCGTTGCGGAAGTCCTTCCCGAGCTCGTAGACGCGCTCGAGGCCGCCGACGATCAGCCGCTTGAGGTACAGCTCGGTCGCGATCCGCAGGAAGAACTCGCGATCCAGCGCGTTGTGGTGGGTCGTGAACGGCCGCGCCAGCGCCCCGCCGTACAGCGGCTGCAGCACCGGGGTCTCGACCTCGATGAACCCCTCGGCGTCGAGGAACCGCCGCACGGCCGAGATCACCTGGGCGCGGGTCACGAACAGCTCGCGCGCCTCTTCGCTCGCGATCAGGTCGAGCTCGCGATGGCGGTAGCGGGTCTCGACGTCGGTCAGCCCGTGATGCTTCTCCGGCGGGGGCCGCAGCGACTTCGCCAGCACGGCGAACGACGTGATGCGCAGCGTCAGCTCGCCGCGGCGCGAGCGCAACGCGGTCCCGTCGATCCCGATCAGATCTCCGAGGTCGAGCCCGAGCAGCCGATCCATCCCGGCCGCGCCGAGCTCGTCGACCCGCGCCTGCAGCTGGATCCGCCCGGAACGGTCGACGAGGTCGAGGAACGCCATCTTCCCCTGGCCGCGGCGGGCGGACAGCCGCCCGGCGACGCGATGGGAGGCCGCCGTCTCCTCGCCGGCCTGCAGCGAGGCATGCGCGGCCCGGACCGCCGCGATCGGCTCGACGTCGTCGAACTCGTGCGGGAACGGATCGACGCCCTCCGCCCGGAGCGCCTCGAGCTTCGCCCGCCGAGCCGCCAGGAGTTCAGAGGACGCGACGCGTTCGTCGCTCATCCATCGGCCCTCCTATTTCAAGGCGACGTCGATCTTGGTGATCTTCAGCTTGCGCTCGCCCCTGGGGGTCGCGAACTCGACCTCTTCACCGCGCTTGCGTCCCAGAAGCGCCTTGCCGATCGGCGACTCGTTGGAGAGCTTGAGCTCCGCAGGGTTCGCTTCGGCGGAGCCGACGATCGTGTACTTCGTCGACTTGCCGCCCTCCTCCTTGACATAAACCACGGAGCCGACCCGGACCACGTCGGTCCCGAGATCGGTGGCGTCGATGACCGTGGCCGACCGCAGCTTGTCCTCCAGCGAGGCGATCCGCGCCTCGAGCATCGCCTGCTCGTTCTTTGCGTCGTCGTACTCGGCGTTCTCCGAGATGTCGCCGAACTCGCGAGCCTCCTTGATTCGGGCGGCGACCTCGCGACGACGGACCGTCGATAGTTGCTCGAGCTCGGCCTTGAGAGTGGCCAGCCCTTCGGGAGTGAGGATGACGTCCTTAGGCATTGCTGTGACCTGTGGGGTTAGGGGCGATCTGGACGAGAAAAAACCCGCCCTACCAGCGGGAAAGCGCACGGCCCGGTTGCGTGGGCGGATGAGTATAGACACCTCCGCGCGGGACCCTCGGTGCGCTCCGCGCGGGACCCCCGCTGCGAGCATCCTGAACGCTCAGAGATCTCTTAGCGACGCGTCGGAATGGGCGCTGACCCGGGCTGCGCCTTATCTCAGTGCTGCGCCGATCAGCGCGAACGCGGCGGCGCAAGCACGTGCAGTCATCGGAAAGCGGCGCATGGTCTCCCGGGTCGGCCTGGACCGGCCGGCGGGAACCTACTATGCGGGGGCGCAGGCGGCGTCGGTAAACAGCTCGCGCGCCTCGTCAACCGTCGCCGCGCGCTGGAGGGCGGCCTGGAGCGACTTGGCGCCGCCGAGCCGCTCGGCGTACCACGGATAGAACTTCCGCAGATACCGCGCGGCCCGCTCCGGGCCGAGGTGCTCACAGGCGCGCTCGAGCACCCAGTCGAGCTCGGCTAAGATCTCGGCGCGATCGGGCTCGCCGGTCCGCCGCCCCAGCAACTGCTCGAACAGCCACGGATTGCCGAGCGAGCCCCGCGCCAGCAGGACGCCCGCCGCGCCTGTCTGTTCGAACGCCTGGCGGGCCGCGTCGGCCGTGTGGAGGCCTCCCGAGATCATCACCGGCACAGGCAGCTCTTGCACCAGCGATCGTGCCAGCTCGTAGTCAGGCGCGCCGCTGTGGCGCTGAGAGGCGTGGCGGGGGTGGATCGACAGCCCCGCCACGCTACCGTCGAACGCCAGCCGGCGCGCCGTCTCCACGCCGCTGTGGTCGCCGGGGCCCTGCCCGGTTCGCAGCTTCACGGTGACCGGCAGGCCGCTTCCCTTCGCGGCGGCACGCGCCAGCGCCACCGCGCGTCTGGGATCGCTCAGCAGCGCCGCCCCCGCCCCGGTCTTGCAGACCTTCGGCACCGGGCACCCCATGTTCAGGTCGATCACGTCGGCGCCGGCGGCCGCCACCCGCTCCGCCGCCGAGGCCATCACGTCGGGATCGTGTCCGAACAGCTGCATCGACATCGGGTGCTCTTCGGGGTGGATTCGCAACAGCTCGCGACAGGTCCGCTCGTTGCGGTAGTGCACGGCGAAGCTCGAGACCATCTCCGAGACGACCAGCCCGGCGCCGTAGCGCTTGGCCTGGAGACGCACGAACCAGTTGCCGATGCCCGCCAGCGGCGCGAGCACGACGCGGTTGGCGATCGGCACGCCCCCGAGGGTCCAGCTGTCGTTCAGAGTCGGCGGCATCGGGATCATGGTACGAATTGGGTCTATGGATCTTGGTCCCCTGCTCATGCCCTGGACCGAGATCGTGCTCGAGCAGGTGCCCGGCATCGAGTTGTTCGACGTCCACACGCACGTGGGGCAGAACGATCCCGATGGCATGCGCCAGACGCCCGAGCAGCTGATCGCGCTGCTCGAGATGGCGCACGCGCGCGGCGCCTTCGTGTTCCCGATGCACGAGCCCGAGGGCTACCCGCCTGCCAACGACGCGGTCCTGGAGGCGGCCCGCAGGGCCGACTCGCTGCTGATCCCGTTCTGCCGGGTGAACCCACACGACGATCCCGTCCGCGAGGCCGAGCGATGCCTCGACGCCGGCGCGAAGGGGATCAAGCTCCATCCTCGGGCCGAGAACTTCACGCTCGATCACCCGAACGTCCGGTCGCTGGTCGCGGTGGCCCACGAGCGGCGGCTCCCGATGCTGATCCACGCCGGCCGCGGCATCCCGGCACTGGGCCTCCACGCCGTCGAGCTCGCCGAAGAGTTCCCCGACGCGCCGCTGATCCTCGCCCACGCCGGTATCTGCGACCTGTCGTGGATCTGGCGAGTGGCGCCGGACTACCCGAACCTGCTGTTCGACACCGCGTGGTGGATGCCCGCCGACCTGCGCGCGCTGTTCACGCTCGTGCCGCCCGGCCAGATCGTGTTCGCCAGTGACGCGCCGTACGGCAACACGGCGATGTCCGCCGCGTTCCAGCTGCGCACGGCGATTCAGGTCGGCATCTCGCCGGAGCAGATCCGGTCGATCGCCTCCGAGCAGGCGCTCCGGCTCGCCGCCGGCGAGCCCCCGCAGCCCGCGGGTCCCGCGGTCGGCGAGCGCGAGCGAGCCCCACACGTGCTGCTGGATCGGGTCTCGGAGTTCCTGATGCTCGGCGCGATCGCGTCGTTCCGGGGATCGGAGGGGGCCGCCGAGATGCTGGCGCTCGCGCGGCTGGCGTGCGACGTCCCCGCTGAGATCGACGACGCGCCTGTGTTCGCCGCGATCGTCCACCTCATGAACATCTACGACGAGATCAACGCCGAAGATCCGGAGGACCGGCGCCGCAACGCATTCCTGATCCTCGCGACCACCGTGGCCCAGACCCCCGACGTGCCGATCCCGGAGCTCGCCTCCGAGCCCGCGGGCTGAGCGTCAGTGCTCGGTCTGGTTGCGCCCCCAGATCAGCCGCAGCCCGATCAGCGTCAGCAGGTCGTCGACCTGATCGACGGTCTCACGCACGAACGGCACGAGCGCGTGGGCAAGGCCGCCTGTCGCGATCACGGTCGTGCTCTCCCCCAGCTCCTCCCGTAGCCTCCTGAGGATTCCGTCGACCTGGCCGGCGAATCCGTAGACGATCCCGCTGCGAATCGCGTCGACCGTCGACTTGCCGATCAGCCCCCGGGGCGGCGCCAGCTCCACCTTGGGCAGCTTCGCCGCGCGGTCGTACAGCGCGTCGATCGAGATCTCGGCGCCGGGGCTGATGATCCCGCCGAGGTACTCGCCGGCGGCCGACACCGCGTCGTAGGTGATCGCGGTCCCGAAGTCGACGACCACGCAGGTGTCCTTCACGCGTTCGTAGGCGGCGACGGCGTTGACCAGGCGGTCGGCGCCGACCTCGCGCGGGTTGTCGATCCGGATCGGCATCCCCGTGCGGATCGACGGACCGACCACGAGCATCCGGTGGTCGAGGTAGCGCTCCGCCATCGCCGTCCACTGCTCGGAGAGCTGCGGCACGGTGGAGGAGACGATCGAGGTGTCGACGTCGGCCAGCGACAATCCCCGCAGCGCCAGCAGGTTCGAGAGGGCCGCGCCCAGCTCATCCCCAGTCGAGTCCCTGACGGTCGTGAACCGCCAGTGCTCGGCGAGCACGTCGCGATCGTCGAACACGCCGAAGTGGGTCTGGGTGTTGCCGACGTCGACGACGAGGAGCATGGGCGGTGATTATCGGGCCTAGTGTCCCGACTCAGAAATTCGGCGGGTCAAGCGGCGGCCCGGCCAGCCTCACGTCCTGGCCCTCACCCAGAGCTGCAAGCGCCGACGTGGCGGGCTCCCCGCAGGGGAACCTGAGTTCCGGGTCGAGCTCGAGCAGCGGCACCAGCACGAAGCGGCGGGAGCGGACCTCGGGGTGCGGGAGCGTCAGCCGGATCGATTGGTACATCAGCTCGCCCAGCAGCAGCACGTCGACGTCGATCGCCCGCGGCGCGTGGCGCTCGCCTCCGGGCGCGCGTCCGACGACGCGCTCGACCTCCTTGCAGGCGTCGAGCAGGTCCTCGGGCCCGTGCGCGGTGTCGATCCGCAGGCACGCGTTGAGGAAATCCGGCTGATCGAGGACCAGACCGACCGGTTCGGTCTCATACACCGACGATGATGCGAGTACGGCCACGCCGTGGTGCGCCAGCTCCGCGACCGCCGCACAAAGGTGTTCCCGGCGCTCGCCGATGTTCGAGCCCAGTCCGAGGTAGCCGACCGTCACTCCGCCTCGCGCCAGACCTCGACCGACACCTCGCTCACGGCAAAGGCGAGCGGCGGCTCGGGCTTCGAGGCTTTCACCCAAACAGACTGTGTGCGGTATTGATCGAGCAGCCGATCGGCGATCGCGGCGCACAGGCGCTCGAGGGTCTTGTACGAGCGCTGCTGTGCGACGAGGTTGGCGCTGTCGCACACCTCGGCGTAGTCCACCGTGTCCTCGATCCGGTCGGTCACGGTCGCGTCGCATTCGCCGACGTCGAGCCGAAGGTCCAGCAGCAGGCGCTGACCAACCTCGCGCTCCGCCGCGGTCACGCCGACATGCGTGAACAGCGACAGACCCGTGATCTCGATCGTGACCTCGGGCTCGGAACCCTCCTCCTCGTCCTCCTCGTCCTCTTCGTCTACCCCGTCGTACTCGTCGGCGTCGTCATCCTCGGTCATCGAGCGCTCCTCGTCGTGAGTACGGTTGCGGTCGCCGTCACGCGCCGACCGTAGCAGCCGCCACCTTGAGCGCGTCGTCGACGGGCGCCACCTCGTGGACCCTGAAGATGCTGGCGCCGTGGGCGTAGGCGATCACGTTGGTTGCGATCGTCGCCGCGAGCCGATGATCGACGTCGCGGCCGGTGATCCGCCCCAGGAACGACTTGCGCGAGGTGCCGATCAGCACCGGACGTCCCACCGCGACCAGCTCGTCGAGCCGACGCAGCAGCTCGAGATTGTGCGCCACGGTCTTGCCGAACCCGATCCCGGGGTCGAGGACGATCCGCTCGCGGGGGATGCCGGCGGACACCGCGACCGCCATCCGCTCCTCCAGGAATGCCCTGACCTCCCCGACGACGTCCTCGTAGTGGGGGTCGTCCTGCATCGTTCGGGGATCTCCGAGCATGTGCATCAGGCACAGCGCCGCGCCGTGATCGGCGACCACGGAGGCCATGTCGGAATCGCCGCGCAGCGCGGTGACGTCATTGACGATCGTCGCTCCGGCGTGCAACGCGGCCGCCGCGACCGTGGCCTTCGAGGTGTCGATCGAGATCTGCGCGCCCGCACCGGCGCCGATGAGCCCCTCGATCACCGGCACCACCCGGCGCAGCTCCTCCGCGGCGCTCACAGCATCGGCGCCGGGGCGCGTGGACTCGCCGCCGATGTCCAGGATCGCGGCGCCCTCGGCCTCGAGCTCGAGCCCGTGGCGGATCGCGGCGCCGGCGTCGAAATATCGACCGCCGTCGGAGAACGAATCCGGCGTGACGTTGACCACCCCCATGATCCGGAACTCCCCTTGCGACGGCATGACGGCCGCGGTCGAGAACTCGGGGGCCCCGGCCGTCACCGGGGCTCCTCGTCGGGCCATCGGCCGTGCTCGTCGAAGTACTCCCTCGCCTCCTCCTCGCGCTCGCGGTCGCGGTTGCTCTCGACGCTCATCCGGAACATCCAGTTGATCATCCACACGGTCACCGCGACGAGCAGCAGCGCCACGCCCGCCGCTGAGAGCAGCGTGTGGCTGTCGCCGGTGGTCGACACCCGCCCGTGTCCGAGGACGATCAAGACGACGCCGGCGAGCGCGATCGCCAGCGGCAGCCAGAGCCGCGTCGCCGACAGCATCAAGCGCGTGAATCTCCCACCTTCCTCAGGCATGCTCGAGGGCACGTTACATCGCCCGGTTCGCAGACCGAACACAACTACTTCGACTACTCCGGGTTCGTTGATGGAAAGATGCGCGCTAGAACGAACGAGCTGGAGGGGAAGTCAATGATCGACGGAATCACTCGACGCACGCTGCTACGAGGCGCCGCGGGAGGCGCGGCCGTCCTCGCCGCCGGAAGCCTGCCGGCCTGGGCGCGACCGGTGCGCAAGGCGCACTTCCTCCGCCAGCCGAACAGCCTGCCGTTCCCTCACCTCCCCGCGGGCACGTCGAGCATGCCCCAGATCAAGAACATCGTCGTGCTGATGATGGAGAACCATTCGTTCGACAACCTGCTGGGGATGGTTCCGTACCAGGTCCGCGGACGCCGTCGCGTCGACGGCCTCACGCGCCACCACCATCGCATCGTCAACTTCAACCCCGACGCCAGCGGCAACCGCGTGTACGCCACTCACGGCAGCTCCCCTTGTCAGCTCGACGGCGAGCCCAGCCAGGCTTGGAACGCCAGCCACGAGTCCTACGACGGCGGGCGCAATGACGGCTTCGTCAAGGGAAGCGCGCCGATCGCGATGACGTTCTGGGACAAGAGCGACATTCCGTTCACATATTCGCTCGCCGAGCACTTCCCGATCGGTGAGCGGTACTTCTGCTCGGTGCTGGCGCAGACCTATCCCAACCGGCGCTTCCTCTTCACGGGCACCGCTTCCGGCACGATCGCCACCAACGACGACACGTTCAAGATTCCCGCGGCGAACGGGACGATCTTCGACCGCCTGAACACGTACGGGATCGACTACGGCATCTACTACCAGCAGGTCCCCAGCTACCTGATCGTCCCGAACTCGGGCGTTCCCGGGACGCGGGTCCACAACTTCACCCAGTTCGCCACCGACGTCGCCGCCGGCAATCTCCCGCAGTTCACGTTCATCGATCCGAACTACAGCAACACCTCGGAGGAGAATCCGCAGGACATCCAGGTCGGCGAGGAGTTCGTCGCAAGCGTCGTCCACACGCTGATCCAGGCCCCCACCTGGAAGCACACGGCGCTGTTCATCACCTACGACGAGCACGGCGGTTACTACGACCACGTCCCGCCGCCGGCGGCGATTGCGCCCGACTCGATCCCACCGATGCTCGCCCCCGGCGACCTGCCGGGCGGGTATGACCGCTACGGCTTCAGGGTGCCGCTGATCGTGGTCTCGCCGTGGGCGAGGCGGCGCTACGTCTCACGCGTCGTCCAGGACCATACGTCGATCCTCGCCTTCATCGAGCGCAAGTGGAACCTGCCGGCGCTGACGTTCCGCGACGCCAACGCGGCACCGATGACCGACTACTTCGACTTCCACCACCCCGCATTCCGCAGGCCGCCGCGGCTGGCCGCCGCGCCACCGCTCGGACCGGGGCTACAGGCGTGCAAGGCGGCGGGGCTGACGCCGCCGCTGCCGGGACAGCCGGCTCCGCCTGACGATGTGGCGCGGTTCCTGGCGCGGCGCTGAGGGGCTTTCGCGGGGTGGCGGGTCGGGCTCGGTGGCTATCGACTCTCGGCCCGCGGGCGCTTTCAGCGCCCGCAGCTCTGGCTGGCGATCGGCTCGGTAAACGGCGCTGGGGATGGGGAGGGGAGCGGGCGCGTCCCTTCGATGGTGCACAACAGGCCAATCTTGCGCCGGATGGCGAGGCCTGGCGAGTTATGCACGAGGAGTGTGCTCAATACGACAGGGCTCGGATCTGGCGCCGGTGATGACGCGCTATGCACCATCCCCGTGACACTCCCGACACGCTCCGTCACACAGCTACTCGGCGGTACCGCCGGCGAGGCCAGGCCTCGGCAGCGGCCGCGGGCCCTCGCGGCCCGGAGCCCGCTCCGCCGGCGCCGGCGGCAGCGGCACCTCGGGCGGGGGCGGCGCCTCGGCGCCGAAGACCTCTTCCTCGGTCCCGCCGTCGAGCAGCGCCTCGAACTGCTCACGCTCGATCGTCTCGCGCTTGATCAGGATCTCGGAGAGCTTCTCGAGCGAGCCCTTGTACGTGGTGAGCAGCTCCTTGGCCTGGACGTGCGCGGACTCGACGATGCGCCGGATCTCGTCGTCGATTTCCCTGGCGATCTCGTCCGAGTAGTCGGGCTCGGCCGAGAACTCGCGGCCCAGGAACGGCTGGCCGTGGTCGTGGCCGAACACGCGCGGGCCGAGCTTCTCCGACATCCCGAACCGCATGACCATCTGCTTGGCCGTGGCCGTGACCTTCTCCAGATCGTTCGAGGCTCCGGTCGTGACCTCGCCGAAGACGATCTCCTCGGCGGCGCGACCGCCGAGCGTCATCGCCAACGTGTCCTGGAGCTCCGCGCGGGTGGTCAGGAACTTGTCCTCGCCGGGCAGTGCGATCGTGTAGCCGAGCGCCTGGCCGCGAGAGATCACCGAGATCTTGTGGATCGGGTCGGAGTTCGGCAGGTAGTGGCCGACGATCGCGTGGCCCATCTCGTGATAGGCGGTGATCTTGCGCTCCTTGTTGCTCATCACGCGGGTCTTCTTCTCCGGACCCGCGATGACCCGCATGATCCCTTCCTCGAGCTCGTCCTGAGTGATCTCGCGTTTGCCGCTGCGGGCGGCGAGCAGCGCCGCCTCGTTGACGAGGTTCGACAGATCCGCGCCCGTGAAGCCCGGTGTTTGTCCTGCCAGGGCGTCTATATCGATCTCCCTCGCGAGCGGCTTGCCGCGCGTGTGGACCTCGAGGATCTTCTTGCGGCCGAGCCGGTCGGGGCGGTCGACGACGATCTGGCGGTCGAAGCGGCCCGGACGCAGCAGCGCCGGATCGAGGATGTCCGGCCGGTTGGTGGCCGCGATCAAGATGATGTTGTCCTTCATCTCGAACCCGTCCATCTCGACGAGCAGTTGGTTGAGCGTCTGCTCGCGCTCGTCGTGGCCGCCACCGAGGCCGGCGCCGCGGTGGCGCCCGACGGCGTCGATCTCGTCCATGAAGATGATGCACGGCGAGTTCTGCTTGGCCTGCTCGAACAGGTCGCGCACGCGGCTGGCGCCCACCCCCACGAACATCTCGACGAAGTCGGATCCGCTGATCGAGAAGAACGGGACCCCAGCCTCACCCGCGACCGCGCGCGCGAGCAGCGTCTTACCGGTGCCCGGCGGCCCGTACAGCAGCACGCCCTTGGGAATCCGGGCGCCGAGCGCCTGGAACTTCTTGGGGTTCTCGAGGAACTCCTTGATCTCGTGCAACTCCTCAACGGCTTCGTCGACCCCCGCGACGTCACGGAACGTGATCTTGGGCGAGTCGACCGACATTCGCTTGGCCCGCGACTTCCCGAACGACATCACCTTCGAGCCCCCGCCCTGGACCTGGTTCATGAGGAATATCCAGAACCCGATGAAGATCACGAACGGCAGGATGTAGGTCAGCAGCGAGAGCCAGCCGTTGGAGGTCTTGCCCTGGACGTCGAGGCCGTTGCCGCCGCCGGGGATGTCCTTCTGGGCGTCGTTGATCAGCGTGCCGGCGTAGTCGTCCGGATAGCCGACGGTGTACTTCACGCCGCTGGTCGTCGTCACATTGACGGTGTTGTCCTTCGTATGGATCGACATGCTCTTGACCGCCCCCTGGTCGAGCTGGGTCAAGAGATCTCCGAACGTCTCCTTCGGCGCGTGGCTCGAGTTTCCGATCAGCTTCTGGGCGAAGAACGCGAGCACCACCACGATCAGGATCGGAAACGCCGCGCTCTTGAAGAACCTGCTCATAGGAAAAGTCCGCGCATCCCGCGCGAGGGCTCGGGTCGGAGAATCATCAAGCGTAGCACCTGTGTTTGGACCGCTGGCGAGGGTTGCACCGTCGGTTTCAGTCCTTCAACGCCGCCACATAGGGCAAGTTGCGGTACCGCTCGCCGTGGTCCAGCCCATAACCGATTGCAAACCGGTTGGGGATCTCGAACCCCACATATTTCGTCTTTAGATCGACTTTTCGGCGCTCGGGCTTGATAAGGAGCGCGCAGACCTCCAGTGAGCGGGGGTTTCGGCCCGCCAGGTTGCGCAGTAGGTACGAGAGCGTCAGGCCCGAGTCGACGATGTCCTCGACGATCAGCACGTCGCGCCCCTCGATCGAGGCGTCGAGGTCCTTGAGGATCCGGACCACGCCGGAGGACTTGGTCGCCGACCCGTACGACGCGACCGCCATGAAGTCCACCTCGACGGGGATTTCGAGGTAGCGCATCAGGTCCGAGAGGAAGAACACGGCGCCCTTGAGGACCCCGATCAGGACCAGGTCTTTGCCGACGTAGTCGCGCGTGACCTCGGCCGCGAGCTCGCGGACCCGGCGCGCGAGCTCCTCGGCCGGGACCAGGACCTCCCCGATCGCGTCGTCGTCGGTCACCAATTGGTCAGTTTAAGGGCGCGCTCCGCGCGCCTGTGGTGTGGCCCGGGCGACTCCCCGCCACCGGAGGGGTCCGCTCGAACCGCACCATGCCGCCATCGGCCACGGCCCGGACGCCGTGCGGGAGATCGACCGCGGCCCGCCCGTGGTCGGGCAGCGCCGCGACCTCCGTGGCCCGCCGGGCGGCGCCCGGCGCCGGGCCACCGGCGGCGCCGTCGGCCAGCCGCTGAACGACGAGCGCGCGCAGAGCATCGGGGAGCTCGCGCAGGCGCGAGAGCGAAATCTCGCCCCGACCGTCGAGCACGGCCTCGACCGCAGCGTCGAGCACGGCCGCCTCGTCGCGCAGGATCGCCGCCAGCGCCAGCACGTTCTCCTCGGCCGCGGGATGGATCTCCCGCAGCGCCGGCACCAGCCGCGAGCGGATCCGCGCCCGCGCGTAGGCGTCCTGGTCGTTGCTCTCGTCCTCGCGCCACTCCAGCCCCCGATCGGAGCAGTACTCGGCGGTCTGCTCGCGCGTGTACTTGAGAAGCGGCCGCAATAGTGACCCGTCGCGCGGCCGCATCCCGAGCAGCGCGCGGCGGCTCGGCGAGGAGGCCAGCCGATAGAGGATCGTCTCGACCTGGTCGGTGGCGGTGTGGCCGGCGGCGACGTCGGCCCGGCGCTGAGTCGCGATCTGGGCCGCGGCGCCGTAGCGCTCGTCGCGCGCCCAGCCCTGGAGGTTCCCGGATTCGGGACGGCGCGGGCGCCGGATCTCGAGCGCCACCCCGAGCCGCTCACACAGCTCCCGGCACTGTCGCTCGTCCCCGTCGGCGCTGTCGCGCAGCCGGTAGTTGACGTGGAGCGCGCTCACCGCCTCGGCGCCGGCGATCCGGACGGCCAGATCGAGCAGGCACGTGGAGTCGCGACCGCCGGAGAACAGCACGACGACCGGCCCTCCGGCCCGGAGCAGGCCTTCATCGCGGACAGCGTCGAGCGAGATGCTCACGCCTCCTCATCCTTCTGGCGCGCGACGAAGATCTCGGTCGATTCGGAGAATCCCTTGAGCGTGATCTCGGCGATCCGCTCGAATTGAAGGTGCGGTCCGCCAAGGTCGACGACAGGGCGCGTGACCAGCACTTCGCCGCCGGCCGCGCGGGCCCCCACCCGCGCGGCGATGTTCACGTCGCGGCCGTAGTAGTCCCCGTCGCGGTACAGCGCGTCGCCGCAGTGGATCCCGATCCGCGGCTCGGGCCGGCCGCCCTGCAGGCGCTGAAAGCCCACCGCCCAGTCGGTCAGCGCACCCGGGTCCGAGCCGACGATCATCACCTCGTCGCCGATCGTCTTGATCACCCGCGCCTCATCGGGAAGCGTGACCTCGACGGCCTCGACGAACCGCTCGACCGCGTCGACCGCCTCCAGCTCCCCCACCTCTTCGGTGAGCCGCGTGTACCCGGCCAGGTCCGCGAACGCGATCGCCACCCGCATCCGCCCGAGATCGAGCTCCTGGCCGCCGAGATCGGCCTCCATGTGGCCGACTACGTCCTGCTCGATGAAGTGCTGCAGGTAGCGCTGGTGGATCTTGTCCATGACCGGCGAGGCCATCGGCAGCAGCTCACGGGAGAGGGAGAGCATCTGGTCCGCCACCTCCATGCCGGCGGCGCCCGAGCGCATCAGCGGCTCGTGGACGTACAGGTGAAAGAGCCTCACCTCGGCGTCGGCGACCTGGGCCAAGGCCTGCCCGTACACGCGCAAGAGCTGAAGCATCGCCACCAGCGGCAACCCCGCAGATAGGACCGCGGCGACGTATCGGAGCAGCTGCATGTCGTCCTCGGTGAGGGTGTCGAGCCGCGCCTCGCTGAGCCCGATGGTGGTCAGGATCCGCTCGATCAGGGCGGGCTGGAGTCCGGTTTCGCGCGCGGCCTGCCTGCGGGTGTAGCTCCCGTCGGGCGAGGGGAACAGCTCCTCGACGTACCCGAAGGCCAGCCGCCCCTCGTCGGTGGCGCGACGGATGTCCTTCAGCGAGTGGCCCCGTTCGCGCATTCTCGCCACGATCCGGCCGTGGCTGACCGCTGCCGCCGTCCATTCGCCGTGGTACTGCGGGATCAGGCCGTCGCGGGCCCAGCGGCGCAGGGTCGCCGGGGTGACCCCGGCGCGGCCCGCGGCCTCGGTCAGGGAAAGGATCCGGCGCCCGTTGTCGTTCCGGCTGTTCGCCATAACCACAGTGTCCCCCACGTCAGAACAGCCATACGAAGGGGCAGTCAGTCAGCGGCGGGACCCCGATGAGAACGAGATCCCGCCACCCGCGGGCGTAACGGCCCGCTGCGTCGGCCGTTGGCGCTCGTCACGTTTCCGGCGGCGCCTCGCGAGTGGATGTCCCGTCGACCGGGACCCGTTCCCACGATCCGACCTGTTGCCTGGCTGAGGGTGCTAGGTCTACTCGCCCTCAGACCTGATGTCAACAGGGAGTTTCTGATTCGTGCCTAAAAAGCGGTGAGAGTGTTTCTAGACCTCTAGGTGCGGATAGTCGGCCGCGATCATCGCCCGGTACTGCGAGTACACCGGCTTCGTGATCGGCAGGATCGCCAGCGCCGCCTTCACGTCGCCCCCGGTCTTGATCCTCCGCCGGGCGATTGCGATCGCCACGTTCTCCTTGCCCTGGAAGTACCGGTTGGCGGTTTCCGAGCTCATCGACATCTTGACCTTCGGCTCCCAGGCGACCGTGTCGGACCATTCCCACGCCAGGTTCGGCTCCGCCGGCCCACCGGAGCGGATATTGACGACCATCTCCAGATCGGTGAACTCGAACCGCTGCGGCGTATCCGCCTCGCGGAGCTTGGGACCGATCTCCGGATCGTCGCGCATCAGCGCGAACGTGCGGTCCATCACCTCGCGGAACTCCTCGGCGGACGTGAAAGTGCTCATCGGCGCCGCGTGAGTCTAAGTGCTCTCGTAACCTCGGAGCCCTGACCGGCCCGATCCATCTGCAGCCGACCGCACCCCTCGCTGACCGGGTGCTGCTGCCGGGCGATCCGGGGCGCGCTCTGCTGCTCGCCCAGGCGCTGCTCGCCCAGCCGAAGATGTTCAACCACAACCGGGGACTGTGGGGCTACACGGGTACTGCCGGCGATGGCGAGCCGCTGACGATCCAGAGCACCGGGATGGGCGGCCCGAGTGCCGCGATCGTGATCTCCGAGCTGATCGGCCTCGGCGCCAGGCGGCTCGTGCGGGTCGGTACCTGCGGGGCGCTGGAGCCCTCGCTCGCGCTCGGCGAGCTCTTGGTTGCGACCGAGGCGATCCCCGATGACGGCACGAGCCGGGCGCTCGGCGCGACCGATCGTGTCGCCGGCGACCCGACGTTGACGGCGGCGCTTCGAGGCGCCGGCGCCTCGCGGGCCGGCGCCGTGGCCTCGACGGACCTCTTCTACGACGGCCGGGACGGTCAGGAACAGCGGTGGCTGTCCGCCGGCGCGATGGCGGTCGAGATGGAGACGGCGACGCTGTACGCGCTGGCCGCCCGGCGCCGGGTCCAGGCGGGAGCGGTGCTGATCGTCACCGATCTCCTGCTGCCGGCGCGCACGAGGATCGAGACCGAGGCGCTGCGCGAAGCCGAGCACCGGCTCGGCGAGCTGGCGCTTCGGGGCTTGGCTCACCCGCCGGTGGCCTGAGCGGCCCGCCAGCACAGCCAGGCGACGTGGCCGTCGGCCACCGACAGCTCCGCCGCGCGCCACGGCCCGGCTCTACCGTCGGGCCACATCAACGGCGCCTCCAGCCGGCGCGGGTCGTGCAGGAGCGGGTCTCCGAGCGCCTTCGACAGCGCCTCCTTGCCGCACCACAGCGAGGCGACGAGGCGGTCGTCGAGCTCGGTCAGCGCCTGCTGCTCGGAGTAGGTGCAGATCGAGCGCGCGAACCCCGGGTCGACGGACTCAATCCGCTCGATGTCGACGCCGACCGGCTGATCGTGCCAGGCGAGGAGCGCGTAGGGATAGCGATAGGAGCGCGAGCTGTGCGGGGCGTCCGCGGCCGGCCGCAGCGTCCTCGCCCACTCGCGGAGCTCCGCCTCCGAGAGGCCGGCGTCCCGCGCGTCGAGCAGCTGGACCTCGGGCCTCACCGCGGGGCCGAGAGGACCGGCGCGCCGTGCCAGCGCGTGCCCGCGGGCAGCTGCTCGCCGCGCATCACCACCGAACGGGCGCCGACAGTCGAGTGATCGCCGATCGTGCTGTCGGGCAGCATCGCGCTGACGGGCCCGAGCGTCGCGCCCGCGCCGAGCCTCGCCGGCCCGATCCTCAGCATTCGATCGTGGAACAGGTGGGTCTCGACGATGCCGTGCCGGTTGACGGTTGACCCCTCGGCGAGCTCGACCATGTCGAACTCGGTGATCGTCATCGTCTCGCACCACACGTCGGCCCCGACCTTCGCGCCCATCAGCCTCAGGTAGAGCGACATCAGTGGCGTGGCCTGTGCCGATCCCATCAGCCACGCGCCGGCGAGCTGCTCCTGAGAGGTGTTCATGATCTCGTCGCGCCACACGAAGAACGACCACAGCGCGTGCTCGCCCGGCCCGTAGCGGCCGATCAGCACCCACTTGAGCGTGATCGTGACCAGCACCGCGCACACACCGCCGGCCAGGAACACGAACGGCGCCGCGGCCGCCATCGCCACCACCCCGTCGCGCGCGCCGAACTGCTCGATCCCGGCGAACACGAACGACCCGAGCATCAGCGATAGCGATGCCGGGAGCAGAATCCTCACCAACTCCGTCGCCCCGCGCGCGGCCACGAGCCGCCGGGGCGGGTCCGTCGTCCGCGCCGGATCGATGCGCTCGGGTCGCTGCGGCAGCTCGAGCGCCGGGGACCCGAACCAGCTGCTGCCATCGGGCACATCCTCGGGCGCGGTGGAGAGGACGCCGACGAGGCATCCCTCGCCGATCTCGGTCGCGCCCTGGACAATCGATCCGTTGCCCAGGAAGCTCCCGGAGCCGATGGCGATCGGCGCGACGTGCAGCCAGCCCAGCCGCGAGCGGGCGGTCGCGAACGCGACTGCGTCGGCTACGAACGTCGTCTCGGCCAGGCTCGTCAACCGGTTCAGGCCGGAGCTGACCGACACCTCGGCGCGCTTGCCGGCGGGGATGCCGAGCAGTCGCAGCCACGCGCGCGTGTAGACGCTCAGGTACAGCGGGAACAGCACCTGGTTGGCGCCGCCAAGCAGCGCGTCGGTGAGCCACAGCGCCCACCGCGTCGCGCCCTCCTCCGGATGCCAGCCCTCGCGGATCAGCGGCGAGAGCAGCCGCACGAGCAGCGCGACCAGCAGCCCGTAGCCGAGCAGGAAGCTGGCGACGAGCAGCGGCGCGCCAACGATCGCCTCCTGCATCAGGCCGCCGGTCGTCCAGCGCCCTGCGCTTAGCGACAGCAGGATCAGCACGCCCGGGATGGCGGCGGCCAGCGGGACCAGGTTCTTGACCGCGATCCCGACGCCGTACATGGCCCCCCACAGACGCCGGCGCCGGGGTGCGGACGCCCCGGCCGCGGGCCACCGTTCGCCCGCGCGGCCGACTTCCCGCGCGGGAGACCCCGCCCATCGCTGCCCGGCCGGAACCGTGCCCGTCACCACGCTCCCAGGCTCGATTTCGGCGCCCGCGCCGATCTCGGCGCCGGGCATGAGCACGCTGCGAGTGCCGATCCGCACTCGATCGCCGACCGTGACCTCACCGACCACGAGCTGGTCGCCGTCGATCCACCATCCCTCGAGGTCGACCTCGGACTCGACCGTGGCCTCGGCGCCGATTGTGACGAGGCTGACGACGGGCGGAAGCGTGAATAGCCATGCGCCTCGCCCCACGCGGTGGCCGCACAGCCGAGCGTATCTTGCCGCCCACGGCGTTCCCTCGAGGCCCTCCAGCCGCCACGCTGCGGTCAGCCGCTCGAGCAGCCAGATCCGGAACGTCAGCCACCCGTGGCGCGGGTACCGGCCGGCCCGGAGCCCGGACAGCAGCAGCTTGCGCGACAGCGCCAAGAGCATCGCCCGTCCCGGGATGCTCGCGAACACCAGCCACCCCGCGATCAACCAGCCCCACCCCACCTGGGGACCGATGTGACCGGGGGCCAGACGGTTGAGCGCGAGCACGCCGAGCAGCCACGGGGGCGTGGCCGCGATCCGCAGGACAAGGACGCCCGCGAGCTGCAGCAGCCCCCACCGTCGCGGAGCCTTTGGGCGCTCGGGTGCGGGGGCGTCCTCGACGGCGTCGAGTTCCTCGAGCCGCGCGCTCAGCTCGCCAAGCCTTCGGTAGTGGTACACGTCGGCGACGGCGACGGCCGGGAACCGGCCGCGGACGACCGAGACGAGCTTGGCGACCGCCAGCGACGTGCCGCCGAGCTCGAAGAAGTCGCTGTCGTCGTACAGCGGCAGAGGTCCGAGCTGCTCGGTCCAGCGATCGGCCAGCCACGCCGCCGTTCCCGCCAGCCCGCTGGCCCGCTCGCCTTCCGGCGGCGGCCACGGCAGCGCCTTGCGATCGACCTTGCCCGAGGCCCCTAGCGGCAGCGAGTCGAGCGACACGATCAGGGGCATCAGCCCCGCGGGCAGGCGATCGGCGAGGTGGGCCCGAATCGCCGCGGGCTCGGCCTCGCCGACGACGTATGCGACCAGCAGCTTGTTGTGCGCGGCGCTCTCGCGGACGGCGCTCGCCGCCGCCTTGACGCCCGGGATCGCGCTCAGCCGTGCGTCGATTTCGCCGAGCTCGACCCGGCGGCCGGAGATCTTCACCTGATCGTCGCGCCGCCCGATGAACTGCAACCCGTGGACGGTCTCGCGCACGATGTCCCCGGTGCGGTAGGCGCGCTCCCCGCCGAGCGACGGGTCAGCCGCGAACCGACGGCGGTCGAGCTCCTCGTCGAGGTAGCGCCCGAGACCGACTCCGCCGATCACCAGCTCGCCCGCCTCGCCGAGCGGGACGGGGTCTCCGTCGTCGCTCAGCACCGAGACTTCCCACCCCCGCAGCGGCCACCCGATCGTGAGTGGCTCCCCGGGATTGATGCGCGCCGCCGTGCTGACGACGGTCGCCTCGGTGGGACCGTATGTATTCCACACCTCGCGCCCGGCGCTCAGCCGCCACCCGAGCGACTCGGGGCATGCCTCGCCGCCGAGGATCAGCAGCCGCACTCCCCGGAGCGATCGCTCGTCCCAGATCGCCGCCAGGCTGGGGACCGTCGAGACGACGGTCACGCGGCGCTCGGCGATCCACGGGCCCAGTTCGGTTCCGGAGCGGACGACCGCGCGGGGCGCCGGCACCAGCGCAGCGCCGTGGCGCCAGGCCATCCAGATCTCCTCGCAGCTCGCGTCGAAGCCCACAGACAGCCCGGCCATCACCCGGTCCTCGACGTCGACCGCCCACAGCTGAGCCTCGGCGTCGACGAACGCCGCCGCGGAGCGGTGGCTGACGGCGACGCCCTTCGGCGCTCCCGTCGACCCCGAGGTGAAGATCACCCACGCGTCGTCTTGGGGCGTTAGCGCCCGCGCCGCCCCACGCGGCTCGCCCACGTGGCGAATCTCCAGTCGGTCCTCGACGACTGCGCAGGCGTCGGCGCGGATCCACAGCTCCTGGGCGCGACTCGGCGGATCGTCGGCGTCGACGGGCACGTACGCGGCGCCCGCCTGCAGCACGCCGAGGATCGCCACGTACAGCTGCGCGGTCCCGCTGGCGACCCGCACTCCGACGCGGTCGCCGGGCCCGATCCCGCTCGAGCGCAGGCGAGCGGCCAGTGCCGACGCCGCGTCGGCGAGCTCGGCGTACGTGAGGACCTCGTCCGGCGCGTCGATCGCTGTCTTTTCGCCACAGCGCAGGACCGTGGCCGTGAACACTTCGAGGAGGCTCCGGCCTAGGGACGGAGCCTCGCCGAATCGGCGTTGCTCCTGCAGCGGCGCAACCGCGGCGCCACCGCGCGGCTCATCGGCAGGCCCTGAAGGCTCCTCCTGGATCGTCGTGCGCATCCCGCGTCTTAAATTCGACGGATGGCACTTAAGTTGCGTGGTTCGGCCGTTAACGGTCGATTTGTGTTTGCTGAGTGCGCCGGCGGCCGTCAGCCTCGAGCGACGCCGTTCGCGCGCGTGAAGATCAGGCCGACGAGCGCTCGGTGACCGCGGCCTCGATCTGGCCCAACCGCTCCTCGATCGCCGACAGCCGCTGGTCGATCGAGGTGGCGGCGCTGACGTGCTCGAGCCGCTGTTCCAGGCGGTCGAGGCCATCCTCGATTCCCTCGAGCCGCTGCGATACGCCGCGCAGGCGGCGGGTGAGCCGCTCAAGATCGCTCGCCGAGGGCAGGTTCAGCGCGCCCATCGCCATCTCCTGGGCCCGCGTGGCCCGCTCGCGCGCCTCGAACGCGTGCGATAGCGCGCCGCTGACCACGGGATTGTCGAGCAGCTCCTGGGCGATTCTCCCGATCGCCTCCTCGCTCTGGCGCGTCACCCGCTCCCGCAGGCTCTTGTCTTCGGTCGTCATCGTCGTGTCCGCCTCCTCGAAGGTCTCGTGGGCTCACCCTACCGCGGTCGCCGGGGTCGAACGGCTCGATACCCGATTTGCGCACGATCCGCCGATCACGGGAGGCGGCTCGCGCCGATCGCCCGCGATCGATGTCAACATTCGCCGAGATGGTCCCGAATTCGACACTGTTTTTTAGAGTCTCATCCTCAAGTTGAGCTTCATATACCTGGATTGGAGCCGACGCTGTGCTGAGTTCTGTCGAGCGCCGCTACAGTCCCGGCGCCCTCGCGCCGATGCGGGGGGTCATGGGCGGATATCTGCAGTCGGCGTGCAACGACGCGCGCGTTGCCCCCTTTGTGCCGGCTACGCCTTGCAAAAACCCTGTGATTACCAACGGTTCGGCGTTGCAAACCGTGCCCCCAGTGGGTAGCTTGCACACTAGCCGCCCTGTGGTGCGGCATTCTGAACGTGCGCACGCCCATGGCGGGAGGAGTTAGGCCGTAGTGCTGAGGAGCCGGAAGCTTTTCCTTGTGGTTGCAGCGGCGGCGGCGCTCGCCGTCTCGGGAATCGCTGCCCTGCCCTCCGCGTCGGCCGATACGTGCGTGGTGACGGTCACGCTCGTCGGTGGCGCGAAGGACACGTTCACCGTCAACGTACCGCCCGGCACGCCGCTGTCTTCGATTCATCTCCCGGTCACCGGCCCGGTCCAATCCGTCTCGGAATCCTGCTCCTCGACGCCGACCACGACGAGCACCCCGAGCACCACCTCGTCGAGCACCACGACGACGACGTCGACCACGACCACGACCTCGCAGAAGACGCCGCACCCGACGAAGTCCACGACCACGACGCCGACGAGCAAGGTCCAGCAGCCGTCCCACCATTCGGCGCCGAAGAGCAAGGGACCGAACAAGGCCACCGGCAAGTCCAAGAAGCCGCACAGCCAGAAGCAGAGCTCGAAGAAGAAGACGACCAAGCCGACGCCCTCGACCGGCTCGGGTGGTGTGCCGACGCCGTCGAACCCGACGTACTCGTTCTCGCTGCCGGGGCCGGCCCCGTTGGGCGTCCCGAACTTCTTCATCGATTCCTTCCAGATCCCGCCGTTCCTGCTGCCGATCTATCAGGCGGCCGGGATCCAGTACGACGTCCCGTGGCAGGTGCTGGCGGCGATCAACGAGATCGAGACCGACTACGGACGCAACCTGTCGGTGTCGACCGCGGGCGCGGTCGGGTGGATGCAGTTCCTGCCCTCGACGTGGAAGGAATGGGGCGTGGACGCGAACGGCGACGGCGTCGCCGATCCGTACAACCCCGTGGACGCGATCTTCACCGCCGCTCGTTACCTGCACGCGGCCGGCGCCTCTAAGAATCTCTCTCAGGCGATCTTCGCCTACAACCACGCGTCGTGGTACGTGCAGTCGGTGCTGCTGCGCGCGAAGCTGATCGGCGGGATGCCGCAGAAGCTGATCGGCGCGCTGACCGGTCTGGTCGAGGGTCACTTCCCCGTCGCCGCGCCGGCCAAGTACGCGGACTCGAACGTCGACCGGCTGGCCAAGCAGCGGGTCAAGGGCTCGAATGCCGCCGAGGCGATCGACTCCGACCCGGGTGCGACCGGGGTGTCGATCTTCGCCAAGCAGAACTCGCCGGTGATCGCGGTCAACGACGGCAAGATCGTGAAGATCGGCCAGAGCCAGCAGCTGGGCCGCTACCTCGAGCTCCAGGACTCGACCGGCAACGTCTACACGTACGCGCAACTGGGGACGATCCCGAGCAAGTATCCGGTGCCCAAGCCGGTGAAGCTGACGGCCAAGCAGCTGGCCAAGGAGCTCTCGGCGCCGGGCCCGACCCCGAAGCCGCAGGCGCCGGCGAGCGCGGGCACGCAGCAGGCCAGTGCGACGCCGAGCACATCGAACGCGACCAAGGAGGTCAAGAAGTCCTCGCCGCTGACGCTGCCGGTCAGCCCAGCGCCGGCCTCCCAGCCGGCTCAGCCGGTCGCCGCCGGGATGGTCAAGGAGCGCCTGTTTGCCGACCCGTCGCGCCCGGCCTCCTACGCCGCGGGCGGCAGCGAGCAGCTCAAGAGCTCTGCGGCGGAGATCTCGAACTTCCGCGACTACTTCTCAGACGTGCTGCACCTGGGCAAGAACCAGTACACGCTCAAGCCGCTGAAGGCCGGCGCGATCGTCGTCGCGGGCACGATCCTCGGCCGGATCGCGGCGCCGTCGAAGACGGCGGCCTCGCACATTGTCTTCATGATCCGTCCGGCCGGCAAGAACGCGCCGCTGATCGACCCCAAGCCGATCCTCGACGGGTGGAAGCTGCTCGAGGCGACCGCCGTATACCGTGCCGCCGGCGTCGACCCGTTCTTCGGCCCCGGCGCCAAGAACCCGACGATCGGCCAAGTGCTGCTGATGTCAAAGGCCCAGCTCCAGAACCGCGTGCTGGTCGACCCGCACGTCCAGATCTACGCCTGTGGCCGCCGCGACATCCAGGCCGGCCTCGTCGACCGCCGAGTGCTCGCCACGATCGAGTTCCTGTCCGCCTCGGGCCTGTACCCGACGGTGTCCGGCCTGGTGTGCGGCTCAAACGGCAACCCCGCGTTCGCCAGCGGCACGAGCGTCAACATCTCGAAGATCAACAACATCCCGATCCAGGGCCACCAGGGCACCGGCTCGATCACGGACATCACGATCCGCCGGCTGCTCACGCTCCAGGGCGCAATGGCTCCGGACGAGATCATCTCGCTGATGAGCTACAAGGACCAGCCGACGACGCTCTCGCTGCCCGACCACGCTAACCGCATCCAGGTCACCTACACGCCGGCCTTCGGCTCCAACAAGAAGCTCTCCGGCGAGATCAAGTCGATCCTCAAGCCCGGCCAGTGGATCCAGCTGATCAACCGCATCAGCCAGATCCCCGAACCGGTCGTCCCGATCGCCCCGAGCAAGTACGCGATCCGCACGGGCAACGGCGGCTGAGCGACGAGCGCGCCGCTGTTCCGCTTCGCGCAGGTCGAGATGCCATGGGCGCTCGGCCCGCCCGACGGCCGCTATCTGCTCCGAGCCCCCGGCGACCCCGCCGAGGCGGCGCCGACCCACGTCCTGGTGATCGCAACGCTCGGCGCCCCCGAGCGCAGGCGGCTCGTGACGTCGCGCAAGAAGCAGCGTGAGGCTCAACCTGAGCCTGAGCCTTCTCCTGTGACGACCGGCCGGGCGACCGTCATCGACGTCGGCGCGCCGTTCGATGATGTCGTGCAGGCGCGCGTCTGGCTCGGGAACGCCGGGACGGACTACCTCGCCGACGGGCTCGAGGTCCTCAACCGCGCCCTCCATGCGTTCCGGCTGGTCACTGCGGACCCCTATCTGGCCACCGTCAGCCCCGGCCAGGCCCTCGTCGCCAGGATCGGCTTCGGCGCCGGCGAGCAGGTCGCCGACGGCCTGTGGACCGACGCGCGAGAGCTGCTCGACCCCCAGCCGCGGCTACGGCGGCTGAAGGTGCTCCAGCCCCAGGCCCGGCTGGCGGCGGTGCTGAGCGGACGCGAGCAGGCGCTCGCCTGCGAGGAGCTCACGCTGCGCGCCAGGCTCGACCTCGACAGCGGACGCGATCGCGAAGCGGCGCTCCAGCTGCACGTGGCGCTCGACGCGGCGCTCGCCGAGCTGCCGTCCGACTCGACCGCGGCCGTCCTGGGCGAGCGGGTGTCGGAGCTGCGCGGCCTGCGCGAGCCCGTCGGCGAGGCGGCGCAGGCCGCCCTGTCGGGGCCGCTCACGCCGGCGCAAGGGGAGGCGGTGGAGTTCGCGCTCGGGCGGATCGAGGCCGCCCTGCGGGCGCGCGCGGTTGCTAACGAGTGATCCCGAGCGCCGGAGGTCCTACCGGCCGAGCCCGAGCGCTCCGAGCACCGCCTGAAGCTCGTCGACCACGTCGCCCCCCATCCGGACCGCCGCCCGGCTGTCGTAAGGCGTCTGCCCCTGAGTCAGGATCGCGATCTGGCCTTCGGCGGCGAGCGTCATCGCCGGGAGCTCCGCGACGGGGTACACCTCGAGCGAGGAGCCGATGCACAGCATCAGGTCGGCTCCGCCGGCCAGCTGCTCGGCCAGCATCAGCGCCGTGGCGGGCAGGTACTCACCGAACAGCACGACGTCCGGCTTTAGCGGCTCACCGCAGCCGCACCGCGGGATCCCCCGCTCGTCGTCCGCCTGCCGGGCGCGGACATCCCCGAGGGGGTAGCGCTGGCGGCAGGTCAGGCACGACGAGTGGGAGATCGTGCCGTGCACCTCGACCAGCTGCTGGGAGCCGGCGCGGGCATGGAGCCGGTCGATGTTCTGCGTGATCACAGCGTCGAGCAGGCCGGCGCGCTCGAGCTCGGCGAGCGCCAGGTGGGCGCCGTTTGGCTGCTTGTCCTCGAGCGCCTGAAACCGCTCCCCGTAGAACCGCCAGAACGCCTCCGGATCGCGCCGGAAGGCGTCGATGTGGGCGACCTCCATCGGGTTGACGTTCTCCCACAGGCCGGTTCCCGGCGAGCGGAAGTCCGGGATCCCCGACGGCACCGAGATCCCCGCCCCGGTCAGCGCCACGACCGAGCCGGCGCCGCGGATCAGCTCCGCCAGACGTGCCGCGGCGTGATCGGTGGCGATGCTCACTTGCCGGTGAACCGGGCCGGCCGCTTCTCCAGGAACGCCGAGATCCCCTCACGTGCGTCCTCGGAGCCGAACACGGTGGCAAAGCCCTGCTTCTCGGCGTCGAGTCCCTCGTCGAGATCGCCGGCGGCGGAGACGCGCTTGATCTGCTCGACCGCCAGTGGCGCCTGGTCGGCGAGCTTGCGGGCCCACGCCAGCGCCGTGTCGAACAGCTCGTGGTCGGGCACGACCCGGTTGGCCAGCCCCAGCTCGTACGCCTCCTCGGCCGGGATCGGATCGCCGATCACGTTCATCTCGAGCGCCTTGGCCTCGCCGACGAGGCGCGGCAGCCGCTGGGTGCCGCCGAAGCCCGGAATGATCCCGAGGCTGATCTCGGGCTGGCCGAACGTCGCCGACTCGGCGGCGATCCGGAAGTCGCAGGCCATCGCCAGCTCGCAGCCACCGCCGACCGCCAGCGCGTTGACGGCCGCTATCGTGGCGATGCTCGAGCGCTCCATCGTCCGCATCAGCGCGTGCATCTGGTCGACCAGCGCCCTGCCGGCGGCGGCGTCCATCGTCGTGAACGACTTGATGTCGGCGCCGGCGCAGAACAGCATCGGGTTGGCCGAGGCGAAGATCAGCGACCGCACGGTGCCGGAGCCCGCGACCATGTCCCACACGCTCTGCAGCGCGTGGACGACCTCGGGCGAGATCGAGTTGGCCGGGGGCCGGTCGAGCCAGGCGATCGCCACCCGGTCGCGGGTCTCGAGCTTGACCGGGCCGCCCTCGAATCCGGCGTCGGGCTGTGCGTACGCGAAGAAGCCCTGGCCCGTCTTGACCCCGAGTCGGCCCTGGGCGACGAGCCGGCGCAGGATCGTCGGCGGCTCGAAGTGCTCGCCCCACTCGTGGGCCGCGCGCTCGAGCTTGGCCAGGACCTCGTCGAGCCCGAGCTGGTCGGCGCGGGCAAACGGCGGCGGGATGATCCCGGCGCCGGCCATCATCCCGAGGTCGATGTCCTTCATCGAGGCCACGCCCTCCTCGAGCACCAGGCAGCTCTCGACGAGCGCCTTGAGCGTGAAGCGGTCGACGAGCGCGGCGGCGTCGATGTCAGCTCTCGTGCTCACGCGCGCTCGGCTTCCGGCCTCGGCTGATCGCCCGGAGCACGAGCCATCCCGTGCTCATAGAAGCCCTTTCCGGTCTTTGCGCCGAGGTCGCCGGCGGCGACCAGGTCCTGCATCGGGCGGTGGACGAAGAACCGGTCGCCGTATGAGTCCCGCAGATGCTCGGCGACGTGCAGCACGGTGTCGAGCCCGAGCAGATCGGTCATGAAGAACGGCCCCATCGGCGCTGCCTTCGACTCGCCGACGATCCGGTCGAGCTCCTTGACGTCGATGCCCGTCTCCTCCTGGAAGCGCCACAGCTCGGACACGCTCGAGTTAAGGATCCGGTTGACCACGAACCCCGGCGCCTCGCTGCAGCGGATCGGCATCTTGCGGATCCGCTGTGCGAAGCTGATCGCCGCCTGGACGGTCTCGGGATCGGTGTCCTCGCCCTCGATCACCTCGATCAGGCGCGACGCGGTAGAGATGACGTGAAAGCCGACGACCTTGTCGGGCCGGCTCGTCGCATCGCCCATCTCGGTGATTGACAGCGACGAGGTGTTCGAGCTGAGGATCGCGTGGCCGGGAGTCACCTCGTCGAGCTCGGCGAAGACCGTCTGCTTGATCCCCATCCGCTCCGGGACCGCCTCGACCACGAAGTCGACGTCGCCAAACGCGGCGTAGTCGGTGGCGCCGGTGATCAGGGCCAGCTTGCGATCGCGCTCGGCAGCCTCCATCTTGCCGGCGTCGACCCGGCCCTGCCACAGTGAACGGGCATTCTCGAGGCCCGCGTCGACGGACTTCTGATCGACGTCCTTGAGCACCACGGGGATCTCGGCGCTGGCGATCGTCTGCGCGATCTCGCTGCCCATCGCGCCGGCGCCGACGACGGCGGCCTTGAAGACGAACATGGCCGCGAGGCTACCCGACGTCCGGCTGGCGCGTCGCTGCGAGTTCCGCCCCGAACCGCGCCAGCGTCGAGCGCAGCGAGCGCTCCTGCGCGCCCCGGATGAACAGCAGGTCCACCACCGGCGTGAACACCGACCGCTTGCGGACCTCGTACTCGAGCGCCAACGACACCCGGACTGCGTCCTGCGCCGGTGTGAACGCGACGCTCTGGCGACCGCGGATCGAGTCGTCCTCGACCTCGTTGGTCTGGCCCGCCAGCGGCTCGTACGCGACCACCCGCTCGAGCACGCTGCCCCGGCCGGCCGGCCCCGACTCCCAGGCAACCCTCGCCCCCACCGCCGGCCAGTCGCCGCTCACCTCGGTGACCTGCGACAGCCCGTCGACCCAGGACGGCCACCGGTCCGTGTCGTACCAGCGCTGCTCGGCCTCGTGGACGGTGGCGGGAAGGGTCTCCGAGACGGTGACGGTCCGCATCGGGCGCGATTATCGCTCGCCAAGCCGATCGCCGAGGAATACGCTGATGGCATGACCGAGACTCTCCCCGACAACGTCGAGCCCTACCACAACATCTCCTCGAAGGCATACGAGCACCCGGCCGACCGGGCTGCGACGGCGGCGCTCCAAGCCGTGCCGATGCTCGACACGGTCGTCCGCAAGCTGATCGAGTGGCGCTACGAGCGGGCGCTGCGCCAGTTCTACCTCGGCAACTCGGTGAAGGTCGGCGAGCACCAGCTGTCCGATCTGTGGGCCGGCCACGTCGGCATGTGCACGGTGCTCGACATGCCGTCGGTCTACGACCTCTACGTCACCTCCGGTGTGCCCGGCGGCGCCGCGGCGATCGGGTCCCAGAACCCGATGATCGTGTTCGACACGATGCTCCTCCAGAACCTGGGGCCGGGCGAGCAGCGGGTCGTGATCGCCCACGAGCTCGGCCACATCCTCTCCGACCACATGATCTATGTGACGGCGCTGAACATCCTGTTGAGCGTCGGCAACGGCCTTCCGTTCTTCCTCGGGATCCCGTTCCGGGCGGTCAAGGCGGTGCTGCTCGAGTGGTTCCGTGCCACCGAGCTCAGCTGCGACCGAGCCGCCACGCTCGCCGTCCGCGACCCGCAGATCGTGTGCCGCACGTTGATGGTGACCGCCGGCGGGATGCACGCCGACAAGCTCAACCTCGATGCGTTCATGACCCAGGCGATGGAGTACGAGAGCTGGGACGACCCCAGCGATCGCGTCCGGCGTTTCTTCAACGAGATCGGACAGACTCACACGTTCGCGGTCCGCCGCGTGTCCGAGGTGATGAAGTGGGTGCAGTCGGGCGACTACGACCGGATCGTCCGGGGCGAGTACCGCACCCGCGACCAGGAGTCAGACGTCCGCCAGGAGGCCAGCGAGGCGATGGAGTACTACGCCGAGCGGTTCCGGTCCTTCTTCCGCGAGGCCGGCGACAACGTCACCAACCTTGGCTCGCAGCTCGGCGACATGAGTCAGCAGGTGGCGGACTGGATCCGGTCGCGCGGTGGCGGTGGCCCCGGTGGTGGCTTCGGCGGCGGCGGCCCCGGCGGCGGCGGCGGCTCCGGCTCCGGCGGCGGGCCAGGCTCCGGCGACAGCGAGGGTTAGGCGCCAGCCTCTGAGGCTCCCCGAAAAGTGTGCATATACGCCACTTTTCGGGGATCGTCCTCACGCCACCGCCGACACGATCCACGTTGACGCCGGCGCGCGGATGCCCTCCGGCGTCTGAAACTCGGCGAGCCCGGCCCGTAATTCGGCGCGCACCTTGTCGTGGAGGTGGGCGGCGCGGTCGCCGGCGAGGCGCAGGATCTCACCACCGGGGCCCAGCGCCATGATGATCTCGATCGCCTGGTCGAGGTCGGTGCCGATCACGATCGGCAGATCGCACCGGTGCAGCTCGATCGCGCTGTAGCCGGCGTGCACGAGGACCTCGCTGGTCGTGTCCGCATCTGCCATCGAGAACGGCCCGGGGCCGCAGGTCGGCTCGTCGTACTCCTCGGGCCGCTCGACGATCGACTCGACGATCGTCTGGCCACGGTACAGCCAGTCGTTGTCAATTCGCCGGCGCCACACGACCATCACGAGCCTGCCGCCCGGGCGCAGCGCCTCGCGCACGTTGCGAAGCGCCACCACCGGATTGGCGAAGAACATCGTCCCGAACCGCGAGAACGCCATGTCGTAGGGCCCGTCGAGCGGATCGCTCTGCACGTCGACGACGGCGAAGCTGACTCGCCCGCGCCCCGCCTCCGCGGCCTCCCGGCGCGCGGTCTCGATGAACCGCGGCGCCGCGTCGACGCCGACGACGCTGCCGTCAGGGCCGACCAGCCCCGCCAGGCGCTGGGTGGTATCGCCGAAGCCGCAGCCGATGTCGAGCACCCGCTGCCCCGCTTCCGGCGGGAACAGGCGCAGCGCCACCTCGCCGTGGGCGCCCAGCCCGGTCGTCACGATCTCGCGAAATCGCACGAACCGCTCAAACAGCGGCCCGTCCCACGCCTCGATCGCCTCTGCGTTGGCGCCGGTCACCCGGCGGGTCTCGGTAGCGCCCATGACGGCCCCTCTCACTGCTGGTTGGTCCCGGAACTCCTCCCGCCAAGGAGAGCAGCAGGCGCCGGCGCTGTCAATGGGCTCGACCCCCCACTTCCCTGCCAACCGGCGCCGCCAACCCCTTGACAGCAAGACGTATCGCGATATATCGTTATATATCTAGTTCCGGCGAAAGGAGCCGACATGAGTAGAGAACGAGAGTGGTACGGGCGCCGGCGGCATTTCGGCGGCGACGTCATGTTCGGGCCGATGGGCCCTGGAGGAAAGTTCGGCGCGATGCCCGGCGGGCCGTTCGGCGGTGGCCGCGGACGCCGGCGCCGTGGCGACGTCCGCACGGCGTTGCTGCTGCTGCTGGCCGAGGAGCCCCGAAACGGCTATCAGTTGATGCAGGCGATCGAGGAGCTGAGCGGCGGCCGGTGGCGCCCGAGCCCCGGCGCCGTCTACCCGTCGCTCGCACAGCTCGAGGACGAGGGGCTGATCCGCGGCGTTGACCGCGACGGCACGAAGCTGTTCGAGGTGACCGACGCAGGCCGAGAGCATCTCGCCGCGCGCCACGATGCCGCACCGCCGTGGGCCGAGGAGGACGAGCCTTCCTCGTTCGGAGACATCAGAGCCCAGATCAAGCAGCTCCACATCGCCGTGATGCAGGTCGTCCACGCCGGCGACGAGGACCAGGTGGCACGAGCCAGCGCGACGCTCGCCGAAGCCCGTCGATCGCTCTACCGGATCCTCGCGGAGGAGACGGATGAGTGATCGCGTAATCTCGGTGTCATGACGGGTGCCAGCGACGGGAACGGCGTGGCCAGCGCGGCCGCGATCCAGGTACACGGCCTCGTGAAGCGCTTCGGCGAGATCGAGGCGGTGCGCGGAGTCGACTTCGAAGTCGCCTCCGGCGAGGTATTCGGGTTCCTCGGTCCCAACGGCGCCGGCAAGACGACCACGATCAACATGCTCTGCACGCTGATGAAGCCGACCGAGGGTTGGGCGACCGTCGCTGGTCACGACGTCGCGAAAGAGCGCGACGACGTCCGGCGCAACATCGGACTCGTCTTCCAGGACCCGACGCTCGACAACTATCTGACGGCCCGGCAGAACCTGAGACTGCACGCCGAGCTCTACGGCCTGCAATCCGACCTCGTTGAGCCACGGATGCGCCAGGTGCTGCAGATGGTCGGCCTGTGGGAGCGCAAGGATTCCGCGGTGGGCACATTCTCAGGCGGCATGCGCCGCCGCTTGGAGATCGCCCGCGGCATGATGCACTCGCCGCGCGTCCTGTTCCTCGACGAGCCGACGATCGGGCTCGACCCGCAGACCCGTCGCTCGATCTGGGAGTACATCCGCGAGCTCAAGGAGCGGGAGGAGATCACGATCTTCATGACCACCCATTACATGGACGAGGCCGAGTGGTGCGACCGGATCGCGATCATGGACAACGGGGAGATCGTCGCGCTCGACTCCCCGGAGAAGCTCAAGGCGCAGATCGGCAAGGACCGGATCGCGATCCACACCGACAACAACGAGGCCGCGATCGCGGCCTTGGAGGAGCAGTTCGGGATCGAGGGACGAGTGGCCGAGGGCGCGGTCATCTTCGGCGTTCCCTCCGGCGAGGAGTTCGTTCCCAGGCTGTTCTCGGAGCTCGGCATCCCGATCAAGTCCGTCAGCGTCTCGCGGCCGACCCTCGACGACGTATTCATGTCCCACACGGGGACCACGATTCGCGACGCCGAGGAGGACCCGGCCAAGCACCGCAACCGCGTGATGGTCCAGATGATGGGCGGAGCGAGGCGATGAGTACAACTGCCGATCGCGGCCAACTCGTCGGCGCGCCGCAGCGCGCGGACACCGAGGTCGTCCGGGTCCACGTCCCGCCGCACAGCATCTACTCGGAGCTGCGTGCGATCAGGATCGTGTGGCGCCGGGACCTGATCCGGTTCGTCAACGACCGGATCAGGATCGCCGCCTCGTTGATCCAGCCGCTGCTGTTCCTGTTCGTGATGGGATCGGGGCTCGAGCACCTGACGAAAGCGAGCACCCACGGCATCAACCTGAAGACGTTCATCTACCCGGGGATCCTGTGCGTCGCGGTGATGTTCACCGCGATGTTCTCGGCCGCCTCGATCGTCTGGGACCGGGAGTTCGGGTTCCTGCGCGAGATGATGGTGGCGCCGGTTCGCCGCAGCTCGATCGTGATCGGGAAGTGCCTCGGCGGCGCCACCGTGGCGAGTACGCAGGGCGTGATCATGATCCTGCTCGCCCCGCTCGTCGGGGTCCCCTACTCGCCGGTGCTGATCGTCGGCATCTTCGTGCTCCAGCTGCTGCTCGCGTTTGCGATCACCGCGTTCGGCGTGATGATCGCCGTCCGCATCAAGCAGATGCAGTCGTTCTTCGGCGTGATGCAGATGATCATCATGCCGATGTTCTTCATCTCCGGAGCGCTGTTCTCGGTCGCGAGCCTGCCCGCCTGGCTGGCCATCCTCAATCGTCTCGACCCGCTGACCTACGCGGTCGATCCGATGCGCAAGCTGGTCTTCAACGACATCCACGTCTCGCCGGCGGCCCGACACGCCCTCGAGCCCGGCGTGACCTGGTTCGGCTGGCGTGTCCCCACCCTGCTCGAGGTCGGCGTGGTCGTGGTGCTGGGGCTGCTGATGCTCGGGATCGCGGTGTGGGAGTTCAGCACCAGCGAGTAGCGCCCCAGCCCATCAGGGAGTCGCCGGCGCCGGCACGGGCAGCGCCGGCGGGTGACGGAACGAGCGCGACAAGGTCGCCCCGACCGCAAGCAGCGCCGACCAGACGGTGAGGACCAGGATCGTGGTCGTCGAGCCCGCGCTCTGCAACAGCAGGCCGACCGCGAGCGGGCCGAGCCACCCGGCCGAGAACGAGATCAGGGTCGAGGCGGCCTGGACCCGGCCCTGGAGGCGGTCGGGGGCCGCCGCCACGCGATAGGAGACGACGATCGAGTTGGTCACCGGCGTGATCAGCTCGGCGGCACCCAGGATCACCCCGATCACGACCGCGCTGTGCGCGAGCAGCAGCCACGGGATCGAGAACGCGATCATCCAGTTCTCGCCGACGAGCACGGCGCGCGCTGACAGCCGGCGCTGGAGGTAGGGCGCCATCAGGGCCCCGAGCAGGCCCCCGCCAGCCGCGATCCCAAGCATGATCCCGACCAGGCTCGGCGTTGCGCCGTAGCCCTTGGCGAGCACGACGACGAGCAGGTACAGGCCGCTGAACACCGGGTTGCTGGCGGCGAACAGCAGCGCGCACAGGCGAAAGAACGGCCGCTGCCACAGCCAGCGAAGGCCCTCGCGGGCATCGCCAGGAGTGATCGCGCCGCGCGCCTGCTGGAAGTCGGCGGAGATCAGCAGCTTGCTGACGGTCGAGGCCCCATAAGAGATCGCGTCGGTCAGGAACGGGATCGCCTGGCCGATGCCGAACAGCAACCCGCCGAGTGGCGGTCCCGCCACCATCGCGCCGAACGTCCGCGACTCGTTTCGGGCGACGGCCTCCGGCAGCTGGTTCGGCGTGACCAGTTGACGCAGCACGCCCCGCTCGGCGACGTAGGTGACCACGAACCCGGCGCCGTCGAGCACG
>Ga0116216_10000256_pt1 | contig 49046 bp, 45 predicted proteins | sample Sb_taG_11_FD_89696 | JGI IMG/M metagenome (GOLD analysis project Ga0116216, IMG submission 89696) | Peat soil microbial communities from Weissenstadt, Germany - Sb_50d_3_AS metaG | ecosystem: Environmental > Terrestrial > Soil > Wetlands > Peat | place: Germany: Weissenstadt | collected 2010-09-21
CAAAGACGCGTGGCTTGATAAGAGCTTGCCCTCCAAAGTCCGAGTGGCCCTTCATTGATCCGCCCGTTGTCTTCACACCCGACAAGAGCCCCGAGTTGCTTGACATCACCGATAGGAGCGTCGGGGCCCCCACCGCCCGGAGCGACGGCAGAGGCACCCCGAACGCCGACCGTTCGGGCCGAGCGGCGCAACGACGACGCCCGCGCCGCGCCAACGCCGTCGGCCGATCCCGAGGAGCGAACCATGCACGGAGCACCAACCTGGCGCGCCCGGCTCGCCGGGCCGGCGCGGGCCCTCGTGGCCCTGGCCGCCGGTTCGGCCCTCGTCCTCACCTTGTTCCGCCCGGCGGGACCGGTGTCGGCCGACGGCCCGGCGCCCTGCTCGACGGGCGGACCGCCGTTCCCGTACCACGGTTTCTGCGCCACCTACTCGGGTGCCAACACCTGGTACGGCAGCTACGGACCGGGCTTCCCGACCGCGCAGGGCTGGGCCTTCTGCGCCGACCCGCCGGCCAGCGGCGGCGACTACCCGGTACCGGGCTACGGCTACGTGCCCGGTGGCGCGCCGCCGGGCGCCTCGACCGCGTCGCTCGGGCCGCTCGGCTTCGCCTTCGGCCAGGCCCAGGCGGTCGGCTGGTGGGACGGCTCGCCCGGCCAGTTCACGGCCGACCAGGCGGCAGCGGCTGGCAAGCTCCTCTACGACGCGCTCGTCTGGGGCAGCCCGGTGCCGGCCATGGACCCGGGCGTCCTCGCCGCCTACGACGACCTCGCCGGCTGGGAGGGGCAGGCCGTCGGGTTGACCGGTCCGCCGCAACTGAGCGTGGGCCTCGTCGGCGGGGGCACCACGTTCCCCGGCCAGGGTCGCGACGAGATCCACGTGGCGTTCCCAGGCACCGGCCGCGGGCTCGTCGGACTCGGTGTCCTCATGAGCATCACGAACGGCTCCTTCGATTCGGCGGGCGGTCCCACGTTCATCGGGGTGAGCACCGACGGCGGCGGCAACGCCGTGGTACCCATCTACGCCGACGGCCCCGGCACGGTGAGCGTCACGGTCTCGGCGGCCACGCGGGTGGGACAGCCGGGCATCGGCTTCTACTGGGCCACCGCGGGACCGGCCAACGCCCAGCAGCTGGCCGGCTTCCCCGCCCCGGTCGACCTGGCGGCCAACCAGCAGCTCTGGTCGGTCACCCCGCCGCCCGACGGCACGCTGTCGGTCGAGAAGGCCGGGGACGACGAGGCCTACGTCGGCGTCGGGGGCGCCGTCTTCGACGTCGAGCAGTCGGGTGCGGTGGTGGCCGTCCTCACCACCGGGCCGACGGGCGCCACGCCGACCACGCCGCCCCTCGCCGTCGGGACCTACACCGTCCACGAGGTCACGCCGCCCCCGGGCTACTTGCCGGCCCCGGACCAGACGGCCACCGTGGTGAGCGGGACCAACACCGTCGTGAACTTCAGCGGCCCGGCGGTGGAGCACGTGGTGCCGGCGACGGTGACGTTGGCCAAGGCCGACGCCGAGACGGGCGCCCCGCTCGGCGGCGCGGTGTTCGACGTCCGCTACGACGAGAACGACCGTGGCGTCTACAACGATGACCTCGGCACGTGCACGACCGGTGCCGGCGGGACCTGCTCGCCGCCGGGCAACGACGGCGGCGCCCTGCTGCCGGGCGACTACCAGGTGACCGAGGTGAGTGCCCCGACCGGCTACTACCTCGACCCGGCCGACGCCGTACAGACCCTGACCCTCGCCCCGGGCGAGCACGGCACCGTGCGGTTCGCCGACGAGCTACTCGGCAGCCTGCGCATCCAGAAGAGCGGGGACGACGCGCCCTACGCGCCGATCGCCGGCGCGGTCTTCACCGCGGCCGGCCCGGCGCCGTCGACGGCCGTCGTCGGCACCATGACCGTGGCCACCGACGGCTCGTCGAACACCCTGAGCGGCCTCGTCCCCGGCACCTACACCGTGACCGAGGTCACGCCCCCGCCGGGCTACCAGGCAATCGCCCCCGTCCAGGTGGCGGTGGCCGAAGGCAGCGCCACGACGGTCCTCGACGTGACCGACCACGTGCAGCCGGCGACCCTCGGCCTCGAGAAGGTGGACCGGGCGACCGGCGCCCCGCTCGCCGGCGCGGTGCTCGACGTCCGGTTCGACCCCTCGGGCACGGGCAGCTACAGCGTGGACCTCGGCACCTGCACGACGACCGCCTCGGGTGGCTGCAGCGTCACCGGCAACGACGGCCCCGCCGCGTTCCTCCCCGGCGACTACCAGGTCACCGAGGTGCAGGCCCCGCCGGGCTACGAGCTCGACCCGACGAGCGACGTGACCACGGTCACGCTCCGACCGGGCGCACCCGGCACGGTGCGCTTCACCGACCCGCGGCTCGTGGCGGCCAGCTTCCAGAAGGTGTCGACCGGCAACGTCGACCCGAACCAGGTGCAGCTGGCGGGGGCGGTCATCGACGTCGACGCGGCCAGCGCCCCGTCGACCACGGTGGCCTCGTGCACCACCGACGCCGCCGGGCGGTGCACCACCGCGCCGGTCCTCGTCTCGGGCACCGGCTACTGCTGGACCGAGGTCAGCGCGCCACCCGGTCTCCAGGCCGGGGCCAACGGCTGCTTCGTGGCGGCCGACGGCCAGGCCGCGCAGCCGATCACCGTGACCGACCCCGGCGAGTTCGTGGCGGTGACGGCCAAGAAGGTGGACGCGGCGGCGCCCTCCCTCGGCCTCCCCGGGGCCGTCTTCGACCTCTACCGCGTGGACGGCGGGAAAGGTCCCGACCATCCGTCGCCGCCCTCCGGCGCGCCGAGCGAGCCCGGGGCCACGTGGGTGGCCCGCGCCACCTCGGGCGACGATGGCCAGGCGTCGTTCCCGCTCCAGTTCCCCGGCTTCGCCTACTGCGTCGTCGAGGAGGACGCCCCGGCCAACTACGTCACCGATCAGACGGAGCACTGCACGCCGGTCCTCACCGGCTCGCCAGCCTCGCCACCGACCACGGTCACCGTCACCGTCGACGACGCCGAAGCCCTCGTCGAGCTGGCCGCCCACAAGTACAACTCGCTCTCGCCCGACACCGGCATCCCGGGGGCGGTCTACGACCTCTACGTCGAAGGCGGCCCGCCGCCCAGCGGGGTCCTGTCGTCACCGCCGCCCGACGTCGCACCCGAGCCCGGGGACACCTGGTACGCCCGGGGCACGACCAACCCCTACGGCCAGCTCCGCTTCGTCGTCCCGGCCGGCCACGCGTGGTGTCTGCGCGAGGTGAGCGCGCCCCTCGACTACGTGCCCGACCCCTCGCTCCACTGCACGGCGGTGCTCGACGCCGGGGCGCCGGTGGCGACGAACACCGTCGCCCTGCCCGAGACGCTCGCCACCGTCCACCTGGCGGCGTACAAGTACAACTCGCTCGAGCCCCGCACGGTCATCCCCGACGCCACCTATGAGCTCCTCGTGGAAGGGACGCCGCCGCCGACCGACCACGAACCGGTCGCGCCGGCGGGTGTGCCCGTGCCGGCCGGCGACGAGTACTGGGCGGAGGGCACGACGGACGCCGCCGGCCGCCTCTCGTTCGCCGTCCCCGCCGGCTACGCCTGGTGCCTCCATGAGCTCTCGGCCCCGGCCGTCTACCAGCCCGACCCGACGTTCCACTGCACCGCGGTGATCACCACCGACAGCCCGGCCGCGGCGGCCACGATCGCCCTCCCCGAAGTGCCGGCCGCCGCCCAGCTCGCCTTCACCGGCGAGGACCTCGCTCCCCCGCTCGTCGCCGGGGTACTCCTGGTCGGCGCGGGCGTCGCCCTCGCCGCGGTCTTCCGTCGGCGCGGCGGCCGACCTGGTGGCCGCCGCCGGGGCGGACCCGAACCGGGCGGCGGGCCGCGGCGTCCGGCCTCCCCCCGGCCGACCGGGGTGGGCCGGGGCGGCCCGCTCGCCGTCGGGGTGGCCGTCGTCGGCCTCGTCGCCGCCGGCGCCACGGTGTGGTCGGCGCCCCGGGCGGCGGCCGACCCGACCACCCCGGTCTGGTGGGCCCCGGTGCCCTCGTCCTATTTCCAGCTGGGCGACATCTACGACCTGTCGTGCGCCGCCCCCACGATGTGCGTGGACGTCGGGCCCCAGCTGACGTCGCCGCCGTCGTTCGCCGCGCTCTTCGACGGCCACCACTGGAGCCCGGCCGGGACCGACGCCTCGCAGCTGAGCGCGGTCTCGTGCCCGTCGACCAGCTTCTGCATGGCGCTCGACTACTGGGGTGACTTCGTGACCTACGACGGCAACACCTGGTCGGCACCCCAGCAGACGACGGACTACTCGTCCACCGGGTCGTTCCTCGGCGGCGAGGTGTCCTGTCCGACGCCGGCGTCCTGCCTCGCCGTCGACGACCGCGGCAGCGTCGTCACGTGGACCGCGGCCGGGGGCTGGGGCACGCCACGGGTGCTGCTCAGCTGGCACTCGGCCTACCCCGACGTCCAGCCCACCATCTCGTGTCCCGCGCCGACCGACTGCGTCGTGGTGGTCGGCGAGACGGCCTTCACCTACGACGGCTCGGTCTGGTCGACCGGCACCCCGGTGAGCGGATCGCCGCTCGCCCGCGTCAGTTGCCCGACGACGATGTGGTGTCTGGCCGTGGACGTGGCCGGGAACGCCTGGGTCGACACCGACGGCCAGTGGTCGACGTCGGCCACGTCCCTCGACCCGGACGGCCTCGTGCTGGCGTCGTGCAGCTCGCCGTCGCTCTGCCTCGCCGTCGATCAGGAGTGGCGGGTCCTAGTCGAGCGCGACGGGACCTGGTCGTCGCCCAGCGAGCCGATCGACGGCGGCATGGTGACCGAAGCCGGCTGCGTGCCGACGTCCGGGTGGTGCACGACCCTCGGCGCCCGGGTCGACCCACCGGGCAGCGTCAGCGACCTCGAGTCCATGGTCTTCGGCGCGCCGCTGGCGCCGGTGGCCGGCCTCGCCGCTGACCCCGCCTCGACCACCGCCGGCCCCGGGAACCAGGCCACCGTGGCCATCACCCCGAGCGGCACGGGTTTCGTCGGGCTGGCCGGTCCTGATGCCTGGCAGGCGACCTACCAGTGGACGTGCCGTGACCTTGCCGGGGCGCCGGCCTGCCCGGCCGCGAGCGGGACCTGGAGCGTGCCGGCCGACGACCGCGCTGGCGACTTCTCCGGCTCCCCGCAGGACGGCGCGGCCCCGGCCGACACCCCGCCCTTCGACGAGGCGCTGTCGCCGGGGAGCTACAGCGTCGTCGTGCACTTCGCCGACACCACCTCGGGTGCCGCGACCTCGGCGTCGACGACGGTCACCGTCGAGCCGGCTCCCTGCACGCCCCAGATCACCGCGGTGGCGGGCGGCGGCTCGGCCCAGGTGGGCACGGCCTTCGCCGCGCCGCTCGTGGCCAAGGTCACCTGCGGTGGCGTCCCGGTCGAGGGGGACACCGTCCGCTTCAGCCTGCCCGGCGACGGCCCGTCGGGCACCTTCCCGGGCGGGCTCGAAGAGGCGTCGGCGTCCACCCAGGCCGACGGCACCGCCACCTCACCGTCGCTCACCGCCGACGAGACGGCCGGCGCCTGGACGGCCACCGCGGCGGTGAGCGACGTGGGCGGCAGCGCGGCCTTCGCCCTCACCAACCGGGCGCCGGGCACCACGACGACCGGACCGGCGCCACCGAGCAACCAGGCGAGGAGGGCCGCGCCGAGGCTGATCGCCGCCACGACGGCCGCGGCCGGGACGACCCTGGCCTACACCGGCGGTCCGGGCCTCCCGCTGCCCGCGGCCGGGGCCGGCCTCGTGGGCGCCGGTGCCGTGGTCCTCGCCACCAGTCGCCGGCGGCGACGGGTCCGCGGCGGCCAGACCCACCGCTCGGCACCGCGCCAGACTGGTGGCCCGCCGACGCGGAGGATCGAGGATCGTCATGGCCCATGCTGATGTGGCACCGGAGGAACTGCGCGACCGACTCGCGGCGGGCGAGCGCCCCTACCTGCTCGACGTGCGCGAACCCGACGAGGTCGCGGCATGGGCCTTCCCGGATGCGGTCAACATCCCGCTCGGCGAGCTGGGCTCGCGGACGGCGGAGCTCCCGGACGACACCACCATCGTCGTGCTCTGTCACTCCGGCGTGCGCTCCGCCGCGGCGGCCGCGGCCCTCGACGAAGCCGGTTGGCCGGCCGAGAACCTGAGCGGCGGCGTCGTGGCCTGGCTGGCCCTCGGCGACAACTGAACGGTCCTTCCCCGTCGCCGTGGCGACGCTCGTCCTCCTCACCGGTCTGCCGGCCACCGGGAAGTCGACGCTGGCCGGCCGGGCTGCCGATGCGCTCGGGGCGCCGGTCCTGGGTCATGACTGGGCCATGGCCGGCCTGCGGCCCTTCGGCGGGCTCCAGGCGGTGCTGGACAACATGGACCGGGTCGAGGCCCGGGGTGTCGGGTGGTCGGTCGTCTGGAGCATGGCCCGGGCCCAGCTCCGCGACGGTCGCTCGGTGGTGCTCGACGGCGTGGCTCGCGACACCGAGGTGGAGGCCACCCGCTCGCTCGCCGGCGAAGAGGGCGTCCGCTGCCTGGTCGTCCTCACCAGCTGCGACGATTCCGACGTCCACCGCGATCGGGTGGAGGGCCGCCGGCGGGCCATCCCGCACTGGTACGAGCTGACCTGGGAGCAGGTGGCGAGGTCGCGGGCCGGCTGGGTGCCACCGGCCGACGTCGACCTCGTGCTCCCGGCCGAGGGACGACTGGGCGAGAACGTGGAGCGGCTGCTCGACCTGCTCTCGACGGCGGAGGGACCCGGTTGACGTCAGTCCGGTGACTGGCCGTCGAGCCGGAACCAGACGACCTTGCCGACGTCGGTCTCCTTGGTCCCCCACGTCACCGCCATCGCCTCGACGATGAGGAGCCCGCGTCCCCCCTCGGCGTCGACCGGCAGCTCACGCTGGACGGGGAGGACCTTCGAGTAGTCGGCCACCTCGACGTGGATCAGCGGCGAGCTCTCGACCCGCACCTCGAAATTCGTCTGCGCATGTTCGACGGCGTTGGTGGCGAGCTCCGAAACGAGCAGGGTGGCGATGTCCGCCGCCGGCCCGGGCGGCAGCTGCGCGGCGACGTACTCGCGGGCCTCGCGGACGGCCGACGCCGTCGGGGTGAAGGCCTTGCCGGCGCCGGGGCGCCACTCGGTCCGCCCGATCTCGCGCTGCTCCCGAGCAGCGGTCATCCCGACTCCGACGCGGCCACCGCCATGTCACGCTCCCCGGGGGACGCCAACACTCGTGGGCGAGTCTAGGCAGGTCGGGCAGGAAGGGCCGGGGACAGGGCACAACCGCCCGTCAGGTGCCACAGTGGGACATGGCCGACATCAGCCTTCCCTACTTCTTCGCCCGTCCGGCGGCGTCACCGCCGTGGCCCGGCATCGTGGTGATCCACGAGGGCAACGGCATCAGCCCCCAGCTCCTCCGGCTGTGCCAGCGACTGGCCGGCGAGGGGTTCGCGGCCGTCGCCCCGGACCTCTTCTTCCGGGCCGGTGGGACCGAGGCGGGCGGGTTCGCCGAGCTCATCGGCTCGCTCGACCCCGACCAGACCCTGGCCGACGTGGCGACGGCGGCGGACGTACTGCGGGCCGCCGGCGCCACGGGCATCGGCATCACGGGCTTCTGCATGGGGGGACTCATGACCTACCGCAGCGCCAAGGCCGTCCCCGGACTCGACGGAGCGGTCGGCTTCTACGGGGCCGGGATCTCCCGGGAGCTTGGCACGCCGGCCTGCCCGACCCTCCTCTTCTTCGGGGGCGACGATCCGTGGATCAGCCAGGACGACATCGCCGCGGTGGTGGCCCACCATCCCAGCACCGTCGTCTACCCGGCGGCCACCCACGGCTTCATGCGTGACGGCTCGGACACCTACGACGCGACGGCGGCTGCCGAGGCCTGGAAGCTCACCCTGGCCTTCTTCCACGAGCATCTGGCCGGCACCTGAGCTGGGTTCGCCCCGGCGCTCGCCCGAACCCGACGTCCCCGGCGATGTCGCGGCGGCCCTCACCCGCGCCCACCTCAGCGCGACGTTCTCCGGGCTACCCCCTTCGCACCGACAGGAGTACCTGACGTGGATCGAGTCGGCCAAGCGGCCCGAGACCCGGGTCCGGCCCATCGACCAGGCGGTCACCCGGCTCACGAAGAAAAGCCCGCTCAGGGCTTGAGCGGCTCCGGGAGGCGGTGGGCTCCGCTACTGTCCCGGGGCCGGGCCTGGGACGCCCGCACGGGACATGAAGAGGGACGACGTTGATCATCTGGATCATCATGGCCATCCTGCTCGTCGTGATCGTTATCGGCGGGTACGGCGGGCGACGCCGGTACCAGCGGCGGTCGGGCTCGGCGGCCCAGCAGCCCGCGCACCAGACGCACCACGGTAAGCAGGCCCACAACAAGCGGGGCCGCGGCCACTGACCACGGGTCAGGCTCGACCGTCTCCCTGCGTCTCGTGGAGGTCTGCGCGCTCACCGTCGAGCTCCATCTCGCGGGGAGCAGGTCACTCAAGGACAAGCGGGCCGTCGTCCGCCACCTCCTCGACACGGCCCGCCGACGGTTCGGCGTCGCCGCAGCCGAGGTGGGGCACCTCGACCGCTGGCAGCGCGCCGAGCTCGGCTTCGCCGCCGTCGGGGCCACGGTGAGCCACGTCGAGGAGGTCCTCGACACGGTCGAACGCTTCATCTGGTCCAACCCGGAGGTGGAAGTGGTCTCGACGGCCCGCGGCTGGCTCGAGGTCGAGGACTGAACGACACCGTGACGCTGCGCCGGCCCCGGCGGCGCCAAGACAGCCCGGCGGCCTCAAGAGCCGGCGTCACACCGGCCTGCGACCCTCCTCTTGTCGACACGGAGAGGAGCGAGCGCATGGTCATCCCGGAGGATGGAGAACCCCTGGAAGGGTGAGCTACGGGCTGGACGAGGCCTTGGATCTTCTCGCCGCACTCGAGGATGCGAGGGACGTGCTCATTGCGACCGACCACTTCGCGGTCCTTGCCCAGGTGGAGCATCAGGTCCAGCTCTTGGGCCGTAAACTTGGTCTCGGAAAAGGGAGCACTAGTGGCTGATGAACTCTTGAGGGCATCAGAGGCGGCACGTCGACTCGACACGACAACCACCGAGCTCTTGCGCCTAGTCTACGAGCGGAAGATCCGTTACGTGATGGTCAGAGGTATGGCGCACATACCCACCGACGCCCTAGACGAGTACCGGGCGAAGACCTCCTAGACTCCGCTCCACTTCGGGAGGGCTGATAGATGGGCGATCCGATCCTCACGACTTCGCCGGTGCCTTCTCAGATGGCTGCCGGCGAAGCATCGGCGCCATGGACCCAGTCCCGGCCTTTGTCGATGGTCATCGTTGCCGGCTCGATGCTCGCCCTCTGCTGCGCCTTCTACGTCAACATCGCGTTTGCCATTCTCCAATGGTCATGGTCCGCGCGGGTTACATCGAGCCGTTGGTGGATCATCTACTTCGTCGCGCTCGCGGTTGCGGGGCCCTGTTTCGGGTCGGCCAGCTGGCTTGCAACGCTCGGGCACGGAGTGAGTCGCCGTTGTCACGTGATGACGGCCAGTATCATCGGCGGCTCTGTCAGCGCACTCGTCCTACTGCAGCTGATTGCTGATATCGCCAGCCGACATGGTGGCACGTGGTGGAGGGTTGGCGTCTTCCTGCCGATCGTTGTTGGGGGGGTCTTGACCTTGCTCCTGCGGAAAGATCCCCTTGGGCTCGGGCTCGACCGTCATATCCGATCAAGACTTGTCTGGGTCGTAGCCGCGTCGATCGTCATTCTCGTTGGCCTTCAGATCGTTCTGGCGGCATCAACTGGTTGGCTGTGACCCCCAAGCGTGGGGCCGGCAGGGATCGAACCAGCGACTAAGGATTGTGAGCTGGCCCACGCCCGTCCATCGAGTCTGCGTCGGTCCGTGTGCGCAGTTCACCTCTGGTCCGATGTCCAGGCCGTGGTGTCGGATCCACCTGATTCGCTCGATTGGAGTAGCGAGGGAGTAGCAACGGGTGGCCGACTCCCGAGAGACGGGGCGCACACCGATCGAATCATCGGCCGTCGGGAGGGAGGGACCCGAACGCTTCCGGGCGGGGGTCACGGACTGATGGGCCGTGTGCGCTCTCGGATCCATGCCGCGAACCACGCTTCGTCGACCTCGTGCGCCGCCACGGAAAGCATCGCTGCTTCCGCGTCATCCACGTCGGGAGGATCCGGATCCCAGACGACGCCGTTGAGGTCCAAGAAGAGGACGAGGGCCGCCCAGCTGGCTCGCTTGTTGCCGTCGATGAGCGGGTGGTTCCAGGCCAAGTGACAGGCGAGCACCGCTGCCTTGTCGATCAGGTCGGGGTAAAAGGCCTGGCCACCGAAGCTGGCCTGAGGAGCGTGGAGGGCCGAGTCCGCCAGGTTGAGCCGGCTCGATCTGGCCAGGTCCTCGGCATCGATCCCCGTCACCTGCTCAGCCAGCCATAAGAACTCGGACAGAGACAGGTAGCGGGTCAACGAGCGAGCCGGTTCAGCAGCTCCTTGTCGCGCTCGAGAAGCTTGCTCGCCCGGGCGGTGAACTCCGTGTCGGTACGCACTCGGGCGATCTCAGCGGAGAGCGACTCGATAATGAGAGCGTTGACGCTGGTGCCCTTGACCCGTGCCACCGCTTCTGCCTGTTCGGCCAGGTCCTCGGGGAGCCGGACGGTCGTCTGCTTAGTCATGACATCATGATATCACGATGCCCCATCCAGTGCCTCGGTGGATTCAGAGGACCCTCCGGAGCACTCGATCGCACGGCGGGATTTCTGAGTCGGTGGCACGCCGGGAAAACCCCTCCGCGCGGCGGCTCAGGCGCCCGGAACTCCGAACCTCCGAAGCGTCGCCAAGAAGTCCGGGGGGACGGCGCCTGAGAACGACACCCGGCTACCAAGGGGGGACCTTCTGCGGAACCGGACTCCAGACCTGATGACTTCCACCTTCTCGATGTCCGACCAGCGGAGTTCCGTTGTCGGGATCAGCCATACGATTCCCCGGACACTTGGTCCTATACGTATCCCCCATGAGAAGACCGCAAGTCGTACGAGAGGCCATGTGGCTCCAATGGGCGATGCGCCCCCTGACCAGGCCGCTCCGCCGACGACATTCAACGTTGGAGACTCCGGTATCTGACCCTCGTGGACCGCTGCGTTGGAACGCCGTCGCGGAATCACCAAGAAGATCACGACGGCCGTCACAGCCCCGAGCGTCGCCAGCACGATCTCCTGCGGATCCAAGTTGGGGGGGCCGCTCACCTCAACCCGCTCGCCTTATGTCCATCGCAAGGCCCAGGACCCAGTCTGTGTAGATCGTTCTCTTTTCGTAGGCACACAATTCGGCCTCTGAATTGGTACTTTCGTGTGGGGCCGGCAGGGATCGAACCTGCGACCGAGGGATTATGAGTCCCCTGCTCTGACCACTGAGCTACGGCCCCCATCTGCACGACGAGGACGAGTGTCCGACGTCGCGGCGCCTTGCGCTCCGACTTTCGCCCCACGCCGACAAGCAGATGGTACCGAACCGATCAGCAAGGCTTCTGCGGACGGCCGCCACTCGCGTGGCCACGCCTCGACGGATGACGAGTCGAAGGACGGGCGGGTAGAGCCAGGTGGGCGAGGAAACCCAGGTGCCCCTTGCCGCGCATGCTCCGCAAGGCTCTCTCGGAGGTCAGCCCATGGCGGTCACGAGCGTGCAGCACAGCGGCGTGACTGGTTCGCCCCTGTGCCGCGGTACCGGCTGAGTCTCGGAGTGGCGGGATCTCCGATCAGTCGAGAGCACGAGGGCCGCCCGACGCCCCCAAAAGGACCATGAGCTGTTCCGCCACCACCCACGACGACCGGACGGTCGCGGAGCCGACGAGCTCGCCCTGACCCTGCTTCGGCCCAGGCGGAGGCTGGCCCTCGCGACCCTTCGGCAGCGTGGACTCCGCCGGGGCCTGGGCCTTATTCTCCGGTGGGGAACGCTGAAGAAGAAGGTGGCGATGCTGGCCTCGATGAACGGTGCGCTTTACGGCCTGTGGGCCGTCCTCTACATCGTCCTCCTGCTGACCCTCGGCATCTTCTCCATCCGCAAGGGTCACTGGGTGATGTTCATCGTCGGGATCTTCATCCCGCTCTTCTGGCTCATCGGCGCTCTCATGCCGAGGCGCGGACCCCGCTGATCTGCCTCACTCCCTGCAAATTGCAACCGTCGGGCGAAGGCCAATTCGTCGGCGAAGGACCCTGCCAACCCATGTGCGATCTCCCGTCCGCCCGCCCCCGTCGACCTGAACGAACGTTCACTGCCGGCAGGTCAACGGGCCTGCACCCGACCGGCTGGGGCCCCTACTTGCGGATGCCCTGCAGAAAGATGGCATGGCATAGACGGCCTAGGCCAAATTGGCTATCATCTCCGTTGGTTGCCGCGCAGTTTGAAAACTCCTGGGTTTGCCAGCAGGTAGGTTGCAAAACCTCCACCTGACAGCCACCGGAAGGAGCCATCGGTCCCTCCACCCATGGCTTCGAAGGTGCTGAGGGACCGGGGCAGACCGTGCGGCGAAGACAAGCATGACCGTTGGGCGGGCAATGGTCAGTCAGCGAGTGCGCCGACCGGCGGGAGCGGGTCGCCGCCGGGCGGGAGCTCCTCAACATGACCTTCCAGACGTTGACCTACGTCGTGCGACGGGACCGTGACCGATGAGTGACGTGACACGACAGAAGAAGCAGGAGCGGTTGATTCAGATGCTGCGCGCCCAAGCGCGCAGCTACCGGGCGCACATCGCCTCGCTCGAGGGCCAGCTGACCGAACTGCGTGGGGGCGGCCGGCCCGTGTCCAACCCCGCGGGCACCAACACCGAGCTCGAGAACCGGCTGGCCGCGGCCGGCGCCGGCGGTGGCAGCGGCGCGAGCAGCGCCGAGCCCCGACGGGGCTTCCCGATTCCGGACATGACCCTGCGACCCGAGCCGCGCAAGCAGAACGACCCGAAGCTGGACCAGCTCCTGTCAGCCATCGGCGACTCCTGATCCCCGGCGCCCGGCGTGGGCGCTCAGGTGCTCAATTGCCGCTCGCCGGTATGACCTCGTTGGCGAACCGCTGCATCTGCGAGATGAAGACGTCCGGCGTGATGTCCTTGGACCCGGCCCAGAACCGCAGGGAGAGCTGGTCCACCCCCGCCTTCGCCAGGACAGCGACGTCCTCGCGCAGCTGCTCGGCTGTCCCCTGGAAGATCGGACGCCCGTCTCTCGCCGGCACATTCGGGGCGTAGCGGAATTCCTCGGGGACGGCCGCCCCGCCGTAGGGCTGCCGGCCGACCGGCGTGGTGCCGGCGGACAGCACCCGGGTCTCCGGGCAGCTGTAGGAGAAGACGAAGGGCCCCGTCCGTCCGGCGGCCGACCGGGCAGCCTCGATCTCGGCCCGGTAGCGGGCGTAGTCCTCGGGTGAAGGCCACAGCGGGTGCCAACCGTCACCAATCCGAGCCGCTCGGCTCCTCGCCCGAGGGATGTTGCCCCCGATCCAGACCGGGATCGACGGCGTCTGGACGGGGCGCGGCTCGGCGTGGACGTCGCGGTAGGTGACGAATCGGCCCTCGAAGGTCTTCGGGCCGGGTCCCTCCCACAGGTTGCGCAGAACCGCCACGTACTCCTCGGTCACCGCCGCCCGTTCCTCGTAGGGCGGCGCGGCCACGGCCTCGAACTCACCGCGCATGTAGCCGACCCCGACGGCCAGGGTCACCCGCCCCCCCGACAGGGCATCGATGGTCGCGAGCTGTTGGGCCAGGTAGACGGGCGACCGGTAGGGCATGACCAGCACGTCGAAGCCGAACCGCAGCCGTCGGGTGCTTCCGGCGCCGAAGGCGCTGCAGGCGACGGCCTCGAACCACTCGGCTCGGGACAGCTTGACCCCGTAGTCGGGGATCACGATGTGGTCGCCGAACCAGGCGTGGCCGTAGCCGAGCGACTCGGCCGCCTCGACCAGCTCGCTGAACACGTCCGGTCGGCAGTAGGGCCCCCAGGTCGGGATGACGACACCGAAGTCCATTGCACTTGCCTCCTGTCCGGCGCCGGCCCCGAGCCTTCAAGGTACCCTGCCCCCGACGAGCACTCGTCGACCGAACGGAGGACGCATGCCGAGCATCGAGGTCAACGGCGGGAACATCGCCTACGAGATCCTGGGCGACGGTCCTCCCATCGTGCTCACGCCGGGCGGCCGGTTCAGCATGAACGTCCCCGGGCTCCGTCCGCTGGCCGAGGCGCTCGCCCCGCGCATGAAGGTCCTTCTGTGGGACCGTCCGAACACGGGGGCGTCCGACGTGAAGTTCACCGGCGACACCGAGTCCAACATGCACGCCGACGACCTCGCCGAGCTGCTGCGACGGCTCGAGATGGCGCCGGCTGTCATCGCCGGGGGGTCCGCCGGATCGCGCGTCTCACTCCTCACCGCCATCCGCCACCCCGACGTCACCGACAAGGTGGTGGCCTGGTGGCTCTCGGGCGGCGTCTTCGGGACGATGACGCTGGCGATGACCTACAACCTCCCCTTCATCGCCGCCGCGCTCGTCGGCGGAATGGAGGCCGTGGCGGCCCTGCCGCAATGGGAGGACACGTTCGCCGCCAACCCGGGCAACCGAGACCGGGTGCTCGGCATGGACCCCGACGAATTCGTGAGGGTGATGCAGAGCTGGCTCCTCGCCTACGTCCCCGAGAAGGGCAGACCGATCCCCGGTGTGGAAGAAGCCCAGCTCGCGGGGGTCAAGGCACCCTGCCTCGTGTTCCGCAGCGGCACCGAGGACCAGTACCACACGATGGAGACGTCGCTCGCCGTGCAGCGGTTGATCCCCGGGTCGACATTGGCCGAACCGCCCTGGGGCGAGGACGAATGGCCGCGGCTGCAGAAGCTGACCGCGGCGGGGCAAGGGTTCATCTTCGACTGCTGGCCCAAGCTCGCCCCCCAGGTCCTGGAGTTCACCGGGGCCTGAGGTCGTTCAATGCGCCTGCTCGGCCCGTTCGAGGAACCCGCGCAGCGCCGCGAGCACACCGTCCGGATCGGTCTCCCACAGATCATGGGTGGCCTCCGGGAGCTCGACCACCTCGAGCGAGGCGACATGGTCCGCCCAACGGGCGACCGTGGCGTCGTCGAGGAGGGGACGGCGACCCGGGCGGAGGAGCAGCACGGGGCAGGAAAGCCACGACAGCCGCTCCCAGAGGGAGATCTCGACCGACTCCTCCTGGACAGCGCGCACCGCGTGCTCGGGCATCCGCTCGGTCATCGAGCGCCCGCGCCAGGTGCGCTGGAGCGCGGGCTCGACGAACGTCGGCGGTAAGCCCACGTGGCGGGCCCAGTAGTCACCAATCACCAGGGCGGCCACGGCCTCGGGCCGTCCGAGGGCGAACCCGAGCGCATACGAGGAGCCACGGGAGAAGGCGACGACGGCGTACTTGGTCCAGCCGAGGTCCTCCACCACCGCGGCGACGTCGCCCACGTGGTCCTCCCAGCGGTAACCCTTGACCGGGGCCTCGCTCCGGCCCCGGCCCCGCACGCTGACCGCGGCGGCCGGGCGGGGCGAGAGCCCGCGGAGCAGGCCGGCGTACTCCTCGCCGGACTCCCCGAATCCTGGGACCACGATGACGGCCAGCCCCTCGGGCACGTCGGGCTGGAAGGCCACGTAGTGGATGCGCACGTCGTCGGCGGAGCGCACGTCGGCCGATTGCAGCCCCTCGGTTCCCGACGTCGTCTCTTCGGCTTCGGCCACGGCCCGAGCGTAGGGGGTTGACCAGCTACGGTGCCCCCGTGGCCCTGACCCCGGTGACCACCCTCAACGAGCTCCTCGACCTCGAAGAGCTCGACCGCAACCTCTACCGGGCACGCAACGAGGACAACGTCACCGGCCGGCCGACGCTCTTCGGCGGTCAGGTGCTGGCGCAGGCGCTGCGTGCCGCCGCCTTCACGGTCGACGAGGCGCGCCTCCCCCATTCCTGCCACGGCTACTTCCTGCGCCCCGGCCAACCCGAACGCCCGGTGATCCTCCGGGTGGACCGGGACCGCGACGGCCGGTCCTTCTCGGCCCGCCACGTGGTGGCCATCCAGGACGGGGACGAGATCTTCACGCTCACGGCGTCGTTCCACCGGGTCGAGGAGAGCGGCGCGCTCGAGACGCCGATGCCCGAGGGCGTGCCACCGCCGGAGGCTCCGGCTCGGGCGATCGGTTGGCACCACCGGACGGTCGAGCTCAAGATCGTGGACAAGGCGGGCGAGACCGAGGACGGACCGCCGACGAGGCTCTGGGTGCGGGCGATGCAGCCGCTGGCGGACGACCCCGTCGTGCACGCCTGTGCCCTGGCCTACATCTCGGACATCGGGAGCGGCTTCGGTGCGTCGACGCTGCTCGGCCTCCCCCGCGGTGGCCCCAGCCTCGACCACGCCCTGTGGTTCCAACACCCCATTCGCCTCGATGACTGGGTGCTGCTCGACATGTGGCCGGTCAAAGCGGGAGGAGCGAGAGGCCTCTACATGGGCACCGTGCACGACCACGCCGGCGTGTTCGGGGCGTTGTTCACCCAGGAGATGCTCATGCGACCGATCGGCACCTGACCGGCGGTCCCCCTGTGTCGGCCCGGAGCGCAATCGGCAACTGGGTCGCGGGATTTGAGCCCGACCACCTGGGCTGCGACGCTCTGCCCCGAGGCGACGAGAGGTGGTGCTGATGGAGATCCGCGGATCGAAGGTGCTGGTGACCGGGGCCTCGTCGGGGATCGGCGCCGCGCTCGCCCTGCAGCTGGCCGAACAGGGAGCCACGGTGGGCCTGGTGGCCCGCCGGGCCGATCGACTGGCCGAGGTCCTCGAGGCCACCCAGCGCCACTCGCCGGACTCGCGCCGCTGGGTGGCCGACCTCGGCGACACCGAGCTGGCGGAGCGAGTCGCCCTCGAGGCCTGGGAGGCCTTCGGCCACCTGGACTGTCTCGTGAACAACGCCGGCGTCCCGATGCGCCGCACGACAGCCGAGCTGGACTACGAGACGCTCGAATGGGTGATGCGGGTCAACTTCCTCGCCCCGGCCCGCATGATGATGGCCGTGCTGCCCGGGATGCTCGAGCGTGGTGAGGGCCTGATCGTCAATGTCTCGAGCGTCGCCGGCCGCCTCGGCAACCCGAACGAAGCGGCCTACTCCGCCAGCAAATTCGCCCTGTGCGGTTGGAGCGAGGCGACGGCCGTCGACCTCTGGGACACCGGTGTCAAGATCCGCCTCGTCAACCCCGGCCCGATCGACACGGAGATCTGGGACCTACCGAACAACGACGACCCCCTGTACGACGGACCCAAGATCTCGGCCGAGGAGATGGCGCAGGGCATCATCGCCGCCATGGAGGGTGACCAGTTCGAGCACTACGTGCCCGACATGAAGTCCTTCGTGGAAGCCAAGACGGCCGACCCCGACCCGTTCTTGGCCGGGATGGCCGACTTCCTCCGCAACGCCAAAGGTTCCTGAGCTACCCGTCGAAGTCGAGGGTCCGGCTGTCCGGTCGCCTCGTCACGTCGAGCGGCCGGCGGTCGTCGTGGCGTCGCCGACGCCAACGGTGAGGACGGAGGTCGAGCGGACTCGGGCCGAGGAGGATCGGCAGGGAGGTGTGCCGCATCAGCTGCTCACGCACACCACCGGCCCGCAACCGGGCGAGACCCCGGGTGCGGCGCGTACCGAGGACGATGAGATCGACACCCTCGCGCGCCGCCTCAGCCGCCAGCCGTCGCCCGACGAGGTGGGGGTCGCAACGGAAGAGGCCGCCGGTCGCCCCGATGCCGGCCATCCCGAGGTCGAACACCGCCTGCTGGACGAGCTGATGGGCCTCTTCGAAGCCGAACGGCGGACCGATCAGAGCGTGGACCACCCGGACCTCCGCCTCGAAGCGGCGAGCCACGGCCTTCGTGTGGGCGACGGCGAGGGGGCTCTCGTCGGAGTGGTCCAGGGCCAGGAGCAGCTTCTTCATGACTCGCGCCTCGTGGCGGGCCGACGGGATCGACGGCCTCGCCTGGCCACCATCGTGGCGGCCTACCGCCGTCTCTGGCAGGGCCGATGGTCCCGACACCGGCACCAACTTGGGCCCAACGGCCCTGACGGCTCAGGGCGGAAGGGCCCGAGGATGGCCGTATGGCACGGGCGGCCGTCCGGGAGACCCATCTCTCGGTCCTCTTCTTCTTCGGTGACCACGTCGTCAAGGTGCGCAAGCCTGAGAAGTTCGACTTCATCGACCTCTCGGATCCCGAGCACCGGGCGGCCGACTGCCGGCGGGAGGTCGAGCTCAACCGCCGCCTCGCCCCCGACGTGTACCTCGGCGTGGCCAGCCTGGTGCTCGAGGGACGGGAGCTCGAGCCCGTCGTACTGATGCGGCGCCTCCCCGAGGATCGCCAGCTCGGCAACCTCGTCCGCCGGGGCGCCGACATCGCCGCCCAGGTGCATGCCGTGGTGGTCACGCTCGCCGATTTCCATGCACGGGCCGCTCGGTCGCCGGTCATCGACGCGGCCGCCACCCCCGAGGCTCTCCTCGAGCGTTGGCGGGCGACGGCCGGGGACCTGGCCCCCTTCGAGGGTCCCATGCTCGACTCGGGGAGCCACGCCCGGGTCAACGCCCTCGCCGAGCGCTACCTCACCCGACACCGTCGCGTCCTCATCGAGCGGATCGCCGGGGGTGCCGTGTGCGACGGCCACGGCGACCTCCAGGCGGACGACGTGTTCTGTTGTGACGACGGACCCCGGATCCTCGACTGCCTCGAGTTCGACGACCGCCTCCGGCACGGCGACGTGCTGGCCGACGTGGCTTTCCTCGCCATGGACCTCGAGCGACTCGGTGCCACAAGAGCGGCCGGCCAGGTCGTCACCGACTACGAGGAGGTCACGGCGACCGCCTTCCCGCAGTCGCTCGTCCACTTCTACACCGCCGCCCGGGCGCAGGTGCGGCTCCTCGTCGCCTGTCTGCAGGCGGAGCAGGAAGGCCTGGCGGTCTCCCCCGAAGCGCCGCCCCTCCTCGACCTGACCCTGCGCCATCTCGAGGCGGCCCAAGCACGGCTCGTCCTCGTCGGCGGTTCACCCGGCACCGGGAAGACGACCCTCGCCGGCCGCCTCGGGAGCGTGCTCGACGCCGAGGTCCTCTCCACTGACGCCCTCCGGCGCGAGGTGGTGGGAGGCGAGCACCGTTACTCGTCCGCGGCCAAGGCCACCGTCTACCGCGAGCTCCTCGACCGTGCTCGGACCTCGCTCGACGCCGGGCGCTCGGTGGTCCTCGACGCCACCTGGGGGGACGCCGCCCTCCGAGCCGGGGCGGGTGCCCTGGCCACCTCCAGTGGGGCCGACCTCATCGAGCTCCTCTGCACGTGCCCGCCGGCGGTCGCCGCCCGGCGGGTCGGCGTGCGGCTCGCCCGGGGCGCCGACGAGTCCGAGGCCACCGAAGACGTGGCGGTGGCCCTCGCGGCCGAGCGCGATCCCTGGCCCTCGGCCTGTCCGATCGACACCGGGCGGTTACCGGACGAGGCCGTCGCGGCGGCGTTGGCCGCGCTCGGGGAGGTTGGCCCGACCATCGGGCCCGGGGACGCCCGATGACCTTCGTCAGCCTCATCTTCGACAACCTCGCCAGCAAGAAGGCACGGTCGTTCGGCATCGGCTTCGCCATCGCCCTCGCCGTGATGACGGTCGTGGCCCTCACCGCCGTGAGCAGCGGGCTGGAGCAGTCGGCCGCCCAGGTCCTCGAGATCGGCAAGTCCGACTTCACGGTGGCCCAAAAGGGGGTGTCAGAGGTGCTCTTCAGCAGCATCGACCAGGGGCAGCTCGACCGCGTCAGGGCCACGCCAGGCGTGGCGAGCGCCATCGGCGTGCTGCTCGAGACGGAGCACCTGAACGCCGACAACCCGTTGTTCATCGAGATCGGCATCGCCCCCTCGGATCTTCGCTCCTTCGGCGTCACGGTGGTGGCCGGGCGTGTCTACGCACCCACGGCCCTGCACGAGGTCATGCTGGGCTGGCGGGCCGCGCAAAACTTCGGCCTCCACGTGGGGAGCCGCTTCGCGGCGAACGGCACCGTCAACACCGTGGTCGGCATCTACTCCACCGGCATCTCCTTCGGCGACCTCGGTGCGATGTTCCCCCTCCCGGCCGTCCAGGCCTACAACCGGGTCCCCGGTGCGCTGACGCTCGTCTTCGTGCGCGTGGCCCATGGCTACTCGATCGGCGCCGTGGCCTCGACCATCGCCAAGGACCAGCCCGAGCTCACGACCATCCGAACCGCGTCGCAATTCGGACGGGCCGACCGCAATCTCGTGTTCCTCCAGGCGGCGGCCACGGGCAGCACGGTGCTCGCCGTCCTCATCGGTGCGGTCATCGTCGGGAACACGATGCTCCTCTCGCTGTTCGAGCGGACAAGGGAGTTCGGTCTGCTCCGGGCGATCGGCTGGTCCCGCTCCAGGGTCGTCTCGCTCGTCGTCGGCGAGGGGCTCGTCTTGGCGCTGTTCGGGGCGATTCTCGGCGTCGGCCTGTCGTTCGCCATCACCGCCCTGCTCGAAGGGGTGCCACCCCTCGCCGGCGTGCTCCATGCGAGCTACTCCAGGACGGCCTTCTGGCGTGGCATCTACACCGCCTTCGGGATGGCCGTCATCGGCGGTCTCTATCCCGCCCTCCGAGCGGCTCACCTCGCTCCTCTGAAGGCACTCAGCCATGAGTGAGGCGACGGACGTTCCGACGGTGCCGGCGGCTCTGCCGGCTGGCGGAACGGAGCCGGCGGTGCTCGCCCGCGGCGTCGTGAAGTACTACGACGAAGGCGTCGTGCCCGCGCTGAACGGCGTCGACCTGACGGTGGGACGCGGTGAATTCGTGGCCATCACCGGTCCCTCCGGCTGCGGCAAGTCGACCATGCTGCACCTGTTCGCCGCGCTGGACGTGCCCACCTCGGGCACGATCGTCATCAACGGCTACGACCTCGCCCATCTCCGCGCCCCGGACCGGTTCCGGCGGGAGGAGATCGGTCTCGTCTTCCAGCTCCACAACCTGCTCCCTCGCCTCTCGGTGGTCGACAACGTGGAGATCGCCATGCTCGGCTCCCGTCGGCACCGGGCCGAGCGGGCGGCCCGGGCGAGGGAGCTCCTCGCGGCGGTGGACCTGCTGCCGTTCTCGGCCCGGCGCCCGCCGCAGCTCTCTGGCGGTGAGCGCCAGCGCGTCGCCATCGCCCGGGCGCTCGCCAACGACCCGGCGGTGCTCCTCGCCGACGAGCCCACCGGCAGCCTGGACAGCGCCTCGGTCGAGACGGTCCTCGCCCTCTTCACCCGCCTCCAGACCGAGCGGGGCCTCACGATCGTCCTCGTCACCCACGACCAGGCGGTGGCCAGCGCGGCGGGTCGGGTGGTGCACATGCTCGACGGCCGGATCGTCGAGGCGTGAGTGGCGCGCCGAACCCGAGGCTCGAAAGCCCTGCGTCGCCGGGGCGGAGCCGACGACCGGTGACCTTGGGCCCTATCGCCCCTGGGCCATCGAGACGACGATGCAGGAAGACCCGCGGCGAGAAAGGTGTGTGGTGCGGCCGATTCTGTGGTTCGACGAGATCCGTCTCACCGACACGGCCTCGGTCGGGGGGAAGGGGGCGAACCTCGGCGAGCTGACGGCGGCCGGGCTCCCGGTCCCACCCGGGTACGTGGTGACCGGGGAGGCCTACCTCGACGCGATCGATCGGGCCGGTGTGCGGTCCCAGCTCCAGCAGCTGATGGCCGAGGTGCGGGCCGACGACCCCGCCGACCTCGAGCGGGTCGCCGCTGCGACTCAGGACCTCCTCCGGTCCATCAAGCTCCCGACGGACCTGGCGACGGCCGTCGTCGAGGCCTACCACCGACTGGGCGAGGACCTCCTCGTGGCGGTGCGCTCGTCGGGCATCGGGGAGGACGCCGAGGGCACGTCGTTCGCCGGCATGAACCAGACCTTCACCAACGTGGCCGGCGACGATGACGTCCTCGCGAGCCTCGTGGCCTGCTGGGCCTCGCTCTACGGCGCCCGCTCGATCTCCTACCGGGTCACCCGGGAGATCGCCGACGAGCCCGGCCTGGCCGTGGTCGTCCAGGAGATGGTGCCTTCGGAGCGCTCCGGGGTCATGTTCACGGTCGACCCCTCGACGGGCGAGACCGACCACCTCGTGATCGAAGCGGCGATGGGCCAGGGCGAGGTGGTGGTGAGCGGCCAGGTCGAGCCGGACACCTATGTGGTGGCCAAGAAGGGCCCGCGGCTGCTGCACGCCCGGGTCGGCCACCAGTCGTTCAAGATCGTGCGCGGTCCGGACGGCCATGACGAGACCGTGGCACTCGATCCGTCCGAGGGTGGACGCCGGGTGCTCTCGGACGAGGAGGCGGTGGACCTGGCCCGTCTCGGCCTCGCCACCGAGGCGCACTACGGCTCGCCGCAGGACACCGAATGGGCCATGGCCGGCGGCCGGACCTTCCTCGTCCAGTCCCGCCCGATCACCACGCTCGGTGGCCCGGCCGTCGCGGCCGGTGCGTCGTCGGGCCGCGTGCTCGTCCAGGGTCTGGCGGCCTCGGCCGGGCGGGCCTCGGGTGCGGTCCGCGTCCTCCACGACCCGGCCGAGGGCGACCAGCTGCTCGCCGGCGAGATTCTCGTCGCCCCCATGACGAGCCCCGACTGGGTGCCGACCATGCGTCGGGCGGCCGCCCTCGTCACCGACGGTGGCGGCATGACCTGCCACGCGGCCATCGTGTCGCGCGAGCTCGGCGTGCCCTGCGTGGTCGGTGCCCGTACGGCCACGACGGTGCTGCGTGACGGGGAGGTGGTGACCGTCGACGGGGCCGAGGGGCTCGTCTACGAGGGCCTCGTCGGACGGCCGTCTGCCGTGGTCGCCGAGGCGGTCAGCGGTCCGGCCGTCGGCGCACCGGCGGCCCTCGCCACGAAGCTGTACGTCAACCTGGCCTTCGCCGAACACGCCGAGGAGGTGGCGGCGTTGCCCGTCGACGGCGTCGGGCTGCTCCGGGCCGAGTTCATGGTGACCGACGCCCTGGGGGGTGTGCACCCCCGGCTGCTCCTCGAACGGGGCGACGAGAAGACCTTCATCGACGACATGGCAGCCTCGCTCCTCCGCATCACCCAGGCGTTCGCACCACGGCCGGTCGTCTACCGGAGCATCGACTTCCGCACGAACGAGTTCAGCAACCTCGAGGGCGGGGACCGCTTCGAGCCCCACGAGGAGAACCCGATGATCGGCTACCGGGGCTGTTACCGGTACGTGCGCGAGCCCGACCTCTTCCGGCTGGAGCTCGCGGTCCTGGCCAAGGTGCTCGAGTCCACGCCCAACGTCCGGCTCATGATCCCGTTCGTCCGCACCGCCTGGGAGCTCGAGGCCTGCCTCGACGTCGTGGCCTCGAGCCCGGTGGCCGACGCCCTGCCGATCTGGGTGATGGCCGAGGTGCCGTCGGTCGCCTTTTGGATCCCCGAGTACGCCACGATGGGCATCGAGGGCGTCTCCATCGGGAGCAACGACCTCACCCAGCTCATGCTGGGTGTCGACCGCGACTCCCAGGTCTGCGCCGAGCTCTTCGACGAGTCCGACCCCGCTGTCCTCGACGCCATCGGGCGGATCATCGCCGGGTGCCAGGCGTCGGGCCTGACGTCGTCGCTCTGCGGCCAGGCGCCCTCCAACCGGCCCGAGTTCGCCGAGCACCTCGTGCGCCTCGGCATTACCTCGGTCTCGGTCAATCCCGACGCGGTGGCCGCCGCCCGGGCGTCCATCGCCGCGGCCGAGTGGCGCCTCCTCCTCGAGTCGGTCGCGCCGGCCCGGGCGGAGGCCCAGGCGCACCTCGGCGGGCCACGACCCGTCCACCCCCGCCGGCGGCCTCGTTGAAGGCCGTCGTCGTCTACGAGTCGATGTTCGGCAACACGAGGGTGATCGCCGAGTCCGTCGCCGAGGGTCTGCGGAGCAACCACGACGAGGTGGCGGTCGTGCCGGTGGGCGAGGCCGACCCCCGGCACCTGGGGGAGGCCGACCTCGTGGTGGTCGGCGGTCCGACCCACGCCTGGGGCATGTCGCGCCCGGCCACGCGGCGGGGCGCCCCGGACTACGTCCGGCGGTCGAAGGGCGTGCTCACGCTGGAGCCCGGTGCCGCCGGTCCCGGCGTCCGGGAGCTGCTCGCCTCCCTCGGGCAGGTCCGCACCAAGGCGGCCGCCTTCGACACCCGGGTCAACCGGTCGCCTCTCCTCACCGGCCGGGCCTCGAAGGGCATCGCCCGGGAGCTCCGTCGGCACGGCTTCCAGCTCGTGGCCCCTCCGGAGAGCTTCTTCGTCACCGGGAAGAGCGTGATGGTCCCGGGCGAGGCGGACCGGGCCCGGGCCTTCGGTGCCCGTCTGGCCGCCGTCGGGCTGCGCTCCGCCTCGACCCCGCCCGCACCCTCCTGACGGACGGCCGGGGTATCGCCCCGGCGCTCGGATGCTCTCAGATCTCCTCGGGCACCATCTCGATGGCCCCGCAGGGGCACTCCTGCACGCAGATCCCGCAGCCCTTGCAGTAGTCGAGGTCGAAGCGATAGCGCTGGCCCGGTCCGAGCTTCAGCACCGCGTTGTCCGGGCAGACCCCGAAGCAGTTGTCACACTCGAAGCAATTGCCGCACGAGAGGCAGCGCCTCGCCTCGAACAGGGCGCTGTCCTCGTCCAGCCCCGCCACCACCTCGTCGAACGTGGACTGGCGGCGGGCCGCGTCGAGCTTCTGGCGCACCGTCTTCGGCGCGTCGGCGTAGTACCAGGGGTTCAGGTGCTCGGCGGTGGCCAGGGCGTGACGCTGGCGCTCTGGCCGCGCTTCGTTGCGCAACCAGGCGTCGATGTGCCTCGCCGCCTTCTTGCCGTGCCCGACCGCGTCGGTGACGGTCCGGGGCCCCTCGATCATGTCGCCACCACAGAAGACCCCGGGGTGCCCGCTCATCTCGTCGGGGCCCACCCGGACGACGCCGTCGACCACGACCACGTCAGGCAGGTTCCGGAGGAGCCCGAGGTCGGTGTCCTGGCCGAGGGCGAGCACGAGCGAGTCCGCCTCGAGCTCCTCGTACTCTCCGGTCGGCTGGGGGAAGCCCGACTCGTCGAGGGTCATCTTCTCGAGCACGAGATGACCGGCGTCGGCCCGGGCGACCGTCGAGAGCCACTGCAGGCGGATGCCCTCCTCGCCCGCCTCGAGCACCTCTTCGTCGTGGGCCGGCATGCGCTCGCGGGTCCGCCGGTAGACGACGACCGCCTCGGTGGCCCCGAGCCGGCGGGCGGTGCGGGCCGCGTCCATGGCGGTGTCCCCGCCGCCGTAGACGGCCACCCGGCGCCCGAGGAGCGGCCGTTCCCCCTCCTCGAGCCCGTGCAGCAGGCGCACCGCCTCGACGATGCGAGCCGAGTCACCGGCGGGGATGGCCGCGACCCGGCCCACCTGGGCCCCGACGGCGAGGAACGCCGCGTCGTAACCCTCGGCCGCCATGGTGCCGGCCACGTCGTCCACCCGCTCCCCGAGCCGGAGCTCGATCCCGAGGGCCAGGATGCGGTCGATCTCGGCGTCGACGACGTCGCGCGGCAGCCGGTAGGCGGGGATCCCGTAGCGGAGCATGCCGCCGGGCCGCTCCGCCGCCTCCAGCACGGTCACCGCGTGGCCGAGCCGGGCCAGGTGGTAGGCGGCCGAGAGACCGCCTGGGCCCGAGCCCACCACGAGCACCCGCTTGCCCGACGGCGCGGCGGGCCGGTCGAAGGCCCAGCCCTGCTCGAGTGCCTGGTCACCGAGGAAGCGCTCGACCGCGTTGATGCCCACCGCCTCGTCGAGCGTGGCCCGGTTGCACACGGTCTCGCACGGATGGAAGCAGACCCGCCCCATCACCGCCGGGAGCGGATTGTCCTCCACGAGCTGGCGCCAGGCCGCCTCGTAGCCCCCGTCCTCGGCCCGGTAGAGCCAGGCCTGGATGTTCTCGCCCGCCGGGCAGGCGTCGTTGCACGGCGGGAGGCGGTCGACATAGACGGGGCGCTCGACTCGCCAGGAACCCGTCTTGTTGGCGAGGCTCGAGCCCACGTCGAGCGTGATGGCGAAGGGCTTGTCCATCACTCGTCCTCGAGGAGCCCGAAACGCGCGATGTTGCGGTCGGCCAGCGCCTGGAGCCGGGCCACCACGTCGGGGCGGGCGATCCCACCGCCCTCGTCGAACAGGTGGCCGAAGCGGCTCTGGGGGCGCAGGTAGTCCTCGACCGGCACCCGGTGGCGGATCGGCGAGACGCCCACGACCTCCCCTCGCTCCGCCTCGAAGACCGGGAAGAGACCGCTCTCGGCGGCCAGTCGAGCCAGTCGCACGGTGTCCCGGGACGCCGCGCCCCACCCCAGTGGGCACGGGACGAGCAGGTGGAGGTAGCGGGCCCCGTGACAGCCCATCGCCCGCTCCACCTTGCGCTCCAGGTCGTGGAGATCGGCCACGGTCGCCGTGGCGACATAGGGGATCTCGTGGGCCATGGCGAGGAGGGGCAGGTTCTTGCCCTGGCCGAAGGCGTTGCCGGGTTCGTCGCCGACGGACTCGGTCGTGGCGGTGCGGGCGGCCGGCGGCGTCGCCCCGGAGCGTTGCACGCCGGTGTTCATGTAGGCCTCGTTGTCGTAGCAGATGAAGAGGACGTCGTCGTTGCGTTCGAACATCCCCGAGAGACAGCCGAACCCGATGTCGACGGTGCCCCCGTCACCGGCCTGTCCGACGACCCGGACGTCGCTGCGGCCCTTCACCCGGAGCGCCGCTGCCACGCCGGTGGCCACGGCCGGTGCGTTGCCGAACAAGGAGTGCAGCCAGGCGATCTGCCAGCTGGTCTCGGGATAGGGGGTCGAGAACACCTCGAGACAGCCGGTGGCGTTGACGGCCACCAGCCGCCCGCCGGCGGCCCGCATCGCGGCGTCCAGGGCGTAGCGGGCCCCGAGGGCCTCGCCACACCCCTGACAGGCCCGGTGGCCCGAGGTCAGCGAGTTCGTCCGCTCACGGTCGGACTGCACGGTACGCGCCGTCGGGTCGACGAGGCGGTTGCCGACCGCGAAGCTGCCCACTTGGTAGAACTTGACGGGCTGGCCGGCCACGTCGGCCTCCTCACCCGATCCTCGAGGCGACGGCCCCGAGGTCCCGCAGGAGGTTCTCCGCCGTCGGACCCGAGCGCCGCTCGGACGCCATACGGGCGAGCTCCCGCTCCACCAGGTCCCGGTCGAGATCGAGGAAGGTGAGGGGCTCCAGTCGACCGTCGGCCGCCGTCGTGAGCAGCGTGCGCAGCGAGGCCGAGGTGATCGGGCGGCCGCCGAGGCCGGCCACCACCGTGGCCACGGCGACGGGCAGCCCGTTGAGGGCGATGGCGACGTCGGTCGACAACACGCCGCCGAGGCCGGCGCTGAAGGCCTTCTCCACGACGACCACCCGCTTCGCACCGGCGAGGGCCGCCCGCACGGCGACCGAGGGGAACGGGCGGAAGGACGTGACGCCCACGATGCCGATGCGGTTCCCACCGTCGCGAAGCTCGTCCACCACGTCCTTCAGGGTCCCGAGCACCGATCCGAGGGCCACCACGACGGTGTGGGCGTCCTCGGTGCGGTAGCGGTGGAGGAGGCCGCCCGAGTCCCGGCCGAAGGCCTCGGCGAACTCGCTGGCGATCTCGGGGATGCGGGCGAGGGCCTGCTGCTGGCGCACATAGCCGAGGTAGCGGACCTCGGTGAACGCCTCCGGCCCGACCATCGCCCCGATCGACACCGGGTCGTCGGGGTCGAGCAGCTGGCGGGGCTCGTAGGGCGGCAGGAACGCGTCGACCGCTGCCTGGTCGGGCAGGTCGACCCGTTCCACCGCGTGGGTGAGGATGAACCCGTCCATGCAGACCATGGTCGGGACGGACAGCTCCTCGGCCAGGCGGAAGGCCTGGAGGTGCAGATCGGCGGCCTCCTGGTTGGTCTCGGCGAAGAGCTGCACCCAGCCGGCGTCGCGCACCGCCATGGCGTCGCTGTGGTCGTTCCAGATGTTGATGGGTGCGCCGATGGCCCGATTGGCCAGCGTCATCACGATCGGCAGCCCGAGACCGGCGGCGTTGTAGACGGCTTCGATCATGAAGAGGAGCCCTTGGCTGGATGTCGCCGTGTAGGAGCGGGCGCCGGTGGCCGAGGCGCCGATGGCCACCGACATCGCCGCGAACTCCGACTCGACGTTGATGAACTCGCAGGGAGCGAGCTCACCGGACTTCACGAGCCGGCCGACCGCCTCGATGATGTGGGTCTGGGGCGAGATCGGGTAGGCGCAGACCACCTCGGGCCGGCAACGGGCCACGGCCTCCGCCACGGCCTGGGAGCCCTCAAGCTGGCGCAGCACGGCGCAGCTCCTCGCGCTCCTGTCCGACGAAGGCGAAGGCTTCTTCGGCCGCGGCGACGTTGCCGTCGGCCACGGCCCCGCTGAAGCGCTCCCGCAGCGCGGCGACCACCGCCGGCAGGCTGACCCGGCCGGTCATGGCGGCGTAGCCGCCGAGGAGGACGGACCCGGGCACCGACCGGCCGACGTGGCGCAGGGCCATCTCGGTGGCCGGCACGGTGAGCAGCCGTTCGTGGCGGAGCCCGCTCACGAACTCGCCGATGCCGAGCTCGTCGAAGCTCTTGACGGTGTTGAGGAGGACGTAGGCGTCCGGACGGAGGCCGGCGAAGAGGTCCACCTGGTGGAGGAGCGTCGGGTCGAGGACGATCAGCACGTCAGGCTCCATGACCGGCTCCCGGGTGCGGATGGGCACGTCGGCGATCCGGCAGAAGGAGGCCACTGGGGCACCCGTGCGTTCGGAGCCGAAGCTCGGAAAGGCCTGGGCGTACGCGCCGTCCTCGAAGGCCGCCACGGCGAGCAGCTCGGCCGCCGTGACGACGCCCTGACCACCCCGTCCGTGGAACCGGACCTCGGTCACTGTCACGTCGCCTCCTCGGGTACCGGCCGAACGGTGGCCCTGTTGGCAGCCTGGTGCAGCGCCGTGGTCCCGGGTAGGGCCGAACGTCCCCGCGGCGGCCAGCCAGGGACCTTGGACCCTCCCTCGTCGGGGAACGCCCGCCGTAACCTGGGAACGTGCAGATCGGCGACGCCGTCGTGATCGGCCGCGACGGGCTCGACCAGCTGCTGGGAGCCCTTCAGGCCCGGGGTATGCGCACCATCGGCCCGGTGGTCCGCGACGGGGCGATCGTGCCCGGGGAGATCGAGCGGGCCGACGACCTGCCCGTCGGCTGGCACGACGAACAGGCCCCCGGCCGCTACCGGTTGGCCCACCAGGAGGACCCGGAGCTGTTCGGCTGGGCGGTCGGCCCGGGATCCTGGAAGGCCGAGTTCTTCCCGGCGAGCGAGACGGTGTTCCGCGCCCGAGTGGAGGGGGTCGGCCTCTCGGTCGAGGAGCCGGCGCTCCCCGCCGCCCCCACCGCGGTCGTCGGGGCCCGACCGTGCGAGCTCGCGGCGCTCGACGTGCTCGACCGGGTGTTGGGGGGCGGCGCCGTCCCCGACCCCCGGTACCTTGAGCGCCGCCGGGCCAGCTTCGTCGTGGCCACCGACTGCGGGAGGCCCTCGGCGAGCTGCTTCTGCTCGTCGATGGGGACCGGCCCCGAGGCCCGGGAAGGCTTCGACCTCGCGCTCAGCGAGGTCCTCGACGGGAAGCGACACCGCTTCGTCGTCCGGGTCGGCTCGGCCGCGGGCGCGGCCGTCCTCGAGGAGCTGCCGACGACGCCCCTTGACGACGACACCTCCGAGGCGCGCCGAGAGGTCCTCGAGGGAGCGGCGAGGGCGATGCGCCGGTCCCTCGAGACCGAGGGGCTGCCCGAGCTCCTGGCCCGCACCCTCGAGCATCCGCGATGGGCCGATGTGGCCGATCGCTGCCTCGCCTGCGGCAATTGCACGCTCGTCTGCCCCACCTGCTTCTGCAGCGACGTCGACGACGTGAGTGAGCTCGACGGGACGGTCGAGCGCCGACGGCGATGGGCGTCGTGCTTCGACCTGGCGCACAGCGAGCTGCACTCCGGGCCGGTGCGGGCCTCGACGTCGTCCCGCTACCGCCAATGGCTGACCCACAAGCTCGGCACCTGGTGGGACCAGTTCGGCACCTCCGGCTGCGTGGGCTGCGGCCGCTGCATCACCTGGTGCCCGGTCGGCATCGACCTCACCGAGGAGGTGGCGGCGCTGTCGACCGACCACGAACCGGTCGGAGCAGCCGGGCCGTGAGGCAGACGACCCTGCCCGAGCTGGTGGCCCGGCACCCCCTCCTCTCCGGGCTGCCCGGCGACGCCGTCGAGCACGTCGCCGGCTGCGCCCGCAACATGTCGTTCCCCGCCGGCCGGCTGCTGCAGCGCGAAGGGGACCCGGCGGACACGCTCTATCTCCTGCGACGTGGTCGGGTGCGCATCGAGGTGCACGCGCCCGGGCGGCCCCCGGCCGTGATCGAGACCGTCGGCCCCGGCCACATCGTCGGATGGAGCTGGCTCTTCCCGCCCTTCCAGTGGCGCTTCGACGCCCGGGCCGTCGACGGGGTCGGGGCCATCGCCATCGACGGCGCCTGCCTGCGGGCCAAGGCCCAGGAGCAACCGGCCTTCGGCTACGCCCTCCTGCAGCGGGTGGCGGCGCTCCTGTTCGACCGACTCGTGGCTTCACGGGTCCGGCTGCTCGACCTCTACGCCACCGACGGCCGTGCCTGAGCATTCTCGCCCGGCGCACCCCCTCGTGCCCTCCCCCTACCGCGTCGTGGGACGCCGAGCCGAAACCGCCGACGTCGTCACGCTCGCCCTGGAGCCACTGGCCGAGCCGCGGCCGCCCTTCCGCCACGGGCAGTTCCACATGTTGACGGCTTTCGGCGTCGGCGAGGTCGCCATCTCCGTGAGCAGCCCGCCCACCGACGGCGGGCCGATCGAGCACACCGTGCGCGACGTCGGCCCGGTGACCCACGCCCTCTGCTCGTCCGAGTCGGGTACGGTCCTCGGCGTCCGGGGCCCCTTCGGCACCGACTGGGGCCTCGAGGACCTCCACGAGGGCTCGGACGTCGGCGCGCTGCGCCTCGGCCTCGAGCATCCCGCCGAGGCCGACGTGGTCGTCGTGGCCGGCGGGATCGGCCTGGCGCCGCTGCGGGGGGCGCTCTGCGACCTCGCCCGTCGCCCCGGGGGCCGGCTGTTCGTCGCCGTGGGAGCCCGGTCACCCGACCAGGTCATCTACGGCCCGGACCTCGAGGCCTGGGCGCGGGCCGGTGCCAGCGTCGACGTCACGGTCGACGTGCCCTCGGCCGACTGGGACGGACCGGTCGGGCTCGTGACGATGCTGCTCACCGGGGCGACCTTCGACGCCGGGCGCACGGTGGCGCTCGTCTGCGGCCCCGAGGTGATGATGCGGTTCGCGGCCGGCACCCTCATCGACCGTGGGGTCGACCCCCGTCGTATCCGCGTCTCCCTGGAGCGGAACATGCAGTGCGGGGTGGCGCAGTGCGGGCACTGTCAGCTCGGGCCGCTGCTCCTCTGCCGGGACGGGCCGGTGGTGCCCTACGCGGCGGCTTCACAGCTGCTGCAGGAGCGGGAACGGTGAACGGCGCCGAACGTCCGACCCTGGCGGTGTTCAAGTTCGCGTCGTGCGATGGCTGTCAGCTCAGCCTCCTCGACTGCGAGGACGAGCTCCTCGCCCTCGCCGGCGCTGTCCGCATCGCTCATTTCACCGAGATGTCCCGGACCCGGGTCGAGGGTCCCTACGACGTGGCGCTCGTCGAGGGCTCGATCTCCACGCCCGAGGACGCCGTCCGCATCGTCGAGGTGCGAGCCGCGTCGAGGAGGCTCGTGACGATCGGGGCCTGCGCGACGGCCGGGGGCATCCAGGGGCTCCGGAACTTCGCGGCCCACGGCGAATACCTCGGGACGGTCTACGCCCATCCCGAGTACGTGAGCTCCCTCGAGACGTCCACGCCGATCGCCGACCACGTCGCGGTGGACTACGAGCTGCACGGCTGCCCCATCGACCGCGGCCAGCTCCTCGAGGTGCTGACCGCGGCCCTGGCCGGTCGGCGGCCCGTCATCGCCGGCCACAGCGTGTGCCAGGAGTGCAAGGGGCGGGGCACGGTCTGCGTGCTCGTGGCCCGGGGCACGCCCTGTCTCGGCCCCGTGACCCGGGCCGGGTGCGGCGCCCTCTGCCCGGCGGTCGACCGCGGCTGCTTCGGGTGCTTCGGACCGGCCGACACGGCCAACACCGAGTCGCTGGGCGGACGACTCGTCGGCGACGGCCTGGCACCGGCCGACCTGGCCCGCCTGTTCCGGACCTTCAACGCCAACGCCGGCCCGTTCCGCGAGGCCTCGCTCGCTCAGGAGCGGGTGGCCGTGAGCCTCGGCTCGACCCGGGTCGGTCCGTCACGGGGGGTGGGCCGGTGACCCACGGCGGCAACGGGAACCGCACGATCGGGGTCGACGGCCTCGCCCGGGTGGAGGGCGAGGGCTCGCTCCGCATCGAGGTGCACGACGGGCAGGTCGTCGACGTGGCGCTCGAGATCTTCGAGCCGCCGCGCTACTTCGAGGCGCTGCTGCGGGGCCGTCGGCACACCGAGGCTCCCGACATCACCGCCCGGATCTGCGGGATCTGCCCGGTCGCCTACCAGATGAGCGCGTGCGCGGCGATCGAAGCGGCGTGCGGGGTCGAGGTGGACGATCGGATCACGGCGCTCCGACGGCTCCTCTACTGCGGTGAATGGCTCCAGAGCCACGCCCTCCACGTCTACCTCCTCCACGCGCCCGACTTCCTGGGCTGCGCCGACGCCGTCGAGCTGGCCGAGCGGGACCGCGCCGCGGTGACCAGGGGCCTCGACTTGAAGCGCACCGGCAACCTCGTCATGGCCACTATCGGCGGCCGCGCCGTGCACCCGGTGAACGTGCGCACCGGCGGTTTCTACCGGGCTCCGTCCGTGGCCGAGGTGCAGGGGCTCGCCGAGCCCCTCCGGCGGGCCCGGGACGCCGCGCTCGCCACCGTGGAGTGGGTCAGCGGGTTCGAGTTTCCCGACGTCGAGGGCGACTACCGCTTCGTGGCCCTCCACCACGACACCAACTACCCGATCGAGTCCGGCCGGGTCGTGTCGTCCGACGGCCTCGATACGACACCCGCCGGCTTCGCCGACCTCGTCGTCGAAGAGCACGTCGCCCGCTCGACCGCCCTCCACGCCCGGTTGGCCGGTCGCGACGCCTACCTCACCGGCCCGCTGGCCCGCTACGCGCTCAACCAGGCCACCCTCCCGGCGGTGGCGCGGGAAGCGGCCGGGCGGGCGGGCCTCGGACCGGTGTGCACGAACCCGTTCCGAAGCATCGTGGTGAGGAGCGTCGAGCTCGTCGTGGCCTGCGAGGAGGCGCTCCGCCTCGTCGCCGCCTACGAGCCCCCCGAGCCGCCGGCGCGCGACGTGCCGCCGGCGGCCGGGGCGGGGACCGGGGCCACCGAGGCGCCCCGCGGCCTGCTCTTCCACCGCTACGTGCTCGACGCCGAGGGCTTCATCGAGGAGGCCCGGATCGTCCCCCCGACCTCGCAGAACCAGCTCACCATCGAGGCAGACCTGGCGCTCGTGGCCGCCGGGGGCCTCGACCTCTCCGACGCCGACCTGTCCTGGCGCTGCGAGCAGGCGGTGCGCAACCATGACCCGTGCATCTCGTGTGCCGCGCACTTCCTCGAGGTGGCGGTGGTCCGGTCGTGACCGGGTCCGCAACTGCGCCGAAGGGGGCCCGCGAGGGGCGGTCGGTGGTGGTCGCCGGGATCGGGAGCGAGTACCGCAGGGACGACGGGGCGGGACCCGCGGTGGCCCGGCAGGCGGCCGATCTCCCCGGTGTGGTCGACGTGGGACCGGCCGTCGATCCCCTCGACCTCCTCGGGCGCTGGGACGACGCCGACCTCGCGGTGGTCGTGGACGCCATCCGCTCGGGGGCCCCGCCGGGTACCGTCCGGGTCGTCGACCTCGACGAAGCGGTGCCGGCACCGGCGCTCTCGACTCACGGCCTCGGCCTCGCCGACGTGCTGCGGCTGGCCCGGACGGTCGGCCGGGCGCCCCGCCGGGTCGTGGTCATCGGCATCGAGGGCGAGGACTTCGGGCGCGGCGAGGGCCTGAGCGACGAGGTGGCCGCGGCCGTGCCCGAAGCGGTGCGGGCCGTCGTCTCGCTGGTGGAGGAGGCACGCTGATGTGTACGAGCCGCCTCCACCGGGTGGTGTCGGACCCCGCGGAGGGCCGCATGGCCGTGGAGGACCTCGACGGGGCCCGCCACGACGTCTCGCTGCTGGCCTTCGACGGCCCGCCGCCCACCCCGGGTGACTGGGTCGTGGTGCACAGCGGCTACGCCCTCGAGGCCGTCGACCCCGACGAGGCGAAGGCGGCGGCGGCCGAGATCAGGGCGGCCTGGGGCGTGGCGGACCGCACGCTGGGCGGCGCGCCGTGAGCGGCCGGGACCTGGGTCGGGGCCTGCCGGGCCTCGTGGTGGCCGGCATCACGGCCGTCGTGAGCGGGGTGGCGGTGTTCGTGAACAGCTACGCGGTGCACAGCGTCCAACCACCGGCCGTGTACACGACGGCCAAGAACCTGGTCGCCGCGTTCCTCCTGCTGCTCGTGAGCGGCGTCGCCGGCTACGTCCGTCAGGAATCCCCCATGGCCGCCCGCTGGATCACCGCCCCCCGCGGCGGGGCCGGGGGATCGCTCGGGCCGACGGCCCGGGTGATGGCCGCGCTGTACGTGGGCGTGGTCGGCGGGGGGATCGCCTTCATCCTCTTCTTCGACGGTTTGGCCGAGAGCGCGGCGACGCCGGCCGCCTTCCTGCACAGCTCGCTCGTCGTCTTCGTGGCCGTGCTCGCCTGGCCGGTGCTCCGCGAACGACCGACGCTCTGGAACCTCGCAGCGATCGTCGCCCTCGTGTGGGGGCAGGCCGCCCTCGCCGGCGGCGTCAGCGGGCTCGCCCTGCGCTCCGGCCAGATGCTCGTCCTCTCGGCCACCTTGTTGTGGGCCGTCGAGGTGGTGCTGGCCAAGCGGCTGCTCGCCGACCTCTCACCCGGCGCGCTGGCCGTGCTGCGGATGGGGGTGGGCTCGGTCGTGCTCGTCGGCTACCTCGGGCTCCACCACGAGCTCCGGCTGCTCGGCTCACTGAGCGGGGAGGCCGTCGGCTGGGTCCTCCTCACCGGGCTCATCCTGGCCGTCTACGTGGCCACCTGGATGACGGCACTCTCGCGGGCGAGAGCCCTCGACGTCACCTCGGTGCTCGTCGGCGCGGCCCTCGTGACCGCCCTCCTTCAGGCGGCCGCGGGCACGAAGGTGCTCCACCCGGAGGGGCTCGGCCTCGTCCTTGTCGCCCTCGGCACTGCGGCCGTCCTCTGGTCGTCCTGGGCCCGTCGACGGGCGGCCACGTGACCGGGGTGGAGACGGCGGCCGGGCCCGTACCCGGCCCGGTGCTCTTCGCCCGCTACGCGTACCCGCCCAACGCCCTCGGCTACTGCGGCCCCGACGACGCCGCGGCCCTCCTCGGCGCGGCCGACGCGGGGGCCACGGGCGAGCTCGCCCATCTCGCCGCCCGCTTCGAGGGCGCCTGGCCCTACCTGCAGCTCATCGCGGGCTGCAACGGGATCGGCGACCCGCTCGACCGTCGGGTGGTCGAGGCCTATTGGGTGGGCAACGCGCTCCTCGGCCAGGTGCCGCCGGGAGCACTGGTGACCTCGCTGACCGAGCGTTTCGAGCGGCGGGCCGGCCGGCAGCTGGAGCCCATCGTGGCCAGCGTGCCGCTCGGCGGCCTGGCCCACCACAGTTTCCACGTCTTCGCCGTCTACCCATGGCTCGGACTGCTGCGGGCCGGCCGGGTGGAGGCGGCCCTCACGGTCCTCGACCGCTGCCGCATCCGCTGGGGCGCGGTCCTCTCGGTGGACGGGGACTGGGCCACCGTCCGCTCAAGGGGGCTCCGGTTCGACGGCTCGCGCCTCTCGCTCGGCGACGAGGAGGTCGAGACGGCGCGCTGCGGTGATGGTGGCGTCTCCCTCGCCCCGCACCTCGAGCCGGGCGACACCGTGTCGCTGCACTGGGACTGGGTCTGCGACCGGCTGACACCGACCGCCCTCTCTCACCTCCGGTCGTGCACCGTGCGCAACCTGGCGGCGGTGAACGCTCTCCCCGCCCCGGGCCCGGCCGTCGCCGCGGAGGCCAGCGGCGACCCGGCGAAGGCCCGCCTCGGACCAGCGGAGCCCTGACCGTCCCGTGCAGCTCGTCACGACCGAGCAGCTGGCGGCGCGGCTGTCCGCGTTGGCCTCCGAGGAGCCCCGCGTGGTCGTGTCGGGCAACTTCGCCACGCCCTGGACGCTCCTCGGCCTGGTCGACCAGGCCCTCGAGCGCTACCGGGCGTTCGTCCTGAACCCCCAACCCGGCTGGCCGTGCCGGCGGGGCGTCATCGTCGAGACCCCCTTCGTCGGGCCGGGGGTCCGCGACGACGAGCATCTCGACTACGTCCCGATGCGGCTCTCCCTCGTCCCCCGCCTCTTCGACTCGCTCCGGCCGCCCGACGTCGCCCTCGTCCACACGAGCACGCCCCGCGGCGGCCGCGTCTCCCTCGGCATCGAGGTCAACATCCTGCCGGCGGCCGTCGAACGGGTCCGAGCCCGTGGCGGGCTGGTGGTGGCCCAGCTCAACCCGGCGATGCCCTACACCCGGGGCGACGCCGAGCTCGACGTCGACCTGTTCGACCTCGGCGTCGAGGTGGAGGCGGCGCTCCCGTCACCGGTCCTCCGGGCTGTCGACGACGACACGGCGGCGATCGGCGAGCGCATCGCCCGCTTCGCCGCCGACGGCGGCACGCTCCAGCTCGGCATCGGCCAGGTGCCCGACGCCGCCACCTTGCACCTGCGAGGCCGGCGTCGCCTCGGGATCTGGTCGGAGATGGTGAGCGACGGGGTGCTCGCCCTCGAGCAGGCCGGCGCCCTCGATCCGGCCCGGCCGCTCGCCGCGTCCTTCCTGTTCGGCTCGCCCGAGCTCTACGACTGGGCAGGCGACAACGACCGGCTCACCATGACTCGCACCGAGACGATCAACGATCCGGGGCGCATCGCCGAACATCCCGGGATGCTGTCCATCAACACGGCGCTCCAGATCGACCTCTTCGCCCAGGCGAATGCCAGCTACCTCGGCCACCGAGTCTACTCGGGCTTCGGCGGCCAGCCCGACTTCGTGGTCGGCGCCCTCCACTCGCCGGGCGGCCACGCGGTGATCGGCCTCCGCTCCTGGCACGACAAGAGCGACACGTCCACCGTGGTGCCCGTCCTGGCGTCGCCCGTCTCTTCGCTCCAGCACTCGGCCGTCGTCACCGAGCAGGGCACCGCCGAGATCTTCGGGCGCAGCCAGCCGGCGCAGGCCCGCCTCCTCATCGAGCAGTGCGCCCACCCCCGGGCCCGAGACGAGCTCTGGCGGGCCGCCCGGCGGCTCGGCCTCGTCCGCCGGTCCGTCGAGGGGGCGCTCGCCGAGGGTCCCGCGGACCATTAGGCGGCGCGGGTGCCCGGCGCACTGCTCACCGACCTCTACGAGCTGACCATGGCGGCCAGCTACCTGAAGCGCGGGATGACCGCACCGGCCACCTTCAGCCTCTTCGTCCGGCGACTGCCGCCCACCCGGCGGTTCCTCGTGGCCGCCGGGCTGGAGCACTGCCTCGCCTACCTGGAGGCCTTCTCCTTCGAGGCCGCCGACCTCGAATACCTGGGCCACCTCGGCTTCGACGACGACACCGTCGCCCGCTTCGCCCAGGTCCGCTTCACCGGCCGCGTGCGGGCCGTGCCCGAGGGTCGCATCGCCTTCGCCGAGGAGCCGCTCCTCGAGGTCACCGCACCGATCGCCGAGGCGCAGCTCGTCGAGACCGCGCTCCTCAACCAGCTGACCTTCCAGACGGCGTTGGCGTCGAAGGCCGCCCGGGCCCGCCTGGCCGCCGACGATCGGATCGAGCTCGTCGAGTTCGGCTTCCGGCGCACGCACGGCACCGAAGCGGGCATGGCGGCGGCGCGCTGCGCCGCCATGGTGGGCTTCGCCGCCACGAGCAACGTCGAGGCGGCCCGGCGGTACGGGCTCGTGGCCGCCGGAACGATGGCCCACAGCTACGTGGAGGCCTTCCCGTCGGAGCTCGAGGCCTTCTCGGCCTTCGGCGCCGACCTGCCCGGCCGGGCGACGTTCCTCGTCGACACCTACGACACACTCGACGGGGTGCGCCACGCCATCGAGGTGATCAACCAACTCGGCCTCGAGCAGGTGGCCGCGGTGCGGCTCGACAGCGGGGACCTCCCGGCGCTCGCCCGCGCCACCCGGGGCCTCCTCGACGAGGCCGGCCTCGCCTCGGTGCAGATCTTCGTCTCCGGCGGCCTCGACGAGATGGATCTCGCCCGGTTCGTGGCCCAAGGGGTGCCCGTCGACGCGGCGGGCCTCGGCACCCGGCTCGGCGTGGCGGCCGACGCCCCGTACCTCGACAGCGCCTACAAGCTCGTGGCCTACGGCGGGCGACCGGTCGTCAAGCTGTCGGAGGGCAAGGCCTCCCTCCCCGGGGCCAAGCAGGTCTTCCGGGGACCGGGGCTCGACGACGTGCTGGCGCTCGCCGACGAGGCGGTCCCGGCGGGGTCCGAGCCGCTCCTCCTCGAGGTGATGGCCGGTGGCCGACGCCTGCGGCCCCCGGGTACGGCCGGCGATACCCTGGCCGCCGCCCGGCAGGTCTTCGAGGCGGACCTGGCCGAGCTTCCCCGGGCGGCCCGGGGTCTCGACCAGGGACCCGGGCCCGCCGCCACGCTCAGCCCGGCGTTGCGCCAGCTGACCGGCGAGGTCCGGGCAGCCGCCGGCCAGGACCACGGGGGGAAGACGACCAAAGGCCCTGTCCCCGCCGGACCCGAGGGGTGAGACTGGGGCAACGACGACGATGATCTTCCAAGACCGTGCCGACGCCGGCCGCCAGGTGGCCGAGCGACTGGGCCACCTGTGCGGGAACGACGTGGTGGTGCTCGGCCTGCCGCGCGGCGGGGTGCCGGTGGCCTTCGAGGTGGCCAAGGCGCTCGGGGCGCCGCTCGACGTGATCGTCGTCCGCAAGCTCGGGGTGCCGTTCCAGCCCGAACTGGCCATGGGCGCCATCGGGGAGGACGGCGTCCGCATCACGAACGAGGTCGTCGTGCGGGGGGCCGGCATCGGCCCCGAGGCCTTCGGCGAGGTCGAGCAGCGCGAGCGGGCCGAGCTCGAACGCCGCGTCCGGCTCCTTCGTCGGGGACGGGCCCGGGTGTCCCTCGAGGGCCGCACGGCCGTCGTGGTGGACGACGGCATCGCCACCGGGTCGACGGCCCGGGCGGCGTGCCTGGTGGCCCGGGCCCACGGGGCCGCTGCCGTGGTGCTCGCCGCGCCCGTCGGCGCCCAGCGGTCCATCACCGAGCTCGAGGCGGTGGCCGACGAGGTCGTCTGCGTGGAGACGCCCGTCTCCTTCTTCGCCATCGGCGAGTGGTACGACGACTTCCGCCCCACGACCGACGAGGAGGTCGTCCGGCTGCTCGAACGGTCGCTGACCGGAGCGACGGACCAAGACGACGAGCCGCGTGCGGTGGCGGACCAACCACGCCCGGCCGTCGACGAGGACGTCCGCCTCCCTGTCGAGGGGGCCGAGCTCTCCGGGCATCTCGTCGTCCCCGACGGTTGTTCGGCCGTCGTCGTCTTCGTCCACGGGAGCGGGAGCAGCCGCCACAGCCCCCGGAACCGCTACGTGGCGGCCGAGCTCCAGCAGCGGGGTCTCGGCACGCTCCTCTTCGATCTGCTCACCACGGAAGAGGAGCTCAACCGGGCCAACGTCTTCGACATCTGTCTGCTCGCCTCTCGCCTCGTCGAGGTCACGGCTTGGCTGGAGAAGCACCCGGCGACGGCCGGTGCCCGTCTCGGGTACTTCGGAGCGAGCACCGGCGCCGGGGCCGCGCTCTACGCGGCGCCCGAGACCGACGTGGCGGCGGTCGTCTCGCGCGGCGGTCGACCGGATCTGGCGGCCGAGCATCTCGCCCTCGTCCGGGCGCCGACCCTGCTCCTCGTGGGCGGGCGCGACGAGGCCGTCCTCGAGCTCAACCGACGGGCAGCCGAGCAGCTCCGCTGTGAGCACCGGATCGAGGTGGTGCCGGGGGCCACCCACCTCTTCGAAGAACCCGGCGCGCTCGCCCAGGTGGCTCAACGCGCCGGCGACTGGTTCGTGCGCTACATGCCCCCCGAGCCGGCCCCCTGAACGGGACCACCCCCAGACGGCGCCCTGCGCCGTGGGCCACAGTGGTGACTTTGTCCCCTATCGCCACGGGCGCCGCCGCAGCGAGGCTGAAGTGGTGCCCTACCGGCACGTTGGACGAGAGCGAAGGGCGACGGGAAGATGGTGGAAGCCGAAGAAGTCAGGAAGAGGATCGACCGCCTCATCACGAAGAGCCAGGACGAGGTGTTGGCGGCGAGCCGCCGGCTGTCGCGCGAGATCACCCGCGAGGCTAGCCGCATCGTCCCCCCGCTCTCGGCCGACATGACGAGGCTCGTGGACGAGATCTTCGACTTCACCGAGCGCGTGCTCGACGGGCAGCGCAAGATGGTCCGAGACGTGCTCAGCACGATCGACGAGTCCGGACCCGGCCACCGCCTGCGCCAGCGTCACGCCACCAAGGCGGCGAAGAAGGCGACGAAGAAGACGGCCAAGCGGGCTCCGGCCAAGAAGGCGACAGCCAAGCGGACGCCGGCCAAGAGAGGGGCCAAGGGGGCGCCAGCCAAGACGACCGGGACGCGTCAGACCGCCGGTTGAGGTCCCGGTAGCGCCGGCCGGTCAGCAGAGGGGCACGATGCGATAGCCCCGAGAGCGGGCTGCCGTGATGATCGTGGGGAGCGCTGCGACCGTCTGGGACCGGTCGCCCCCACCGTCGTGCAGGATCACGATGGCGCCGGGATGCAGCGCTGACAGCACCCGCTGCGCGACCACCTGGGCGCCCGGACGCAGGTAGTCCGACGGGTCGACGTCCCAGAGCAGCTCGGCGAGGCCCCGCGAGGCGAGCTGGGTGAGGACTGCCCCGTCGGTGTCCCGTAGGGGGGTCGGAGGCACGACACCGGCCGGAAGGAGATGCTCGAGAGCAACTGGTCGTTGCGGTCCACCTCACCCCCCCAGCCGCTCGGGGGCAGCCCGGTCAGGCGCACGTGGTTCCACGTGTGGTTCACGAGGGCGTCGCCGGCGAACACCTCGGCCCGGAGCAGGTCGGGGTGGGCGGCGCCCTCGTCGCCCACGATCTCGAAGCTGGCCCGCACGTGGTACTGCGCCAGCACCTGGAGGATCTGCGGCGTGTACTGGGGGTTCGGTCCGTCGTCGAACGTGAGGGCCATGACTTTCTCGCCCCGCCGGTAGGGGGAGTCGGGGAGGTCGAAGAGGTTGTGCACCACCTGCCCGGGAACGGGCCGGGCAGGGCCGGGGAGGAGCCACAGGCCCCGACCGTCCGGGGAGGCGGCGAGCGCGACCACCGGCTCGGCCGTCAGCTGACCTCCGGCCGACCCCACATAGGGCGCGTCCCCGAACGCGAACACGCCGCCGTCGGCACTCGCCAGCCAGTAGCCCGAGCCGTCGGGGGTCGTGGCCATGCTCACCACCGAGCCGAGGAGCGGCTTCCCCGCCATGGAGCCGGCGAAGGGGGCGTCGCCGAACGCGAACACCCCGCCGTCCGCCGCCACCAACCAGTAGCCGCCACCGTCGGGGGTGGCCGCCATGGCCACGATCGGCGCCTGCAGGTCGAAGGAGCCGGCCGAGCCGGCGAAGCGGGCGTCACCGTAGGCGAACACTCCCCCGTCGGCCGCGGCCAGCCAGTAGCCCCGATCGTCGGGCGTCACGGCCATGGCCACGATCGGCGCCCGCAGCGAGAGGGCACCTGCCGACCCGGCGAACTGGGCATCGCCGAAGGCGAACACGCCACCGTCGACCGCAGCCAGCCAGTAGCCGCCGCCGTCGGAGGTGGCCGCCATGGCCACGATCGGCCCCTGCAGGTCGAAGGCGCCGGCCGAGCCGGCGAAGCGGGCGTCGCCGAACGTGAAGACGCCGCCGTCCGACGCGGCCAGCCAGTAGCCGCCGCCGTCGGAGGTGGCCGCCATGGCCACGATCGGCGCCTCGAGGACCTGCCCCGCCTTCGAGCCGTAGCTCAGGGCGTCGCCCAGCGGGACCGGCTGGCCTGGAGCCGGTGGCGCCGACGCCGCGCCGGTCGACGGCCGAATGAGGACGGCGACCGGCAGCAACGAGCCGGTACCGAGGACGGCGATCAGGACGAGACGACGCAAGGTGGACGGTCCGCACGTGCCGGCCGACGGGCCTCGACACGGCTCGCCTCGACGTCGGCTGGGTCGAGACCCTCGAGGTAGGTGGTCTCCACCACTGCGGCGCCGCACGGCGGTTGCCTCGTCAGTTGCCGTTGGAGGAGTCGAGCACCTGGGCCCCGGCGGCCGCGGCTTCCCGCAGCGCGGCCTCGCTGCTCTCGGGATGGACGCCGGCGCAGAGCGCGACCGGGATGACGACTTCGTAGCCACGGGCGAGCCCGTCGAGGGCGGTGGCCCGGACGCAGTAGTCCGTGGCCAGTCCGGCCACCACGAGACGGCGGATCTGCCGCTCGTGCAGCCATTCGTCGAGCGTGGTGGAGCCGTCGGAGGCCAGCACGGCCTCGAAGGCCGAGTACGCCGCCGTCGTCTCCCCCTTGTGGAACTCGGCCTCGACGTAGGCGTCGATCTCCTGGGCCACTACCGGGTGCACGTTGGCTCCGGTCGTGCCGGCGACGCAGTGATCGGGCCAAGTCTCGACGAAGTCGGGGGCGGATCCCGTGGTGGAGGCGAAGTGCGGTCCGGGAGCGACGTGCCAGTCCCGCGAGTGGCATCGGGCCCCGTAGCACCCGTGGTCGAGCCGGAGGTGCTCGGCCACCCGGGCGAGCACCGCCTGTCCGCCGGCCACACCGAGCGCGCCACCCTCGACGAAGTCGACCTGCGGATCGACGACGATGAGCGCCGTCTCGCGTCCTGCACCGAGGTCGGTCGCCCGGGGCACATGCACCGTTCCATTATCGCCTGGTCGACCCCGGACGAACCCGGGGCCTCCGCCCCGCCCGGTCGGACGCTACGGTGACCCGGTGCACGAGCCCGGTTCGCTCCTCGCGTCGGGTCGAGACGCCGACATCTTCGAGTACGGGCCGACGACGGTCCTCCGGCGGTCCCGCAAGGGACGGTCCCTGGCCAACGAGGCGCACGTGATGACCTACGCCCGAGCCGCCGGCTACCCGGTGCCCGCCGTCGAGGAGATCAGTGACGACGGCACGGACCTCGTGATGGAGCGGGTCACCGGTCCCTCGATGCTGAGCGTCCTCGGCCGGCGCCCCTGGTCCCTCGACGGCAACGGGGCGATCCTCGCCGATCTCCACCTGCGCCTGCACGACATCGCCGCCCCCGACGGAGTCGGGGCGGGACCTGGGCAACCTGGTGATCGGCTGCTGCACCTCGACCTGCATCCGCTCAACGTGCTGCTCTCGCCCCGAGGACCGGTCGTGATCGATTGGACGAACGCCTGTCGGGGCGTCGGGGCGACCGATGTGGCGCTGACCTGGGTCCTCATGATGTCGGCCGCCATACCGGCTGGGCGGCTGGCCGCCGCCGTGCTGGGCCGGGCCCGCTCGCTCTTCGTCAGACGCTTCGTCGGGCACTTCGATCGGGAGGCGGTGGCGGCGGAGCTGGCCAGCGTCGTCGCCTGGAAGGTGCACGACCCCCATATGTCAGCGGCAGAGCAGGCGGCAATGTGGCGGCTCGCCGCGTCCGAGGGCGCGGCCGCGCAGCCGTAGCGATCGGCGACTCAGGGCACGCCGATGACGAAAACGATCCCCCTCGGGGTCTGGTTGTCACCTCCCGACTGGGACGACGGGCCAACCGGGTCGCCCGCTCCCTGTTGCAGAGCCGAGTGACCTGGGCGGACGTCATGATCGGCTTGCTAGCGTCCTTCGAAGAGATGCAGGAGGTGGTCTCCGCCTTCCGAGCGTCGACCGAGCGAGGCGCATGATGACCGTCGGCAACCGTCACCTCACCAGTTCCGCGAAGCCCGGCCCGGAGCGAGATCGACCGAAGGCCCCCGCTCCCCCGCCTCCCCCCCGGTGGCGGTCGTGGCTGCTCCTCGCCGGTGTGGTCATCACCGCGCTGCTGTTCCTGACCCCCCGCATGGGCGGCAAGCCGACTGAGAACTACACCTATTCCAAGTTCCTCTCGGAGGTCAGCGCCGGTGGCGTGAAGACGGCCTCCATCAACCCCAACGGTGGGATCACAGGGGAGCTCAAGAACGGCGACAACTACACGAGTCAGATCCCCACGGCGATCGACGACCAACAGCTGGCCCCGACCCTGAAGGAGCACGACGTCACGATCACCGGCGTCGGGGCGTCGTCCAGCGTCCTCACGACCATCCTCTCCTTCCTGCCGCTCTTGCTCTTCATCGGGGTGTTCCTCTGGCTCGGTCGCAGCACGAGACGCCAGCTGGCCGGTGGGATCATGGGCTTTGCCGGCTCGCGGGCCAAGGTCTACGACGAGGACCGCCCGACGACCAGGTTCTCCGACATCGCTGGCTACGAGGGGGCCAAGCAGGAGGTCGCCGAGGTCGTCGACTTCCTCCGGCGCCCGGAGCGGTACACCCGGGCCGGCGCCGTCGGACCCCACGGCGTGCTCATGGTCGGCCCGCCCGGTACGGGCAAGACCCTCATGGCCCGGGCGGTGGCCGGCGAGGCCGAAGTGCCCTTCCTGGCGCTCACGGGTTCGAGCTTCGTCGAGTTGTTCGTCGGCGTCGGTGCCTCCCGGGTCCGCGACCTGTTCGCCGACGCCCGCAAGCGTGCGCCGTCGATCATCTTCATCGACGAGATCGACGCCATCGGCCAGCGGCGGGGCGGATCCATCGTCTCGAACGACGAACGCGAACAGACCCTCAACCAGCTGCTGGCGGAGATGGACGGCTTCGACCCTGCGACCAGTGTGGTCATCATGGCCGCGACGAACCGCCCCGAGATCCTCGACCCGGCGCTGCTCCGACCCGGACGCTTCGACCGGCAGGTCGAGATGCCTCTCCCGAACCAGGCCGAACGCACCGCCATTCTGCACGTCCACGCTCGGGAAAAGCACCTCAGCAAGGACGTCGACCTGAGCATCGTCGCTCGCGGCACCCCGGGGTTCTCCGGGGCGGATCTGGCCAACTTGATCAATGAGGCGGCCATCGTCGCCGTCCGGCACGATCGAGAAGTCATCCACCAATCCGATATCGACGAAGCACGGGACCGGCTCCTCCTCGGACGAAGGGATAGCTCCAATGCCCTCCTGCCCCAGGAGAAGCACTCCGTGGCGGTCCATGAGACGGGCCACGCCCTCGTGGCCTTGCTCTCCGAGCACGCCGACCCCGTGGCCAAGGTGACGATCCTCCCGGCCGGCCAGGCCCTCGGGGTCACCCAGCAGCTCCCGCTCGACGAGCGCCACCTTTACCCGGAGAGCTACCTCCTCACCTCCCTCGCCGTCCGACTCGGCGGACGGGCGGCCGAAGTACTCATCCTCGGGGAAGCGTCGACCGGAGCGTCCAGCGATCTCAGCGGCGCGACGGACCTAGCGACCCGGATGGTGCGTGACTGGGGACTGTCGCCGCGGGTCGGCCCCGTGAGCTACGGATCGGAGTCCGGCTACCTCAACGGCTCAGGGTCCTTCCAGCCTCGGCCCTACGCGGAGGAGACACAACGAGCTATCGACGAAGAGGTCAGCCGGCTGCTCAGCCAAGCGGAGAACACGGCAAACGGGATCCTCTCGGACAATCGGCCAGCGCTCGACGCGGTCGTCGCCGTCCTGCTCGAGAAGGAGACGATCAACGGGGACGAGTTGGCCGACATCGTGCGGCACGCCGGCAGCACTATTCCACCGTCACCCAATGGCAACGGAGTGATGCCTTCACAAGAGGCGCAGCCGGAGTCCGTCATTCCTCGTTGAGTACGACGCCCAGCTCACCAAGGCGCTCGCTCCGTTGCCCGCGCTGGGCTCCCCGTTCCGGCCGACGATTCCGAGCCATCGGAAGACCTCGAGGGCCGCTACCGACGCACTGAGTCATCTCTGCGGCGCCAGACGTTGCTTGCTTCTGGAGCGCAATGTCACACTCACCCAGTTTGAGCTGCTAATCCCTAGGTGAGTGCTGGTTTCGATTGTCCGTCGAAGTACCGACAATTGCTGCTTGCAGTCGCTGAATATCGCTCAGCGTGGTAGGACCGTTGCCCGGGCGTCAGGCCGATGGCCGGAGGTCTCGCTCCCCTCCCTAGGCGGTGACAGCCGTCGTGGACGTCGTGGTGGCAGGAGTGACGGAGGAGTACATCTTGGCGACGTTCACGTCCTCGCTGTCCTTCTGGGTAAGAAGCGCGTCGTCGGTGAGATCGAGGACCAGGACATCGGGGTTGTCGATCGGTGACTTGAACGCGACGTAGTAGGTCATCTGGAGGATGTGAGGGGCCGTCGTCCTCGGATAGCAAACGAACCCCTTCGCGATCATGTTGTTGTCGCCAACCGTCACGGCCGTCGAGCACGACGACGACGTGGCCCCTTGGACTTGGAGCCGCGTCGGAATCAAGATCTCAGAGACCACCTGCGATGCGTTCTGCGAGGCTGAAGCCTGGAGATATCCGATCTTCACGCTTTCGTCCGGGTGGCCGGCGTGGTCGAGAACGATCGCCGCAGTATCCGAAAGCTGGCTGTTCTCAGTCCAACCCTGCGCCGTAGTCAGGCATAGAGCTTCGTTACAGACGCGGTGTGGAGCGAGCGCCGCCGTGTTGCTCGTTGTCGTCGTGCTCTTGTGCGCTGAAGTAGCCGGCGGAGCGTGGTGCGTCGTCAGCGCTGCCGCCCGTCCTCCGGAAGTGCTGTGGTGGGTCGCCAGAACGATCACGCCGACCACGATGGCAGCAAGCACGATCGCCACGGCTCCAAGAAGAATGGGACGCTTGGTTCCGCCTCTCTTCTCGCCACCTGCTCCCTCGCTTCGGTCGATAGGGGTGCCTTGGTCGGCAGGAGCATGCGCCGCCAGGTGGGCGCTGGCGACCTCGGCTCGCACCTGTTCGTGCGTGGCCAGGTCCGCCAGTTCCGTTGCGTCGGCCATCGCCGCGCCGCGAGCCACGACCGTCTTCGGCTCATCGAGCATCTGGACCTTCGGCCCGAATCGCTCGGTCACCATGCGTTGGACGAGCGGTATCCGGCTCGAGCCTCCAGCGAGGTAGATGCCCGCGAGCTCGTCCACCGTCGTACCCGCGTCGCGGATCGTGCGTTCGAGCTCGTCCAGCGTCTCGTCGATGCGAGGCCGAATGAAGTCCTCGAAGTCGGCACGGGTCACGCGCAGCATGGCATCGAGCGGTGCAGGAGCGGCGATCGTCCATTCCGGTCTGACCGACAGCGCCTCCTTAGCCTCCCGGGCCTGGCGTCGCAGTTCGAGGCGGATTCGGCGCGCTTCACGATCGGTTCCTGCAGAGACGGTCTCCCAGGTCTCCTCATCGAGTTGGGAGCCGAGTATCTGGAAGACGCCCTCGTCGAAGTCCTCCCCGCCGAGATCGGGAATGCCACCCGGGCGGCCGAGCAACTGGAAGCCCTCTTCTCGACGCACGAGGACCGTCGTGTCGAACGTGCCGCCACCCAGGTCGTAGACAGCAAGGGGTGTCCCCGGCTCGATCTCATGGCGGGCGAAGAAGCGCGCCGCCGCGACAGGTTCTGAGACGAACGTGGGGTCGGGCAATCTCGCCAGTGCCGCAGCCTCCGCCATGGTGCGCACGTACACGCCGTCGATCGCCCAACGGGCCGGGTGAGTCAGGCGGATGGCACTAGGGACTTGCCCACCGCGTGAGCGGGTGGCCTCGTCGGCAACCGCCTTCATCACCTCCGAGACGGCCTTGATCACCTGCACAGGCTCTCCGCCGAGCAAGAAGATCCCGTCTCCAAGGCGTCGCTTGGGGTTGCGCTCCAGACGATCCGGCATGCTCGGGGCTTGGAGTTCGGCCAGCTTGCCCACCACCAGGTTGCCGGTCGGGTCCGATAGAACCGCAGAGGGCATCCGGGTCTCACCATTGACGAGGACGACCTCAGTCTCCTCTCCGAACCGCATGACTGCGCAGGTGTAGGTCGTGCCGAAGTCGATGGCGAGTGTCCAGTCAGCCATCAATTCACCGCGATCAGAGCGTCGCCTAGAGATCCAATGTCGCGCCGCGGAGTATGTCTGGTGCCCACCATGCTCATGGTCCTCCGGCCTCCCGGAGATTACGCTCCAGAGCTTCTTCGAAGTAGGACTTCGGCGTGGGATTGGACTGCCACGAGCGCGTTGCCTCGTCGAACGTCATCTGGGACTGCATGCGCTCGGCCTGCCACTGGGGCAGCTTGTCCCAGTACTCGGGATCGGAGTTCGCGAGGCGCTCGACCTCGCGAAGCCCGTCGGCGTAGCGATCGTAGGCAGCGTCGAGCATCTCGCGATTGCCGAACTCGGAGGCCCGGGTCATCGCATCTCCCGGGAACCGCTCGCTCGTGCCCGAGATCCGTTCGAGAATGTCCTGAGAGGAGTTCGCCTGATAGGCAGGCTGATTGGCGTCGGTCCACACCTGGGGCTCGGGACCCATGACCTCCTCGTAGTTCGGGGGCCGAGTGTCCATCGTGGCGGGGTCCCAACCCTCCGGCGCTGGGTTGGCGCCGAATCCAGCATCCGCGCCTCCGCCCGCGGGACCCGCTCCTTCGCGAAGTCCGCCGCCTGCGCCAGCAGGCTCGGCCGGCTGGACCGGAACCTGAGGCTGCGGTGGCTCGATGATCTGAGTCTGATCGGGTGATGCTGCTGCTCCCCCACCACCGGCGTCCGCGGCAGGCTGGGTCCCGGGTGCAGTTGGTGCCGGCTCGGTGGGTGCCGGAGGCGGTGGCTCGGCCGGCCCAGGGGGTGCGGCGTCCGGGGGCGGTTGGATCTGGGTGGGGGTCTCCTCGGGGCCCGAGATCCTCGTGGGCGCGGACTCGTCGAGCACTTCGGTCCGAGCGCCCCTGAAGCC
>Ga0116216_10000259_pt1 | contig 48264 bp, 41 predicted proteins | sample Sb_taG_11_FD_89696 | JGI IMG/M metagenome (GOLD analysis project Ga0116216, IMG submission 89696) | Peat soil microbial communities from Weissenstadt, Germany - Sb_50d_3_AS metaG | ecosystem: Environmental > Terrestrial > Soil > Wetlands > Peat | place: Germany: Weissenstadt | collected 2010-09-21
CGACCACCGCCCGGCCCTGGCCATGCTGTCGGCCGCGATCAGTGCCGGTCGGTGCGACACACTGCTCCTCGCTGGCCTGGGCACGACCAGCAGTAACCCGCGGACCTGATGAGCCTGCTATTCCGGTGCACCCGCCATGGCGTCGCCGTCGAGCTCCTCACCCCGCCCGCGCCAGGGCCGCTGCGGTCGGCACGGTCCCGATGATGGGGGGCCAGGATCGGGCGGGTCGGTGACCTTAGGATGATCTGGTGGCCGCAGACCGCGAACTTGACGTAGCGCTGTTCGGTGCCACCGGTTTCGTCGGGCGGCTGGTGGCCGGCTACCTGGCCGATCACGCGCCGGACGGCGTCAGGATCGGGCTGGCGGGACGGTCTGAGCAGCGGCTGGCTGGCGTCCGGACGGTGCTCGGCGATGGTGCGTCGGGCTGGCCGCTGCTGGTGGCCGATTCGGCCGATCCGGATTCGGTGGCGGCTCTTGCGCGCGCGGCCCGGGTCGTGGCGACCACCGTGGGCCCTTACCGTCGGCAGGGGCTCGCCCTGGTGCAGGCTTGCGCCCGCGCGGGTACCGATTACGCGGATCTGTCCGGTGAAGTGCTGTTCATCAGGGAAAGCATCGACCGGTGCCACGACCTGGCAGCGGGAACGGGCGCGCGCATCGTGCATTGCTGCGGGTTCGATTCCATCCCTTCCGACCTCGGCGTGCTGCTGCTGCATCGCGCTGCCCAGATGGACGACGCCGGAGATCTGGCGGACACCACGCTGGTCGTAACGGGGCTGAAAGGTGGTGTCAGCGGCGGGACACTGGCGTCAGGGATGGGGCAGCTGGACGAGGTGGCGGCCAATGCGGAGCGCCGCAAGGTGGTGCAGGATCCGTATGCGCTCAGCCCCGACCGGGCAGCTGAACCAGACCTTGGCGATGAGCGGGAGCTGGATTGGTTCAGCTACGACAGCGATCTGGGGAGCTGGGTCGGCCCGTTCCTGATGGCGGGCCTCAACACGCGGGTCGTGCGCCGCAGCAACGCCCTGCAAGGCTGGGCCTATGGCCGTCGGTTCCGGTACCGCGAGGTCACCGGCTTCGGTTCCAGCCCGGCCGCAGCCGCGCAGGCCGTCGCGGTCAGCACCGCGTCCAGGGCACTGACCGCTGGACTCGCGTTCTGGCCAGCCAGGGCGCTGCTCGGCCAGTTGCTGCCAGCACCTGGCGAGGGTCCTGGCGAGAAGACTCGCCGCACTGGCTTCTTCCGGATCCAGATTCACACCCATACTTCGGCTGGTGCGCGATACCTCGGCAAGATCGAAGCTCGCGGCGACCCAGGTTACGCAGCCACATCGGTGATGCTCGGCGAGAGCGCGCTCTGCCTCGCGCTGGACCGTGATCGCCTGCCCGACTTGGCCGGCGTGCTCACCCCGGCGACGGCGATGGGTGCCGCCCTGGCTGACCGGCTCAGATCGGCGGGGCAAACCCTTGAGGTGCAGCGGATCGGCCCCGAGCGGCCAGCAGTGAGATAACGACCCGGCTGGACCGCTGAACCTGGCCGCCGCGAGGAACTCCTCGGCCACGCCATAGCACCCCGCACTTACAGCGGTAGCACCGTCCTGGCGAGGTCGTCGAGTTCGGACTGAAGCGCGTCGGTGAGGATATCGAGATCCGGATGGCACTGCGGGTCAGCAACGATGACCACGACGAGACTCCCGGCATAGGACATCGTGGCGAAGCTGAGCGTGACATTCCCGGTGATGACGGTGAAGGGGAGCAGGTCCGTGATGCAGGCGCCGGCCAGCATCTGCTTGCTGTCGGGTCCGCGGAGGTTCGTCACGAAGACATGGGTCAGCCGCTGGTTGTTGACGAACCAGCGCACCACGCCCAGGGCGGACAACATGCGGAACCCAGGTCGGAGCAGTGCCGCCGAAGCGCCGCGGCTGGCCGTCTTCTGTGCCCTGGTGACGGCCGTGATCTGGGCGAGCTGCTCCAGGGGTTGGCCAGATGCGGGCAGCCGGACGGGCATGATTCCGATCCGATTGCCAAGCTGAGTTGGTGCGGTGGCCGCCCGGCCGGACACCAATACGGAGGCGACCAGGCTGTCCAGGGATTCTCGGCGACCGGCGAGGAACGAGTGCAGCGCGCGGGCCACAGCAGTCAGGACGACATCGTTGACGGTCGCACCCTGTGCGTGCGCCAGATCGCGGATCCGGCGCAGATCGGTCCGCACGACCGTGATCCGCCGCCTGGCGCCCGTGCGGCGGTTCAGCGACGTCATCGGCACCGGGGCAACGGCGTAGAGGTTGAGCTCGGCGACGGCTGGGCGCAGCCCCCGCAGCAGGGCTATCGGCCGGGTCAGCGCACCGCGCCAGGCACTGAGCGCATCGACGGCGAGCTGCGTGCGGGAGGGCACCGGCCGCGGAAACGGCGCCGACTCGTGACTTGGCGCGCCGTCGACCAGGTTGGCGAGCACGGCGAGCCCGCCGATCCCGTCGGCGAGCACATGATGGAAGACGAGGACGACCGCGGCACGAGAGCCGGTCAGACCGCTGACGAATGTCGCCGACCACGGCGGCCGAGACAGCGGCAGCGGCTGGGTAATGATGGCGGCCGCGGTTTCCAGCAGCGCGGCCTCGTCGGCAGGCGGTGGGCAGGTCACCGACCGCACGTGGCGGCTGATCTCGAACGTCGCGTCGTCGACCCAGATCGGGCGTCCGCAGCCGAACGGTACCCGGGCGAGCCGCTGCCTAAGCCGCGGTATCGCCACTATTCGCCTAGCGAAGGCAGTCTGGGCCGATGAGACCTCGAAATCTCCTCGCGCGTCGAGCAGCAGCACCGCACCGACCTGAAGGGGCACCGGCCCGACGTCGCAAGCGAGCAGCATCAGGTCATCTGAACTGGCTCGCTCGATCATGGCACCCGTGCCCGCTGGTACGGAATCCGGACGATCAGCCACATAGTCACCTCGGCAACGAACACTGTTCTTGCTTCGCCGAGTGTTCCTACCCGCACCGGACGGTCAGTCCCGACCGGTCCGCTGCCTTTGCGCTGGTCAGTCCTCGGGTTAAGCCGAGCGTCGCGCGGGCGATAGCGCCGGTCTGGGGCCCGGCCCTGGCTACCACGACGCCGTCCGACCGCCAGATCCCCGAGCGGCCGGCCGCCTGGGCGTAGCTGCCGCCGGTTGACCCGGCGAAGCTGGCGATCGCGACCCAGACCTGGTGGTCAGCAATGATGCGCCGGGCACGCTCCTCCTGGATGGCGGTCTGCGCTGCGGACTCCAGGATTGCGGCGACATAGGCATCGATACCCAGGGCGGCGGTGTCGGACGCGTGCTGCGGGACGCCGGTGTCCTTGCAGATGGCAAGACCGAGCCGCCAGCCGTCAACGTCGAGCACAGCCGGACTGTCACCCGGCGTGAACCGGATGGACTCAGTCGTGGACAACCACATCTTGCGATAGGCCACGACGGCGCCGGTGCCTTCGATGGCTAGCATCGCGATGTGCGACCGGTCCGTCTCGCCACGCACTGGCGCACCTGCCAGGGCCAGTGACCCGGTGTCGGCGCAGGCCTGCGCGATGGGCGCTAGCTGCGGGTCGTCAACCGTGATCGCCGGGGCATCAAGCGCGTACCCGGTCAGGGAGAGTTCGGGAAAGACCACCACCCGAGCGCCCGCCGAGCGAACTGTCGCCGCGTGGGTCACCGCGTTGGCCGCCACGTCGTAGGGCACGCACAGCGGCTGGGCCACGGCGATGTCCAGGGGCTCAAGCATCCGAACTCACCCCCAGGACAGGCCAGCGCAACGGAACGAAAGACCAATCGTAGGCTCTCAAGCCCGGTCAAGGCACCTTGGCTGACGCGTCATCGACCAGTCTTGTATCGGGGATCATGGGTGCTATGCCATCGCCAACTCTGGCCGGTCAGGTCGCTGTGGTCACGGGTGCCAGCCGAGGAATCGGGCGGGAGGTCGCTGTCCATCTGGCCCGACATGGCGCTGCCGTAGCCGGAATCGCGCGAGCGAGCGGAGTTCTGGACAGCCTGCGGGAAACTGCTGTGCCCGGAATCGGGCGGCTGCTGCCGGTGGCGGCCGACGTCGCGTCGCCCGCAGAGGTTGAGGCGGCCTTCGAATCGGCCAAGTCGGCCTTCGGTCCGCCTGACCTCGTCGTGGCTTGTGCGGGCACCGCCGGTGTGCTCGGCCCGTTGTGGTCGGCCGATCCCGGCCGGTGGTGGGACGCGGTCGCGGTCGACCTGCGTGGCACGATGCTCACCGCCCGGGCTGCCATCCGCCAGATGCTTGCGGCCGGCTCGGGCCGGCTGGTGACGATCTACGGGAACCTGGGCGATCGCCAGCTTGGCAATGTCTCGGCCTTCGCGGTCGCCAAGGCCGGCATCGCGCGACTCACCGAGTCGCTGGACTGCGAACTGGCTGGCACCAGGGTCAAGGTGTTCTCCGTGCATCCCGGATTCGTCCGGACGCCGATGACCGAGGGGCTGGCCTGGGGCGAGCAAGGGCGCGCCTGGCTGCCTGGGTTCGGTGCCAGGGCCGAGCAGCGATGGGGTGATGGCCAGCCCGCCGCCGCGCTGATCGAGGCCATCGCCCGCGGCGCCGCCGACGAGCTAGCCGGCCGGGTGCTGCTGGCCGGGGATGACCTCAGTGACCTGGCCAGGAAATGCCGGGCCGACCCGGACTACCGCCGCCTTCGGCTCAGCCTCGACTGATGGCCATCCAGACGGAACGGCACCAAGCGGCCGCGGGTCGGCTGGGAGTGATCACGGGACGGCGCCGGCCGTGCTGAGCGGCCATTCGGAGCTTGTGCCACGCTGGCCTGCTGCCAGTGGGCCCGTGCCGATACCTGCCACGGCAAACGCGGGTCCAAATGCTGTACTAGACTCCGGCAAGTGAGAAACGCATCCGATTACCATAATAATCCGACATTGCCGGAACTGCGCTGGCGGAGGCTGGCGATGAGGGGGTTCGGGTCGGTGGACTGGGTGGCCGGGTCGGCTGGTCAGCCGGCCGGAGACGGCGGCAACGCGATCCGGTCGAGCAGGTTCGTCCGGTAGACCAGGATGATCCGGCCGTCTACCCGGTAGATCGCGGCCGGCTTGCCGAAGTACCGCTCGAAGCTGGCGGGACCGCGGTTGTCGCGAAAATAGGTGTGCGGGAGATCGGCGATCACGAACGTCGCATCGTACCGTGCCGCGTTGTACCAGCTGGTGTCCGCCTCCCAGCCGCCCGCGGTGTACCGGGGGCCCGATCCGATGGCGCGGACCTGGACTTGGTTGCCGGATTGGACGGTGGTGGCTGAGGCGTCCCAGTAGCCGGCCAGGCCGTAGCGCAGGTGGTGGGCCTGGAGCCAGGCGGCGAGGGGGGCGATGGCTGGCCGGGCCGGGGGGCGGGCGGCGACGGCCATGGCCAGCGGGGCGAGGGCGGCCAGGGCGGCGGCGGCGAGCGCGATCCGGGCGCGGGGGGCGGTGAGCCGGGCGGGCACCAGGGCGCGGGCGGCCAGGACCGCGCCGCAGGGCAGGACCGCGGCGATCTCGCGGGCGTTGCTGGCCGAGGGGATCGCGGAGATGGTGTAGACGGCGAGGTTGACCGTGATCGCGGCGCAGGCCAGCTGCTCGCCGCGGGCCGCGGACCGCCAGGTCCGCACGACCCGGGCGAATCCGGCGGCGGCGGCCAGCGCGCAGGCGGCGCCGAACAGCGCGGCGGCGGTGCCCAGCGCGCCGCCCGGCCCGGCCGGGCCGACGCCGGGCCCGGGCGGGACCGCGCCGAACAGGCTCCCGGCCGCCCGGGCGGCGAGCACCGCGTGGCCGGGCCACAGCCGGGCCGCGGCGACGCCGGTGCCGGGCGGGACCATCGCGTACCCCCCGACCGCGACCAGGCCGGCCTGGGCCGCCACCGCGGCCGGGACCGACACCACGGCCGCCGCCGCCAGCACCGCGTCCGGGACGGCGAGCCTGCGGGCGGCCAGCATCCGCCAGCCGCACACGGCCAGCACGGCCGGGACCCCGACATACCGCACCGTCGCATCCCCCAGCTGCCCCGCGGCCAGCACCACCGCCAGCAGCGGCCCGGTGAACCACCGCCCCGCCGCCCGGTCGATCAGCACGAACGACCCCAGCATGATCGCCGCGGTCCCGATATGATCCGGCGCCTCCAGCAGCGTCGCCACCCCGCCCCCGGACACCAGCGGCGCGCCCAGCACCGCCACCACCACCCCGGCCCGCGCCGCCGCCGCTACGCCCCGGCACCCCCCCGCCGCCAGCCACACCCCGAACCCCGCCACCACCACGTACACCACCGCCGCGACCACATGCGTCACGGCCGCGCCCAGCCCGAGCACCGCCTCCGCCACCCCATACACCGGCAGCTCGAACGTGTAATACGTCGCATCCCCGATGATCCACCCGTGCAGCAGCACATTCCCGTGCCACATATCCCACGCCTGCAACGCGTTATTCGCCGCATCCGAATTCATCGCCACACCCGACGACACCCGCACCCGCACCGCCGCCAGCACCCCCCCGCCAGCCACCCACCCCGCCACCACCCGCCACCGCCGCGCCCCCACCCCACCAGCCCCGCCACCAGGCCCGCCACCACCCCCGAACCGGCGAACCGGCCCCGCAGCCACCCCCGCCCCAGCCCGATCAGGACGGCCCGATAGCTGCTTACCGATGACCATGCCAGGACATTACTTGATAGTCACTCCTACATTGCCCGATCCAGTCATGCCGGGCGGGATGCAGGTGAGGTACCCCAACCCGAACCTGCCTACTCGCGTCGCGCGATGGTGATGATCTCCGGGCTCCGGTCGGTAAGCGGCTGTCTGGCCCAGTCCCCGAACTGCTCTTCGATGGCTAGGCCAGCGCTGGACAGGAACTCCCGCAGCGCAGCGGCGTCGAGGAACCTCAGGGTGCTTCGACTGATTTGCGGCCGATCCCAGCCCGGACCGGTGCAGGTTGTCGTGAAAGAAACAACGTCCCCGGCCACCGGTGTCTGAACTTCGTGCGCCATCCGCACCGGGCCGAAGGTGCCCGCGACCTGCGCGGCGTTGTCCGGCGTCCAGTCCGCCCAGGCCCGAGCCAGCGGGTTCCTGGTCTCGAAAGCGAAGCGGCCTTCTTCGGTCAGGGCCGACCGGATCGCGGTCAGTGACGCGCGGATCTCGTCGTCCCGCAGCAGCACCTGGAATGCATGGCCGGTCATGACAACCAGGTCGAACTCCTGATCCCAGGCCACCGAGGCGAGGTCGCCGAGCCTCCATTCGATATCCGAACGTGTCCGCGCCCGGCTGAGCATTGCGGCAGCGGGGTCGAGCCCGCACAGCCGCCCGGTATGGCCGGACTGCCGGGCTAGGTGCAGTAGTGCACCCGTCCCGCAGCCGACGTCGAGAACGGCGGCAGCCGCCATCACCAGCGGCAGGTAGAAGCCGAAGTCGCTTCTTTGCTCGCTCGGAAAGAAAGCGTCATACAACTCGGCGAGATCGGGCTCGGAGAACAGGCGATCGACCACGACGCCAGCTTGCCAGGCAGCCGAGGCGACCGCGACCGAATAATGTCTGGCCTACCGGCCGACCATTGCTTGGCTGACCGCTGCTTGCCTGCTTGCCTGACCCTTGCTGGCCGAAGATGTCGCGTGCCCGGCCGGGTGCGCACTACGGCGAGGGCAAGCTCGCGGCTATCGCCGTCAACTCGATCGGTTGACTTCGTCGGCAAGCACCTCTGGGTGCTCCCGACGATAGTGCTCGGTCAAGACGGCGCTCGCTTGGCCCGATCTGCACGGGACGGCGCGCTGGCAGACCTGGCAGCGGATGACCGGCAGTCGGGTGACGGTCACCGGGAAGCGCCGGGAAGGTGAGCTGCTCATCGATCTCCATGATGCCAGAACGGTCGATATGACTGCACTGAAGGTCGGCTTCTCGATCCAGCACCGCGCGTTGGCCGACCGCTGAACTGGGCCGGAGGACCGCTACCGGCGGAATCTGGTGCCCGGCATGGTCCTCGCGGCCGCGCGGAATCGCTCAATGACGGCGCTGGCTCGCTACCACGTCGAACCACAGGACGTGGGGCTGCGGTAGTCCGGCCATGGCTGGCCCGAGTTGACTGTCCATGAACGCCGCTTGCGCCTCCTTGGACTGCCAGATTTCGGTCACGACCAGGCCGTCCGCGCAAATGCCTGCGGAGTGAGCCTGGAGTCCGGCCGGCCAGTCGCCTTCGCCCGTCCGCGGGTTGAACCGGAGCTGAGAATTGACCGCATCGTATTCCCGCTCACCAACGCTAGGTGGGAACTGAAGAACGAGTCCTGCTGTCATGTTTACCCCCCGTGGGCGTAGAATTCTGACTTACCAGTGCGAGCGTACCAGCATTCACCATCGGGACTGACATTGCATCAGATCGCCGGCTGCGATGAAAGCAATATTCCCAGCACCGCGACGATTTCTTTGATTAATTCACGATAGTCTCGAACAAAGAACTCACACCCTGCCCGACTGGCCGACCCCCGCGTCTGAATCTTCGTCGTGTCGGGCGGCCTTGGCGGTGAGCTCGGCTCGCGATGAGACGCCGAGTTTGCGGAAGATGCTGGTCAGGTGGGTGGCCACGGTGCGGCGGGAGATGAACATCCGCTCGGCGATCTGCGGGTTGGACAGGCCTTCGGCTACCGTCCGGGCGACGGTGAGTTCGGTCGGCGTGAGGCTGGCCCAGCCCGTGCCGGGCGCCGGCGCTTGCCGCGGCCGCGGCTGGCGTATGCGGCTGCGTCTTCCAGCGTCATGGCTTCGCCCTCGGCCCACGCCTGGGACGGGTGAGCCCGGCGTGGACGCCGCGTGCGGCATGGGCCTGTTCGAGTTCCTCGCCTTGCATCCGGAGCACGCGATCAACTTCGACGCGGCGATGTCCGAGCGGACCGCTGGCTTCGCTCCCAGCCTTGCGGCAGGCTATGACTTCTCTCAGTTCCGGACCTTGGCCGATATCGGCGGCGGCAGGGGGACACTGCTTGCGGCCGTCCTGCGCGCGCATCGACAGCTGCATGGCGTCTTGCTTGAGACGTCGGCTGTAGCGGCCGGTGCCGCTGCCGTGCTGCACGCGGCCGGACTGGCCGATCGCTGGCAGGTTGTGGTCGGAGACTTCTTCGAGTCCGTCCCCGACGGAGCGGACGCCTACCTGATGGCGAATGTGCTGCACGACTGGGATGACGCCCGTGCCGTGCGGATACTGGCCAGCTGCCGCCGGGCCATGGCACCAGATGGCCGGGTGCTGATCGTCGAGCGCCTGATTCCCGACGACCCGGCTGAGGCGATACCGACCCTGCTGAGCGATTTCAACATGCTGGTCCTCACCGGCGGGCGGGAGCGGACGAACGCGGAGTACGGCGAACTCCTTGCCGCGGCCGACCTGAGGGCAGGCGCGATCGTGCCGGTGGCGTTTCCCTACGGCGTGATCGAGGGATTCGCCTCGTAACGGCGGACGCGGGCTGCCGACCGGTCAGCCGCAGCTCGGACCGGTGCTAGCTTCTGGTGAGCACAGCGTGAATCGTGATGGCATTCTTCATCGACGCCATGCCCAGCTGGTTCCAGATGAGTCCGAATTCTGACCGGTCGACATGCGCGGTGGCGTCGAAAGTCACCTCGCCGCCGCTGCTCAGTGCGACCGCCGCCGGGAAGGAGATCGGCAGGCTGCGGTCGCGGACAGTCAGGGTTCCTGACACTGTCACGCCATCGGTGGCAGGCACGATCTTGCCCACGGTGAAGGTGATCGCGCGGTACTGCTCGCTCAGAAAGAAGTCAGCTGAGCGCAAATGGGTGTCGCGTTTGGCGTTCTTGGTGTCCAAGGACGCGGTCACGACCGCGACGCTGCCGGTCACCTCGCCCTCAGGCGACACCGTGCCGGCCCCTTCGATCTCGCGGAATACTCCCTTGACCGGGGCAAGACCCCACAAGCTCTTGCTCGCGAAGGTAACTGACGATCGCGCCGGGTCGAGCGTCCAGTTGCCAGCCAGCGAGCCGTCTGCCAGCTGAGCCGCAAGTGCAGCCGAAGCCTGTTCTGCCGGGGTGGTCATGACCGATCCTTCCTTGCCAGGTCGACTAATAGACACGTGCAGCTCGCGTGCTGCGAGGATCTCAGGGGCAGCGGTGATGCGGCGCCGCCGGTTGCACTCGGCACCGGCTCGCAGCGAGCATCGGGGCGGCTCGATCCGTATGCCTTGGTAGCGGCCGGGTCGGTTCCGCGGGCATGATTACAGCTTATCCGGCTTAACCGGAATTGGTCATCCGTATGCTCGTGATGCTGGGCAATAACGGCTATTCGCTTGCCGATCGCGAACGTGGCGGCGGCTGCGAGTCGGCCGACCTCGCCCGCTAGCCGCGGCGAGCGCGAGCGCGCCGTTTGCCCTCGTGCATCGCTTGCACCCGGGCAACCGGAATCGCGCGGCCCTCCTCGATCAATTCGGAGCTCAGCGGCTGCGGCTCGGGCATCAGGCTGGCCCACGGATCGGTGTCGGCGATCAGCCGTGCCGCGGTGTGCACGGTGAAGTCGGCTGGCTCGACGCGATCGAGCGCCTCCCACGCGACCGGGAATGAGACCGGGACACCCGGCCGGATGCGCGGGCTGTACGCTGCCGCGACCGTCGCACCGCCCGCTCTGGTGGAATCGAGGAACACCTTGCCGCCCCGGTCCTCCCGGATAAACGCGGTGGTGGTGAGCGCCGGATCCAGGCGCTCGGCACGAGCGGCGAGCGCCCGGGTGGCGGCCGCTGCTTCTTCGCCAGTCACCTGGGCCCCGGTCGGCACGAACACGTGCACGCCCTTCGCCCCGCTGGTCTTGACCGCACCAGAAAGGCCAGCCTGAGCCAGGGCCTCGCGCACCAGCAGTGCCGCCTGGACGGCCAGCGTGAACCTGTCAGCGGACGGCGGATCGATGTCAAGGACCAGGTAGGTGGGGTGGTCCCAGCGCTCGGTGCGGATCAGGGTGGGGTGATACTCCACCGCGCGCTGGTTCGCGAACCACAGCAGGGTGCGGCGATCGTTGCAGAGCGCATAGGAGATCTCGCGTCTGGAGGTCTCAGCCCACAGCGGCACGGTCCGCACCCACGGTGGGGTGTACTTGGGCACGTTCTTCTGCATGAACGGCGCCTGGCCGCGCAGCACCCGGATCACCGATAGCGGCCGGTCCCGCAGCTCAGGGATGAGCCGGTCGGCGACAGCGTCCAGATAGTCGACCAGATCGCGTTTTGTCGCCTCAGCTCCGTCGAACAGTGACTGGTCGAGATTGGTCAGCGGGACTCCGTCCCGCTCCTGATCGCCGCTGATCGGACTGCCTTTCGCTGGCATCGGGTCGCTGGCCAGCCACGGCCAGCGACGCTGGCGCGCAGACTCGGCGACTCCACGAGTCTAGGACGCACCTAACCGGCCATCGAGCTAAGGCACGATGCAGATGACAGTGATCCGGGTAGTGTGCCGCGCCGTGACATCGACCTGCAGCGGCTGCGAACACGGAGTCTCGTGCTTGCTGCCGTTGCCGGCGACCTCGATCACATCGGGCGAGCGGCCCAAGACCGTGTACATTCCGGTCGGCAACTGGACCGAGAACCTGCCCGACCGGCCCACTAGCACGTTGATCGGCCGGCTTCTCCCGGCGGTGAAGGCCACCAGCCCAGGGATCGGCCGTGCGCCTGGCTGCCGCCCGCCAGGGCGCAGCGGGCCGCCCTCGATCAGAAACCGGCCGCTGACCATGCCAAGGGCTGGCGTCCTTGATGGCGTCGCGGCCGGTGTACCCGCTGGGCTGACCGCGCAGCCCGTGAGCAGCAACATGGCAACAACGCCGGTGATGGCCTGAGATCGCTGCATGGAACGCCCTCCCGGATCGGTATGTCAGGGATTGGACGAGCCGGCCTCCTGACGCGTTCCAGGCTTCACGGCGGCGGCGATCGGCTTGCTGTCCCGCGGCTGCACCGGCTGGCCGCATGCCTCGCATACCAACTGGGCCACCAGCTGGTGACCGCAGCTGTGCTCGAAGACCATCGGCGGCCCGTCGTCGCCGGCCAGGTATCGGTCACCCCAGCGCATCAGGGTCATGATGACCGGGTACAGGTCGCGGCCGACCTCGGTCAGCCGGTACTCGAAGCGAGCGGGATGCTCGGAGTACTGGAGCCGCTCAAGGATCCCAGCGCCGACCAGGCTCCTGAGCCGGGCGGCAAGCGTGTCCCTTGGCGCCCCGATCCGCCGGATCATCTCATCGAACCTTCGGTTACCGAGGAACACCTCCCGCACGGCGAGCAGCTCCCACTTCTCGCCGACGATCTCGAGCGTGCGGGCCACGGAGCACTCCCGCGGCCGCGCGGATACGACGGTCATGATCCCAGTATACCCAGTGAGTCTGGATTCTGGACGGACACTGACGACGGTTGTATTGTTAATCCAGATTTCGGACTTGCTCAACCGTTGGGACTCACCGGAAGGGCACCGCCGTGAACTCCAGCCGCTCAGTGACCGTCACACCGGACGCTGCTCCGACCGCCCGGCAGGTGGCGGCCATCGTCGGCGTTTTGTCGCTGGCCGTATTCATGTCCAGCCTCGATCTCTTCATCGTCAACCTGGCCTTCCCATATATCGGCATCCAGTACGGCGGGACCAGCCTTGGGGCGCTGTCCTGGGTGCTCAACGGCTACACCATTGTGTTCGCCGCGGTGCTTGTGCCGGCCGGCCGGTGGGCCGACCGGGTCGGGCGCCGCCGCCTCTTCGTGGCCGGACTGATCACCTTCAGCATCGGCTCGCTGTGCTGCGGTCTGGCGCCAGGGGTGGCCGCGCTGATCGCCGCCCGGGTGATCCAGGCGGCCGGAGCCGGCCTGATGGTGCCGGCCTCGTTGTCGCTGCTGCTTTCCGCCGTGCCTGCCCAGGCCAGGGCGCGGGCCATCGGTACCTGGTCCGCGGTCGGCGCTCTCGGCGCCGCGCTCGGGCCGGTGATCGGCGGGAGCCTGGTGCAGCTCAGCTGGCGGTGGGTGTTCTGGATCAACCTGCCGGTCGGACTGGTCGCCGTCCTGCTGGCCCGCAGGGTCGTCCCGGAGAGCGCAGACGAATCCGCGGCGGGCCGGCCGGACCTGGCCGGCGCCGGGCTGCTCGCGGTCGCCGTCGGCCTGGTCGCCCTGGCCCTGGTCAAGGCACCGGAGTGGGGCTGGGGTTCGGTCGCCTTCCTCGGTCTGCTGCTCGCCTCGCTGGCCTGCGGGGCGGTCATGGTGGCTCGCTCCGCGCGGCATCACTCCCCGGTCATCGAGCTCGGGCTGCTGCGGTCACGGACCTTCAGCGGGGCCTTCGCCGCGTCGATCCTCTACTACGCCGCGTTCGGGGCCTTCGTACTCAACGCGGTCGAGTTCCTGACCGGGGTATGGCACTACCCCGCCGTGGTGGCCGGCCTTGCCATCGCGCCGGGGCCGCTGATGGTCCTTCCCTTTGCCCAGCAGATCGCGCCCCGGCTGGCTGCCAGGCTCGGCGGCCCCGGCTGGGTGGCGGTGATCGGCTGCGCGGTCAGCGCGGGCGCCCAGCTGCTCTGGTTCAGCCAGATCCAGGCTCAGCCGGCCTACCTGACCCACCTGCTGCCCGCTCAGCTGCTTGGCGGAGCCGGGGTCGGCCTGACCATCCCGTCCCTGCTCGGCGCGGGCAGCGCGGCGCTGCCGCCAGCCCGCTTCGGCACGGGCAGCGGAATTCTCAACATGGCCCGCCAGATCGGCACCGTCCTCGGCGTCGCCAGCCTGGTGGCCATCCTCACCAGGGTCAGCGCGACCGACCCGGTGACCAGCTACCGGCACGGTCTGATCCTGATCGCCGCGTTCTTCGCTGCGGCCGGCGTCGTCGCGGCTGGCCTGCTGACCAGCCGTCCGGCACCGGCGGCCGCCCCGGCACCTGAGGCGGTCAGCAGCGGTCGGCTGAGTCGCGAGCGCGCCACCACACCCGGCGTGAGACATGGTGGCGGGGCCGAGCGTTAGACAGTGACTGGAGTGGCGAATGATAGAGGAGTGACACTGCTGCGAGAGGTCTCCGTCCGCGAGCTGCCGGTCTCGGTGCTCGGTCCGGTGATCGGCGCCAGGCGGTATGCCCGCCTGATCGATGTGGCCGCGCAATTCCGGGGCCGGCTCGGCGGGCGGACCATCTGGAACGTCAGCTCGGCCGCGGTCGGGGGCGGTGTCGCCGAGATGCTGCAAGTACTCGTCGGTTACGTGGCGGGCCTGGATATCCCGATCCGCTGGACGGTGATCGGCGGTGACCAGGACTTCTTCGCGATCACCAAGCGGCTGCACAACCAGATTCACGGGGCGGTCGGCGGCACCGGGCAGGTGGGCAGCGCCGACGCCGGCCACTACCAGCAGGTTCTCGCGGCGAACGCGGATGAGCTGCTCAGGCAGGTCCGCCCCGGCGACATCGCGCTGCTGCACGACCCGCAGACGGCCGGCCTGACGGCACCGCTGATCGGCGCTGGTGTGCGGGTGGTGTGGCGCTGTCACATCGGTCTGGACTGGAGCAATGACGCGACCCGAGCGGCCTGGGACTTCCTGCGGACCTACCTGGAGCCCGCGCACGGATTCGTTTTCACCCGGCGGCAGTATGTGCCGTCCTGGATGCCCGACTCGCGGGTCTGGATCATCCCGCCGTCGATCGACCCGTTCTCGGCGAAGAACACCGACCTCGATGCGCAGACGGTGCGGGCGATCCTGACCACCATCGGGGTACTGAACGGCGATGCCCCGCCCGGCAGCGGAAAATTCATCCGTCGGGACGGGACGACCGGCGAGGTCACCCGCGCCGGGCTGGTCGCCGACGGAGGCCGGCCAGATCCGGCTGATCCGCTCGTGGTGCAGGTATCTCGGTGGGACAGACTCAAGGACCCGGCCGGCGTCATGCGCGGATTCGCGCGGCACGTGCTGCCCGGCGGCGACGGATTCCTGGTGCTGGCCGGACCCGCAGTCAGCGGAGTAGCTGACGATCCCGAGGGCGCTGTCGTCTTCGCTGAATGCCTTGCCGAACTTAACGACATGCCCGCAGCGGACCGGGCGCGCGTGCTGCTTGTGGCGCTGCCGCTCGATGACGTCGAAGAGAACGCGGCCATGATCAACGCCATTCAGCGGCACGCGACAGTGATCGTACAAAAGAGCCTGGCCGAGGGATTCGGGCTGACCGTGGCCGAGGGCATGTGGAAGGGGCGGCCGGTGGTCGGCTCGGCGGTCGGCGGAATCCTGGACCAAGTCGCCGAAGGCACCGGCATCCTGCTCCGCGACCCAACCGACTTGGCCGCGTTCGGATCGGATGTCCGGTGGCTGATCGACCACCGGGAGGAGGCCGACCGGATGGGCAAGGCCGGCCACGAATTCGTCCGCGAGAACTATCTCGCCGACCGCCATCTGCTGCGGTTCGGCGAGCTGATCGAGTCAACCATTGGCGACTAGGGACTGTCAGGCGGAGGCGAGCCGGGCACCGCGGCGCCAGACGGCGCGGATGTTCAGCGTGTCGGAGATGGATGTGGTGGGATCGCCGTCCACTAGGAACAGGTCGGCCCGCAGGCCATCGGCGATCCGGCCGCGGTCGCTGAGGCCGAAGCGGCGGGCCGGGGTGCCGGTCGCGGCGCGCAGCGCTTGGACCGGGGTGAGACCCGCCTGGACGAGGTACTGCAGTTCGTGGTGGACGCTGGCGCCGTGGGCGAGCCCGCCAAGGAACGGCATCGGCAGGGACACGTCCGTGCCGGCCAGGATGTCGACCCCGGCGTCATGCAGGGCCTGCACCGAGGCCAGCACATCGGCCAGCTTGCCCTGCGGGTAGTGGTTGAAGCTGCTGCGCAGCGTCTGGCGCCAGGCCTCGTCCAGGCGCGAGTTCACCCGCGGGTCGTCGGCGAGTGCGCTGCCGGTGATGCCCATCATCGAGGCGTTCAGGACCACGCAGGGCACGACGAATACGCCGGAGCCCTGGATGACGCTGATGATCTGGTCGGTGTGCGGCTGGTCCATGAACAGGTGGGCCAGGCCGTCGATGCCCGCCTCGATCGCCATCCGGGTCGCCTGCACGGTCAGCGCGTGGGCGACGGTCAGCATGCCGTGCCGCTTGGCCTCGGCGACGCCCGCATTGAGGGTGGCTTGGTCGAGCATCGGCAGGCCGGGGTGTCCTTCGATGCTGCCGTCGTCGACCATGAACTTGATGTAGTCCGAGCCACGGGCGACCAGCTGCGGGATGAAAGGCGACGGCTTCGGTGGGGGTGCTGGAGAACGGCATCAGCGGCGGTTCCCCGGCCGGGTGGCCAGCGCCCACGCCGCCGGGGCGAAAGCCCTCGGGGAACAGCTCATTGGGGTGGCCACCGGGCGGGGTGATGCCGAACCCGGAAGAGCGCACGTCGGCAACCGCGTCGTTGACGGTGATGTGTGCCCGGTTGTCGCGGGTGTTCACGCCCTGCATCTCCAGCTCGGTCGTCACTCCGAACCGCAATGCCAGAGCCAGCGACTCCGCGCTGGTGTGCACGTGGGCATCGAACAGGCCGGGCAGCAGCGTCCCGCCACGGGCGTCGACAACCTCCGCACCGGCCGGCGCATCCCCGCCGACCGCGACGATCTGCGTGCCGTCGACAACGACGGCGGTCTCCTCCCGAACGCGCTCGCCGTCGAAGACGCGCACATTGATGATGGCGGTGGTGGTCATGGCTGACCCTTTGCTGTGTGTTGGCCCGCGCCGACGAGATCTTCACCGACACCGCAGCCCGGGTCAATCAATGTATCCGTCGGTCGCCAGCCGGATGATCTCCGACTGCATCGCCGCCGAGCCCACCGGCGCCTGCCGACCGCAATCCGGAGCTGCTCGAAGCCCTCCGGCATCGCCGACCCGCGACTGGACGCCCGGTTGGGCACCGCCAGAGAGCAGGACCAGGACCAGGCCGCAGGTGTAGGCGGCCAGGGCCAGCGCGGGCAGCTGGCGGACTCAGCCGCACTCACCATGACCCGACGGTAGCTACGGGCTCCGGCTCATCCGCAGAGGCTACGGTCACCGTCGGCAGGGACGTTAGATCCCGATACGTTGTCAGCACAGCGCAGACGGCGTTCGCATTCGCCTGATCGCCTATTCCTCGGAGGTCTCATGACAACGGAGCAGCCGGCCACCACGGGTCAGCCGGCCCATGCGCACCTGCCGGTGACCACCGGCCGCCAGCTTGGCCGCAGGTCCTGGGCCGAACCGTGGAAGATCAAGATGGTGGAACCGCTCCGGATGACGACCGCGGCCGAACGCGCAAGCGCGCTCGCCGAGGCCGGTTACAACACCTTCCTGCTGCGCTCCGACGACGTCTACATCGACCTGCTGACCGACTCGGGCACCAGCGCGATGAGCGACCGGCAGTGGGCCGGGCTGATGCTCGGCGATGAGTCCTATGCGGGCTCAAGGAACTTCTACGCGCTTGAGGAGGCGGTCCGCAGCGCCTATGGCTACCGGCATATGGTGCCGACGCATCAGGGCCGCGGTGCCGAGAACCTGATCAGCCAGATCGCGATCAAGCCCGGCCAGTACGTGCCGGGCAACATGTACTTCACCACCACCCGAACGCATCAGGAGCGGGCCGGTGGCATCTTCGTCGACGTGATCATCGATGCGGCGCACGAGCCGGAGAACGAGCACCCGTTCAAGGGAGACATCGACCTCGGCAAGCTGGAGGCGCTGATCGCACGGGAGGGCGCTGGTCAGATTGCATACGTCAGCCTGGCCGGAACGGTGAACATGGCCGGCGGGCAGCCGGTAAGCATGGCTAACGTGCGCGCGCTCCGGGCACTCTGCGACTCGCACCAGATACCGATCTTCCTCGACGCTACCAGGATGGTGGAGAACGCGTTCTTCATACAGGAGCGTGAGCCGGGTTACGCGGACCGGACCATCGCCGAGATCCTGATCGAGTTCTGCTCCTACACCGACGGCTCCTGGATGTCAGCCAAGAAGGACTCGCTGGTCAACATCGGTGGCTGGCTCGCCCTGAATGACGATCGGCTGTTCGATGAGGCGCGCAATCTGGTGGTCGTGTTCGAGGGCCTGCATACCTATGGCGGGCTCGCCGGGCGGGATATGCAGGCGATGGCGGTCGGCATTACCGAGTCGATCTCCGAAGAGCACGTCAGAGCCAGGATCGGCCAGGTGCGCTACCTGGGGGACTTGCTCGCCGAGGCTGGCGTCCCGTTTGTGGTCCCGGTCGGCGGTCACGGGATCTTCCTGGACGCGCGCCGCTTCTACCCGCAGCTGAAGCAAGATGAGTTCCCGGCCCAGACGCTGGCGGCCGAGCTGTACCTGGACTCGGGGATCCGCTCGATGGAGCGGGGCATCGTGTCGGCCGGCCGCGATCCGAAAACTGGCGATCACCATCGGCCGGACCTTGAGCTGACCAGGCTGACCATCCCGCGCCGGGTGTATACCCAGGCACACATGGACCTCGCGGCCGAGGCGGTGCAGGCGGTTTACGCCAGGCGTGACTCCGCTCGCGGCCTGACCATGACCTATGAGCCGGACTACCTGCGCTTCTTTCAGGCTCGTTTCGCCCGGCTCTAGCTGGGCTGGAAAGGTCGGCCGGAGATCTAGCGCTCAGAGCATCTGGACCAGCAGGTAGACCATCGTGATGCCCATCGCGATCTGACAGGACGCGGCCAGCCGCGGGCAAAGCACCGCCCGGTCGCGGCGCTGCGCCGGCTCGGTCGCTCCAGCCGGTTCGACCGCCGCGGCCAGTCCAGCGGCTGCCGGTCCAGCGGTCGCCCGTCCTGCCGCTGACCGTCCGGCCGAATCCGCCGCGCGGGCGGGAGCGAGAACGGCCAGCCGGTCGGTGGTCAGCACTACCGAGCCTGCCATCGCCACGGCGAGCACCAGCGTGATCACCGGCGAAATGGCCGCTCCGATCGCCGCCGGGCCCGCCCTGCTGACCGGGCCCGCCAGCCCCGAGGTCATCCCGGCCGCGGATGCACCAGCGGCGGACGCCGCGACCAGCATGTACAGCATGCTGCCGCAGGACAGCAGATGAACCAGGTGATGTCCGGTGCCGGCATCCCGCCCGGGCTTGGACCGGCGCGATCGCGCGGTGCGGGTCGGCCGCGCTCGCCGTTCCCGCCAGTCTCGGAGCGCCCTAGCCGCGAACCAGGCGGAGGCTGCGGCGAAAGCGGCTGCCCAGACGCCGGTCCGGAGCGGATCCAGCCCCGGCACCAGGGCAGCGGCCATGGCCACACCCATCAGGACATGCGCGGCGTCGACATCACGCTCGGTGGACCGGTGCCACCGACGGGCGGCGGCCGGCCTGATCGCGCAGTACGCGGCGATCGCCAGCATGATCGCGGCCAGGCCGTCCGAGAGCCAGCGGGGCGCGCTCACCTGGCTCCGCCTCTCGTCATGGCAGCTGCGGCGGCCGGGTGGCTGGCTCGCCGGGGACCGGTCCTGGCCAGCCGGGCTGCGTTGACGCCCGGATCAGGAGCCGGACCCGAGGCGGCACCGGAGTCCGGAGTCTGATCGCAGGCGGCACTGGCCGGACTCGGCCAGTATGCCGCGGCGAGCAGCACGAGCAGCGGACCGGAATTCGGGTCGGTGCCCGTGCCGGTGAAGATGCCGCCGAAGTTCTGGCCAACCACCCAGCTGACTAGCGCAACGACAACGGCGGCGGCAAGCGCCGCTCGCGCCCCTGCTGGCGGGAGGAACACCCCGCAGGCGATGATCACCAGCAGGGCGGCCAGCGTAGTCGTGACCAGGATGCCATGGCGGGCAACCAGGCTGGCGGCCGCGCTATCCGCGGCGGCCAGCCAGCGCGGCTGGCCGGCCGCCTGTGCCGAGATCGTCTCGGACAGCGTGCGCGGCCCCTGGCTGACGGACCAGGCGGCGAGCCAGGCCAGCCCGCCCCACAGGGCCAGCCATCCGGCCCTGGCCGTGGGAACTCCCACCGCACGGGCGGCCGGGAACGGAGCGTCACGATGGCGATCCGATGGCCAGAGGACGACCGCGAGCAGGGCGTAGAGCAGCACCGCACCTGGTGCGCCGGTCGCGGGATTCGCGTCGGCGGCGAGCACGCCGCCCAGTCCCTCACCGAGCCACCACACCGCGAGTGACCAGGGGACCGACGCGGCCAGCGCGATCTTGACGGTCGGGCGCCAGGCGATGCCGAGCGCTAGCAGCAGCTGGACGGCGATAAAAGCAGAGTTCGCTGCCACCGGATGCTCGCCGATCAGCCGCGCGCACCAGTTAGCCGGGTCGGCCACGGCGGCCGGGCTGTCACGCGCCGCCGCCGCGAGCATCCGGGCGAAGCCGCGGCTGAACATAAAGGACTGGCCCTGCAGCATCGCATCGAGCAGTCAGAGTGCTGCCAGGCCAAGCTGCAACCTCCGGTACCGGCCATTGGCCTCCCGCTGAGCGTCCACGGCGTCAGCCTGGGCGTCCAGGTCGCCACTGGCTGTGCTCACGACATGGCTCCCGCCTGGCAGCGGGAGGCCGGGCCGCCGCTGGTCACGCGCGGTCGTCCGATCCCAGGTCGGCGATCAGGAGTAGCAGTAGGAATCGCTGGACGCGTCGCCACCCTCCAGCCTGACCTGGTGGACCCGGCGACCGCGGAACACCTCACCATCGAGGAAGAACCGCTCGTCGAAGCTGATCCCGCCGCCACTTTGGACATCGAGCTTGGTCATCCAGGCGCCGACGCCGTCTGGGTAGAACTGCGTGAGCAGATGCCAGCGGCCGCGTTGCCGCCCGGTAAGCCGCTTGGCCGTGACCACGCGCGTCAGGTGCCCGGCGACTCATCTGGCTGGCTGAACCGCTCCATCAGCATCGACTGGCCACGGAACAGCGGGTTCCTGCGCACCCGCCGCTCGATGGTGGCTGCCGACAGCGTGTAGCCGAGGAAGAGCAACAGCGAGACTAGCTGGACGATGACGGCTACCCAGACCGTGCTGAATATCGTCAGTGTCCAGTCGTTGAACGCGTGCAAGAGGGCCGGGATGCTGATTCCGAGCAGCAGCAGCGGAATGCGCCGGCGCCGGTAGTTCACCGCCATGCCGACGAAGAATCCCGAGATTCCGGCCCAGACGGCATGCTGGAAGCCATCGACGAAGACCCGGAAGGCGAAGAGCAGAGCGCCGGCGTCGGCCTGGCTGATACCAGAAGCGTGGTTGATGGAGACGATCGCGGCCGGCGTATAGAGCGACTGCTCCACCAGGCCGAAGGTCAGGCCCGCGATGGTCCCCATCAGCATCCACATCCTGGGGTCAAGCTTCAGCTTCCGGAACTTGAGCAGCACCATGGCGGCGACCAGGACCGGAAGCGCCTTGGAAATCTCCTCGTTGTAGCCGACCACGAGTGCTGAGGGAAAGGTCAGCGGCGAGGACAGCTTGTCGTTGATGAAGATGGTGACGGTGTTGATCCAGATCACGGTCCAGATGATGATCCCGATCGCGGCCAGAACCTCCACTTTCCCTGGCCGCCCGGGTGGGTGGATCAGCCACCAGAAGGCAAGCAGCCACAGCGGCGCGATGTAGAGGCTGTACGCCCAGCCGGGCGTGGTGAGGCTTTGTGCGTTGGAGAAGAGCTGGAGGAAGATCAGCGGCAGCAACGCGTAGGGGATGATCAGCAGCCGCAGGCCCTGGCGCCAGCCGGGGTCGCGCAGCCAGCTGCGGATCGGGATCAGGGTCTGCAGCGCCGAGCCCATGTCGGGCTGCTGAGCCGCTGGCTGCCCTGGCATTACCGGACCGCCAGCACCCGGACCAGCCGGATACCCGGGCATGCCCGGCATGCCGGGCGGGACGGCGCCAGGCTGAGCTGCCGGCTGGTAACCGGCCTGGGCGGCCCCGGCATACCCCTGCGGTGCGGCTCCGGCATACCCCTGCGGTGCCGCCGCCCCGGCGTAGCCCTGCGGTGCGGCCCCTGGGTAGCCGGCCGGTGCGGCTCCGGCATACCCCTGCGGTGCGGCTCCGGCATACCCCTGCGGTGCGGCTCCGGCGTAGTCGGCTGGGGCGACTCCGCCAACGTTGGTGCCCGGTGCCACGGCCTCGACCGGCAGGCCGGCCGCGCTAGCCAGCTGCGTCTTCATCGGCGGCTGGCCTGCCGGGGCGGCGGACTCCAGCCGCAGCACTGGTCCCTGCGGTGAGGCCAGGCTCACCTCCACCGGCTGGCCGACCCCGAACCTCGCGGCCGGCTGGCCGGCCATGAAGGTGGCCGCCTGGCCCGCGTTCTGCCAGACCCAGCCGGTGGCCTCCCAGGACAGCTGAGCGTGCCGCCGAGAGACGGTCGGGTGGTCGACGACGACGTCGTTATCAGAGCTGCGCCCGATCCGTACCGTCGCCCCCGGCTGGAACGTGTAACGCCGGCCATTGAAGGTGACCTGCAGTTCGCTCATGTCCGGCGTCCTCTCCTGTCAGCTAGCTGACGATCTTGCCGTGTGCCGACCCGAAGTCGATCGACATGGGGCGGATGCCAAGCCGCCGGTCCGGGGGGACCGTCTTGGTGGTCTCCCCTAGCGGTGTCATCGTCCACGCGGTCGTGCTCATGTTGCGCAGCACCAGTTCCCCTGGTCGGCCGGGGTGGTTCTCCACGACCGCGATGATGGTGTCGTGGTCGCGGTTGCGATGCAGGTGGTGCGAGGTGATGGCGGCGCCAGGCGTGAGTGCCACGGCGCAGCCGGGCAGCTCAAGCAGCAGCGGCCTGGCCGGGATCTGGTTGCAGTTCCAGCAGCGAAGCCCTGGGTCGTCCGGGTCGAAGAAGACCGACGCCTGGCAGGAGCAGCTTGATACGCAGTCGGCCAGCCGAGTCAGCGCGCGCCGCCAGACCCCCTCGGCGACCCGGCCCATCCCGGACGGGTCTTTAAGCCCCGAGGTGAAGGCCCGCTCGAATACCGCCTGGAAGAACCTCGGGTAAAGCCGCCACCAGACGGCGACCGGGTCACCTGGCCGAGGCGGATTGGAATGATCTTTCGGATCGAAGATGAAAACCGGCTCGGTGCCGAAGTGCCTTAGGGCCAGGTCCGTTTCCGACCGGTGATTTGAGGTTTGCCATGAGTAGGACGCGTCGGTCCTGGTGCCCTCGAGCGGATGGCCGTGCATGAAGAGATAGAAGAGAAAGACAGCCAGCGAGTGGAGGTCAGTGAGGCTTGACGGCGCGGCCTCGCGCCGCACCACCTCGGGCGCCATGAACCGGAGCGTTCCCCAGACGAAGACCTCGCCGCCGTCGAGTCCGACGTTGTCGTTGTCGATAATGGCGACCTCGGCCTGCTCTGGGTCCACCCACAGGTTGCCGAAGCTGATATCGCGATAGCAAAGCCCGGCCGAGTGCAGCGCCTCGAAGGCGGAGATTAGCTGGCGGCCGATGGTGATGACCACCCGGAACGGCGGCTGCTCCGGCCTGGAGACCAGCTGTGCGAACGAGGAAAACCGCGGCTCCATCTTGGGCATGACGTAGCCGAATCCCGGCAGTTCGTCGCTGACCACGAGGTCGATCGGCCAGATGAACGCCTTGTGCGGCCGACCCCGCTCGACCAGGGCGGCGATCGAACGGCGCAGCTCAGGCGACGCCGGGTTCCGATACCACTTCAAGGCATACGGAGCGCCGCCGATGGTGACGGCGTGCACCACTCCCTGGCCGCCTTCGCCCAGCCGCTCGCCGACCGTTACCGCGGTACCGGCCCGCGCCATCCGGAGCGTTCTGCCCTGCAGCGACAGCTGGCCTGTCATCGGGACACCTGCCATGGTGTTGTCTCCGGCGGGTCCTGTCCCGCCGTCGTCGGCTCCGCTAGCGCTGGCCTAGCGACGACCGTCCTGGCGATTTCTGGCTCGATCAGAGCTGGTTCCGTTGGCTCTGGCACAGCGCTGACCGGATCCGCGATCGTCGGCTGGGCCGTGCCCAGCCGCACCGTCACCGGCTCAACCGGGCCCTGCCCAGCCTGAGCCTGAGCGCCAGGGACGGTATCGGCGTGGATCACGGCTGGCACGGTCGTCTCCTCCGAGCCGACATTCGGGGCCTGCCCGCTTGGCCCGACTGACGGCAGGGTCGTGCTCCTGGGCAGCCCGGGCGCGAGCATCATCGCCACGGTGGTGTCGTCGGCGCTGCCGTCGGCCGAGGCGCACCGGGCCGCCCAGGCCGGGAGCTGGCTGGCCAGCCAGTGCTCGTCTCGTTCCTTGAGCAGCTCGGCGAGATCCGCGCTGAACGCGCCAGCCCAGTGGTCCATTATCTGCGCGTTGCCGTACCCGTCGGTTGCCAGCAGCATCGCGACCAGCGGCGTCTGCGAGGTGTCGAGGACAGCTACCCGGAAATCCGAGCTGGCGTCCGGCCCGCACAAGCTCGTCGTATACCGCCCGTCCAGCGCTGGATCCTCGGGCACCGGTTGCACGGCGGCACCGTCGGCCCGCACGCCCACCATATCCCCGTCCCCGATCTGAGCCAGGATCAGCCACTGCCGCAGCGCCACCGCCAGCAGCAAGGTGGAGCCGTAGGCGATCGTGGCGTCGTCGCCGTCCTGGCGCAGGTCCTCTTCCTGGTCGGTGAACGGAGCAGCCGCGACATCGGCCAGGACGGCGGACCGCCAGCGCTGCACGATGGTCGGCACCAGCAGATCCCGGACGAGCTCGCCGATCTGGCTGGCACTGGTCTGGACGGGACTGACCTGGCTGGCAGTGGGCAGCTCGTCGGGCGGGTCGTCTCCATCCGCGGGCACAGATTTGCCGTCCTCAAGCAGCCCGGCCAGTTCGTGGCCGACTTGGCAGCCGACGCTGACGGCCAGCCGTGACCCGCGGGCACTGCGGACGTGGCGCCAGTGGCCGTGGCCGTCGGCGACCGCTGCGACCACGCCGCCCGATTCGATCGGCTCGGTCACCACGGCATCCTGGTTCGGCAGCTTGGAAGCGGCGTGCGAGGCGCCGCGCTCGGACGCGGTCAGCACCAGCCAGCCGTCCCGCAGGGGCGGCTGGTCCGCTGGCGGAAGGCCGGATGGCGTGGTCATCACAAGATCGTGTCGTCAAACCGGACAGGCTCGAGATCGGGCCTGCCAGGTGAATCGGCGCCGCGTGCGGCCGGACCAGCCTGCAGCAACTGCTCGGCTAGCGCGCCGCGATCGGCACCGACCTCGGACATCCTGGAGACCGCGATCGAGGCCGTGACCAGCCGATCAGCGATCTCGTCGGTACCGTCGGCGACCAGAACGGGGACGTCCGGGCTGCGGAACCGGTCGAGTGGCTCGGAACTGGCATCGCGGCCGATCGCGACGGCAAGGCGCAGCGCCGACCGCCCGGCGACGGATTCGAGCAGCAGGCCAAGGCCGGCCTCGAAGCCGCCAGGGGGATCAGTCGGCAGGCCGTCGGTGACCAGCAGGATGGCCGGGCGCAAGGCGCGGCGCTCCAGCCGCTCCGGCCCGATCGACTCGGCCACGGCACGGAAGGCCGGGCCCATATTGGTCCGGCCCATCGGGACGTACTCTAGATTGCGCCAGTGCCTGCTCAGGTCAGCTACCGGGACCGGGTCCTGGACATACCACTGTGGAACCGTCGCGAACGCCAGGATCCTGATCAGCAGCTGCGCCTGCAGCTGGTCCTGCTCCCAGGCGACCAGATGCGGCAGCATGGAGCGCAGCGCGTAGTTCAGCGCCTGCATCTTCTCGCCCTTCATCGAGCCCGAGCAGTCGGCCATCACGATGAAGTGCAGCGGGCGCCTGGCCACCCCGCCGCCGGGCATCAGGGTTTCGGTCATCAGGCCGAGCCCGTTGCCGCCCGTTTTCCGGACAGTCGGGGATCGCAGCGCCGGGGACCATCAGCCATAGTTGAGGGTCTTCCACCAGTTGACCAGGGTCGTCAGGGTAGAACCCGTCGCCTGGTCCTGGCCGATGAAGAAGACATTCTGCGTCGGCATCGTCCAGATCAGCACGGGCTGCTTGTTGTCGACGAAGCACTCCAGGGTCTGCCCGGGCCGCTCAACGTACTTCGGGTTGGAATTAGCGTGCCAGCCGACCGAGCCACCAGAGCTGCTGGTGGGCGGGCAGCTGCTGCCCGCCCCCGAGGGACTGAATCCGGTATAAGAGTTCATATGGTTAAATCCGGCTAGATAGTCGGCACTGTTGTCGAACTGGTAACCCCAGACGACGACCTTCGACACGGTGGTATGACCGCAGAAGATGTGGGCCGTCATGGTGGCGGCATTCATGCCGTAAAGGTCGGCCGCGATGCAGTTGGTGCCGACCGCGGTGAAGCCAGCCGGGTGCATGATCGTGTTCAGCGACTCCACGGTGGGGTTCGGCGGCGGGGTTGTCGGGCCCGGTGGGGTGGTTGACGGCGCTGGCGTCGTCGGACTCGGCGGCGGGGTCGAGCTTGAGGACTTGTTCCCTGTGCTGAACGCGAAGATCGCGATGACCACGACGGCCGCGGCACCGAGGCCACCCAGGATGAACCAGCCGCGCTTCGACCCGCTGCGCCCAGTTGGGCCAGTCGGACCGTAGGGCGCGCCACCTCCCGGCGGCTGCCACCCGCCCGGCTGTCCGCCGCCAGGTCCGCCCACGTTGAAGCCGGCGCCCTGGCCCGGCGGGGGCTGATAACCAGGTCCTTGACCGAAGCCCGGCGCCGCTGGCTGGCCGAAGCCCTGCGCTCCTGGCTGCGGGAAGCCCTGCGTGGGCGCCTGCGGGAAGTCCTGCGCCGGTGGCTGCCCGAAACCAGGTGCGGCCGGCTGGCCGAAACCCTGCGCCGGCGGCTGGCCGAAACCCTGCGCAGGTGGCGCGGTCGGCGAGCCCGTGCCGAAGCCCGATGGCGGTAGCTGAGTGGCTACACCCTGGTCCAGCGGGGCGAATCCCGGCGGGTTGCCACCGAGCAAGCCAGCATCATTTCCCGAGCTGATCCCGAGCGCGACGGCGATCTCGCCGGCCACCCAGTTGCACGCGTCCGGCGTGAACGGAGTTGTGGCGGAGAAGGACGAGGCCGTGAGCCTGATCGCGGTGCTCGGATCCATGCCCTGAGCGACGTGGTCGCGAAGTGTATTGGCCAGTCCGGCCTCAGCCGCCGCGACCAGCAGACTCTTTTCCCGAGGCGCGTCCGGCAGCAGGTCCTTGAGCAGATTGGACATCGTCTGCGCGCTTGATAGCGCGGCGATACCGTGCTCAGGATCAGTCACGATGGCATTCAGCGCTGCGCGGGCCTCCGCAGCGTGCTCCCATGACATCTCGGTCATCCGACTCCCCTCCGCATGGCCAGTATTGCTGACCACCGATGACGTCAGGAACCCGGGCCGATGGTCAATGACGCCGACTAGGCCGAAGTGGCCCGCCGTCACAGGTGGGCGGTAGCTGGGGGAACGCCAGCGACCGGGGGGCTGTAACGGCAGAAACCGCATTCGGCGATCACGGCATGCTAACCGGACGAGGCAGGCTATGTCACGCAGTCACAGTGAGGTATTGCCCGGTCTGCTTAAGTAGTGCGCAGGCTTGCCAGCCGGGCCAGTGCCTCGGCCAGGATCTCCGGCCTTTTGCAGAACGCAAAGCGCACCTGGGACTGCCCGGCGCTCGCGTCGTCGTAGAACACCGCACTGGGGATCGCGACCACGCCAGCGGTGTGCGGCAGCCTACGGCAGAAATCCAAACCGCTCGTCTCGCCGAACGGCCTGATGTCAGTGGTGATGAAGTAGGTGCCGTCGGGCGGGTACACCTGAAAGCCTGCGTCAGCGAGTCCAGTGCACATGAGATCGCGCTTAACTCGCAGGTCAGCGGCGATCTGCCGGTAGTAGTCGTCGGGCAGCGGCAGTGCCTGGGCGATGGCGTACTGGAACGGCCCGCCGCTGACGAAGGTCAGGAACTGCTTGACGGCGCGGACGGCGGCGACAAGTTCAGGCGTGCCGGTCACCCAGCCGATCTTCCAGCCGGTAAAGGAGAAGGTCTTCGCGGCCGAGCTGATCGTGACGGTGCGCTCGCGCATTCCCGGCAGCGTTCCGATCGGTACGTGCTCGCCGGTGAACACCATGTGCTCGTAAACCTCGTCCGAGATCACCAGCAGGTCGTGCCGACAGGCCAGGTCGGCAATGGCGGTCAGCTCGGCGCGGGTGAACACCGATCCGGTCGGGTTGTGCGGCGAATTCAGCAGGATTAGCCGGGTCCGGGCGGTGATCGCGGCGCGCAGCGCATCGAGGTCTGGCCGGAATCCCGGCGGCCGCAGCGTCACCGGGACCCTGACGCCGCCGGCCATCGCGATGCAGGCGGCGTAGGAGTCGTAGTACGGCTCGAACGCGATCACCTCGTCGCTCGGCTCGACCAGCGCGAGCAGCGCGGCGGCGATCGCCTCGGTGGCGCCAGCGGTGACCAGCACCTCGTTGTCCGGGTTCACCTTCAGGCCGTACCAGCGGTCCTGATGATCGGCGATGGCCATGCGGAGTTCGGGAATGCCTGCCCCGGGCGGGTACTGGTTGCCGCGGCCAGCCAGGATCGCGTCGGCGGCAGCCTGGGCGATCTGCCGCGGCCCGTCGGTGTCGGGGAAACCCTGGCCCAGGTTGACCGAGCCGGTCTTGACAGCAAGCTCCGACATCTCCGCGAAGATGGTCGTGCCCATCCCGGCTAGCCGGCGGTTCAGCAGTGGTCGGCTCATCCCGCAATGACATCACGCCAGCCGCCCTGCTTCCGCCCGCCCAAGCCACTTCTGGCGGCCAGTTTCTTGATCACGCGGTTCTTTCAGTCACTATGACTGAAAGAACCGCGTGATCATGGAGCGCGCGTGGTGCGAGTCGTCAGGGTTGTTCCTCTTCGAGCTGTGCCTTGAGCTCCGTGAGCGCGGAGATCTGGCGTTCGGTGTACTTGTCGATCCACCTGTCGTGGATCAGCCTGATCGGTACCGGATTCAGGAAGTGGAGCTTCTCCCGGCCAGAGCGCCGGGTGACCACCAGACCGGCGTCTTCGAGCAGGCGCAGGTGCTTCATGACACCGAAACGTGTCATCTCCAGCTCCGACTCGAGCTCGGTGAGCGTGCGGCCGTCACGCTCGAACAGCCGGTCGAGCAGGAAACGACGGGTCGGGTCGGCAAGCGCCTTGAATACGCGGTCGTCGTCGTTCACTGGATCAGATTACGTGACCATATAGTCACATGCCAAGCCCTTCGGCTTTCATTCGCGCGAACAGCCAGGGATGCGGCTCAGGCACGGGCGCGGAAGATCTGGGCGACCCGGTCGACGGGCAGGGCCGGGGTGCGGTGGCCGTCCCTGCCAGTCATGGCTTCGTTGGCGGCTAGTGCGTCGGCGACCGCCTCCTCGGTGGCCTGGACGACGGCGGTGAAGAACGGGTCGAGGCATCCCCACGGGATGAACCGCAGCTGCTCGTAGGCCGGCCCGGCGGCACCGCTGCGCACGCCAAGCCCCGGCGTGATCGCACCAGGATTACCAGTCGAGAACGCCAGGAACAGGTCACCGGAGAAGTGCGAGCCCGCTGTGCCGGTCCTGGCCAGGCCGAGAGTGACCCGGCGGGCCAGCGCCTTGCACTGCTGCGGCAGCAGCGGGGCGTCGGTTGCCACGATCGCGATCACCGAGCCTGCGCCGTCTGGCATGGCGAAGTATTCGGCCATCGGGTCGTCGTCCGCGAGCATCTCGCCGAGCGGCAGGCCGGCCAGCGTCAGCTCGGTCCTTGACCCAAAATTCGCCTGCACGAAGACGCCGACCGCGTAACTCGCTCCCGCGTATCCCACCAAGCGGGAGGCGGTCCCCGAGCCTCCTTTGAAGTGATAGCAGTTCATCCCGGTTCCGCCGCCGACCGATCCCTGCTCGACAGGTCCGGTCCTGGCGCCATCCAGCGCGTCGATCACCGACTGTTCGGTGACATGGTGCCCGTTGATGTCGTTCAGGTAGCCATCCCAGGGCTCCGCAGCTACCGGCAGCAGCCAGACGTCGGCGAGCCGCGGGTGCCGCTGGACCGTCCAGGCGACGATGCCAGCGTGGGCGACGCCGACCGCGTGCGTATTGGTCATCGCCACCGGGCCGGAGAAGGTGCCGGATTCCTCGATCCAGGAGACGCCGGTCATCTCGCCGTTGCCGTTCTGGGAGTGAAAACCGGCCGCCACGGGATCGCCAGCGCCCGCCCGCCCGCGCGGGTGGATGGCCGTAACACCAGTTCTGACGGCCGAGCCTGCGATCAAGGTGGTGTAGCCGACCTCAACGCCGGGGATATCGGTGATCGCATTCCACTGGCCGGGACGGCCGCGGAACGGGATTCCGAGCGACCTGGCCCGCGGTTTCCCCGACGGCGTGCGGACCAGCGGGCCGGCGGTTGGCGCACTTTCCACGTTGTCAGACCCCACTTCCACGGTGTCAGATTCCACTGTGTCAGATGTCACAGTGTCAGCTCAGACGACTTTCATCAACGTGGTCTATATTTGCCTGCTGTCCCTGCGTGACATGCAATATAACGTGGTGTCAGCTCTCAGCCTGGGCGCCTGCTCAAGTCGTTGATCCAGTGCCGACCCGACCAGCGGCGCCGCCGGGAGGTCCGATGGCGTCTTGGCTTGCGACCATCGCGATGGCTGAATGATCAGACGGCCGGGCGACCCGATGAGATGGCGAAATCATCATAGCGCACTTAAATCATGCCAGAAGGTATAATAAGCCTGATATACTGGCTGGTCGCACGCGTATTTCCGCTGACCCCGGCGCGTAATCCCGCTGCCGGATTGACTCAATTCTGGGCTGGCTCTTAATTGTCTATACTTCTTGCATGGTCGTCTTGCTTTCCGGCGGTCCATCGCAAGCTGGGAGCTGAGGGCAGATTCCCAGAAGTACTCGGGGGGGGTACATGAGATCTGGCCATAAGACGTCACGCTGGATTGTTGGCGTGACTATTGCGGCGGGAACAGCTGGCGCAATCCTCGCGTTTGCGGGGATCGCCACGCCAGCGCGCATACCTCTGGTGCTGCTGGCTCTGATCGCGGCTCCCGCGGCAGCGGTGGCTGGATTGCTGCCCGGATTCGATCTGCTGGCCAGGGTGGTCGTGGCAGGCTCGGCAGCCCTGGTGATCAACGTCGCGGTCGCGGCGGCCATGCTGGTCGCCGGTATCTGGTCGCCCGTCTCCGGCCTGGCGGCGGTGCTTTTGATCAGCGTGCTGCTCACAGTGGTAAGGCTCCTTGCCAGACCGCTGACGGTGACCGCGGCCAACCCGGCCGCAGACACGCAGCATGCAGCCTAGCGCTTCGGCGCACAGCATAGTCAGCTAGCCGCAGCATAGTCAGCTCGCCACCACCGGATTCCCGGCGGTGCGAGTCCGCATTCCCGGCATCAAATCTGTTCGAGCGCGGTACGCGCACTGCCATTTCTGGCAAGTGCTTCATTTCACGGGGGAGATTCACATGCTTTTCTTTCAGGACAGCACCGACCTGGTGCCAAGGCAGCCGACGACACATGACGGTCAGCCGGACGGTCATGCAGTGCGGCCGGAAGGCGACACAGCGCAGCGGCCCGATGATCGCCAGCTGCGGCCCGATGATCGCCAGCTGCGGTCCGGTGCCGACCGGGCGATGCGGCCGGGCAGCGACCAGATACTGCGGTCGACCGATCACCAACTGCCGTCCGACGCCGACCAGGCGACATCGCCGAGGCTGCGGCGGCCAGGTACGCGTGGGCGGCTCGGGCTGCTGCTGCGCCGCGGGCCGTCGGCCTGGTCCTGGACCCAGCTACCGTCTGGCCGGCCAGAACCATCCGAGCAGCCGCCCGGTGATGATTCGTCCGGGGTGCCCGGGCAGTGGTCCGGGACGATGGCGCCCGGGGCGGACGACAGTGACGTGATGTACGGCGAGCCGTTCCGTGAGATCTCTGACGGTATGGCGATCGCGCCCAGCGTGACCGTCGTGCTGCCGGTGATGAACGAGGCGGCCAACCTGCCCTATGTGTTCGAATCGCTGCCCGCCTGGATCGACGAAGTCGTCCTGGTAGACGGCCGATCCGCCGACGACACCATCGAGGTGGCGAGGCGGCTCAGGCCGGATATCAAGGTCGTCCTGCAGGGCGGGGCAGGCAAGGGAGACGCGCTGGTGGCCGGTTTCGCGGCCTCGACCGGCGACATCATCGTCACGATCGATGGCGACGGATCCACCGACGGTCGGGAGATCGTCAGATTCGTCGGGACGTTGCTCACCGGAGCGGATTTCGCCAAGGGATCGAGATTCAGCAGCTCAGGGCGGAGCGACGACATCACGATCATCCGGCGGTATGGCAACAGGATGCTCAACATCACTGTCAACGCGATGTTCGGCGCCAGCTTCAGTGACCTGTGCTACGGCTATAACGCCTTCTGGGCACGCCATCTGGACGCACTCAACCTGGACTGTCCCGGGTTCGAGGTCGAGACATTGATGAGCATTCGGGCCGCACGGGCCGGTCTGCGGATCCAGGAGGTGCCCAGTCACGAGCGACTTCGCCTGCACGGATCAAGCAATCTCAGTGCCGTCAAGGACGGGCTGCGGATCCTGCGGCTGATCATGCGGGAGAAGCGAGCGGCTCAGCGCAGTGCCGGACACCGGCCGAAGCCGTTCCTGGCACCCGGTCACCTGATCCACGGTGGCGCTCAGCGGGCGAAAGGCCGGCCCACGCCGCGCCAGCGCACACTGGGCCAGCGCACACTGAGCCAGCGGATGCAGGGTCAGCGGACTCCGGGTCAGCGCACTCCGGGTCAGCGCACTCCGGGTCAGCGGATGCCGGGCAGCATCACGCTCGGTGACATCTCGCTCGGTCGCTTGGGTCGCGCGCGCCTGCGTGCCGATCGCCGGCCTGTGGCCAGCCGTCTCCCCGTGGAAGAGGGGTGACCGCCGTCGCGGAGCGGGAGGCCCCCGCTCGGGACTGCCGCATCTCCGTCGTGATCTGCGTTTATACCGAGCAGCGCTGGGATGACATCCTGGCCGCCATCGGATCGGTGGCCGGTCAGAGCCATCCCGCTCACGAGACCATCGTCGTGGTCGACCACAATCCGGCCTTGTATGACCGGCTCGTGGGCGAACTGACCGACGCCACCGTTGTGCCGAACCGCGAGGCCACGGGCCTGTCCGGCGGCAAGAACACCGGCGTCGCAGTGGCCAGCGGCGACATCGTCGCTTTTCTCGACGATGACGCCGTAGCCGAATCCGACTGGCTCAAATTCTTTGCCGACTGCTATAGAACGCCTGAAGTGACTGGCGTCGGCGGGATGACGCTCCCGCGCTGGGACACCAGCCGACCGCGGTGGTTTCCGCGTGAATTCGACTGGGTGCTTGGCTGCAACTATGCCGGGATGCCGGCCTCCCTTGAGCCGGTCCGCAACTTGCTGGGCGGGAACGCGTCGTTCCGGCGCGAGGTATTCGACCTCGCCGGGGGCTTCACCAACGATGTCGGGAGATCTCGGAGCAGGCTACCGCTTGGCTGCGAGGAGACCGAGTTCTGTATCCGTCTGAACCACCGGCGGCCGGACGCCAGGCTGCTGATCGAGCACCGCGCGGTGATCTGGCACCGCATTCCGGCGGTTCGCTGCCGGTTCTCGTACTTCATCACCAGGTGCTTTGCCGAGGGACTTTCGAAGGCGCAGGTGAGCCGAAACGTCGGCTCGGCTGACGGCCTGTCGGCCGAACGCGCGCACGTGCTGGGAACGCTGCCTGCCGGAGTAGCCAGCAACCTGGCAGCGCTCGGGCGGGGCGACGCCAGCGGCCTGTGCCGGGCCGGGGCGATCCTGGCCGGATTCATCGCAGCGGCGGCCGGCTATCTGGTCGGCGGCATCCAGGGGAGCCGACATGACGGATCTCGCTAACCGCCAGGCGCCGTACCTTGAGCAGCCGGTCGCCGGTCTGCCCGGCCGGCCGCCACGAGTTCCGATCTTGATGTATCACGAGATCACTGCCCAGCCTCGTTCTGCCGGGCATCTCGCCGTCGCGCCGGACGACTTCGACGAGCAACTCGCCTACCTGCGGGCCAGCGGATACACCACGCTGACCGCGGCCGAGCTGGTCCAGGGGATGGCCGGGCAGGCCGTTGAGTGGCCCGCAAAGCCGGTCGTGCTGACCTTCGACGACGGATTTGCCGATTTCCATGCCGCAGCGCTCCCGCTGCTACAACGTCATGGCTGCACCGCCACGCTCTTCGTCACTACCGGCTGGGTCGCCGACGCCGAGCCTGCGGCGGCAGCCGGTGCTCCGTGCGCCATGCTCTGCTGGAGCCAGATCGAAGAGGCGTCCGCCGCCGGGATCGAGATCGGTGCGCACAGCCACCACCATCCACAGCTCGATCAGCTCGGCGGGGACCTGCTCAGCCAGGAACTCGAAGTCAGCAAGACCATGCTGGAAGACCGGCTCGGCGTGCCGGTGACCGGCCTGGCATATCCGTTCGGCTACTCCAATTCGCAGGTGCGGGCTGCGGCATCAGCTGCTGGATACCGGTATGCGTGCGTGGTCGGCAATCGGCTGATCGGCAAGCGCACTGACCGATTCGCACTGCCGCGCCTCACCATCGGGCGGCTGACCAGCATGCAGAGCTTCAGCCAGATTGTGCACGGTGAGCGGCTGCCGCCGGAGTTCCTGGCTTACCGGACCATGACTAAGGGCTGGTCGGCAGTTCGACAGGCCCGGTCATTGCTGAACCGGATCGCGCTATGAGCGGATGCCAGGCACCCAGCCAGATGCCGCAGGCCAGACCGCCAGCTCGGTCCGGCGTCTTGGCGAGACCGCTGTCTATGGCCAGAAGCCTGACCGGCCTGCCGCCGCGGCAGCAGGGCGCGACGCCCGCGTGGCGGCAGCAGGACGCGACGCCCGCGCCGCTGCTGCGCAATGCCTACGCCTTGATGACCAACACCGTGGTCACCGGCCTGCTCGGGCTTGCCTACTGGCTGCTCGCCGCGCGGCACTACAGCACAGCCGATGTCGGCCGGGCATCAGCCGCGTACTCGGCGATGAACCTGCTGGCAGGCGTCACTGCGCTGAGCCTGATCGGCGCGATGGCCAGGTTCATTCCACGATCGGGCCGACGCACGGGAGCGCTCATCAAGCGCGGTTATGCGGCCAGTGCCGCATCGGCGGTCATTGGCGCCGTGCTGTTTCTGCTGCTAGTAGTCGGGCGGCCGGGATCCTCTTACGCCGAACTGGCCGGGTTGCGGGCCGGGGCCATCTTCACTGGCTGCGTCGTCGTCTGGTCATTGTTCACGCTGCAGGATGGGGCGTTGATCGGCCTGCGCAGCGCACGATGGGTCGCCATCGAGAATGCGCTGTTCGGCATCGCCAAGATCGGCCTGCTGCTGCCGCTGGCGGCTATTATCCCACATACCGGTCTTTATGTCTCCTGGATGGTTCCAGCAGTACTCGCTGTCCCCGCGGTCAACTTCTTGATCTTCGGCAGGCTGCTACCCAAGCACCACGATCTGACCGCCGCATCGCGGCCGCCGAGCGGCCGCCAGGTCGGCCGGTTCCTGGCCGGCGACGTGACCGGTGCGCTATGCCTGCTTGCCACTGTGAATCTGGTCCCGGTGCTGGTCGCCGCATTCGTCGGCCCAGGCACGAACGCCTACTTCTACATCGCCTGGACGATCGGCGTCATGATCGACCTGCTGGCCGCCAACATGGCGCTTTCGCTCACAGTCGAGGGCTCGTTCGACCCGGCCAGGCTGGCCGGCCACTGCAAGGCTGCCCTGCGCCGGACGCTGCTACTTCTGGTACCCATAGCCATCGGCACGGCACTGCTCGCGCCGTGGATTCTCGGACTTTTCGGGCCAGGTTATGCCCATTACGGAGCCCCGATCCTTGAGCTGCTCGCGGTGGCAACCTTGCCGCGGACAGTGACCGAGCTGTATCTCGGCGCGCTCCGGGCGCAGAGCCGGACGTCACAGGTGGCGCTTATCCAGGCGGTGCGAGCCGTGCTCATCCTCGGCCTGACCGTGGTGCTGATCAAGGTGATGGGAATTGTCGGTGCCGGAGTGGCGGTACTGGCCAGCCAGCTGATCATGGCCGTTGCCGTGACACCCGGCCTGCTGCGGCTGCTCGCTCAAGGCAAGCGCCAGGCGCCCGTGCCCGTCCCGCAGGATGTGACACCGTGAGAGCTGAAGCGTTGCCGACCGCCCGGCCGTTGCAGTCGGAGGAAGTGCGCGAGCTCACCGGTGAGCGCCTTGGCTACCTGGATCAGCCTGGTGTGGATCAGCCTGGCGTGGATCAGCCTGGTGCTGGTCAGCGTGTAACGGGTCGTTCTGGCAGCCGATCACATCGCATGGCGCTGCTTCGGATCTGCCTGACCGGTGGACTGGGTTTGCTGCTGTTCCTGGCGCCCCTGCACGGGATCAGGCTGAACAACATGACCGGCCTTGGGCTGATCTCGGTGCTCCCGGTCGTGTCCTTGGTCGGACTGGGGTTGCTGGTCGTGGCGTTTGTGGCGATGCTGGCCCGCGGTCGGCCGCATCCCGCGATGCTGGCCGTGATTCTGCTGGCCGTCATCTTCTGCCTGGACGGCGTCACAGCGATCGCGGAACCGCTGCCGCGGTTCGCGACTTCCTACCAGGTCTCCGGGTTCGTCCACTACATCGCTCATACCGGGCACGTCGCGCCCGGCGCCGCCGCGTACTTCAGCTGGCCCGGCTTCTTCGCCCTGGTCGCGTTCGCTGCCGGAGCCTCGGGCGCGCATAGTCTGCTGCCATTGCTGACCTGGTGGCCGGTAGTGATTGATACGACCTGCTTGCTTCCGTTCATGCTGATCACCCGCAGCCTGGGGATCGGCTGGCGGGCGCGGTGGTTCGCCGCTTTCTTGTTCAGCGTCGGCAACTGGGTCGGCCAGGACTACTTCTCGCCGCAGTCCTTCAACTACCTCCTCTACCTCTCGTTCGTCGCGATCTTGCTGACCTGGTTCAGCGGCCAGCCCACGGCGCGGCGGTCAGTTGCGAACGGGTCGAGCGGGTCGGCGGAGTCGGCGGCGAGTGGGGCAGCCGAGTCGGTTGGGCAGCCGGTGACCAATCAGGTCGGTGGCGCACAACGCGCGATCCTGCTGCTGGTGTTGATCGGCATCTTCGTGACGTCAACCGTCAGCCACCAGTTGACGCCATTCCTCATGCTGGCGACGTGCGTCGGTCTCGTTATCGTGCGCAGATGCACGCTCCGCGGTCTGCCGGTGCTGCTCGGTGTGATCCTGATTGGCTGGATCAGCTTCGGCACTGTTGCGTACTGGTCGGGGCACTTGTCGACCATCTTCGGGCATATCGGTCAGGTCAGTGGCAACCTCTCGTCCAGCGTAGGTAACCGACTGGTCGGCACTCCGGTGCATCAGCTTGTGCTGTACAGCCGTGTTGGATTGCCGATCGCGATGGCAGGTTTGGCAGTGCTCGGCTTGCTGCGGCGCTGGCGCGTCCGGGCCGACAACCGTGCCCTTCTTGTCCTGCTGTGTGTCCCGGTGACGGCTGCCGCGCTGCAGAATTACGGCGGCGAGATCTCGTTGCGCATCTACCTGTTCGCGCTGCCGGCCGCTGCGGTGTTGGCCGCCTGCCTCTTCTTCCCGGAGTCCAAAGCCGGCGATCGCGCCCACGACTCGCTGGCAGCGGCTCGCGCGGCAAGCGGTGGCCACGCTGACTCGCTGGTTCCGGCTGGCGATGCTGGCGGTGACCGCGCCGACTCGGTCGTCCCGACTACCCGAGTCAGCGAAGTCTCTCGTGACCCGCTTGTCAAGGAAGCCGGAGCAGACCAGCGACGTCACCGCGCGCGACCTGTCGTGCAGACCGTCGCGGCAGGCCTGGTCGCCGTAAGTCTGGCCGTTCTGTTCCTGGTCGCCAGGTACGGCAATGACGCTTTCGAGCAGGTGCCGCCCGGCGAGCTCGCCGCCATGAACTACATCTACGCCCATGACCACGGCGGAATCTCATTGCTGTGGCTGAGCCAGCCGGCCAACGTCAATGCCACGCCGGAGATGCCGTGGCAGTACCGGGATATCACCAGCGTGCAGTTTGTCGCTAAGCAAGCGTCGCGGAACCCGAGCGACGTGGCTGGTGTGGTGACCGCACTGCGCAAGCTAGGTCGGGGCAGCTATCTGATCACGACTGCGACAGAAGCGGCTTACCTCCGGCAAACCGGTAGCTATCCGGCTGACTGGGCCACGCGGTTCCGCGCCGCCATGGCGGCGGCTCCGGGCATCCGGGTTGTCTTCAGCAACCGGACTGCAGCGGTCTATGCCACCAGGTTGCCTCGCGGCGCGCCGCGAGCGAGAGCGGCGGTCTCGGTCGGTAGTGCCGTGTCTGACTCGACCGCCTGGACGCCTGTCGGGCTGGCCGTCCTGGCTCTTGCCCTGCTGGTGCTCGCGATGCGGGCGTTCATCGCGGAGTGCGCTCCTGCCCGACGCCAACTACTCCGGCCGCTCACGCTGGTATCGCTGCCACTGCTGGTGCTGTTGATCCTGGTGGTAGCCGAGCGATTCGTGATGCTGTCGTGACCGCCGGGCTCTCGGACCGCAGCCCGGCTCGGACTGCGGCCGACGCGGACCGTGGTCGGCCCGGACCGTGGCCGCTAAGGATTCGATGAAGGAGATTTCCGTGAATCTAGTATCCGCACCGTCCCAAGATCAGCCTGCGGGCCGGGTCGAACTGAGTGGTCCACCGCTCAGCCGGCCACAGTCGGCACGGCGCTCGGCTAGATCGGCGCTGAACATCGACCGGAGCACTCCGGCACTGACCTTGAAGATCGGCCAGTACCCGGTGCACTCCGGCGGGGTAGCAGCGATCCGGACGCTCGGACGTCTTGGTGTTCCTGTGTACGCGATCACCGAGTTCGGGCTCACGCCCGCCGCTGTATCGCGTTACTGCTCTGGCCGCTTTCCCTGGCGCGCAACCGGCAGTGAGCAGCCTGATCAACTCGTCGCTGACCTGTGTGAGGTGGGCCGCCGGATAGGTCGTCTGTCGGTTGTCATCCCGGTCGACGACGAAGCCGCGATCCTGGTTGCGGAACACGAGGCCCGGCTAACGGAGTTCTTCCTGTTCCCGCAGGTCCGGCTGGGGCTGCCGCGGGAGCTTGCCAGCAAGTACGGCCTATTCGAGCTGTGCAGGAGTCATGGCGTCCCGGCGCCAGGCACGGTTGCCCCGGCGAGCCTGGACGAGCTGGCTGCCTTCGCCGCGACCGCGACCTTTCCTGTCGTGGTCAAGAACGCCGAGGCCTGGGTTCGTCGGCGTCATCCGGTGGTGCCTGGCACTACGGTGCTGCGCAGCGCGGAGGAATTGCTCGCCCTGGTCCAGGCGACTGCAGCCGACGGCGAGGAAAGCCGAGGGGAGCGACACGGGGGCGCGCTCGGCATCGTCGCGCAGGAGTACCTGCCGCCTGAGCAGTCCGAGGACTGGATCGTTCAGCTCTACTCCGACGCCGAATCGAACTGCGCTGTCCTGTTCACCGGGCAGAAGATCCGGTCCTGGCCGCCGAATGCGGGAGTGACCGCCTGCGCCTACTCGGTGGTCAATTCCGATCTCGGTGCTGCTGCCGAGCGGTTCTGCCGCGAGATCGGCTTCCGCGGCATCGCCGATCTCGACTGGCGGTTCGACCGGCGGGACGGCCAGTACAAGCTAGTGGACTTCAACCCGCGGGCCGGAAACCAGTTCCGGCTGTTCGAGACCGAAGCCGGCGTCGATGTAGTGCGCGCCCTGCATCTCGATCTGACTGGGAGAGGGGTGCCGGGTGGCCGCCAAGTCGAGAATCGCCGGATCATCGTCGAGCACGTGGACCTGCCAGCCAGGCTTGCCTACCGTCGGCTCAGCCGGCGAGCGCAGCCGGGCCAGCCTGTAATGGCCATACAGCCAGCACAGTCCTCGGAGCCCGGTCAGTCCGCGGAGCCCGGTCATTCCATGCGGCCCGGTCAGCTGATGGAGCCGGGTCAGTCCACGGGCCACGGTCGGCGTGCAGAGCCCGGTCAGCCCGCGGAATCTGGTCAGTCCGGAGCGCCCGGTCGGAAGCCGATCACTACCGAACTGGCCTGGCTGGCAATGGATGATCCGCTGCCGTTCCTCGCCATGCTGTGCCGCGTCGCGGGGCCCGCCGCAGCTGGCCTGGCGCGAATACTCCGCCCGGCCGCGCGGAGGACACCGGCCGCGCGGAGGACACCGGCCGCGCGGAGGACACCGGCCGCGCGGAAGACATCGGCGCCCGGCAACACCCAAGAAACGCAGCGACAGGCAGGACTCGGCCGGTAGGTCCAGCTCACGGGGGGAGAAGTCAGTGCAGATCTCAGTCATACATCCGAGGGAACTCGGCAGCGCCGAGACGGCGGCATGGCACGCCATGCAAGGCCAGACAGCAGCGCTGGCCAATCCGTTCCTGTGTCCGGAGTTCGCGACCGCGATCGGCGCTTCCCGCCCGGCCGCCAGGGTGGCGGTGCTGACCGACGGGCCTGATTTCGCCGGGTTCTTCCCGTTCGAGCGGCGCAAGCTCGGCGTTGGCATGCCGATCGGCGCCAGCCTGACCGACTGCCAGGGCCTGGTGCACGCACCCGGTGTCGAATGGGACGCCCAGGAGCTACTGAAAGCATGCGGGGTCTCGGTCTGGCATTTCGACCATCTTGTAGCAGGCCAGCGGCCGTTCGCGCCCTATCAGTCAGCCAGCGCCGCCTCGCCGGTCATCGACCTGACGGACGGCTTCGCGGCTTACGCCGAGCGGCTGCGGGCCAGGTCGCCGCAATTCAGCCGGGACGCGGCTCGCAAGGCGCGCAAGCTCGGACGAGAGGTCGGCGAGCTCCGGTTCGTGCCGGACACTCGCGACCTCGGTGGCTTGCGCGCGTTGATGGCCTGGAAGTCAGACCAGTACCGGCGCACCGGGCGCCCGGACCGATTCGACCAGCCGTGGATCGTCGACGTCGTCGAGCAGCTGCTGACTAGCCGCCAGAATGGCTTCAGCGGCAAGCTCTCGCTTCTCTACGCCGGTGACACGCCGGTCGCCGGGCACTTCGGCCTCAGCTACGGCGGGGTGCTCGGTTACTGGTTCCCTGCCTACGACCCGAACTTCGGCAGGTACTCCCCGGGGCTCACCGTCCTGCTGCGGATGGCCGAGGAGTTCGCTGCGGTCGGCGTCCACTCGATCGACCTAGGCAAGGGCACCAAACGGTACAAGGAGCAAATGAAGAGCCACGACCTGACGGTCACCGAAGGCACCGTCACCGGCCGGTCGGTGCTGGCTGCCGCCCACCGGGGCGGACGTGCACCATCGCGCTGGGCGGTGCGCCAGATCAGGCGACACCAGGGATTGTTCACCGCCGCCGACCGGGTGCTCAAGCAGTACGGGCGTCTTCGCGTGGCGGTGCGGCCCGCTCGGTAGACGGCGCTGACCAGGGCCGGTCGATGAGCCGCCCGATAGCGGCGCTGACCAGAGCGGGCCCCAAGAGCCGCCCGATAGCGGCGCTGACCAGAGCGGGCCCCAGGAGCCGCACCATAGCGGCGCTGACCTGGACCGGCCCTGAACCGCGGCCGGGGCTGGCGCCTATCCTTGGATCATGCGGGCATGGGTGGTCCATGAACCCGGCCCGATGGTCACTGGGCCGCTCCGGCTGCTTGACCGGCCGGTCCCTGAGCCCGGGCCGGGCGAGCTGCTGATCCGGGTGCTCTGCTGCGGGGTCTGCCGCACCGATCTGCACCTGGCCGAGGGAGATCTGGCTCCGCGCAGGCCCGACGTGACTCCGGGCCACGAGGTGGTCGGCGAGGTGGTAGCCACCGGCGAGGGTACGACCAGGTTCGCGGTCGGCAACCGGGTCGGTGTCGCCTGGCTCGCGGGGACCGACGGTTCGTGCCGGTACTGCCGCCGCGGCAGCGAGAACCTCTGCCCGCAGTCGGTCTATACCGGCTGGGACCGCGATGGTGGCTACGCCGAGTACGTGGTGGCAGCCGACGCCTATGTGCACCCGCTGCCGTCCGGGTTCAGCGATGCCGAGATCGCGCCGCTGCTGTGCGCCGGGATCATCGGGTACCGCGCGCTGCGGCGGGCGGAGCTGCCACCCGGCGGCAGGCTTGGGATGTACGGCTTCGGCGGCTCGGCGCACCTGGCGGCGCAGATCGCCATCGCAGGCGGTGCGGCCGTGCACGTTTTCACCAGGGCGCCGGCCGCCCGCGAGCTTGCCCTCGAGCTCGGCGCGGTCTCCGCGCAGGACTCGTTCGACGCCTCGCCCGAGCCGCTCGACTCGGCGATCATCTTCGCCCCGGTCGGCGAGATTGTCCCCGCCGCGCTGCGCAATCTTGACCGTGGCGGAACGCTAGCCATCGCCGGTATCTACCTCTCCGACATCCCGGCGCTGAACTACGCCGAGGATCTGTTCCAGGAGCGGACGCTGCGCAGCGTGACCGCGAACACCCGGGGCGACGCCGAGGAATTCCTCCGGCTGGCCGAGCGGCTCCGGCTGCAGGTCACGGTAACGCCCTATCCGCTGGACGCGGCCGACCAGGCTCTCGCCGACCTGGCCGCCGACCGGATCACCGGCGCCGCCGTCCTCACCGTCGACTAGCCGAGTCGGACCCCGCCGGCGAATGGCGTCGATGGTCCGTTGCTGTTGCTGTTTCCGCAGCGATGGGCCACGGACACTAATGATCCCGGAGGGCGGCTGCCGCCAGGGCCCCGAGCGCGGCGGGGAAGACCTCGGCCGGCGGGGTGACCAGGCCGGCTCCGACCTGGCCTGTGCCCGCCACCTTCCCGGCCATGCCGGTGTTGATCTGCGGCAGGATGCCGGTCCGCACGACCAGCGTGGTGTCGATCCCGACCGGCGTGCCGCGGAAGTCGAGCGCGGGCACCTGCAGCAGCGGGTGCTCGGCGAGCGTGATCTGCCGCATCCGCTGCGTGCTGGCCAGTGCCGACGCCACGGTCCCGCCGACCAGCCGGACGATGGCTGGGGCGGCCGCCATCGCGAAGCCGCCGAGACCAGCGGTCTCGGCGATTGCCGAGTCCCCGATATCGGGATTCGCGTCCGCCGGTCCGTAGCCGCCGAGGAACAGGCCGCTTGGCACCAGGGCCGGTCCGGTGAACCACTGGTCACCGGTGCCAGACACCTGAATGCCGAAATCGGTACCGTTGCGTGCCATCGCCACGACCATGGTCGATCCTGGAATGTCGCGCGCCGCGTCGAGTGCGAGCTTGCAGGCAGGCATCGCCAGGTTGAGGAAGAAGTGGTCGTTTCCGCCGATGAACCGTGCCGCGTCGGCCACCTCGGACGCGGCGAAGCCGGACTCAGCCATCGATGGCAGCAGGTCCCGCAGCAGCATTAGGGTGCCTGCCCGGTTGCGGTTGTGCGCTTCATCGCCCATCTGAACCATCGCCGCGAGGATCGAGGTGATATCGACCGGTCCGTGCCGCCGCACCGCGGCCTGCAGCAGCGGGCCGAGCACCGCCGACATCCAACGCAGCCGCTCGATCACGTCGGGGGAGTAGGCGCCATACCGCAGCACCTTGCCCAGGCCCTCGTTCAGCGAGCAGTAGGCACGTCGGCCGTCTGCCGGATCCTCGAGCACGAAAACCCACATCGACGGCGAGATCACCCCAGCCATCGGACCCACGGCACCCCGATGATGACAAGGATCGAGGCGGAAATATCCGTTGGCCGCCATGTCGGCAGCCGCCTCGGTGTCCGGCGCGATGCCCTCGAAGACCGCCGCACCCATCAGTGCGCCGCGCATCGGACCCGAGGCCCGGTCCCAGCTGATCGGCGGGCCGGCGTGCAGGAACTCACCCGCCTGCAGGCCAAGGACCGGCCCGGCCGCGGTCACGTCGACCAGCTGGGCCCGGACCGCCAGCATCCGCCGCACGGCGTCCGCATTGGCCCTGGCCCGGCGCGGGTCGGCCAGCAGAGTCACCAGATCGGCTTCGGTGCCGGGCATCGGCGGTGCCCAGTCCACCCGGCTCACCCGGGCGTCCTGCCGCTCCACCGCCTGCGCCAGCAGCTCGATCCCGGCCGCGATCACATGCGGCTCGCGGCGCAAGAGTTCGGTCACGACCCGTTCTCCGTAATGATCTTGTCGCCCTTCGCTGACCGTCGGCCGTCGATCAGTTCGCAGGCGAACCTGGCGGCCTGGGCGTTGGACGCGAAGACATGCGCTCCGGCCGCCGACAGCGCCCGCGCCTGGTCGGCCAGCCCCTGCGGATCGGATCTGGTCCCGATCAGCGAGACAACAAAGGTCAGATCGGGCGCGGCAGTCGGGGCGTCGCTGCCCTGCCTGGCGCGAGCCGGATCGCCCGCCCTGGCGGCCCGGTCTGCGCTGGCGGCTGCGATCGCTGGGGCAAGCTCGGCCGCCGGATCGCTGTGGGCGCCGTGGCCGAGCACGACGTCGAGCATGAGGACGCCGGTGTCCGGGTCGGCTGCCTCGATGGCGAGCTGGCCAAGCCGAAGCGTCTGGTCGATCATCGGATGCGGTCGGCCGGCGGTCAGCTGGTCGTCACCGAAGTCGATCATGGTGTGTCCGGCCGCGGACGACCTCGGATCGAGTAGCCACTCCGGCTGGAGCGGGATGTTCGAGTAGATCGGGCCGAGTCGGGCGGCCGCGATGACCATCGCCTCGTCGCAGAGCGTTCCGCCAGCGAATAGCCCGCGCAGCGCGCCGCAGGTCGGCGGCTGGTCGGTGCCAGGCCGATGGGACCCGCCGCCCGGCCGGTAAGACCGGCTGTCGGCACCGGGCGCCGGGATGGTCGGCAGGCCTGCGGCGGGCCAGTACGGCCAGGTCGGGACCGGCTGGCCGGTGGCCCGGAGCGCCGCCTCGGCAGCCTCGGTCAGGTCCGGCTGGCCGGGACCGATCATCGCGAACTGAACGGGCGTGGCCAGCGTGTCGGCGTAGGCCCGCAGGTCGGCGGCGACCCCGGCGGCCGGCGGCTTGGACAGCAGCACGATCAGCTCAGTCGCTGGATCCTCGTCGAGGGCGGCCAGCGCGGCCCGTGCCGAGCGGCCCCCGACCGCGGCCGACAGGTCGCGCCCCCCGACTCCGAGCACCGCGCTGACTCCTGCGCCGGCCGCGTCAAGCAGGCAGACCACCTGCTGCGCCCCGGTACCTGAGGCGGCCACCAGGCCGATCGTCCCAGGCGGCACGGTATGGGAGAAACCCAGGCCGACGCCGGCCACGATGGCCGTCCCGCAATCCGGCCCCATGACCAGCAGGCCGCGCTGTGCGGCGATGTCCTTGAGCAGGATCTCCTGTTCGACCGGAACGTTGTCCGAGAAGATCATCACGTCGCAGTCGGAGTCAAGCGCGTCCATCGCCTCGGCGAACGCGTATGGACCGGGCACCGAGATCAGCGCCAGGCCGGACCCGCGCTGCCTCGCCGCACTGATCGTGGTCCTTGGCGGCTGCTCGGCCGAGTTGCTGACCTGGTCCGCCGGGCGGGCCTGGAGTGCCTCGTCGACGACAGCGAGCGCAGCCGCTAGTGAGTCGCTGTCGTCGGCTCGGATGGCGATCAGCAGATCGTTCGGCCCGGTGTCGTCGGGCCCGGCGTCGCCCGGCACAGCGAAGCCCAGGCCGGTCAGCAGGCCGAGGTTCAGGTCGGTGCCCATCGCGACAAGCGCCGCCTGGACCCCGGCCACCGCCCGCGCCTTAGCGCTGATCTGCATGAGCGTGACCGAGTCCGCGTAGGCGCCGGACCGGGCATGCACGTGCTCCGCGCTCAACGGGACTCCCTCGCCAGGCCAGTTGCTCCCCACAGTGTGTCGCAACGGGCCAGGCGGCTGCCAGCCGGGTGGCGCGCCTCTTGATCAGCACACGGCCAGCGTCGTGGACGTTCCGCGATAACTGTCGGTCTCGGGCTCGTCTTCCGCCGTGCGGTAGCGGCTAGGACTCGCCCAGGAGGTTCCGCCGATGCGCCTCGGCCACGAATGCGGCCTGGGTATGCACGTTCCACTTGGCGTAGATGCTCTTCAGATGGCCGCGCACCGTCCCCAGATTGAGCTGCCGCAGCCGAGATATCTCCTCCACGGCCATATCGGCCTCAAGGCCGCGCGCCACGATCGCCGCAATGCGGATCTCGGCCGGCGTCAGTTCGGTGGCACCGCCGTGGAAGACCATTTCGTCAAAGACTGATTCAGCGTTCTTCAAGTACTCGCCGAGTGCCTTCTCCAGTGGCGTTGGCGGTGGCGGCGAGGCTTCCCTGCGGTGCACGGCGTCGCGCAGCCGCGCGATAAGCTCGTTGATGCCGTGACTCTTGCTGATCCAGTCGGTCACGCCATTGCGGGAGGCCCGCACCTTCTCACGGAACTCCTGCTCACGATCGAGATGCAGGTTGTCGGACCAGGCAGTGCAGATAACGACTTGTGACTGAGGACTCCGCCGAACGAGATCGGCTGCCAGGACGATCGGATCTACGCCTCCTTCCAGCATGAGATCGAGGATGATCAGGTCGGGACGGGCTTCGTGGGCGAGCTTGCGGGCCGTATCCGGGGTGCTGGCTGCACCAACAAACTCAAAGTCGCTTTCCAGACCCAGCCGTACCTCCAGGCTCTCGCATACATACTGATCGTTGTCGATGACTGCAACTGTTGTCACGGCACCCCCCACCCTTCCATGCTCCGGTCGTGGGCCGCGCTACAGCCAATATTCTCATTCAGTTTCTGGTACCGGTGGCAACTCCGCGGTGTTTAGGAAGAAGTCGCAGATCGCGGCGACTTGCTGCTGAAATTGGGGCAACTCGCCTGCCTTGGCGACGAACGCGTTCGCGTGACCTGCCAGTGCTGCCCGGACGTCGACGTGGGCGGTGGACCTGGACAGGATGACCACCGGTGTGGTGGTGAGCGCCGGATCCTCCCGGACGACACGAAGCACGGACGCCCCGCCGCCCGAAATCTTCCAGTCGAGCAGCACCAGGGCTGGCCGCGGAGTGTCCTTGCTCTGCAGGTAGGCGATTGCCTCGTAGGACCGTAGCTTGACCTCGACGGAAATGTCGAAGGTCTCGAGTGTCCGCAGAATATATTCGACATCAATCTGGTCGTCTTCGACGACCAGCACGGATTTTGATAGTCCGTTATTCATTGCCCCACTTTCATATCTGGAATTGTGAATTTGAAGTTCGAGCCGGGCTCGTCGCCCGACTCAACCCAGATTCTTCCATGGTGCCACTTTACTATTTCTCGGCAGAAATTCAAACCAATTCCGAAACCTGGCTCGTCCGCACCTACATTTCCACCGCGGACGTACGGTTCGAAGATCGAATTGATTCGATCGTCCGGAACACCGCGGCCATTGTCCTGTATGGAGAACTGCCACCCTTCGTCGATTCGATGTGCGGAGACGTGGACGGTGACCGGAATGCCGACGCGGCCGTACTTGCACGCATTCTGCAGCAGATTCTGGAAGAGAAAGCCAAGCAGCACCTCGTTGGAGACGACTCTGGGTAGATCGTCCCTGGTGATCGAGGCGTCCCGGACGAACTGATCGACTGCGGCGAGCATCCGGTGGGATTCGTCGAATGCCTCGCTGGCCGACACCCGCTCCTGTGGATAGGAGCGGTTGACGGTAAGTCCCGACGCCACGGATAGGCCTTCGGTCCTGCGCTGCATCCACCGCGAACTGGCAATGATCCGCTCCAGCAGGTCCTTCGCGCCATCGGGTGATCCCACCTCGAGTTGCTGAGCCGCGGATTGCGAGTCCCAGAGAATGTGCTGCATCGGGGTCTTGAAGTCATGGGCACAGAAGTCGGCGAAGCGCTTGAGCAGCCCGTTGGCTCGGCTGCGCTCCTCCTCAAGCCGACGCCGCTCGGAGATGTCGCGGGCAAAGCCGGCCGCCGCGACGATCCGGCCGGCCGCGTCGCGGACCGGCGAGATCGACAGCGAGACATCGAATCGGCTGCCATCCTTGCGGCGGCGCACGGTTTCGTGGTGCTGGATCCGCTCGCCGCGGGCGATCTGGGCCCGGATGTCGAGTTCCTCCTGCCGCCGTTCGGGGTCTTCCGGGATGACGATGTCGATTGGCTGGTTCAGCGCCTCCCCGGCGGTGTAACCGTACATCTGGGTGGCGGCGTCATTCCAGGAAAGGATCTTGCCGTCCAAATCGATCGAGACGATCGCGTCGTCGGAGTTCTCCACGATCGCCGCCTGGTACTGTGCCGCCTCGAACGCCCGCCGCTCGGAGATGTCGCGGGCGAATCCGGCCGCCGCGACGATCCTGCCGGTGGCGTCCCGCACCGGGGAGATGGACAGCGATACCTCGAAGCGGCTGCCGTCCTTGCGGCGCCGGATGGTCTCGTAGTGCTGGATCCGCTCGCCTCGGGCGATCTGGGCCCGGATGTCGAGTTCTTCCTGCCGCCGCTTGGGGTTCTCGGGGATGACGATGTCGATCGGCTGGTTTATCGCCTCCTCGGCGGTGTAGCCGTACATCTGGGTGGCGGCGTCATTCCAGGACAAGATCTTGCCGTTCAGGTCCTTGGACACGATCGCGTC